>Ga0306921_10004485_pt1 | contig 14352 bp, 23 predicted proteins | sample sta12Cox44000080_FD_203760 | JGI IMG/M metagenome (GOLD analysis project Ga0306921, IMG submission 203760) | Lab enrichment of tropical soil microbial communities from Luquillo Experimental Forest, Puerto Rico - statoxic.12C.oxic.44.000.080 (v2)... | ecosystem: Environmental > Terrestrial >...
TCACTCGCTATTGCCGTGCCCGTTTCGGGACTGCATCTGGAACTGGAAATCAATCCGCCGTTGGGCGAGGTGCCTTGCGATGTCACACTGGAGCGTTTGCAGTTGCACTCTGCTCAATCCGGGTCTTGATCTAACGCAGAGCAACGGGCAGCGAAACGGCTTCGTATCCATGCCTCGGCCACAGCAAGCCTGTCCCGCTTCGCCCGAAGGTCCGCTTACCGCTCCTCCTTCAGGCGTGGCTGGCGACGCTTTAGCCTTATCGCCAGCACGTCCGCGGGGTCGCTGGGTAAATGATTAAACTAAGTTACGCTATAATTCTCGGTGGATTATTCTCTTTCGGCGCAGCTATGGCGCAGCTTCCTTCGGGCGATCATGCATCGCACGGGCCACTGCGCGACCGCGCAAGGGTCTCTCGCGGGACGCTCGTCGCCGAGGATGGCTCGATCCTGCGGGCGGTCTCCAGCCACACAATCAATTCCCCAGAATGGTCTCGACTCTACAACGATGTAAATTGGTGGAGGGATTTACACGATATCGGGCATTTCAATGCTGTGCGCGCCGGTGCTTTTCTTGGTAGTTGGTTTGGCAGAGGGTACTCCATGGATCTGCCTACAATAGAGGGCATTCTAGACACGTTCGTAAGCAATGCGGCCAAAACCGGCATGTACGTCATCATCGACGAGCACTCTGCCGAATCATTTACCACCCCGACCGACTGGAAACTGAACGCTCAATTCTGGAGCGCCATAGCGCCCCGCTATAAACACCATGCAAACGTGATCTATGAGCTGAAGAACGAGCCGGACGTCGGCAAAAATCTGAGCGCTTTGCCGGGTTACGAAAATTCAGCATTCGCGCTGATCCGCTCCCTCGCCCCCGACACCCCGATCATCGCCTGGTCGCTTGAGAGCATCATTGCCGTGGACGACCAATACGGTCTCCTGAAACTATTGGCCCAAGGGAACCGGATAAACTATTCGAATGCCGCCGTGGGGTATCACCCCTACGAGGCTACCGGGCAGGAACAGCGGCTGGCGGAGCTGGCTTCTCAAATGCAGCAGGCCGGCTATCCGATCGTTATGACCGAGTACAGTGCCAGCACGCTACCTCTCTCCTACTTGCACAGCCTGGAAGCCGCGGGAATATCGTGGGCCTTTTTAGACGGAACTGGCTTCACCGATAACGATACTGGGAAAACCTACGGTTGTTGCAGTACCCCTAACCCCATCAATATTATTTGGCCAAAGGATTAGAGGCAGCGAGGCTTTTAGCCGCGTAGCCGATCCATCGTCTTGGCTCGCTTTTTCGCCCGGCGCGCCAGCTCGTTCTCGGCATGCCTGATCGCCGTCTTCACCGACGCGGCCGGTGGCCCGGGTTTGAGCAATAGCCTTTCGTTCGTGATATGATTGCGCTGCTGAAACGCAGCGAAGACTGAGCGAGAAAGGAAGCCGATCCCGCCAGCGCTCGTGAAGCATGCGTGGAAGCCCGGAGCGTCGGGCAACCGTGGTGGTCGCACACGAGAGGTTCAGCATGCACGATTTGACGAAATGAGGGGGACTGCGGCGCCAACTCGCCCAGTGGGTCCAGAGCGAGAATAGCGCCAGCAACTGACCTGTGCTGTCCTACTGTGCGATAAAGCCACCGTCGATCACCAACTCTGCGCCGGTGATAAAGGAAGCTTCGTCAGAAGCCAGGAATAGCACTCCATAAGCCACCTCTATCGGTTTCCCGATCCGCCGCAACGGTATCGCGGCGACCTTATCGGCGCGTTCGCCGGCATTGGCCGAGTTCAGCATCGGCGACATATAGCCTGGGTGCACGGTGTTGACCCGGACCCCGGACGGGCCGTATCGCACGGCCGCGGCTTTGGAGTAGATCCGCACCGCGCCTTTGGATGCATGATAGGCCTTCGAGGAGCGCGCCGGCCTGCGCAAGGCCGGGGTGCCGGAGGAGTGAGGGCCCCACTTCGGCGCGTGGACCCATCCTAGGCAGGTCACCTCGTCAGGCTGCGATAATCCGGTCACTCTCTCGGCGATGGCCTCTCCCCGGCGGAGCCGCAACACCGCAACAGTCTTGATTTTGCGGGGCTTTTGCGATGCTGCCTCCGCAACACGATCCGCCACAGCAGCCGCAACAGCCGGCGATAACGCCACACAGCCGTGGAACTGGGGGAAGGAGCAGCATCGGGGTTGTAGGGAGGGGATCATCGCGACGCTGCTCTGCACACGGGGCTTGGGCCGGCACACCAGACGGGGGGCCGATCCTGGGTCAAGATGACCGCGCTCGCCTCGACAGGTATCCGGCCGGGCGACTCTCTCTCGAACACAGGGGCGGCTAAATGACCGAGCGGCTGCGGGCCGATTGCGCCGATGCGCCCCTTGTGTGGTTTCAGTGCTCATCGCCTGCGGGGGTCCCTGGCGCGGCAAAAAGAAGACTGCCCCTGGCCCTGGGGAGAAACCGGGCGGGGTGCCGGCCGGCCCGCTAACTGCTCTTGCCCTCCGGGTCGTGACCGCGTATCAGCAGGCGGGCGCCAAGGCAAGGTTGGGAGGGATCGCTGCCGCTGCCGACGGCGGGCCGCAGCAAACGGGCGCCGGCCACAGTTACGGTCCGCGAGATCCGACGCACAGCGGGCTGGCGAGCGCCCCGGAGTTACGCACGGGCGCGCAAGAAGGGAGGGCCAGCCGCGGGAGGCTCAAGGTACCTCGGCCGCGAGCTTTCCGAACTCTTCCGGTAAGTATGCCCGTACCGTCGTGGTGCGGACATTACCTCGCGATGCCAAAGCAACCGCCAGCTTGGTCATCGCATCCCCGTCGGGCATTTCGAGCACGAGAACGACATCATATTGACCTCTCGTCACATAGCCGCCGACCAACCGACCGCCCAATCCGGCGATCTCGGCCTTGAGGTTTTCGTGTCGCGCTGCCACGCCTTTGACCGCTTTCGCGCCCTGGTCGGTCCAATTCAGATAGCAGATGAAAAGCACGGATCACCTCCCTTTTCCGAATTCACAAATGCGGCGTCATGAAAACGCCACGCGTCTTTCGAATGCGTCGGACCACGCGGCATCGCGAAGATAGCACCATGCAGCGCTCGAGGCACGCCGAACGCCCGGCCGACAGTGAAGCGCGGGTTTCCGCTGCCCTTGCTGAGCCGCGGATTGAGGGGGCCGCTGCGGCAGGAGCTACAATCCGGGCGGGGCGTTTCTAGCGGCAAGACTCGCTTCGCTGACGGGTCCCTCGCGCCGCATTGAGCCTCTCCACCCCGGCTGGGGGGAACCCGCCCCCGGTCCCCTCGCTATATTCCCAGTGGCCGCCCGAACGTGACCGCGTACTGGCACGGCGCGGCTGGCGGCTGGGTCAAGGACCTTTGCGCCGCACCAAGGCGCAGGGCAATGACGGCGGTGGTAGGAGACGGGCCGGGCGGGGAGCCGCGCAGTCCAATACATAATTGACGGTACGGCTCCCAGACACCGCCGATTTTCGCGCTATTGGCGCTGGCGGCGATTGAATTTGCAGAAAAGGGCCACTACATTGAGACGTAGCAGTAGGCCCTTACTGCTCGACGCGCGGGGGCATGAATATCCCTCAAATTGAGTTCCAACCAATGACTTCGGCGGAGTTGATCAAATCGGTTGGGCCGGCCCTCTTCGGGCGAAACTGGCAGTCGGAGCTGGCTGACTGGCTTGCCGTCAATCGCAAGACGATCCGTCGTTGGATGAGCGGTGAGGATGAACCACGGTCGGCGGTCTGGAAAGAGCTGCTTGAGATAACGCAGGAACGCCACGTTCAGCTTGCTGAGTTGATCAAGGCGATTGCTGAGCGGGTGGAGAAGGCGTGAGCGCGCGCCCCGCGAGAGGGAATTACCGACATGACCGGATATCAGCGCGGCGCACGTGAACAGCAGGAACGCCAGGCCGCGCGAGCGTCGAGCAACAAAACACGCCGGCGCAAGAGCATTGCTGGCGGCCGTTGGCGTTCTGGCCCTCACAAAACCCCCGATCGCAAGCGCGCAGTGCGCGACATCGACAGCTTCGATCGCGACGACCTTGGCGAGAGCCCCGATTGCTGAGCCTCGCACAGTTCGCTTTCTAACCAGATTGCGAACAGTAAGCAGCCCAGGCGCAAGCGAAAGCTGCAGCCAGCTTAGAGGGTCGAGATCATGCCGATGAGCGTTTTGCGAACAGTCGCGGTTGATGGCGTCAAAGTTCGGGTCGCACCTGGGCGCCAGTCGGACGCAGCGATCGGGCGAGAGCGGAAATATCTCACGCCGGCCGAGATCGAGCGGCTGATCACCACGGCCAAGCGGAGAGGTCGCTACGGTCAGCGAGACGCGTTGGCTATCCTGATCGCGTATCGTCATGGCCTCCGTGTGTCCGAGCTGGTCGCGCTTCGCTGGTCGCAATTCGATTGGGCAACGCACCGGGTGACGATTCAGCGGCGCAAAGGCTCCATCTCGGGTGTGGCGCATCCGATCTTGGCCGATGAAGTGCGCGGGCTGAAGGCGTTGCAGCGCGAGCAGCCAGCTGGCAGTCAGTTCATCTTTATGGGCGAGCGTGGCCCGGTTTCAGTCGCGTGGTTCCAACGAATGCTGCGGCGGGTCGGCGCAGAAGCCGGCTTACCGCTGGTTCATCCTCACCAACTCCGCCACGCCACGGGTTTTGCTCTGGCCGACAAGGGTCGCGATCTGCGTGAGATCCAATTGCACCTAGGGCACAAAGCGATCAGCAACACGACGCAATATGTCGAGCTACGGCCAGGCAGGCTCGATCGGATTTGGGATTGAGCGTCGAGCGCCAAGACCCCAAGCAACTCATCCAGACAGAAAACGACACTCCTGACTGCCAACAAAGCAGTTTAGGTCGTTTACCTAGTGAGACCCCCAGCAACCTCTACAAACAGGAAGAGCCAACGGCGCATACGAACTCGGCAGTTAAAGCGTATCTCTCTTGAGACATCCCGCAACACCCGCAGACAGGAAGACCGAATGGCAACCTTACTGACGCTCAAAGAGTTCCTCGCCCAGAACCGGATTAGCCGGGCGACTTTTTACCGCCTGCCGACCGACGACAAGCCGCGGACAGTCGGCATCAGCCGCAAGATCTTGATCCGCCCGGAGGATGCCGAGGCGTGGCAACGGCGGATGGCGAGGGCAGCGCAATGAGCGAGCCCACCACCGAGCGCGACCGGATCAAGCAGAAGGTCGCCAAACTACTGAACATGACCGTCGATCGCGGCGCGTCGGAAGCCGAGGCCATGGCCGCAGCCGATCGCGCAGCCGAGCTGATGGCTCACTACGACATCGAGGCTTCCGAGCTTTCCATCCGATCCGCGCGCGCAGTCGAACAGCGGGTTGCCGTTCGAAAATACGGCAGCCTGAACATCGCGATGCCCTGTGCTCGTCACATTGCCCAGTTCTGCGACTGCAAATACTGGCTGAGCACCGAGACTGACCCTCGGGATGAGGACCTGCCCGAAGTATGGCAGCGGAAGGAGCGGGCAGTCGCGTTCTTCGGCTTGCCGGCAGACGCCGAGATCGCCGCATACCTGTTCGACCTGATCACGAACGTCATCAGCGCGGAGATCGACATTTACAAGGTGAGCGCGGATTACCAGAGTGACGGCGTAAACGGGCGCACTGCGATCACGTCCTTCATCAAGGGAATGGAGGAGACGATCAACTCCCGGCTCGACGCGCTTCGGGATGAGAAACATCAAACAGTGCAGCAGTCAACGGGGCGATCGCTCGTCCTCCTCAAAGAGGCGCAGATCGAAGAGGACTTCGCCGCGACAGGCATCAGGCTCGTGAGCGGCGGCGGTTCCTATCGTGGTGGCGGTTCGTCTGGTGCGGAGGCAAGCGGGCGCGCAGCCGGCGGACGCGTTTCGCTCTCGTCTGGTGTCGGCGCGGGACGATCAGCCGGGGCACTGCGATGACCTGCCGGCGTGATATCAGCGATTACCAACGCTCGGCCGTATACCGGTGGGAGGACCGCCACGTTCATTCAAAGGACACCAGCACCATCCCATTCGACCAAGCCCAGGCGATCGTCGATTATGTATGGGCACGGGCCGGGCTGACGTACCCGCCGAAGATCCGAGAGCTGGGACGCAATGCTCGAAGCACAATCGCCAACGCGGACCGGCTGACGGTCCGCATCCCAGCCAGGGGCATCAGCACGACGGTTCTGCTGCATGAAATCGCGCACAGCATGACCACGGATGCAGCCAGTGAACGGACCCATGCTCACGGCCCGCGCTTTGTCGGCGTCTTGATGAAGTTGCTTTGCGACCTAATCCCAACCATCAACCTCGACGAGCTGATGGCCTCGGCTAGGCAGGAAGGCGTCGAGTTCAACTTTGACGGCCCAATCCACCTTTAAAGCTGGGAGATCTGACAATGGATAGCACCTTCGACCCAATCAAATTCGTGGAGGACGCGGCCGCACGGAACCTCTATGAACCGCAGTTGATCGTCGAGATTGTCCGTCGCGAGGCAAAGCCTAGAACCGACTTCGGCCAGTTATGCACCGACTTGGAAGCCCGGATTGCTGACCTAGCCGTAGCCGCCAACTCGCGCCCCGATCACACAAAACTCAAGCGCGGCATTGACACAATGCGAGAGGTGGCGGAGCTACTGGCCCCAAGCGGTGCGGAGGCCGAACTGGCAGACCTTGCCAAGAAGATCCGGGTGTGTGTCACCAAGTCCGACAACTATGCGGTAACGGCCGGCAAGCACCTCCGGGCAGCGCGCGAACGGTGTCGCGAAATCGGGCTCGACTTCAACAAGTGGTGCGCTCAGGCGGGGCTCGGCATCAAGCGCAGCCGGATCTATCAGCTAATGGGACCAGACCCGATCGCAGCCGAGCGGCGAGGCACAAAGCACAACGAGGAGCTGGAGAATGTCCAGTCAGTGGATGTTGCACAGCTCCCCAATGTGGAACCGCTCAGCCTGCCACAGCCGGAGCAGCCGGGCGCAGCCGAGCCCATCGCGCAAGCCCCAACTGCTCCAAGCCTCCGCGATCTCCCATTCGAGGCGGCTCTTGCCCAATTCGAAGCTTGGTACGCATGGCTGACCCTCGCGCAGACGGCGGCAGTGATGGAGGTGGCGGCCCGAGTGACGGATAACCGCGTCGCCACGCAGCAAACCGCAGCCTGAGCCTCTTCGGACAGCCGCCGGCCGAGCTGGCAACGCCAGGAGCGACCTGAGCAGCCGCGTGCCTACCCCAACCGCTGACCCTTGAAAGGACCAACCTCAATGGATCTTCACGGCCGCGCCGCACAGCCCGGCATGACCGAGCGCGAGCACCACGGATGGGGCGCTCTGCTGAAATATGTCGAAGCCCTCGCCACTGCGTATCGCTACGGGCGCTACCCCAGGAACTCGAAGACCGGCAAGCTGTTCGAGCGCTTTCTAACCGCCACCCGTCAACTGCGAAATCAGCTCAATTGGGAATACGGCTGGGTGGCAACAGAGCCCTTGCGCCCGGAAAACTGGCCGGACGGCGACTTCCGCGACAGCCATCAGACTTGGCTGCGCGCGCGGGATCAGGCGCTGACTAGCAGTGTCTACTATGGCGACGAAGTTCGCTATCTGCACCAGCAAGTCCTCACGATCGAGGAGGCCCCAACCGGACTGGCGAGAAAACTGTTTCCGCCAGACCCCAATGAGTTCGAGATCTTCAAAGACACGGTCGAGCAGCTCGTCAGCGCAGCGCGCTGCCAGACGCAGAAGCTGCCGTGGCATACGCCAGCCTCCTTGCCGCTTGCACCACCAGCCCTGCCGACACACGCAGCACGCCCGAAAGCTGATCGGCACGCTGTGGTCCGCGCGGCACTCCTCAAAAACCCAGACCGGCCACAAGCCGCGTTCGTCAAGCTCTGCCGTGTCCACCCCAATACGGTTAGGCGCTGCCGGCAAGAGCTGGAAGAGGCCGGGGCGATCCCGTTCTTGGCTCATCGGCACGGGCCGGCCCGCGCAGGCGCCACTGTTCATGTGGAGCCGGCTTGATGTGTGACGCGGAGACGCAAAGACGCCGCCCGGCCAGCAACACCGAAAGCAAACTCGGGCGCTTTAGCTAACGCATCGCGATCATCGGCCGCTAAGCGGATGAGCTGGCCCAGCGGTTATGCTCAAACTGAGCACTCTACTTGCAATCGCTCCGCACCGTTTGCGACAATGATCCAATCATCTGAAAGGAGGTTGCAGTGGACCAGGACAACAACTCGCGTGTCATCAATTTGGACCGCTACTATGCGTCGCCAGCTGCCTGCTGTGTCGCAGAGGGGATCTCACAACCCACACTCACGAAGCGCATCCGTGAAGGCAGAGTGCGGTCAATCAAGATCGGCAGAACAAGGTTGATCGAGAAGCCAGCCGCCGCGGACTGAGACGCACTAACGAAGAGCGGGCCGCCGCCACAGCAAGCCCGCTTGAGAGACTGCAATCCTAACCGCGTGACCGCCAGTGTCCAGCTGGCACTCCATCAAACATAGGCCAAAAGGAGGGGCCGTCTGATGTTTGACTTCAACAACATATATGATGAACAGGATACAAATCAAGGCTCTTCGGGAGCAGAAGAAAGAGAACCGGCTACAGGCAGCAAAGAGAAAACCAAGGCCGGCACAAAGTTTCCTGCGTCCTTGATTGTCACGCTCAGCCACCCAACGGAGACAGCACAGAAATTCCTTGATTGGCGGGGCAAGCCGTTACGACATTACCGCGGCCAGTTCTACGAATGGACCGGGACGCACTACAACGCGCTAAGCTCCAGCGACATACGCGCCGAGCTTTACCATTTCCTCAGTAACGTCACAAGGACCCGGACGCCGGAGGGATTGCGGAAACCTAACCCCAACAGTACGTCCATAAGGAACACCCTCGATGCGCTGGAGAGCGGGAAGGCGCACCTCGCCAGCAAAATTAAGGCTCCCGCCTGGTTACCCGGTGCGGACCCCGCGGTCGTCAGCAAGAACCGACCGGAAGACATGCTGGCATTGCGCAACGGCCTGCTTAATCTCGTGACAGGGGAACTGCTGCCCCACACCCCGGAGTTCTTCACAATGAACGCCGCGGAGTACGAGTTCGACCCTCTCGCCAAGGCGCCGCAGTGGGAGAAGTTCGTTACCGAGATCTTGCCCGATGACAAGGAGGCGCAAAACGCGTTGCAGGAGCTCATGGGTTACACGGCGACAGCGGACACGAGCCAACAGAAGATCGCCGGGCTCATAGGGAAAAAGCGGTGTGGGAAGGGCACGATCGCTTATGTGATGGGACAGCTCATCGGCCCCGAGAATGTCGCCACGCCGTTAATGGACAGTCTGAAGGATCGCTTTGGGCTGGAAGATCTGATCGGCAAAAAGCTCGCGGTCATTCCGGACGCACGCTTTGAGGCGAAAGCGCAGGGGCTGGTCGAAAGACTACTGGCGATCAGTGGCGAGGACCCAATTGGGATCGAGCGCAAAGGTATTAGCGAGCGTGGCGATGCTCGTGGCCTGCGGATCTGGATGCTGTCGAACGAGCTGCCAAAGTTCACCGATGCGAGCGGCACGATCGCCCACCGCTTTATCCTGATCAGGTTCACGCAGAGCTTCTTCGGCCGCGAGGTCACTGGGTTGCGGGAGAAACTGAAAGCGGAACTGCCGGGCATTCTCAACTGGGTCATCGTGGGACTGAGGCGATTGCGGAGGTATGGGCACTTCAAGCAGCCAGAAAGTTCCAAGTCACTGATCCAGCTCATGGAAGACATCGCCAGCCCGACAAAGGCGTGCGTCCGCGAGCTTTTCGATGTTGGGCCGGAGCTGAGCATGGACTGGGACACTTGCTGCGAGATGATCGCGACGTGGCGTGAGGAAAACGGGCACAATAAGATGTCCAAGTTGGGCATCCAGCGGGACCTAGCGGCGATCGACCCTTGCATCAGAGTGGGCCGGCGCGGGCCGCGCGGAAACCAAAACTGGAGGGTCGAGGGGCTCGCGTCGATCGCAATCGCTGAGCGGAAGCGGAAACGGGAGCAGAAGCAGGAGAGCGAGAACGTTGTGCGTCTCAGGGAAGCGGACGCGGCACCGTAGCGTGGTTTTTGCTGCGGTAGTCGGCCCGTAGCGCGTCAGTAGCTGGACCTAACCCACTGATGTACTTTGCGTAGTTCGGTAGTGCGTTGTTTCTCTTATCCGCTGGGGCATTCCTCACACGTATAAAGCGGTGTGGGCAAAACGGCGAACTACCAGACTACCTTTTGATTTCAGCGGGTTACGGACCAGTTTCGCGATCCGTGGTGCGCTACCGACGGATTACCGAATACCAACGCCAGCGAAACCAAGCGCCTGGTTGCTTACCGAACGCCTGATGATCCTCGAAGCCGCGATCGCCCTCGCGCTTGCCTGCCAGAAGACGCGATCGAGCTGAAAAGGAGCCCGTTGCAGCATGAGTCGCTCGCGGCCGCGCCGTGGGGTCGCGCCCCTCAATTTCGCTGCCATGCTCCAGGAGGACCCCCCCGATGTCAGCCAGCTGTTGATTGCCCCCATTTTCCTGGGCAAGCTGGCCGCGAGCGAGCGCCCGCCACCGAACTGAGCCCCTTTAGTGGGTGAAGCAAAACGCTGTCGCGAAGCCGCAATCGATAAGCTGAACGGCCACCGCGCCGGCACGAACACCGAGAATTGGGTCGCGATCACCGCCACGATCGCTCGGGCGCAACGGACCAACACCGACCCGCGGATGCTGGTGGCTGCGCTTAGGTGAGTGGACCTGGAGACTCCCCGGAGGAGGCCCGGCGCTGGGTCGAGGTGAACGCGCACACGGTGACCCGGTAGTCGGCCGCGGATTGGGCGAGTGGGTCAATCTTCATGTGCATTGCAGCCTCGATCGGGGTCCCCAGCCGTTATTGTCGACCAGGCTGCCAAGGTCAGGAGGGATGGCGGAGATCGAGGCCGAGATCGAGGACTTCATCGAAGGCTTCAACCAACCCGCCTACCGCGGTATGCGGATCAACGGGGTCCGGGTGCAGACCTGGTCCAGCAATCATGGTATGGGTGGGCTGCTAGCCGACAGAAACGGCTCATACGGCGTGGCGAGAATGTTCGAGCGGACCAAGGACATAGCTGGTATAGTTCGGGACATTGGAGTGATTGTTGGCGTCCCGGTGATTATCACGGTCGGTATTTTTCTTTACGACCTCCAGTCTAAAGCGCTAGAGCAACAAGCCAAGGCTCTTGAACAACAAACCAAGGCTCTTGAACAACAAGTCAAATCTAACGAAGCTCAGATAAAGACATTAGAGGCACAGAACAACCTTCTCAAGGAGACGCAGTATGATCGTGCACTCGTGATAATCAAGAGCCAAAAAGAGGTTTACGAGATAGACAGGGCTAGGCTAGAAAATGAGATTGCCGTTCTGCGCACATCAAATGCTGCTGAAAAAAAGGTGCAAGCTCTCGAAGCTCAGTTGCAAGCAACTAGTAAGAAGATAGAGGGGAGTATCGATCTTCTTGAGCTGCTAAATCAACTTTCTCACTCTGATGGAGTGGCTATCAAGGCCCCCACCGCAGCAACCCGTTGACTGTCCGATCGACTTTGAAGCCCGTACAGCGAGCTAACCTCGTCGCCGTCCATACCGCCCCTTGCTCGGCGGCTCGTAATGCCGTCGCGGGGGAAGTGGTGCCGGGCGGGCAGGCTCCGGCCGCAGCATCCCGAGGATCTCCTTCAGTGCCACAATGCGGGGACTGAGGGGATAACGATCGTTCTGCACGATCTGGGACAGCTCCCGGACCAGCGCTGCGGTCTGCTCGTCTGTTAGTTCAAGGTGCATGCCCCAGACATGGGACCGTTAACCAATGGCTGCTAGTCATGCATCCGGCCCGTGCCAGAACCACCGCGGATCGGCATTGATGGCCGCCGCGATCATCCGGTTGACCTCCCCCGAGACCGCGAGCTGTCGCCAGTCGCCGAGGGGCTTAGCCGCCGATACTCCGTGGTCGCAGCGGCCAGCGCCTCACTCTGACGCTTTTGGGCCAACCGCGCTTCCTCGGCACGGGTCGCAGCGGGCTCGGCCGGCGCCCGCATTACACGCCGATACGCCAGAGCGACTGCGCGCGATACTAGCGTTCTTCTGCAGGGGTGTTTTGCACCGCGAAGTGGTCAGTAACCCGGTAGAGCAGTTTCGCGAGGTCTGCGGCGCTATCGATGCTGCTTCGGAGCGTTATGTTTCCGTCATCTCCGCGGGGCTCGCGGAGAATAATCGTCATCTCAACATCTTCGCCGAGTGTCAGCGCGATGATCGAGCCGGCGAGTTCTACGGCCTTTTCCTTACGCTGGCGTCCGGTCATTGGGCGTCGCCAACTGCGGCTCTGCGGCCGGCCACACCGGCGCGATCGCAAAACTAACCACAGCTCCCCCTGAGCAAATTCCCCAAACCCGATATCTACCAGAAGCTGCGCTATCAACCAACACGTTATTTTGCAGGCTACCCCGAGCGTGATCCTCGATTTGCGGGTCGCCTCGATGCACCCCTCGCAATTTGAACGCCCCAACGGAGCTGGCGGTGAGCAGGAGCCAGGGGTTTACGGGCGCAGCCGTTCCTGCAGCTCGCGCAGGCAGCTCACTGCTCATCGCTGCAGTTCTCGCACGCCCCCTGCCCGTGCCCGTAATTAAACGTGTTACTGAACCCGCATGCCGACAGAACGCCTCCAAGTGCCATCAGCAGGGCAATGACAAACGCTGTCCGCAAGATCATCGGGTTTACAATGACGGTGTTCTCTTTTTGCACTTGCTGCATCCGAGCCGCTTGCCCCACGCCACTGCCTGTGTTGTGTAGTGGGGTCCATGCGAACTACCTTGCGTCTGTCTTTCCCATCACGCGGACTTCATTCTAGCCGCGCCGGCGCTTTCGGGATACAGCTCGCGGCGGCGCATAGACCTTCCGCGACGGCAAGGGCGCGTAAACCGGCTCCGGTCTGATCTTCTGGAGTATCGCCCGCAGCGTTTGGATGCGAGGGGATAGGGGATAGCGGGCATAGTTGATGGTGCCGCTAAGCTCCTGGGCGAGAGCCTCGGCCTCAGCGTCGGAAAGTTCAAGGTTCATGAGCCGGATATGGGATCAGGATCGGCCCCGCTCCAGGCCGACACCCCAGGCTACTCCCTCTCGACGAACCTCACCCCGCGCCCCCGGCCCCGCCTGATCATCCGGCTTCATCATCACGCCCCCGGCGCGAGTGAAAGGTCCTCCTCGATCGCGGCCAGGCCCTCGGGCTACGCGGTGACCTCCGCGCCCTACATCCCCCCGAATGAAATGTGGCTACCCCCGGACCCAGCCCCTTGCCGGACAACAGCTCCTCGTGCCGGCCGGCTCCGACACGTTCGTCGAGCTATCTTTAGCCCGCTCGGTATGATGATTTGTGCCGCCAGCGGCTTGGGCCTCAGCCTCGGCCTCTTACTCGCCTCGGTTCGCCTGTGAACTGGTGGCGCTTATTCTTCCGGTGCAAGCATCAACACTGCGCGCGTTAGCATTGATTAACAAAAGATCCGTAACGGGAACATGCTGCAAAGTTCCTGAGGCAAATAACCGCAAGCGCCCCCGCTCAACGGATGGTAGATGCACAGGTTTTCAATGAACGGCCGCAAGATGCGGAGTGTTGTCAGGGAGGACACCATGAAACAACCAGGAGCCCTTTTTCCAATTGCGTTCGCCCTCGGGGCGGTAGCCCTCTCGCCTGGGGCCGTTGCGCGAGAACCGACCGTGATTACGGCATGCCAGACGATCAGTCAGCCGGGGAGATACGTCCTCGCGAACAGTATATTAACCTACAGCGGGGAGCCCTGCCTGACGATCACCGCCAGTGGGGTCACGATCGACCTCGACGGCTTCTTTGTCGCAGCGGCAAGTGACGCAATAGCGGGGGGCATGCAGGGGACCACCATCAAAAACGGGTCGGCATTTTCCCGTGACGGAGCAGCAGTGTTTCTTCTTGGTGACGGCTCTAAAGTCACGGGTCTGCACGTTTTCACAAATCGCACAGGCAGCGGAATACGCGCCAACGGGCTGAGCCAAGAGGTGCTGTTCCGGGGTCTGTGGGTGGCGACTGGCGAACCTGTCGCCCGCGATGACCCCCGATGTTAAAATCTGACGCTTAGTTCCCGGCTCCGAGTACCTGAGGGTCATTGCGCACCTGCCGACAAATCGGCCGGTTGTGCCCCATAAGAGACCCTCACAGTCGGCGTGGGACTGGCTCAGTTGGGTGGATTGTGTTGAAGAACCTGGTGGCAGGCGCCTAACGGAGGTGGCGCCGGACCCGAGTTGGGAGGACGCGTGATCGGTGTTCCTCCCTCAGGTGGCGGGGATCAGCTGTGTTCCGGGGATGAGCTTGG
>Ga0306921_10004487_pt1 | contig 14351 bp, 15 predicted proteins | sample sta12Cox44000080_FD_203760 | JGI IMG/M metagenome (GOLD analysis project Ga0306921, IMG submission 203760) | Lab enrichment of tropical soil microbial communities from Luquillo Experimental Forest, Puerto Rico - statoxic.12C.oxic.44.000.080 (v2)... | ecosystem: Environmental > Terrestrial >...
GCGGATTCACTCATACGTCTTACAATGACTTCGAAATTGTCGCGGCGAACCTGCTGGACCATGAGAGCCGTAGCATTGCGGACCGCGTCAGGGCTTACAACCTGTATATCGATCCACCGTTGGGACGGTGTGGCATGACAGAACGGGAAGCGCGCACGTCGGGTCAGCGTGTGCTGATGGGAATGCGGCCCATGACGCGTGTGGGCCGGGCGGTCGAGAAGGGTGAAAGCCAAGGGTTCATGAAAGTGCTCGTGGACGCGGATTCGAAAGGCATTCTGGGAGCCAGCATTCTCGGTACCGGCGGGGATGAGGTGATTCACTGCATCCTGGATATGATGTATGCGCGTGCCCCGTACACGGTGATGCAGAAAGCGATGCACATTCATCCGACAGTCTCTGAACTCATTCCTACGATGCTCGGCGAATTGCGACCACTACAGTAACGGCCTTCGGCCTTTTCCTCCGCGCCCGCGGACACGCACTGTCCACGCTGGTGGCCGGTATGGTTTCCGGCCTCCCGCCAATTTGTGGTCAGCTTTTTTGGTATGGCTTGCCCAGTCCGGGTCAGAGCGGCAACCGTCCTCTGCCCGGGCTTTTTGGCTGGGCGTGGCAAGCTCGTAGGCCATCACGACTTCTATTCGGACTCTATGGAATAATCAGTCGCGATGGAACACTCAGCGCATCCCGGAGGAGTGCTTGGTCGCCACGCAGCGGCACTACGAGCGGCACTCTTGCAGCCTTTTCTCCGCCTGAACTTTGTGACGCTCTGGGTGCGGGATCAGGAGCGGAGTCGGCGGTTCTTCATGGAAACGCTAGATTTCGAGACGATTGTGGACATGCAAACTCCCGAAGGCGGCCGGTGGATCGTTGTCGCTCCGCCGGCTGCTGGTTGGCTCACTGGAACCACAGGCGCGGGTCTGACTGGGATGGCCCTCGTTGTTCCACCCGAAGGATCCGCGGAGCACCAACGCATCGGCCAAAACACCGGACTTAGCTTTCTTACCGAAGACGTGCGTAGATTGTTCGCAGAATGGTCGAGACGCGGAGTCCGTTTCCGGCTCCCACCGATGGAACCCGAATGGGGAGCTGGCCAAGCACGTTACGCGCTTTTTGAGGATGTGGACGGAAACAGTTTCTCTCTGATTGAGTTCGATGAGGCGACGCGCACGCTCGAAGCAGAGCGCCGCGCCCAAGCCGCCAGGTTGGAAGCGGAGCGCCAGGCCGCGCACGACTTGGCAATCGCCAAGCAAGTGCAGACCCGTCTGTTTCCGCAACGTCAGCCGCCGCTTCGAACCCTTGCCTATGCGGGGATTTGCCATCCCGCTCGGACCGTCGGTGGAGACTATTACGACTTTCTTGATCTCGGCAGCCGAAGGCTCGGTCTGGTAATCGCCGACATAGCGGGCAAGGGCATCGGAGCCGCTCTACTCATGGCGAACCTCCAAGCGGCTCTGCGCAGCCAATGCGCGACGGCTTGGGAACACCCCGAACGATTTCTGCGGTCGGTGAATCAGCTGCTTCACGAAAATACAGCCGAGGGGGATTACGCTACCCTATTTTTCGCCGAATACGACGATGACACGCGCAAGCTGCGCTACGCGAATTGCGGCCATCCACCTGCCTTGCTCCTACGCTGCGACGACAGTTTGCTACGTTTAGGGGCAACCTGCACGGTGGTGGGCTTGTTCGAGAAATGGGATTGCGCCCTGGAAGAACGCGAACTGGCTCCAGGCGACGCCGTCTTGCTGTACACCGATGGTGTTACGGAAGCTCTGAATGGTGAGGGAGAGGAATTTGGTGAACAGCGTGTGCTCGAAGCCACCCGACAACATCGTAGGCTATCCCTGCCGGAGTTGCTGGAAGCAGTTGCAGATCAAGCTCGAAGATTCAGCTCTCATGAACAGGCCGACGACATCACGTTGATAGTCGCCGAATGCAGATGAGGTCACTAGCTCTTTCAGTCGGTGCGTCACGCCGCAGGAGCAGGCTGACGTCTCCAAGAACCTCACAGGCCCCGTTGGAGATGAACAGGTCTTGGGGCACCGCGGAAAGTCAACGAACTTCCTGGCGCGCTTGGTTCCACAGGGCCGGCTTGTAAACTGAGACTTTGCCGAGACCGGTGATGCTGCCCCACAACACTTGGAAAAATCCAGAGTGTGGTGTCATTGTTTTGCGCTCCCTCGATTCACGACTTTTGAGCAGCCTTGGGCGGCCAATTGGGCGCTTTAATACCGAACTGCTTGGCGTACTCTCCGTTCAGCCGCTGCCAGCCGGCGAACTTCATGGCTTCGGCGCCAACGATGCGACTGATGGGAGTTCCGCTGAGAAGGCGATCCAAAACATCGAAAGCAATGTGCCATCCGGCAGCGCCCATGGAGATGAAGCGGCGATCGATGATGGTCCACAACGTCAGGCGTGTGCCGGCACCGTAGACTTCGAGTTCCCATCGGGTATCGCTGTACTCGAGCACCTTGGGAGCGTCGGCTCGCGTCACTCTTGTTTCAATTGGCGTCGGTGTTCCCACCCAGGTGAGTTTCACCGTTCCAACCGTACCTAGGTTCCCATCGACCTCAAAGGGCGCCCACTCGCGCAAGTGCTCCGGGTCGGTTAGCGCCTGCCACACTTTTTCCGGCGAGTGGTGTAGCTCTCTAACGAGAATGAGGGTCCACTTCAGTTCTCCGTCCTTTCGTATCTGCGCCCCGCTGGCCGGACCCGGTGCGTACTGCTCGCGATCGGTCATCTTATTCTCCCTTTCTTCCGTTTGTTCGTGTTGTCACGGTCGATGTATTTTCACCGATTCGGACAGGAATCCGTTCGGGATCACGTATTACTCCTACCTGCTTGATTAAGGGTCAATGTTGTATCGTTACTCGGGGTACGCATTGATGAAACCACCGGCGCCTCGGAATCGTGACTGCGATGCCATCCGTTCGCGTTGTGGTCAGCTCCAAATAGCGCAGGTACTTCTGCGAGTTGTCTCCGATCTTCTGGATCTCGCGCTGGGCCAGAAACGCGCATGGAGTGCCATCCTCGCTCCCCGTAACTCATAACACCGTAGCGAAACGACTCGCAAACGTCGAGGAAAAGCGCGTTACCTTCTTTTCGCGCTTCCTCGATGTTCTTTTCATCTCGCATCAGTTTCGGGCTTCAGTTTTGAGCAAAGATTCCTGGCGCTTCGACGGCTTTGCTCGGGGCTACTCGAAGTGACCTATCTACGTGCCTTCCATGAGAAGGCCGATCCCTGCCAATAGTTTTTACTGTCCTTCTTCCGTTTTCCCGTTCAAGCCGCCTCTGCCCCCACCCTCCCATCCGCACTCGGAGTGAGCGATTTTCGCTCGTACCAGTTGAGGTGTTCTCGATTCATTAGGCGCTGCTACCTAATTATCGTCCTGCGCTTCTCTCTTTAGAAGAGAAGGTTGGGCCCAGCCGCCTATCGCAGTCGCCTAAAACTCGGCGGTCAAGCTCAGCCTTTGGGTTACAAACCTTTTCTCTCCCCGGTTTGTGTATGCCGCTGCGCTCATCCCTTTCTGGCTATTGTGCAGCGGTTCGTAAGCTCCACTAGCCGGACCAGGACCGGCGCACTTTATCGACGAGGCGGCGAAATACGCAGCAACCGGCCTTACATTTTGCACGTTATGAGCACACCTGTACCTTCGGGCTATTTGTGCGGGGGAGAAAAGACCGGAGACTTAAGTTTGAACTCTCAACCATCGACGAATACCTTATGAGGAGACAAAGATGAAGAAGGTCGTTTTATTGACATCCACAGGCGTTCTTTTCAGCATTCTGGGTTGCTCAGGCAATTCCCAAAAAGCCGTCTCGAAAGGTTCATTGCCAGTGGTGCACGCATCGACTGCTCCAGCCAATGCGTCGTCTCCCGCGACAGCGTCCGTGACGCCGCTGCCCGAGGTGTCGGCCATACAGTCGAGTCGTCACACTTGGCACTCGGAAGATGTCAAGGACCTTCTCGGCAATGCCGTCCTGCTGAAACAGACTTCCTTGGACGGCAAATTTGATTTAGTCATCCTTCAGAAGGGAACGCACTCTTTCTTGTCTTTCGTCAAGCACTCGCGATGGGAGTCTGTCCACGACCGTCCAGCCAAAGGCAAGCTGATGAATCTCCGCGCAAAATTTGAAAACGGAGAGGAGAAACGCATCGAGTGGGACGAACTCGGTTTCGCAACCGCAAACTTATACAGTGTCTTATGGACATATCCTGCCAAGACAGACGCTCTCATCGGCCCAGCGCTGGAAGGGGACCGCGTTGATTCTGTTGGCGGTGACGAACTCTTTATTCAAGATATGATGAAGCACACAGCGATGCTGTTAGAGGTCGAACCGGGCGTCACGACACAATTCGACGTGACTGGGCTGGCTCGCGAAATAGACAAAGCTCGTACTCCCAAACCCCGGGCAGTCCTTGCAGCTCAGCAAACCCATGAGTAGCTCCGTCATGTGCGCTTCCCGCGCAAAGTGGTCACAATGATTTGTCCGATTACGGGCTTTTCAGGAGTTAGGGCAGCTTGGGATTGGAGTTAGGCAACGCTCATGGTGCCTATCAGAGCCTTTCCAAAACCACTGCTCACCGCCTAGCTGCAGCCGATTCGGACGGCCGACGGTACGGGTGCCCAGGGCGAACCTGCCGCAAGAAGCGCGGGACGGAGCGTATCTTGCACCAAGACTCCCCGCCCCGCACTTCAACCACTCGCAGGATAATCAATTTTAATTTCTTATGAACAAAACGACGTTGCCCCAGGGCAACTTCACTCGACAACCTGTCTCGTATCAATCAGCTCCGTCAGGTCGAGGCCCTCGGATGTCTCTCCCACTGGCGCGCGTCGCTCGGACGGTCATGCGCATACCCGTGCTCCTTTCTTCAAGCACAGCGGTTGAATGTTCTTGATGTGGTGCGCTCCGCCTTTCTCAATCGGTTCGACGTGGTCCGGCTTTCGTCTTCGCCAACGCTGGCATCTCCGGCCGGACACCCAGCGGCTCGACCGACGAGGTCGTTTTTGAGAACGTGATCCATACCAGCCTTAACGGCGCTTTCTTTACCGTCAATTCCGCGGCGCCTCTGCTGAACGACAACGGCCGGATCATCTTTAATGGGTCGGTACACAACTATCTAGGTCAACCCGGTCAGGCCGCCTACGCAGCCACGAAGGGCGGCCTGGGTCCTCCAGCGGTTCGAATTGCGATGAAGCTCAGATTGGCGAGGGTAAATCGGTAATGGAATCAATCGCGAGGTGCACAGCGGCTAACATCTTGCCTTGGGTCACTGTCCCGGGAACCAACTCCCCGTCCTTGCGCATCGTAAAGCTCGGCCTTCCTTTATCAGCGATGGTGATCTCAAACGTGTAGTGAATGTCTTCACCACGGATTTCGATGGTGTGCTGCAAGCCATCGAACGCAATCGTCGCCTGACGGCCCGTCCTATCGTTTTCCACGCTGTACAGCTGTGAATCGTGCGCGTGCAACACGAGAAACGCGCCGCGCTGTTCACGTAAGTGCCGCTCGCACTCTCTTACCTCTTCTGTTATTCGTTCAACCAAGTGAGCAAAAAGATCGTCTTTCATCACCAATTTACGTGCCTCGCTTCTCGCGACATCGCCCGTTTCTCCTCTGCTGCGACCATACCGTTATGATAGATGCAGAACTTACTCAGGCAATCGCGCGCTGGCTTCGAGGCCGTTCGCCGCCCCGCCAGTGGCAGGGGTCGCGATAACGTCGGACAAAGAGGGTCCAGTTCTTAGTAGGTCCTTCCATAAGAAGGCCGGTCCAGGTCGAGAGTTTTTTGCTCTTTCCATGATCACCGTACCGCCGACGCCCGCATTAATTGGCATGACGATGATGGAGAGACGCAAGGTCTGGATACCGAGCCCCTATCATTACAAAGGGACGCCGCTAAGCGGTAGAACCACGCCGTAACGCAGTGATTCACCGATACATTCCTCACCACGTCGATGATAAAAGATGCTACGTTCCCGCCACCACCGAAATTCTACGTAAAACATTACGGTCATGACAATTAGCGGCACACATCTCATGCCCAATCCGCGCCCCAAAAAGGCGACAGTTTTCTGCGTTCACGGTACAGACAAACCTGGGCGCAAAACCCGTGCTTTTTGGGCGCAAATTGAGTTTCCTTTTTGGTTTCGGAACACTTTGGAACACAATCGAAGCCACTCTGTCGACCGCTTCGCGGTGCGCGTCCCCCAGAACGTGCGCGTAGACTCCGAGCGTGACTCGGGGATCGGCGTGGCGCAACGACTGCAGCCACGAGGTTCAGTGAGTCCCACCGTGATAGGCGATCATGCCGCCACGATAAGGAACCGACCTGGGAGCGTACCCATACCCGTAGTGACCGCCATAATAGCCCTGATAGTGATAGTAAGCGGGAAAGCCAAAAAAGAAATCAAACGAAGGCCCGTAGAAATACGGGTATCCATAATACGGGTAGTAAGGATAGTAGGAGGGCGGGTAGACGTAGTAAGGATACGGATACGACGGAGGAGCTGGATAATCCACCGTCTGCTGGGACTGCTGCGTTTGCTCCGGCGGATAATCTGCGGAGTTTACAAAGCGGAATGCCTGGGGAGCATTATTCGTTTCGATGGTGACCGGGGACGTCACTTGGAATGCAAGCGGCGTCTCGGGTTGAACCACCGTCGGCAAGCCCCTGGTCAGCAGAACACCAATGGTACCCGCGGCCGCGCCAGCTGCCGCGCCGATGGCCGCGCCCGTTCCCCAACCAGCCGCTGCGCCGATGGCCGCGCCGAGTCCCGTTGTACCGGCAATGGCGGCGGCATCACGCTCCACCGATGTCGGGCCTTCGCGAACCAGTAACTGCGACTGGATTGGCACGGTTTGGCCGTCCACGAGGGTTAAGCTGGTCAGCGTTAAGCCGAGGCGTGAAACGCCCGACACCCTACCTGCCTTCTTTGCCTCCACGACCTGGCCGCCGACGGTCTGGCCGTACCGCGCGACCACGATGCCAAGCACGATTACCGGTTGCGCTAGCGTGGCGGAAAAGTCCTCACCGACCCGACTGTGGTCGGAGGAAAGCGGTTCATTGATGCGAACGGTCAAAATCGTTCCCGGTTTCATGGTTAACGGCGGCGACACCATTGGCGCGTCCTGCCCGAACACAACGCTTGCCATGAATAGCGAGGTCACCATGAATGTCTTGCTGTGTCGAACCAAAATAGTGGTCAGGTCCATAGCCCCCTCTGACCAGCCGGAGACTCTAGTCCAGGAAACGTGCAAGGCTTTTATATCACAGCGATGGCTGTGAAGATCGATTTACTCCAGTGCGCTGTGCGGAGTTTACTTTTGTCAGGCCAAAGGAATCACGCATGACAATGACGACGGTTCAAGCCGCCGAGAGCTCGTAAAACTCTGCTCGGTAGGCGATCCCGTGCAGTAGTGCCGGAGCCAGATAATCCCCATGACAGAAATGCAATTCGAGTTTTGCTCCAGAGCGGAGCATAGATCGGTTACCTCAGCAGACGTCAAGCTGGGAGATTAGACGAAACTTGGGCCTTGGCCGCACGAGAGTATCGCTTCGACTTGCCGGAAGAACGATACGCGGTCGGAAATAACTGTTTTGGCTACCTCTGGCTGCTAATCGACAACCGTGGGCAGCTAACGCTCGTCGTGAACGGCGGAAAAGCAGCCGCAACAATCAATCGACGGATTAGCCGCTAAAATCAAGGCGAAACTTCAACAGTATTTCTGGCCCTTTTAGCCACTGTGGTCAGGTTGGCGCAGGTTATCAGCAGCGTAACGTCGCGTTGGGTCAGGGGTGACCTGTGCCTGTACTGCGGGCTCTACGTTGCCGCAGCAGCCTGGGGCCTTTCTGGTTCCGGTACGACTTTACCGTACGGCGGGCCATTCCGGCAACATGCGCCCAAGCGTCCAGCGTGCGGTCATTCGCAACATCATGCAGCAGAGCATCTGCGACTCTGGCCAGTCTTTCTTCTGTTGGTATGGTCAAACGCAAGGGCTGCTGGTCAGGCTGTCGAATCTCATCACGGAGCGTTGTGATTAAGTGCTTCTTCGCCGGGTTAGAGCGGTTGGCGGAGGTCCCAACCGACCATACGATGAACCATGGCGAACAATAGCTCCGATGAGTTGAACATGCAGGGCGTCTTGGGTAGTCCGCGGCACATCTCCGGAGACAAGTCCACCATCGCGCCAGCAGCGCTTCCGACAGAACGCGCCGCGTGCTTACAATTTGGTGGAATCCATGCGCAACGCTGGGAGGGAAATATTCCTTCACAACTTATAGAGCTTGGTCTAGTGGATGAATATCGTTTTGTCGTTCAGCCAATCGTTGCAGGAGAAGGCAGAAGGTTGTTGGAAGATGTTAGGCTGCCGGAGGAACTACAATTGAAACTTGTGGACTCGAAGTTTTTTAAATCCGGATCTGTTGCGCTTCGTTACTTGAAACAGTGACAGAAAAATCCGCGACAGGAGCGATATTTCTACAGTCATCAGAAAAAGATATATTCAAAGTCTTTTTTTTGGGCAATGAAAGGAATTTTTGGGCAAATCATTTCGGGAGTCCCACCATGCTGATTGCGAGACGAACTACAATTCTGTACATTTCCTTGTTGTTGAGCCTGACCTCATCAGCCCAGCAGAAGCCTTCTCCGCTTTCACCCTATGTGAAGGAAGATGCACCGGTACTGGTGCTGGAGCATGTGCGCCTTATCGACGGCACAGGCTCTGCACCCCAGGAAGACATGCGCATCGACATTGCTGGCGGCAAGATCATAGCTGTCCAAGCCACCAGTGCGCACAGCCCTTATCCGGCCAACGCCAAGCTGCTCGACATGGCGGGAAAGACCGTGATCCCCGGTTTGGTCGGCATGCACGAACATCTCTTCTATCCGACGCCGCAGCAACCCCAGGGTGGCGTGGCGTTTTATGGCGAGGCACCGGATAGCGCTCCGCGTCTTTATCTGGCTGGCGGCGTGACGACGGCGCGGACTGCGGGCAGCGTAGAGCCGTACACCGACTTGGAACTGAAGCGAAAGATCGACGCGGGACTGCTGCCCGGACCAAAACTCGACGTGACTGGCCCCTACCTCGAGGGCAAAGGCAGCTTCGCTGTCCAGATGCACGCGCTTGCGGATGCGGACGACGCAGCGCGCACGGTGGATTATTGGGCCGCCGAGGGCGTGACCTCGTTCAAGGCATACAACTACCTCACGGCAGATGAGCTGAAAGCGGCCATCGACCACGCTCACGCTCATGGGCTCAAAATCACGGGGCATCTTTGCTCCATCGGATTCAGGCAGGCGGCCGCGCTGGGTATCGACAACCTGGAACATGGCCTGTCGGTGGATACCGAGTTCTTTCCGGGGAAGAAGCCGGACGAGTGTCCCGGTCTTCTGCCGAATTTGGCATATATCGAGAAGAGCGTGGAAGTCGAGGGACCAGAGGTGCGGGAGACGATCAGTGACCTGGTAGCGCACCATGTGGCCATCACGTCGACGCTGGCGGTGTTTGAGACTCTCGGCTCGAATCGCCCGCCCATGGAGCGGGAGAGCACGGCTCTCAAGACGCTCTCGCCGCAAGCCGCGAAGGAGTATCTGGCAGGCCGCTCGCATGTGGCCGAGCACGATGAGGGCGGGCCGATGCTGGGAAAAGAGATGAGATTTGAGCGAGAGTTTGTGGCCGCGGGCGGACTGCTGACGGCGGGATGCGACCCCAGCGGCTACGGCGGCGTGGTGCCGGGCTTCGGCGACCAGCGCAACATTGAATTGCTGGTCGAGGCCGGCTTCTCATCGGTCGAAGCGATCCGCATTGCCACACTGAATGGGGCAATCTACATGGGAAGAGACTCGAGCATCGGATCGATTGCGCCGGGCAAGGCCGCCGATTTGGTGGTGTTGGGCGACAACGCGGCGGAGAAGATTGAAAACATAGAGAAGGTTGAGTTGGTCTTCAAAGATGGCGTGGGTTTCGATCCTGCGAAGCTGATTCAATCCGCCACCGAGCTGGTTGGCTTGCGGTGAGCACGCGCAGTGATTTGTTTTACAGTCCAAAACCGACGCACTAATCGCGGTCACTGGAGGGGTATGCATTGCCAGATTACTCCGCGTTCGTCACTGTGTGCCGCATAGCCTTTTTTGTCAGTCGAGTCTTCCAAAAAGACGATGTAGCCTTGGCCGTCAGGATTCACATTTAGTCGCAGGTTCCACCGAGGCAAGATTTCGGGCGTGTCGCCAAAATGCACGCTGGGTTCCTGAGAGTACACCCCTCGGAGCCACCCGTCGAAGTATTCTGCATTGTGCGCCAGAAGAGTTTGCCATGATGCAAACGAGCCGTAAGTTCCTTGCTCGACCACTTCGGCTGTGTTAATTGTCCTAACGAGCCCGAGCATAATCGAGCGCCTCTGCGGGTCAGGTTTTTCAGGGCCGGATGAAGCATCCTGTGCGAATTGAGAGGCCAGAGTCCCGAGAGCCAATACGAGCAGGACCGTATTCGAGAAAATTCGGAGCTTCTTCACGGTGGGTCCTCCTTCTTGTGCCTACTGCACAAATATCTGCTTTATAGCATGTTCATCGAAGGTCACGGTAAGGAGGTTCGCGCCAGTCCGCCGCGCCGGCGCAAGGGTCGATCCACAGGGGAATTGTTCATCTGTCGTATCGGCGAAGAAGGTGGCCTTTGCGGTAGTTGGCGCGCTCAAAAGTTTTCCGCCATCCAAAGATTGCTATCGGCGGTAGGTGCCAGAATCGCAAGGTATTTTCCGTTGCGCGAAGGAATGGCCCAGCTAGCCCAGACATGATTCACTTCCCAGATCTGGTGCGCATTGCCCGCTAAATCCACGTACAGCAAGCTTTGCTTGAAACCCGCAGGATTGCTGCTGACAAAGAGCCCTTCGAATCTGCCGCCCAATCGAGGGACGTGAAGCCACTCCAGTTTTTCACCATAAGCTCGCGACTGGGTTGACCGGAAAGCTGAGTTTTGCTGTTCCGATGAGACCGTAAATCGCCGCTGCGCGTTCGCCCCCAGCGTCCGATCCACAAAATAGATAATTCTTTCTGCCCAAAACGACTCCGCGTAGAGATCTCTCGGCTGCGTTATTGTCGATTTCCAGTCGACCATCGTCGCAGTAACGCGTCAATGCATCCCAGCGGTCCAACGCATAATGAATGGCCCTGGTTGTATCAGATTTCTTCGATAGCTTTCCCAAGGTCTCTTCGAACCATTTCTTCAGCGATTCCAGCAATGGCTTGCTGCGCTCGTTCCGAACCGCACGCCGTTCTTCGGCGGAACGTCCGCAGATCGCTTCCTCGATGGCATACAGTGCCGTGATCCGTTCCAGCGCTTCTTTCGCCACCGCCGACTTGTGCGCCTCGTACAGATCGTAAAACGGCCGGCGCACATGCGACATGCACAAGGCTTCTTGCACTCGTCCACCTTTATAGATTCCCTCGTATCCTGGATAAGCATCCGCCTGCAGCGTGCCGCGGAACGCACTCAAGTGTAGTTGCGGGTGTTCGCCCTTGCGATCCGGCGTGTAGGCGACTAACTGAACGACGCGGTTCCGCCGTCAGGCTATGGTGCGGCGTTCTAAGGGTCTCCATGCCTCGCGCCCGATACTGTCTAAAGGAGCAACGTTTACTAAGAGGGTCCAGGCTACCGATGAGAGGCGTAGGCCAATACCCATCTGAGCTAATCTAACTGTAAGTAATCAAACGGTTCCAACCTTTTTCTACATGGAGCAAACAGATGTTCTGCCCCAAATGCCAGGCGGAATTACCCGATACGTCACAGTTTTGCTTGAAGTGCGGTGCTAAGTTGACGGATTCCCGATCGGCCTCACGAGCGAAGCCTATTGCTTGCGTCGCGCTCGGCATGGGAATAGCTGCCGCCGGTTTTGGCACATGGCATTTCACTGTCAAGCCGTCGACTGAACCAGGAACGGTCTCAGCGGCGCCGAAAACAGTTGTCGCCGCGGGTGCCACCCCTGTTGCCTCCCCTGTTGCACCCATCCGCCAAATGTCGCCCCAAGAAATCTTCCAAAAAGTGGGCGCGGGAGTGTTGCTCATCGAGGTATTCGATGATGAAGGCCACACGCGCGGACAAGGCAGCGGGTTTGTCGTCGCCGAAGATGGCACCGCCGTGACGAACTATCACGTAATTCGAGGTGCAACCCGAGCAAGAGCCAGGTTTGGAAATACTACGGCTGAGGTCGATGGAATAGCGGCCTTCGATGCAAACCACGATATTGCTGTCGTTCGGTTGAGTTCCCCTCCTAAGGTTACCCTCCAGCTTGGCGATTCCGATGCGCTGAAAGTTGGGCAGAAACTGGTCACAATAGGCTCTCCGCTCGGGTTGCAAAATACCATTTCTGAGGGAATCGTGAGCGGCCTGCGGGATGGCGTCATTCAGATGAGCGATCCCATCTCTCCCGGCTCCAGTGGCGGTGCAGTGTTTGACCGCTACGGAAAAGTTGTGGGCATTTCAGTTTCCGGCATCACGGCGGGACAGAATCTAAACTTCGCTGTACCGATAAATTGGGCGAAGCCTTACCTAAAGTCAGGTACTCTGCGGGCTCTTGCTGATGTGACCGCCGAGAACACTGTAACTAACGATGTGCTTGACGGTTCGCTCATGGTTCCTGCGCAAAAGGCGCAAACCTGGAATTTCGTAGTGAATCCAAACACGATGAGCAATGCCGAGATAGTCGGGGCCGTAACGTCTTCGGGTGGCATGGATGGAAAAATTACTCTTGTCCTGTACAAACAAGGCCAGGATCAACCGCTTTACTCATGCTGGGACTCGTCGTGTTCGATCCACCAAAAACTCGCTGGCGCTGGCACCTATGTTCTGGCGCTGGACAACCGACAATCGCCCATATTTGCCCGAACGATCAATGGAAAACTTTCCATGAAGTTCGTGAAGTAAAGCAGGATCGGAATCACTCCCAAGTGCAATTCGAGGTTCGAGCTCGCCGACGGTGACCGCTCAAATTAAGAAGGATGCTCGATGAATAGCAGTGAACAAGTCCATCGCACGCGGGCGTTGGTCGCTTTGGTTCTTCTTTCTGCTTTTAGCGTCTTCTTCGTACCGGACTCTGCGCACGCCAACGGAGTCCGTAGCCTGAACTTTAATGAGTTCTCCTATCGTGTCGGGCTTCCCTACTACAAAGAGTTTGGTCCAACGGTGAGAGTGCATCAAGGCAAACCAGCGACTACAACGATCCGTACGTTTTGGTGACGTTTGATTTTCCGACCGGCACTCGCTGAGTACTGTTGCTCACGCGACGATCACCGGAGGCTGTGTTGCCAGCGGTTTGCCACATGACCGACAAAACTTGGAAGTAGGCTCGCTATATTTGCCGCACTCAGCACAAAGGATGGCTAAGCCCTGAACCACAGTTACAGGTTGACCAACGACCATCGTTGGAGGCGTGTCGTGGGATAATGCCCACACCAAAGCTGCGACCCATCCGACCAATGTCCATCCGAGAAGTAGATTCAAAGCAAAAATCGCGCCTACGTTTCGTTTACGCCTTCCAAGATAGGTCGGCAAGAAGTAGATGAACAACGACAAAGCGATCAGGAACAAACCTAGAAGCGCCATGGTTTTCTCCTGACTAATTCTGTCGTGTTTGATCGGGAATATGGGTCAGTCCTACGCAAATAACATTAGCTGAATGGACACGATTCCGCTTTGACGCGAGATGAGTCCCTCGCACGGACGATCAAAACCTACTCCAATGGGCGCCCTTTTATAATGCGTTTACCAGGAGCTTGCCATTATTTCCGGATTGCCGACTTTCATGTCGCTGTATCGAAAGCGCGCATACACTACGTGCCTCTTTCCGCTTCTCGCCCGCCCGCGCTTCCGATACAGCCCTAGGACGTTTCGGGCGTTAGCGGATAAGAAGCGCGTTTATGAGGACTTACGAGAGGGCCCAGTCTCGCCGTGCGTCGTTGCTTAATCTGATTTGTAGTACCAGACCCTGGCCGGTAGCGACGCCGTAGCCATGCTTTCGAGGCATATCTCTATCACCCAAAGAATTTGTCGTCCAATTTGAAATTTAGCGCATCTTATGTCCGGTGGACGACCCCGGTTCCGATCCTAACTTAAACTTCAGGAGGCTTCCATGTCCTTGCAACGTAAAGCCAGCATCGTATTCGTTCACGGGTTATGGGCCGACGGCTCATGCTTCAGCAAACTGATCCCGACTCTGCAGAAAGAGGGATTTGAAGTAATCGCTTCTCAGCACGGACTCGATTCGCACGCCAGCGATGTAGATTGCGTGAAGAGAGCCTTGGGACGTGTAAGCAACCCCGCGATCTTAGTCGGTCATTCCTATGGTGGCTCGG
>Ga0306921_10004488_pt1 | contig 14348 bp, 12 predicted proteins | sample sta12Cox44000080_FD_203760 | JGI IMG/M metagenome (GOLD analysis project Ga0306921, IMG submission 203760) | Lab enrichment of tropical soil microbial communities from Luquillo Experimental Forest, Puerto Rico - statoxic.12C.oxic.44.000.080 (v2)... | ecosystem: Environmental > Terrestrial >...
GCTCGGCAAGTCGCCCATAATCGTTGACGGTGAGGTCAGGATTGCCGAATCCGGCGCGATCGTGGATTACCTCATTCGAACCTACGGCAAGGGCGCCATGATGCCGGCTGCAGGTACGGGCGAATACGAGGCCTACAATGAATGGCTGCACTATGCCGAGGGCTCGGCTATGCTGCCCTTGATGCTCAATCTCTACGTCTCGAGATTGAAGGAAGCGGGAAAGCCCTTGCATCCGCGGATCGACAGCGAGATTGCCAACCATCTCGGCTACGCCGACGCTGCGCTGAAGGGCAGGGAGTTTTTTGTCGGCAACGCGCTCACGGGAGCCGACATCCAGATGAGCTTCGTCGTGGAAATGGCCAAAATATTCGAGAAGCTCGCACCCTATCCGAACCTTGCAGCCTGGCTTGCGCGGATGCACGCGCGAGCGGCATTCCGCCGCTCGGTCGAAAAAGGCGGCGCCTATCGCTTTGCGGATTAGTGCGGCGCTGATGCGAAAGCAGGAAAACATGAGACGCTGGTCCCGACTGGGTTTGCTGCCGCTGCTCGCAGTCGCCGCTTGCACGCAGTCGGCGATTTTCAACTCGGCCAGCAACAGCCCACCAGCCAATGCGCCCACCAGCAATGGTCCGGCCGCGGCCAAATCCTATGCCGCGTCTTCCGATAAATCGATTGGCAGCGCGTCGGCCGACCAATGGCAACCGCCGCCCGATCCGGTGTTCGAGGAGCTGCCCGGCACCGAACGTATCTCCTTGCTGCCGGCCAAGGTCGGAGAATGCGCCGACACCACCATCACCTCGATCACAGATCGGTATGGCGCCGACCTGGCACCCGCCAATTCCAAGAAGGGAGCTGACAGCGGCACGATCGTCAGGTTCAGCAACTCCGGCGTTCAGGTATCCCTTGTGAAGGAACGCGCGATCGCCCGCTCGCAGGTGTTCGACAAGGTCAACATGTGCCTAGTCGAGATGCCAAAGGATTGTCCGGCCGAAATCCGCGGGCGGGTCTACAAGACAACCAATCTGAGGACCGGGGAAAGCTGGAGCCTGGCCAACGATGTCAAGAATTGCGGCACGTGAGCGATGACGTTGGAGTGGCGCGGGGTTCCAGCCACACATTCAATCCGACGTTGCCAACACCAATCTGCCCGACGGCTTTGCATCTTTTTCCGTGGCCCCTGCGAAGGCAGGGACCTATAATCACCGGCGGATGATCAAGAAGCCGTCGCGCCTTCCGCAATAAGGATAAGCCGCAGTGTATCGGTTCCTGCTTTCGCAGGAACGACAGCAGTGCGCCAAAACGCCAAATTCATAAGCCGCCCCAAGGCGATTTGGGTTGTCCAGTCCCCTTTGCAGAAATAATTTGCTTCGTGAGCAGCTAGAAACAGCTTTATCGATTCGTTCCATCCCGCCCCCGAAAAGAGGGGCGCTTCGCGATCGTCACGAACGTTGGGCGCGGGATGCGGTGGACGCGAGCGTGCGCAAGACGGGCGCACGAGACGCGGACGGCGAAGTCGTGTGGTCTTGATGCCTCGACGCTGGCGTCAAATTGGCGACGATGCTTACGCATCGCGCCGGTGACGGTGACAAAAAGCCCGATCGCCGGAGAGAGCACGAAGGAAACCGTTAAAACCATTCGCGCGGGGAATGTCGGCTGATGCGACGTACCTGTGGTGAATTTGCTTGTGTGCTTTTTCATTTCGCACACAAGGCCGTGGGTGCGCGCCGCGCACCCGGCATTCCCTGCGCCCTCTACTTTGAGGAGGGGGTCGTCATTTGCAAAATCCGGATGCATTCGCATCGCGGAATGTCGGGGCGTGTGCGCTTGAACCGAGTCGCCCCCGCGCACGCGGGCGCCCATACGCCCGGACCTCTCTTGTGGCAGGATTTGCGAGGGCTTTGTCGATCTTATTGCAACGGCCGGTGGTTATGGGTTCCCGGGTTCCTGGAGCGACAGGAGGGGCAGGGCCCACCATATCTTGCATAAATACCGGGTGCCTGCCGCAAGCGCTTGGCCATTCCCGGGCAATGTGGTATGCCGCCAGCACCCTTTCGACCGCCAATTTTGACCGCCCGCGAGCCCGCTATCCGGTTGCGGCGGTGGAGATTTTTCGCCCATGAGCTCTTCTTCCATGTCCGCCAAGGCCGGCCCAAAGGCCGCTTCCGCGCCCGACTCGTTTTTCACCGCCCGACTGGCCGAGGCCGATCCCGACATCGCCGCCGCCATCTCAGGCGAGCTCGGTCGCCAGCGCCACGAGATCGAGTTGATCGCCTCGGAGAACATCGTCAGCCGCGCGGTACTGGAAGCGCAGGGTTCGGTCCTGACCAACAAATATGCCGAAGGCTATCCCGGCAATCGCTACTACGGCGGCTGCGAATGGGTCGACGTGGTGGAGAGCCTCGCGATCGAACGCGCCAAAAAACTGTTCGGCGCGAATTTCGCCAATGTGCAGGCGAATTCCGGCAGCCAGATGAACCAGGCCGTGTTCCTGGCGCTGCTGCAGCCCGGCGACACTTTCATGGGCCTCGATCTTGCCGCTGGCGGTCATCTCACCCACGGTTCTCCGGTCAACATGTCCGGCAAATGGTTCAAGGCCTCGCATTACACCGTGCGGCGCGAGGACCAGATCATCGACATGGATGCGGTGGCGAGACAAGCCGAACAAGTGCAGCCGAAACTGATCATCGCCGGCGGGTCGGCCTATTCCCGCCCGTGGGATTTCAAGCGTTTCCGCGAAATCGCCGACAGCATCGGCGCTTATCTGATGGTCGACATGGCGCATTTCGCAGGCCTCGTGGCCGGCGGCGTTCATGCTTCGCCCGTTCCCCATGCCCACGTTACCACGACCACCACCCACAAATCTCTGCGCGGTCCGCGCGGCGGCCTGATCCTGTGCAATGACGAGGCGCTGGCGAAAAAATTCAACTCAGCGATTTTCCCGGGCCTGCAAGGTGGTCCACTGATGCATGTGATCGCGGCCAAGGCGGTGGCGTTTGCCGAAGCACTGCGGCCCGACTTCAAGATCTATGCAAGGAACGTGGTCGAGAACGCCAAGGCGCTCGCCGAAAGCCTGCGCGCCGAGGGCCTCGACATCGTTTCAGGCGGCACCGACAACCATCTGATGCTGGTTGATCTCAGGCCCAAGGGATTGAAGGGCAACGTCTCGGAAAAGGCGCTGGTGCGCGCCGCCATCACCTGCAACAAGAACGGCATCCCCTTCGATCCGGAAAAGCCGTTCGTCACCTCGGGCTTGCGCTTGGGAACCCCGGCGGCCACCACGCGCGGCTTCGGCGTCGCCGAATTCAAGCAGGTTGGCGGCATGATCGCCGAAGTGTTGAACGCAGTGGCCCAGTCCCAGGACGGCACGGCGCCCAAAGTGGAAGCCGCCATCAAGGAGCGGGCGCGGGCGCTCACCGATCGTTTCCCGATCTACCAATAGGGGTCGCTTTCAAATGCGTTGCCCAAGCTGCAACAGTCTCGATACCCAGGTGAAAGACTCGCGGCCGACGGAGGATTCGGCCGTGATCCGGCGGCGGCGGGTATGCATCGCCTGCAACTTTCGCTTCACGACGTTCGAGCGGGTGCAGCTGCGCGAACTCACGGTCATCAAGCGCAACGGCCGCAGAGTGCCGTTCGACCGCGACAAGCTGGTGCGCTCGCTGCAGATCTCCTTGCGCAAGCGGCCGGTCGATCCGGAGCGGGTCGAGAAGATGGTCTCGGCGATCGTGCGCGAACTGGAAAGCGGCGGCGAGGCGGAGATTTCCTCGGAAGCGATCGGCGAGATCGTGATGGAACACCTGCGCGAGGTCGATGACGTCGCCTATGTTCGTTTCGCTTCTGTCTACCGCAATTTCCGCGAAGCCAAGGATTTTGAAGCCGTGCTTGGCGAACTCTCCGGCGACGAGGACGCGCGGATCACCTTGTTACGCAAATGATCTTCCGCATTTTGGAAGAGCAGCTCGCGCAAAAAACCAGGGAAACCAAGGCTGCCGACCGGCGCTTCATGCAGCTCGCTTTGACGCTCGGCCGGCGCGGGCAGGGCCGCACCTGGCCCAATCCCGCCGTCGGCGCCGTGGTTGTCAATGACGGCATCATCGTCGGGCGCAGCTGGACGCAGCCGGGCGGCCGTCCCCACGCTGAACCGGTGGCACTTGCGCAGGCCGGCGAAGCTGCCCGCGGCGCGACGCTCTACGTCACGCTGGAGCCCTGTTCGCATCTCGGTAAATCGCCGCCCTGTGCGGATGCGGTGATCGCCGCAGGCATCAAACGCGTGGTCTCGGCGATCGAGGATCCGAACCCGGAAGTGGCGGGGCAGGGACACGCGCGCTTGCGTGCCGCGGGGATTGCCGTCGATATCGGGCTTTGCGCGCTGGAAGCGGCGCGCGACCACGCCGGGCATTTCCGGCGCGTCCGCGACCATCGCCCGCACGTGATGCTCAAGCTCGCGGTCTCACGCGACGACAAGATTGCCGCCGCAGGCCGCAAGCAGGTTGCGATCACAGGCGAGGCCGCAAAAGCGCGCATGCACCTGTTGCGCGCCCAGAGCGATGCGATCCTGGTCGGGATCGGAACCGTGCTCGCCGACGATCCGCTTCTGACCTGCCGCCTTCCCGGTATGGAGGCACGCTCGCCGGTGCGGGTGGTGCTCGATCGCGCCTTGCGGATACAAGGCAATAGCCGCCTGGTTGGTTCGGCTCGAGCCACGCCCTTGTGGGTGATGACTTCAAACCTTGCCGAGGCGCCCGCCGCCGCGATTCTGGGCGCGGCAGGTGCCCAGGTGATCCGCCTCGAAACCAGGGCCGGCCCGCAACCCGGATTGGACTTGCCGGCGGTGTTGCGTGCGTTGGCCGAAAAGGGCATTACGCGGCTTCTGGTCGAAGGGGGCGCGCGTGTTGCATCGTCCTTTGTCTCGGCTGGCCTTGTCGACGAATTCTGGCTCCTGCGGGGTCCGGACGATATCGGCGGCGATGGTGTCGCGGCGCTGGAAGGCCTGCCGCTCACCTCACTGACGCAGTCGCCGGGCTTTCGCGTTCGTGCTAGCGAGAACCTCGAAAAAGATATTCTCACCGTTTACGAACGATTTTGATGTTTACAGGGATCGTCACCGATATCGGCGAGGTCATAAGCCTGACGCCAACCGCGCAAGGCCAGTTGCACCGGCTTCGCGTCGGCTGCCACTACGACCGCGCCACTATCGCAGACGGCGCCTCGATCGCCTGCAACGGCGTCTGTCTGACGGTGGTCGGATCGGGCATCGAGGGCGGCAAAACCTGGTTCGACGTCGATGCCGCTGCCGAAACGCTATCCATGACCACCGCAAGAGACTGGACTGTCGGCACCAAACTTAACCTCGAACGCGCACTGAAGATCGGCGACGAACTCGGCGGCCACATCGTCGCAGGACACGCGGACGGGATCGCCTCGATTCTAGCCCGTGATGATCTGCCCGACATGGCGCGGTTCCAGTTGCGTACGACGCGCGAACTCGCGCGCTTCATTGCACCGAAGGGTTCGGTGACGCTCGATGGCGTATCGCTGACGATAAATTCGGTCGATGATGTTGCCTTTTCGGTGCTGATCATCCCGCATACCCTCAATGTGACGACGCTTGGCGGTTGGCGGCCGGGCGGAGACGTCAATATCGAGGTCGATCTGATGGCGCGTTATGCCGCGCGTCTTGCGGAAATGAAATAGGAGCGACCCCGATGGAACGCCCCTTGGCTTTGGAGGCTGCTACGCATAGAACCAGCACCAACCCTCACGGTGAGAAGGCGCTCGCGCCGTCTCGAACCGTGAGGCTCATCCTTCGAGACGCGGGCTGATGGCCGCTCCCTGGGATGGGGGCACTGATCGAAATGGATAATGGATGGCAGAGGCGCGGCGCGCACCATTGAACGAAGGGATCGACGTTTCTGGCGCGCGCGCGCTGATTGTCGAGGCGCGCTTCTATGACGACATTCAGAACGCGCTGCTCGAAGGCGCGGTTGCCGAACTGAGGGCGGCCGGCGTCACGCATGACGTGATTACCGTGCCCGGCGCGCTGGAAATCCCGGCCGCGATCGCGATCGCGCTCGATGCGGGCGACAGCAAAGGCAAGCCGTTCGACCTGGTGGTCGCTCTCGGCTGTGTCATCAGGGGTGAGACCATCCATTTCGAAATCGTGTCGATGGAATCCTCGCGCGGCTTGATGGATCTGGCGGTGTCGAGAGGGATTCCGCTCGGCAACGGCATCATCACCGTCAATACCGAGGCTCAGGCATGGGCCCGCGCACGCGCAAGCGAGCTCAACAAGGGCGGCGATGCCGCACGCGCAGCGATCGCGATGTTGCGGATCAAACGCACCCTGACGCGGGCTTGATCATGGCCGAAGACAGGAAACCGGCTAGAAAGCCTCAAAAGGGTCCGGAAAAGAAAGCCAACCGGCGCGGCGCCGCGCGACTTGCCGCCGTGCAGGCGCTCTACCAGATGGATATTGCCGGGGCGGGCATCAACGACATTTTCGCCGAGTTCGAAAGCCACTGGCTCGGCGGCGAGGTCGAGGGCGAGAAGTACCTTCCGGCGGAAGCCGCCTTCTTTCGCGACATCGTCTCTGGCGTGGTGCGCGATCAGGCGAGACTCGATCCCTTGATCGACGAGGCGTTGTCGCGAGGTTGGCCGCTGAAGCGGATCGATGCCATCCTGCGCGCGGTGTTACGCGCCGGTGCCTACGAACTGGAGCGTCGCAAGGACGTGCCGGGCCGCGTAGTGGTCTCCGAATATGTCGACGTCGCCCACGCCTTTGTCGAAGCCGATGAGACGGGCATGGTGAATGCGGTGCTCGATCAGATCGCGCGACAATTCCGCGCCGATGAGTTCGAGCGGGCAGGCGGCTGAGATGATTGCCCCCGGTGCAGGTCCATCCGGTGAGGACGCGCTGATCGCGCGGTATTTCAAGCCGCTGGCGACCGATCCCGGGGCATTCGGCCTTCTCGACGATGCCGCGATCCTCAAGCCGTCACGGGACGATCTCGTCCTGAAGACGGATGCCATCGTGGAGGGCGTGCATTTTCTCCCCGATGATCCGCCGGACACGGTCGCGCGTAAGGCGCTGCGAAGGAATTTGTCCGACCTTGCCGCCAAGGGCGCAATGCCTGCGGGTTTTCTGCTGACGCTGGCATTGCGCAGCGTTGACGAGGCTTGGCTCACCCCTTTCGCGCGCGGGCTCGGCGAGGACGCCGGACAATACGGCTGTCCGCTGTTCGGCGGCGAGACGGTTTCGACCCCAGGGCCGATCATGGTCTCGATCTCCGCGTTCGGGCATGTGCCATCAGGCAGAATGGTCCGTCGCAGCGGCGCCGGGCCCGGCGATCGCGTCGTGGTGAGCGGAACGATCGGCGATGCTGCGCTTGGCCTCGACATCATCAGGGGCGGCGCGGCGGCGTCGGTCCTGGCCGACGACGCAAGCGCCAGGGAAATGCTGGTTGGGCGCTATCGGGTTCCGCAACCCCGGAACTTACTCGCAAAGGCGGTCCTGGATCATGCCAGCGCCGCGATGGACGTGTCCGACGGTCTTGCCGGCGACCTCGCCAAGCTGTGTGCAGCATCCGCCGTTTCGGCCGCCATCGATGTCGCGAGCATTCCCTTGTCGGCGTCCGCAGCCCTCGTGCTTGCGCACCGCGCCCTCGGCATCGAGGCCCTCGTCTCGGGCGGCGACGACTACGAGATATTGTGTACGATACCGGAAGGCCGGTTCGATGCTTTCGCGGAAGCCGCCGGACTCGCCGGGGTGGCCGTGAGTTCGATCGGGACTGTGATTTCCGGGGCATCGGGCCCGAAATTTCTCGACGCTCACGGCCGGGACCTCCGACTGGCCCATCGGTCCTACAGCCATTTCTAGGATTTTTCCGAAAACAGCCGGCTTGCCTGCAAATACCTGCCTAAATCGGTCGTTTTAACGCTGCATGGCGTTGCGCCGGGGATGTGATTTTGGCATGGTCCGGCCCGATTTGAGGCCGCTTTGTCGGGCAGGGCAGGCCTTTCTTTTTACGCGCCCGCCGCTTCCCGCGGCGAAAGGCGTCAGGTGAGCATCAAGATAGATCCGAGGCAAATTCAATGACAGCATTATGGTTGATAGTGCTCTGTGGAGCGCTTTCCATCGTCTACGCCATCTGGGCGACCCAATCCGTTTTGAAATCGGATTCCGGCAATCCCCGCATGCAGGAGATTGCGGCTGCAGTGCGCGAGGGGGCGCAGGCCTATCTCCGCCGCCAGTATTTGACGATCGGAGTCGTAGGTATCCTCATCTTTGCGCTGCTTTGGTACTTCCTCGGCGCGCTGGTGGCCGTCGGCTATGCGATCGGCGCTGTCCTGTCCGGCGCGGCCGGCTTCATCGGCATGAACGTCTCGGTGCGCGCCAACGTGCGTACCGCGCAGGCTGCGACCACCTCGCTCGCTGGCGGGCTCGAGCTCGCCTTCAAGGCGGGCGCCATCACCGGCCTTCTGGTCGCGGGTCTCGCCTTGCTGGGCGTAACGCTTTACTTCGGTTTCCTCACCTTCTCTCGGCACCTTGCGCCCGACAGTCGCACTGTGGTCGATGCACTGGTGGCGCTGGGTTTCGGCGCTTCGCTGATTTCGATCTTCGCCCGTCTTGGCGGCGGCATCTTCACCAAGGGTGCCGATGTCGGCGGCGATCTCGTCGGCAAGGTCGAAGCCGGTATTCCCGAGGACGATCCCCGTAACCCCGCGACGATCGCCGACAACGTCGGCGACAATGTCGGCGACTGCGCGGGCATGGCCGCCGACCTGTTCGAAACCTACGCGGTGACCACGGTCGCCACCATGGTGCTGGCGGCTATCTTCTTTGCCAAGACGCCGGCGCTGCAGAACATGATGACGCTGCCGCTGGCGATCGGCGGCGTCTGCATCATCACTTCGATCGTCGGCACCTTCTTCGTCAAGCTCGGCGCCAATCAGTCGATCATGGGGGCACTTTACAAGGGTCTGATCGCGACCGGCGTGCTGTCGCTCGTGGGCGTCGCGGGCGTCATCTACTGGCTGATCGGCTTCGGTAAGCTTCCCGGCGTCGACTACACCGGCTTGGCGCTGTTTGAATGCGGGGTCGTCGGCCTCATCGTTACCGGCCTGATCATCTGGATCACCGAATACTACACCGGCACCGATTTTCGCCCGGTCAAGTCGATCGCATCGGCTTCCGTCACCGGTCACGGCACCAATGTGATCCAGGGGCTGGCGATCTCGATGGAAGCAACTGCAATGCCCGCGATCGTCATCATCGCCGGCATTCTCGTCACCTACAGCCTTTGCGGCCTGTTCGGGATTGCGATCGCGACCACGACGATGCTGGCGCTGGCCGGCATGATCGTCGCGCTCGATGCCTTCGGCCCGGTCACCGACAATGCTGGCGGCATTGCCGAAATGGCCGGCTTGCCGAAGGAGGTCCGCAAGGCAACCGATGCGCTTGACGCGGTCGGCAACACCACCAAGGCGGTGACCAAGGGTTATGCGATCGGCTCTGCCGGTCTGGGCGCCCTGGTTTTGTTTGCGGCCTATAACCAGGATCTCAAATTCTTCATTGGGGGTGGGGCCGGCAACGCCTACTTCAACGGAGTCAATCCCGACTTCTCGCTGAACAACCCTTACGTCGTCGTAGGTCTGTTGTTCGGCGGGTTGTTGCCGTATCTGTTCGGCGCGCTCGGCATGACCGCTGTCGGCCGCGCGGCTGGCGCGATCGTCGAGGAAGTGCGCCGGCAGTTCCGCGACAAGCCCGGCATCATGCAGGGCACCGATAAGCCGGATTACGGCAAGGCGGTCGACCTCCTGACCAAGGCGGCGATCAAGGAAATGATCGTTCCTTCATTGCTGCCCGTCCTTTCACCGATCGTCGTCTATTTCTTGATCTACTGGATTGCGGGCGGGGGTGCCGCCGGCAAGTCGGCCGCATTCTCTGCGGTCGGCGCGATGCTATTGGGCGTGATCGTGACCGGCCTGTTCGTCGCGATCTCGATGACCTCGGGCGGCGGCGCCTGGGATAACGCGAAGAAGTACATCGAGGACGGTCATTATGGCGGCAAGGGATCGGATGCCCACAAGGCGGCCGTGACGGGCGATACCGTTGGCGATCCCTACAAGGACACGGCAGGCCCGGCCGTGAACCCCATGATCAAGATCACCAACATTGTTGCACTGCTGCTCTTGGCGATCCTCGCGCACTGAACGGAGTTCAAACGCGCATGACAAAAACCCCGCGGGACGCGCCCGCGGGGTTTTTATTGAAGGAGGAGCGAGGAGGCGGCCAGGCTGATCAGCGGCGGGCGCGTCAGGATTGAATTTACCTTATTGACCCTGGCCGATGTTGAGCGCCTTGAATAATGGCGCCACATAATTGATTTCCTGGCCCGAGGTTGGAGTCGTGCGGCTGATGAAATCAAAGATCGCGCCGTCCTTAAGTCCGTAATTGGCGATCCGTCGCACCTGGCGCTTTTTGTCGAAATAGATCGCGATCACGCGCTGATCGACGATCTTGTCGTTCATGAACGAGATAGTACGTTCGGAGCGCTGGGAAATGTAATAGAAGACCTCGCCGTTGAGGGTTGCGACCGTGGATGGCGTCCCCATCACGATGAGCACCTGATCCTGGCTCGCCCCCATCGGTATTTGTTCGAGCGCACCCGGAGCCAAAACGTAGCCTTTTTGGAACTGCTCGCTGCAGGCGCCCAGCACGGCACATGCCAGGGCCATCGCCGCGATCATTCGCAGGCGGCGCCAGGGCGCCGAAAGGCGAGGCCGAGAACTTGTCTGACTGGATTCAATCATGCCGGAAACGGTCCCATCCCCTTGCGTCACCTGACGCGTTGACGTACCGGGCAGCACGTTCGATTGCAACAGAGGCGGGCCCGGAGGGCTCGCTTGCGGAACCCACAATGCTTTGGCCGTTCAATCACTTCAGGAAACCCCGGACGCCCCTGCACGGCACCATTGAGGCCATCTATGGCATGATCGTGACACAAGCGCGAGAACCGTCGTTCTACAGGGATCTGGGCGTACCGGACACGGTTAACGGCCGTTTCGACGTCCTGGTGTTGCATTTATGGATGGTTTTGCGGCGGTTTGGGACCGCAGGCCACGGCGCGACCGCCTCTCAGTCGCTCTTCGACCGGTTTTGCGAGGACATGGATGCCAATCTGAGGGAGATGGGCGTCGGCGATCTCGCAGTTCCAAGGAGGATGCGGGGCTTCGGAGAAGCCTTCTACGGGCGCTCCGCGGCCTACGACCTGGCTTTTGCTTCGGGCAAGGAATCGCTCGCGCAGGCCTTGTGCAGGAATATCCTCGACGGCGAAGGCATGGAAAACGCACGACGGCTTGCCACTTATGTCGAGAAGGCGGTTGAAGGTTTGACCAACCTGGACGAGGCGGCGATCTTCGGCACGGCCTGGACGTTTCCTTTGCCGGTGCAGGCGGGCGTTCAGAAGGACGGGCAGAAACGGCTGGAATGGTGAACACGAAAGATCCCTGGAGCGTCCCTGTCACAGTGGCGCAAATACCGGACACCGGCTTGCATCGCGATTTCGAGGCTGATCGAGCCGAGCGCGAGGCGATGGCCGAGGTCGCAGGTTTGCGCAACATCGTATCCGCGAGCGCCTCGTTGGATCTGACGCTCAAGCGTGGCGGCCGCGTCCATGTGACAGGCCGGGTACAGGCGCGGATCGGCCAAGTCTGCGTAGTGACGCTCGATCCGATCGAGAACGAAATCGACGAAGACATCGATCTGATATTCGCCCCGCCCGAACAAATTTCTCAGCTCGCCGATCTCGTCGAAGAGTCGGCCGAAAGCAATACGGAAATTCCGGATCCGCCGGAACCGATCATCAATGGCGTGATTGATCTTGGCCGGCTTGCCACCGACGCGCTGTTCCTCGCAGTCGACCCGTATCCGCGCAAACCCGGCGCGGTGTTTGAACCGCATGTAGAGGCCGCCGATCCCGACGATCACCCGTTTGCGGCGCTAAAGGCACTGCGCGGTGATTCCAACCTGCCGGGTTCCAGAAAACAGCCAAAGACACCCAGTGGCGGCAATGATGGCTAGTTCGCGCAAAAGGCCATGCCGCAGCCAAGCGGGGCTTTGTGGGTTAGTTCGAAATCTCTATTAGTGTGTTGAATTATCTGGTTTTATTCACATATTTCGACTCAGCCCCGGCGCCGATCGGCCCGTAAAAGGACACGGTCAAGAGGTTGTGTCGGGACGGGGAAACGCTATTGTCGCGGCCCGGCCGGGGTGCAGCGTGGCGCTTGGCCGATCGCCGCAAACCGCGATGATTTCCGCGGTCCAAGTACTTTAAGCCCCAAGAGACCAGGTTTCCGGGACGTTCATGCCTCAAAAGGTTCGAATCGCGCTTGACGCCATGGGTGGCGACGTCGGCGCATCCGTCGTCATTCCCGGCGCCGCGATTTTTTTGACACGATATCCCGACGCCGAATTCCTGCTGTTCGGCGACCGTGCTGTCATCGAGGCGCAACTGGCACATCATGCGGGATTGAAGAAGGTAGCCCGCATCATTCATACCGATGTTGCTGTGAGCATGCACGACAAGCCGAGCCAGGCGTTGCGCCGCGGCCGCAAGACCTCCTCGATGTGGCTTGCGATTGAGTCGGTAAAGAAAGGCGAGGCCGATGTCGCGATTTCCGCCGGCAATACCGGTGCCCTGATGGCGATGGCGCGGTTCTGCCTGCGCACGCTGCCGGGCGTCGACAGTCCGGCGATCGCCGCTGTTTGGCCGACGATGCGCGGCGACTCGGTCGTGCTTGATCTCGGTGCGACCATCGGAGGGGATGCGCGGCATCTGGTGACGCTGGCAGTGCTCGGCAGCGCCATGGCGAGCGTCTTGTTCAATCTGGAGAGACCGACGGTCGGTCTGCTCAATATCGGGGTCGAGGAAATCAAAGGACGCGAGGAAATTCGGGAAGCCGCCGAACTATTGCGTGCGATGAATCTGCCCCAGCTCGAATATGTGGGTTTCGTCGAAGGCGACGGGATCGGCAAGGGCGCCGCCGACGTCATCGTCGCCGAGGGCTTCAGCGGCAATATCGCCTTGAAAGCGGCCGAGGGCACCGCGCGCCAGATCAATGAATTTTTGCGCGACGCGCTCTCGCGCAGCCTGATCTCCAAAATTGGCTATTTGCTCGCCAAGAATGCTTTCAAGGCGTTGCGCGACAAGCTCGATCCCAACAAATCCAATGGCGGCGTGCTGCTCGGCCTCAAAGGCGTGGTCGTCAAGAGCCACGGCGGAACGGACGCCGAAGGCTTTGCCTATGCCGTTGATGTTGGTTATGAGATGGTCCGCTACGACCTCATCAATAAGATCAATCAGATGCTCAATCGCGACGGCAGCGCACTTGCCCAAGCGCCGACCGATCAGGAGCCCGTCTCGTGACTGTACTACGTTCAGTCGTGCTCGGCTGCGGCGCTTACTTGCCGGAGCGGATCCTGACCAATGCCGAACTGGCGCAGCGGATTGACACTTCCGACGAGTGGATCGTGCAGCGCACCGGCATTCGCCGGCGCCATATTGCCGCCGAGGGCGAATTCACCTCGCACCTTGCTATTCATGCTGCGCGATCGGCGCTCGCCGATGCGCAAGTGGATGCACAGTCGATCGATCTCATTGTGCTGGCGACCTCGACGCCCGACAACACCTTCCCGGCGACAGCGGTGGCGGTCCAAAACGGGCTTGGGATTCGCCACGGCGCGGCGTTCGACCTGCAAGCGGTGTGTTCGGGGTTCGTTTTTGCGCTCGCCACCGCCGACAATTTCCTTCGTACCGGGTCGTTCAAGCGCGCGCTGGTGATTGGCGCGGAGACGTTCTCGCGCATCCTTGACTGGAGCGACCGCGGCACCTGCGTGCTGTTTGGCGACGGCGCGGGCGCCGTCGTTCTGGATGCCCAGCCGCAGCCCGGACTACCGTCCGATCGTGGCGTTTTGACCACCCATTTGCGCTCCGACGGGCGGCACAAGTCGAAACTCTACGTCGACGGCGGCCCGTCCTCGACGCGCACCGTGGGTTACCTGCGCATGGAGGGCCGTGAGGTCTTCAAGCACGCGGTGGGCATGATCACCGACGTGATCGTCGATGCCTTCGAGGCCACGGGCACGGGCGCAGACGACATCGACTGGTTCATACCTCACCAGGCCAACAAGCGAATCATCGATGCTTCGGCCCATAAGCTGCATATTGCGCCGCAGAAAGTGGTACTCACCGTAGACCGGCATGGCAACACCTCCGCCGCCTCGATTCCGCTGGCGCTGTCGGTCGCGGTCGCGGACGGACGTGTCAAGAAGGGCGATCTGGTCCTGT
>Ga0306921_10004489_pt1 | contig 14348 bp, 12 predicted proteins | sample sta12Cox44000080_FD_203760 | JGI IMG/M metagenome (GOLD analysis project Ga0306921, IMG submission 203760) | Lab enrichment of tropical soil microbial communities from Luquillo Experimental Forest, Puerto Rico - statoxic.12C.oxic.44.000.080 (v2)... | ecosystem: Environmental > Terrestrial >...
GGATATTCAAGAGATTCAACGCATCCTGCCGCACCGCTATCCTTTCTTGCTGATCGACCGCGTGGTCGATATGGTGCGCCGGGAGCGGATTGTGGCGATCAAAAACGTCACTATCAACGAGCCTTTTTTTCAGGGCCACTTTCCGAACCTGCCGATCATGCCCGGAGTGCTGATCGTGGAAGCCATCGCTCAAGCCGGCGGCGCACTGCTGCTCACGGAAGTGGAGGATCGCGACCAGAAGCTGATGGTCTTCACGGGAATTGAGAGAGCACGCTTTCGCCGTCCGGTCACGCCGGGCGACCAGCTGCGGATTGAGGTCGAAGTGAAGTCATGGCGGATGACTGCGGTGCGCATGGAAGGCCGAGTGTTCGTCGGCGACAAGCGGGTGGCGGAAGCGCTGGTGACGTGCCGCCTGATTCCGCGAAATCGCGAAGCGGCGAGCGAGGGCGGAGAGGCGGCCCCGGAGTCGGAAGGCTAGTCGGACTTGGGACGATCTTGTCCCCTAGAAGTCGCTTCTGACTATCTGCTCAATGGTCTGCATCAACAGACAGCATGAACGTTCACGCCACTGCCATCATCGACCCACGCGCCCGCATACATCCTTCCTGCAAGATCGGCCCTTATTGCGTGATTGGCGCGGACGTGGAGCTGGGGGAAGGCTGCGAGCTTGTTTCGCACGTCGCGATGGAAGGGCCTACCCAAGTTGGAGAGCATTGCAAATTTTTCCCTTTTAGTTCGATTGGACTTGCGCCCCAGGATTTGACTTATGCAGGCGAGCCCACACAGCTGGAGATCGGCTCGCACAACTCGATTCGCGAGTACGTGACGATCAATCGCGGGACACTGAAGGGCGGCGGGGTCACGCGAGTTGGCGATCACAACCTGATCATGGCGTACACGCACATTGCGCATGATTGCCAGATTGGTAATCACGTCATCATGGCGAACGCGGCGACCCTTGGCGGTCACGTGACAGTCGGGGACTGGGCGAATGTGGGCGCGTTGTGCCCGGTGCATCATTTTGTGCGGATCGGAGCGCACTCGATCATTGGGGGAGGAAGTACTATCACGCGGGACGTGCTCCCGTTCTCGAAGACGTCGGCGGAGCGTGGAACCAGTGCTTATGGGTTGAATGCGGTGGGGCTGGAGCGGCGCGGATTTTCGAAGGAGCGCATCAAGAAGCTGCACCATGCTTATAAGGTGCTGCTGGCTTCGAAGCTGAATACTTCTCAGGCGATCGAGAAGCTCAAGGCGGAATCCGATTTGGGCGAGGATGTAGCGATGCTCATTGCGTTTGTTGAGAGTTCGGAGCGGGGAGTGATTAAGTAGCTATAGGCTCCGAGATATGGCTTGGATCATTGCTAAAGGCGGATGCCAAAAGCTCCCGCAAAGGTCACCTCACCCAATGTCTCCTCAATGGTCTGGCTCGAAGCTCGCAACCAACCACAGTGCTATCCTCTTTTCCGAATGGCTCCTTCGAACAACAAGCTTGGACTCATTGCCGGGAACGGGAAGTTCCCATTTCTCGTGCTGGCTGCTGCGCGGGCGCAAGGGTTTGAAGTTGTAGTCGCGGCCATCAAGGAAGAGGCCTCGCCGGAACTCGAAGCGCGGGGAGCGACGGCCGTCCATTGGCTTTCGCTCGGAGAGCTTTCGAAACTCATTGAGACATTTCACAAAGAGGGCGTGAGCCGGGCGGTGATGGCCGGGCAGGTTCAGCACAAGCAGATTTTTTCGAGCATCAAGCCGGATTGGCGGCTGGCGAAGTTGTTGCTGTCGCTCGCGACGCGGAACACCGATTCTCTGCTCGGTGCAGTAGCAAAGGTGCTAGGCGATGAGGGCATTGTGCTGGAGAATTCGACGGCACTGCTTGAGCCATTGCTGGCAAAGGCAGGCGTGCTCACCCGGCGGCCGCCTAATGAGCAGGAAACAAAAAATATCGGGTATGGGCGTGAAGTGGCTCGGCAGTTGGCGGAGTACGACATCGGGCAAACGGTGGTGATTGCAGATCGCGCATGCGTCGCCGTCGAAGCGATGGAGGGAACCGACGCGACCATCGAGCGGGCGGGACGCCTAATGGGGTCTCTTTCGGGGAACGCATCGACCCTGAGCCGCGCGTTGACGGTCGTGAAGATTGCCAAACCCAAACAAGATTTGCGCTTCGATGTGCCGGTGATCGGCGTGAAGACCATTGAGACCATGCAGCGTGCGGGCGCAAGTTGTCTCGCGATCGACGCGGGCCGGTGCCTGCTCCTGGATGGGGACGCGGTGATTCAGGCCGCGGATACGGCGCAGATTGCGGTAAGAGCAGAATGATTGACCGAGTGTGACAGTCCATGGCTAGAAATGTTTCGCTAACCCATCGCATCGCGGATCAGCTTCGCCGGTCCTTCGACGGTGACGCATGGCATGGAGATTCTGTATTAGAAATTTTGCAGGGAGTGGACGCGAAGACCGCAGCTGCTCACCCGATTGCCGGAGCGCACAGCATCTGGGAATTGGTGTTACACGTCGCGGCCTGGGATGGAGCTGTGTTGCGCCGGCTGCACAGCAACGTTCCCGTGGAACTGAACGACGCGGAGAACTTTCCCGCCGTGACCGACGCAAGCGAGGCTGCATGGCAGCGAGCCGTAACGCACACGAAGCAGGTGCATGAGGAACTGGTCGCCTCCGTTTCAGCGTTCCCGGAATCGCGCCTCACGCAAACGATTCCAGGCAAAGATTATGACTTCACCTACATGCTGCTCGGGGTGGTGCAGCACGAGTTGTATCACGCGGGCCAGATTGCGCTGCTCCAGAAACCTCAGTAGTCGGCCGCGCTGCAGTACCGAGCCTCATCAAGCTCAAGCAATCCTCAGATCGTGCCTTTGTCTTTGTCCCCGCCGTGGACCTGCACGAACACCAGCGCGAAATCGGTTCCTTTGCCGCCGCCGTCGGGCGGGTTGATCGCCACGATGTGCTGGTTTTCTTCTGTGCCAACCTTCAATTCCACTGTGGAACCCTTGTTGTCTCCGCAGCTGAGTTCATGCGACTTCTTCTCTTTGTCGCCGATGTTCACATGCACGTTCCCAGGATCGTTGTGCTTGTCGGTGTGGCACTCGAGCACGTTCCCGTAGGATTTCAGCTTGTCTTTGTAGAACGCGATCAGTTTGTCGGGCGAATCGTCGGACAAGTACTCGAGAGCGACGACCTTCAGGCCGAAGAAGCTGGTCGAGATATTTACGTTGGCACTGTTCTTGTCCCCGGTCTTCTGTTTTACACGCGCCCCGGGATAGACGGGCAGGCCCGTGTCCCGCGGATCGGCGCCTTCGCCGACGTGGATGCCGCCGACGGGCGTATTGATGTCCACACGCTTATCTTCGCCGTTGTCGCCCTTCTTCACGTTCAGGCTGCAGGCGGGAAGAGCCAGCAATGCGGCTACGGCCAGCATGCATACAATTGACAGGTTATTGTCCGGAAGCCTTTGAAGCATTTTGAGCTCCTCCTGCTACATGCGCCGGCCGGTCAATGCCGGTTCCGCGCTGCGCGACGTTCGGAATGCTGACCGGAAGGTGCCCGCGGATGGGAATCTCGCCAAACAATGCTTTGGCCGCGCTGATCTCCGAAATATTCGCGTTCGAAAACGTGCACATATAAGTCTGAATCGCTGGAAAATCTCTCGCCAGATACGGGTTACCCATCGCCACAACGATCGTTTTTTCCGCCGCCCGCTCGAGTAACTGGTTGAGCAGCGTCCCGGTCGCGTCGGAGAGCGAAACCGAATTCTTCAAACCACCTTGGGCACTCGCGACTTTGCCGGCGGTCGGGACCACATAGACGGCCGCAATCACCGCCTGAGCCTGCTCCACATCCTTGAGCACTTCCTCGCTCATGCCTACGGCGACGCGCGGGTCCAGATAGAGAACGTTCGCATCCGGCACACGCGAGCGTATCTGGCGGCCCAGTGTGTGGCCCGAGTCGCCGCGCACGTCATCGGAGAAGACGACCACCACAACGCGGTTGTGCGTCTCCTCTGTAGTCATATACGGGAGACCGCCCTTGGTGGTTCCCACAGACTTGAGCGGCAATGTTTTGTTATTGTCGCGGACCAAGGTGACGGCTTCGTCCGCCATTTGCTGGCCGAAAGCCATGTTCTGCGGCTTGCCGACTTCTTCGGTGATGGCCGCTACATCCACAAATCGCGCCTTATGCAGGCCGAGCGAGGCTTTTAGTTTCAGAAGCTTGAGAACCGATTCGTCGAGCCGGGCCGAGGAGATCTCGCCACTCTTCGCGGCTTCGAGCATGGCACGGTAGGAGGCGTCGAGGTCGGCTGGGATCAGCAGAATGTCGTTGCCAGCTTTGAACGCCTCGACGGCGGCACGGCCAATGTTCTTCTCGTAGAGCTTGGTGAGGCCGGCCATGTCGAGCGCGTCGGTGATCACGATGCCGTGAAACTTCATCTGCTTTTTGAGCAGGTCGGTGACCACCAGCGTGGAAATCGTGGCGACCCGATTGGGGTCGGGCTCGAGCGCGGGCACGCTGACGTGCGCGACCATGATGGAGTCGACGCCAGCATCGATAGCTTTCTGGAACGGCGGCAACTCGATCGACTTGAGATGGGCAAGGTCTCCATTGACGCGCGCGACGCCGAGGTGAGAATCGGTGTCGGTGTCGCCGTGCCCGGGGAAATGCTTGGCGGTGACCAGCATGCCGCCTTCGTGCGCGCCTTTGATATAGGCGGTAACCAGCTCGCCTACCTGTTGCGGATCTTCGCCGAACGAACGCGTGTTGATGATCGGGTTCGCCGGGTTCGAGTTCACGTCGGCGTCGGGGAAAAAGTTCCAATGAATGCCGATGGCGCGGGATTCTTCAGCAGTGATGCGGCCAAAGTTCTGCGCGTTTTCGGTTTTGCCCGAGGCGCCGAAGGCCATCGCATGGGGAAACGGCGTGGGGCCATGCAGCCGTATGGTGAGTCCGCGCTCGAAATCGGCGGCAAAAATCAAGGGCAGCGGCGAGTCAGTCTGCAGGCGGTTGAGCAGGAGCGCAGCTTCGGAGGGTTCGCTCTTTATGAGTAGGCCGCCATCGACTGGAACGGTCATGGTGAATCCGCCGACGTGGTACTTGCGGATCTCGTCGCGAAGTTGCTCGTAGTCAGCGCTCTCGGCGTTAAGAAATTGTGCGCGCACCCAGACATTGAAGAGCTGGCCAACCTTTTCTTCGGTGGTGAGCTTGTGAAGGGTCTTGGTCACCCACTTTTCGCCGTCGCGATCGAGGTGGATAGGGCCGGGCTTCGAGTACGAGTCTTTGGGTTTCGAGGAGCTTTTCGAAGCCGCGAGCGAAGAAGTGGAAAGCGTCACGAGGATGACGGCACACAGACAGAGACTGCGCTGCATGCGGAGAACGATAGCAGGCGGAAGGCTTTGGGCGCTAGGCTCAAGACAAAAGCGGGCCAGCTTCCATGTTACCCTCCGTTGTTGCGAAGGGGGCGCACCAAATGCCTCGACACCAAGCGCAAGAAGTGCATAAGGACGTCTCCGAGCGCCAGCGAAATGTTGTGTTTCCAGACATCGTGTCAAACGAAGCACGGCTTTGGCGTGGTATTCGCGACCAGTCCCTTAGTACAACTAGCAAAATCGGGTTCGCGTTGTTGGTCCTGATGTTCTTGGGTCCGGCGGCCACATTTCTTATTGCAGGTTTTTGGGATCGCCGAGTGTGGCAACTGGTCGCGATCGCGCTTCTTATACTGGGGCCTCTCTTCTTGGCCATAGCCTTCACGACACGACGCGAACTGCTACGATTGCGAGTGATTCCCGCCAAACGAAAGCGCGAGTCGAAATAGTGTTCTACGCTGATCGAGGCTAGGCGTCGTTTTCACCAAAAACAGCCCGAACGGCATTTGAATGACATCGTTTTCTAGGCTTCAGAGCTCAAATTGAGCAGACGAATCGCTTCGCTCTGGATTTGTTCGTCGTCGCCGAAGCCCTCCAGCCACTGAACGTCCGGCTCACGCCGAAACCAGGTGATCTGCCGTTTGGCATAGTTGCGGTGGGCTTGCTGGGCGGCGGCGATGGCGGCTTCACGGGTTATCTCGGTCCGCAACAACTGGACAGCTTGCTTGTAGCCAAGCGAGGTGAGAGCCCGAGCTGAATCTCCGTATGCGCCGAGCAGGCGGTTCGTCTCTTCCACCAACCCTTCGTCAAACATGCGCGCAGCTCTCTGATTGATGCGCTCGTACAACGCCGCCCGATCAGGATTCAGCCCCAGTCGCACAATCCGAAAACGCTGCAGCGGATCGCGGCCCACCTTCCACTGTTCGGTCATTGGCCGCCGCGCGGCTAGCGAGACTTCAATCGCGCGAATCAGCTTGGGAGTGTCGTTGGCATGAATCTTATCCGCGGCCATCGGGTCCACACGTCTCAGCACCCGATGCAAATGCAGAGAGCTCCGGGCGCCAGTGGCGCGCTCCCGCAACCGCTCACGCAATTCCTCCGACCGCTGCGGTCCAGGAAACAATCCGTAAAGCAACGCGCTCAGGTACAGCCCAGTTCCGCCGACCACAATCGGCAAGCAGCCTCGTGTTTTGATCTCCCTTAGCACAACGCGCGCCCGCCGCCCATACTCTCCAGCTGTAATGAATCCGGTCGGCTCGACCACATCAAGCAGATGATGCGGCACCCGGGCCCGTTCTGCCGCGCTCGGCTTTGCCGTCCCAATCTCAAACTCGCGCACCATCGCGACCGAATCGCAGTTGACGATTTCTCCCTGAAACTTTTCGGCGAGCGCCAGCGAAAGCGCGGTCTTCCCACTCGCGGTGGGGCCAACGATAACCAGCAGTAGCGGATCGGGCACGGTCAGCGGAAAAGCTGGTGGATGGAACTCCAGTAGCGCATCAGCGTCAGCACCAGAAGCACCACTGCGATGATGAGCAGGCCAGTGGTTTCCGCCGCATAAACAGGATGGCGGTGGACGGAATCCCCTCGCGGCTTCTCAGGATGGGTGGGTTCCACGCCACTATTGTAGACCCGCGCGACAAGTGGGGAATGCAGTTGGTAATCCCCCGCCAAACGGAGCAGGGGCAATCGGTTTCAGGCCGCGCCCGATGATAAACTACGCCCTCTCACGGTTATGCCAAGCTTTACGGCGAAGATTGTGCGCTTTGGGACGTTTGAGGCCGATCTCGCGTCCGGGGAACTGCGTAAGAACGGCGTCCGCGTGCGGTTGCAGGAGCAACCGTTTCAGGTGCTGGTCGCGTTGCTGGAGCGGGCGGGCGAGATGGTTGCCCGCGAAGATCTGCGGCAGCGCTTGTGGCCTTCCGATACCTTCGTAGACTTCGATCACGGCCTGAATACCGCCGTGAACAAACTGCGCGAAGCGCTCGGTGATGCAGCCGCGAACCCGCGGTTCGTGCAGACGGTGGCCCGGCGCGGTTACCGCTTCATCGCACCGGTTGAAGTGGTAGAAGGAGCGATTGCCGAGAGCACTGCGTCGCCTGCTGCGAGCGGACCCGGCGTAACCACGACCGAAGAATCAGCTGCCTCCTCGCAGCCAGAAACTGAGCCAGAAATCCACCCCGACCTGGATATTCCCATCCCCAATCGAGCTCTGCCCCGCTGGCTGTTCGCCTTGATTCAGGTCATGTATCTGCTTTTCTACGTGGTCGCGTTGGCGCGACTGGGGGAAGTGCATCGCATCGCCGATTCTTTCCTCCCCGGATGGGGTGCGACCGCGACCGTGGCAGCCGTGCTGGTGACGGCGGGTGTGGGTATCCCATTGCGCTGCTTTTTGTTATCAGCGGTTGGCTTTGATCACCGTGGACTGGGAGCGAAATTCCAGCGACTGTTTCCTGCAATTCTAGCTCTCGACCAGTTGTGGGCCGCGGCGCCCTTCCTCCTGGTGGAGTTAATTGGCTTCGGAGCCGCCTTCGCAGTCTGTGCGGCGCTGCTCTACCTGCCGTTTGGCGAGAGAAGCCTGGTTCGCATGGCCTACGAGGGAAAAGGGTTCTAGACCGGGGCGGCATCGCTGATGTCGCCGGTGGATTCGCTCATACAAGCTTCGTTTTTCGGCTAAGGGTCCGATTAGTCAGTTCCTAGCCCATAATGCTTCCTAGTCGGTCCTTGGCAACATCGGCGGTATCCATCCTTTGGTACCGAGAACAATCCCATGATTTTGTCCGGGCGTATTCAGATCGTAGATTCGCTCGGTTGACCAGTCGAACCGCGCTTTAAGTTCGCCCATCGAGTCAGGGAGCACGATTTCATACACCTGAATGACGCACAGAAGCTGGTAGTGGGGGAACCTCTGCAGGACGAAGTCTACGATGTCGGTCACGGGCGGCGAGGTCCGCCGTAGGTCAAGCCCGGTCCTCATCTCTAATGCGTCACCCCACGGCGGGGCGATGAACATAATAAGCAGCTCACGCGGGGCCACGCTGACGCCGGTCAGCCCTGAGCGATAGTCAGCATTCACGATCTCGACGGGCAACGCCAGGGCTGCGATATTTTGCCGAGTCAGGCTGAAGACGCGAATATCCGGCTCGAAACCGATGCCCCGCGCACGAATGTGGCGCAGAATCCAATACAGTGTGTTGCCGGATCCGACAAACAAATCGACTACTAACGGAAGTGCCGTGAGCGGGCACGTGGAGACAATCGCGGCGACGTCTTTGCCAATCGCATGCCCCAATTCATCGCGCGTACACTCGACCGCCGTTCGTCCAAGGAGTCGCGCACCCTTCGCATACCAATTCGCTGGCCGCATTCCATAGATGGAGACGTACTCAGGATCGCCGTAGCTGTCGCTGCCATAGCGCTCGACCTCCCACAGTTCCAGCACGGTGTTGCGCTTTGGGCCGAGTAACAGCAGTTCTCGGTCATACGGTGAGGGATGATCGTTCACAACTTTCCCGATTCGTACCGGTCAGAGAACCGGAATGGCAGACCTAAGTATGTGAGTAGTGTGCCAGATTCCATTGATCCGGTAGCGGCGAAGTGCTGTGATAAGACCGTGGCACTTCCATATTCAGAACCTGTTGGTTTCGATCAGAACGCATCAGAAACGCTTTCTGGTAACCCATTTGAAATCAGGCATAGTAGGCAATTTTCATAACGGACTAGAAGACTCTCAGTGACCTCTAAATCGAGGTCCCGGCAGCAGTTGTGTGCCTTGCCAGGTTGACCTTCCCGATCATTTCCCGGAATTCACGGAACTGTGCTCACGGCCAGTTCGTATCTCCGTCTGAAGTAACGGGCCGAAGTGTGTGCGCCCGGCAGACGCAAAGGAGATCAGCGATGAAACCAGCGAACTGGCGGCTTTTGGCAATATTCGTGGTGATGGCAACCTGCACGGCAATGGCGGGTACGCCCGAGGAGTGGACCAAGACGTTCACCATCACCGACCGGCCCGATCTTCGAGTAGAAACGTCCGACGCCAACATTCACGTCGATACCTGGGATCAAAAATCGATCGAGGTGCGCATTACGTCCCAGAAGTGGGGCTTTGGGCAAGGGGGATTGCAGGTCGTGGATCGTCAAAACGGCGATGCGATCGAGATTGAAGTGCGTTTTCCACATTCGACACACATCCTCAGCGTAGGTAGCCGGCGAGTCGAGATCGAGGTTCGCATGCCACGTGAAGGCAAGGCACGCCTGCACACCGGCGACGGCGAGATTCGCGTGACCGGCCTGAAGGGCGACCTGGACGTGGAGACCGGCGACGGCCATGAGACGTTCGAAGGCATCGAGGGCAATCTGCGGGCGCATTCGGGCGACGGAAGGATTCAGGCCAGGGGCCGTTTCGATAGCTTGCAACTGCATACTGGTGACGGCCGCATTGAGGCTGAAGCCGTGGCGGGCTCGACCGTGGGTAGCGGCTGGGAACTGCGGACAGGAGATGGGTCGGTGAAGTTAGACCTGCCGGAAAATTTCGCTGCTGACATGGAGTTGCACACCAGCGATGGCCACGTCACTCTCGACATGCCGGTTACAGTCCAGGGACGATATGATTCCAACCGCATTGACGGTAAGTTAAACGGCGGAGGGGGCCCGCTGCGGATTGAGACCGGCGACGGTTCGATCCATATCGGGCGTACGACGGCTTCTCTCTAATCGGACTGAGACCCGGGCAATTGCGGTCCTGAATCCATCAGCGAGGTTTATCGGATGAAAGCAGTACGAGGGTCGAGGAGGGCGGGTGGAGTCTGGGTATTTCTAGTCGCTGTCATTGTATTGGGAGGGGCCGAGCCAGGTCTTTCACAGAACAACTCTTCTAAAGCTGAGCCACCTGTACTGGATGTGTCCGCAATGGATCGCACGATCGATCCATGCGTGGATTTCTTCGCCTATTCGTGCAGGGGATGGATCAAGAACAATCCCATTCCGCCAGACAGGTCTAGCTGGGGCGTCTACTACAAAGTTGGCGAGGATAATCTCGCGCAGTTGCGCGGTATTCTTGAAGCCGCCGTGGGAGGCGGCAGTGCGCGCAACGCCTATACGCAGAAGATCGGCGACTACTACGCCTCGTGCATAAACGAGAAGGCGGTCGAGGCTCTCGGCGCGGCTCCGCTCCAGCCTTCGTTGAGCCGGATCGATGGGTTGCAGAACAAGGCTCGGCTCGCCGCGCTGGCCGCCCAGTTGGCGCGCAATGGGATTCTCTTTGCCTTCAACTCGAGCCCCAGCCTGCGCGACGCGAACCAGGCGGTCGCCGATCTCAGCCAGGGAGGGCTCGGTCTACCGGATCGCGACTATTACTTGAAGGACGATCCAGAATCCGAAAAGCTGCGGAAGGCCTACGTCGCGCATGTGACCAAGACGTTTGTGCTGCTCGGCAACTCCCCGGAGAAAGCGGCTGCAGAAGCGGCCGCTGTCATGCAGATCGAGACTGCATTGGCGAAGGGATCGCTGACTCGCGTGGAGCGGCGCGACCCCAAAAAGCTCGATCACACCATGACGGTCGCCGAACTGCAGAAGATCACTCCGGCGTTCGACTGGTCGGTGTATCTCAAAGGCGTGGGCTTGCCCTCACTCGCGTCGCTGAACGTGCAAGAGCCGGATTTTTTCAAGAACCTGAACACGCAAATCGACCACGAAGGTCTTCCGGCCTGGAAGAGTTATTTGCGGTGGCATGTCGTGCACGCCAATGCGGCCGATCTTTCGTCGGCGTTTGTGAATGAGAATTTTGATTTCTACGGGAAGACGCTTTCCGGGCGGGAAGAACTCGCCGCGCGTTGGAAACGTTGCGTCAATGAAGTGGACGACGGGCTCGGCGAAGCTTTGGGGCAGGCCTATGTGGAGAAATACTTCAGCCCAGAAGCCAAGCAGCAGGCGCGGAAAATGGTCCTGGAGATCGAAGCAGCGATGGGGCAGGACATCGAGTCGCTGTCCTGGATGACCCCGGAGACGAAAAAGAATGCGATCGTAAAGCTGCATGCGGTCGCCAACAAGATTGGGTATCCGGATAGTTGGCGCGACTACGGTTCACTCAACGTTGTTCGGGGGGATGCATTTGGAAATGCCGAACGCGCGCGGAGCTTTGAGTTTCACCGCGAGATGGCGAAGGTTGGCAAGCCGGTCGACCGTGGCGAATGGGGCATGACGCCGCCAACGGTGAACGCCGAATACGATCCGCAGCACAATGACATCAACTTCCCGGCTGGCGTTCTGCAGCCGCCCTTGTTCAGCGCCAAGTCAGACGCGGCCCCAAACTATGGCAACACGGGCGGAACGATCGGACACGAACTGACGCATGGATTTGACGATGAGGGCCGGCAGTTTGATGCGCAGGGGAACCTGCGCGACTGGTGGACCGCAGCCGACGGCAAAGAGTTCGAGGAGCGCGCCAGGTGCATCTCGGATCAGTATTCGCAATACGTGATCGTGGATGACGTAAAGATCAACGGCAAACTCACGCTCGGCGAAGACGTGGCCGATTTGGGCGGCCTGATGCTCGCTTACATGGCCTGGAAGGAAGACACACAGTCGCAAAAGCTACATCCGATCGATGACCTGACACCGGATCAGCGTTTCTTCGTGGGCTATGCCCAGAGTTGGTGTGGCGACACCCGCGATGCTGAGAAGCGGTTGCGGGCCACAACCGATCCGCATTCCCCGGAGAAAAATCGAACGAATGGCGTGGTAACGAACATGCCGGAGTTCCAGCAAGCGTTTCAGTGCACGACGGGGACGCCGATGGCGCCGGCGAAACGATGCAGGGTGTGGTGAGGGCATCATGTCCGGGGCGCTGCACCGCGAGAGCAGATTCCTCGCTGCGCTCGGAATGACAAGATCTTAAGGGATAGGACGGAAGGCGAGTCAATCTGGTTCGCAAACAGATCTAACCCGGGTTAGCTTACCGTATTTCCCCGGGACTCGGATTGTAGTAGAACGAAAACCGCAGCGCGAGATACTGACCTTTGAATTCGGTCGGTAGCGGCGGAAACGGGCTGGATGCCGTGATTCCGCCCCATGCGGCACGATCCAGCGCGACGTCGTTCGAAGTTCCCACTAAGCGCATACCGGCAACCGTCCCGTCTTTCGTGATCGCAAACTCGATCGAGACTTTGCCTTTCTTCCACTTCGCGGACTCCGGAATCACTGTGTACCAGTTCTGCCGCACGTTCTCGACCACCCGCTTCAGGTAAGGACCGAAGTCCACACCCATGGTGTCGCTGAGAACTTCAAGCGCACCCTGCGCCCTTGCGCCTCCGCCCAAATCCGCGCCAAAGTCTCCGCCATCGCCGCTGTTCGGCGCTCCTCGGCCAGCCGCTACAGCAGCTGCAGCCTGGCTGATCTGAGAACCCGCGGATCCTCCCATCTTGAAGTTGATCTGCGGAGTAGGCCGCTGCTGCGGCTGGGGCGGAGCCTGCAACTGCGAGACCTGACTATTCTGTTGAGGCGGAGCCGGTTGCTGCTGCGGCTGCTGCTGTGCCTGAGTGGCCGGAACGTTCGGCGAAGGTGCACTCGGCTGCTGCGAAGGCGTCGGAGGAATTTGCTGCCCCGGCCGCCCCTCGTGCCCCTTACGAATGATCTCGCGCAATTCCTTCGGATCGATTTGCGGGGTCTTCGAGGTCGCAATCCGATCTTTATCGGAAATGATCTTCGTATCGGGCCGCTTCGTAACCTTCTGCAAGTCGGGAGGCAACTCGAGGAACGTCAAATCTTTGTCTTTCAGTGGATCTTTCAGCGCCAGCGCGCCGACTGGCCGCTTCGGCACATACACCAGAAGCAGAACAAAAAGCAGGTGCACAACCACCGAAAGCCACGCCGCCTCGCGCCGGCGTGAGCGAGTGAGGTCATCCTGCAGGAAGAGAAGGATCTGCGGAACGGCGTCTTCATCGAAGTGCCGGTACGCAGTTTCCCAATGGCTCGCATCGTAAAGGTCCGGATGCTCCCGCACCGGCGGGTCGGGGGAAGTGTGGGGCTCTTTCGATGGCGTCTGGGTGTAAGGCATTGTACGGCTTCGCGATTAGACACAAACGGAAGAGATCGGGTTGCAGCGAACCTTGTGAGCTCTCCCCAGGCGATTGTGACCCTAAACCTATTCTCGCATCTTTCCGCCGAAACCGCTAAAGGTCAGCGGTCGTAAGACTTAGGGTGCTCCCCCACTGGTTTCAGTACATCACGGCCAAGAACCGGGTCCAAGTCAAGAATTGTAAAGAGCTGCACATTTTGACTTTGAATCGACTACGGCGCGAGTTGGTCGATCTGAATGCGGTGGCCGTGATCGCGAATGTTCTTCACCACCTCCAGCGCCAGCGCCAACGCTCGACGACCGTCTTCGAGCGGCACCACCGGGGTCGACCGGTTGCGGACCGCATCCAGAAACGATTTCAACTCCGCCAGCAGAGGCTCTTCGGAAACAATCGGCGGTCGCGTCATGCCAATCTGCGGATTCACCGAGGGATTGGCAGGTTGAGCATCGCCCTCGGCCACCGTAAACACCAAGACATCCTGACGGCCGTAATCGAGCGAGACGTATTGCCGCGGCTGGAAGAAGCGCAGCTTGCGCACGCGTTCGGTCGAGACCCGGCTTGCCGTGAAGTTGGCCACGCAGCCGGACTCGAACTCCACGCGCACGTTGGCGATGTCCGTTTTGCCCGAGAGGATGGGCAAGCCAACAGCCCGCACCTCCTTGACCGGCGAGTGCACGAACGCAAGCACGATGTCGAGATCGTGGATCATCAGGTCGAGCACAACATCCACATCGAGCGCACGCGGCGTAAAGACGCTGAGCCGGTGGACTTCAAAAAACATGGGCTGAGTGATCAAGGGAATCGTCGCGCGCACGGCGGGGTTGAAACGCTCGAGATGGCCCACCTGAGCCACGCGTGCACGATTACGAGCCAGTTGCAGAAGTTCGTCGGCCTCCAAGAGCGACGT
>Ga0306921_10004490_pt1 | contig 14347 bp, 9 predicted proteins | sample sta12Cox44000080_FD_203760 | JGI IMG/M metagenome (GOLD analysis project Ga0306921, IMG submission 203760) | Lab enrichment of tropical soil microbial communities from Luquillo Experimental Forest, Puerto Rico - statoxic.12C.oxic.44.000.080 (v2)... | ecosystem: Environmental > Terrestrial > Soil...
AACCGAGACTCCACGGGGAGGAAAATTCTCCGTTGTAGAACACGGCCCCCTGGAGCTTCACCACCTTCAACACTTCGGAAAGGACATCCACACGGCCTCCCGGCAAACCCCGCCAGACTCCTGAGCAAATCATCATACGGCAACTATGCTGTGAGCAAAAAAGGCGGACGCGCGGACAAGTATCGAGGCCAAAGCTGCGCCATAGTGAGGCGGTCGGGACAGGCGAACAGAGAATCGCTGGTCCTCGATTGATCAAATTTCGAGCCTAAGGAGATAGAGCAATGTCATCCCGTCAAGAAAAAGCAACCGCTGAAATCCTCGAACCCGCCTCGCAGGCTGAAAATACCGTCAACGGCGTCAATGTCACCGCGCTGTTCCAGACGGTCGAGGCCGTGAAAGTCAACCCGCTAATCGCGAAGTTTCGCTTCAACGTGAAAAATGAGTGGCTCGATGGAGCCCACAACCGCTCGATCATCAACGGATTTCACGGAGCCATGCAGGATATCGAGCGCTCCCAATCGTTCGAGCTCCATGCCGACGAGCACCCGATCCTTCTGGGCCGCGACCAGGGTCCGAACGCCGGGGAATATCTGCTGCAAGCCCTGGCCGCGTGCGTGACCTCAACCCTCGTCTATCACGCTGCCGCCCGAGGGATCGTGATCGAAGAGCTGGAGTCGACGGTCGAAGGTGACATCGACTTGCGGGGGTTCCTCGGGACCGACAAGAGCGTGCGCAACGGATTTCAAAATATCCGCATGAGCTTCGCTATCTGCGCAGACTTGAGCGACCAGGAATTGCAGGAACTCGCCAAGCTCGGTCCAACGTTCTCGCCGGTGCTCGACTCCCTCACCAAAGGGGTTCCCGTCACCGTTCAAGCGCAACGCATGAATAAGAAGTAGAAGGAAATTGAGGAGGAACCATGAGTACGACTGTACCGGAAATCGACGGCCTGAAGTCGCGGCTGAAAGAAACCTGGATGGCTGGAGACTACGACCGCTTCTCCCGCTATATGGAGCAGGGCGCACGCATTTTCTACGAACAACTCGACATTCCTTCCGGATGTCAGCTGCTCGACGTGGCTTGCGGCTCGGGTCAGCTCGCGCTGTGGGCAGCACGCGATGGAGTGCGCGTCACGGGAGTGGACATCGCGCCGAACCTGGTAGAGCGTGCCCAGGCGCGGGCCAGAGCGGAAGGTCTCAACGCTCGTTTCATGGAAGGCGACGCCGAAGCGCTCCCGTTTGAAGACGGCAGCTTCGATGTCGTAACGAGTCTGGTTGGAGCCATGTTTGCTCCGCGGCCGGACCTCGTGGCCCGCGAGCTGTTGCGAGTGTGTAGTCCCGGAGGCACCATCGCGATGGGAAATTGGACGCGCGAAGGATTCGTGGGGCGGATGTTCAAAACCTTCGCCAAGTTCATCGCTCCCTCCGGCATGCCCGCTCCGGTGCTGTGGGGCGACGAGACGGTGGTTCGCCAAAGGTTGGGCCACGGAGTTTCGGATCTAAGGATGACCCGACGCCACTACAACTTTACCTACCCCTTCCCCCCGGCAGAAGTGGTGGAGTTCTTTCGTCAGTATTATGGGCCCACCCATTGCGCATTCGCATCGTTGAATGAAGCTGCCGCCCGACAGCTCCGTGAAGAACTGGAAGCGTTGTGGTCCGCCCACAATCGCGGAGGGGATGAGCTCACGGTGGTCTCATCCGAGTACCTGGAAGTTATTGCAGTGCGAGCTTGAGGTTCAGAGGATCGGCAGTTCGAGAATCGTCAGCTCGTACGGACCATCTTCGTCTGAAGCCAGCATTGTCGTTTCGGCGATAAAGGAGAAACCGTCATGTTACCGAGAAGACTTCGCTTCTGGTTGTTTGAAACCCTGTCACTTCAGACCATGCGGTACGTGCACGCGATTTCGCGACGCACGGCCACTGGGCTCGTGGCCCAGGTGTACGAAATGATCGAGGAAGACTTTTTCATTAATGGCTCGCTCACCAGTCGCTCGAAGGTACCGCGGCTGATGGCCGGCATCTGGACCGCCGGCCGTGAAAGTATCCTGGTGGACGACCACTTGGATCGCACCACCAAGGAGGCGATGAACGCCGCGCTGTCGCAGGTCAACGACTGCCCGTACTGCGGCGACATGTTGATCAGCCTTGTCCACGCCGGCGGCAAGCACGAGGCGGCCTCGTACATCTTCGCCGAGAACGAGGCGCACATCTCCAACAGCACCCTCGGCAAGCGACTCTCCTGGGTAAAGTCAGTCGCGACCCCGGGGGCCAAAATGGACATGCCAGTCCCATTCACGGCTGAGCAACTGCCGGAAGCCATCGCAGCCTTAATGGCCATGAGCGATATCAACCGCTTCAGCCACGTCGTGATGGATGGCTCGCCCGTGAGCGTACCTCTGGGGCTGCAGAGCGTCAAAGCTGCAGCCCTCCGGCTCTTTGGCGGCGAATTGAGAGCGACCCATCTCAAACCGCTTACGCCGGGACGCGCTCTACGACTGCTACCACCTGCCCCGCTGCCTACCGATATGCAGTGGGCTACGCCAAATCCTCGCATCGCGGATGCCCTCGCACGGTGGGCGGCCGTCGTCGAACTTGAGGCTTCCTGCGTCGTCTCGACGGAGGTTCGGGAGTTCGTTGTCCGCAATCTGCAACATTGGGACGGTGAACGGATGCCCCTCAGCCGCAGTTGGGTGGACTCGGAAGTCGCGGCGCTGACCGGGCAGGATCGGGCGATCGCGCGGTTGGCCCTCGTACTTGCGAAGGCACCCTATCAACTGGATGAGGCACTCGTTGAGGACGTCCTCCGTGAAGATCGCTGCGAAGAACGATTCATCCGCGTTCTGGCATGGGCGTCTTTTTCGGGCGCGCGTAGATTTGCCGAGCGTATCGCCGAAGCGGCAGCTTGTTCGTCTGAGCTCGATTACGCCTCATAATCTGCTCCCATAATTGGGTCCATGCCTCTCGCAAGGACCCCTCGGTTTGGCGATGATCGCCAGCCTGGACGTGAATAGCGCCCTCCGCAAGTGCCACCGCCCGGCCGACAATCGTTAGGCCTAAATCAGGCGCTTTTCTGCGAAAAGGAAGTTGCCGTTTTGCTTTCTGGACTAGTGCGGCAGAAGTCCGTACACGTCGAGTTCGCCCGGAACGGTTGTCGAAGACGTTACACCGCCGGTGTTGTTGCCTCGCGTGCCCACGTAGACCTTGCCGTTGGCTATCGTAGGCACGGTGAACTTCACCGCGTTGCCGGCCGCGTTACCTGTGCCTTGCGAACTGTTCCACAGCTCCGTGGCCAGATTTGTGGCGTCATAGGCATGAAGAACCGCAGGACCGCATCCATGCGACTGGTTTGTGCAATACTGCCCATTGTCCAGTGCCCACACGATACCGTTCGCGTTGCCATTCGCTGAAACCGAGGGTGTTGCGCCTGGAAATCCGAAGTTGGCAGCCGACTGCGACGACGCCGGCGTAATGAACAAATTCGTAGTGCTATCGAAAGAATAGGACAGTAGGGGACCGTTAACACCCGCAATGTAAAAGTGGTTGTTCCAAAAAGCCCCAGTCGCAAAAATAGCGCTCCCAATACTGAAGTTTTGTCTCGCGTTCGCGTCGCCCAGCCCCCCCATACTGTCGCCGTTCAAAAGATAAAGAACCATGTCCTTGCCACCGCCGATCACCAAGTGTTTGAGAGTCCCCGAAGTAAGGTTCAGCACGACCGCTGAACCTCCGGCACCGAAGTCACTATCAAGCTGTCGATCCAAATCCTGGTCCGTGGGAGTGAAATACGACGTGATCTTCAGCCCGCTGGACAATTGCAGGAACGAATCACCATAGTCGTTGTTGGGAGGAGTGGAGCTGTTCGCGTCAAAATAGGCGTTACCCGTGATCAAGTAGAGGTTGCCGCTCGAATCCGCCGCCGGAGCGCCTCCACCCATCCAGATGCCGCCAGCGCCGACATTCGGCGCCACGTTCAACACGCTCACCTGGGAGAGTGTCGACGCGTTGTAACCGATAACCCAGCCGTAATACGGATGGACGCCCCCGACGTCCTCGTGGGAAGCCCAGGCGATGTACACGATGCCATTCGCCAGCGCCAACCCGGGACGCTGGTTCTGCAGGCCTGGGTTGAACGTGTCCGTCGTGCTCCCGTCACCCGTGCCGGGGTATGTGGCTGAGATAGCAACGGGGCCGGAAAACTTCTCGCTACCCGTTGCCAGATCGATGGCGTGTAAGCGCTGGAAAAATGTCGGACCTGGAACGACGACGGATTTGGAGACAACATAAAGCGTATTCGTCGATGAGTCGATTACGGGCGTGCCGGTGACGCCTACTTCAGGGGTAATGTCTCCCGATGTGCCTCCTACGAGGAAGCCGGAGACGCCCGAGGGCACGGAAGTCTCCCCCGTGGTACCACCGTGCGCGGAGTCAATCAGATTGACATGCCATAGCTGCACACACGGAGAAGCGTCCGCGTCGAAGGCGTACAGACTTTCGTGCTGAGTGGCCACAAATACCACGTTGTGTTGCGCGCCGTTAATCGTAAGGTTCGCCACCCACAGCGGTTGTGCATAGATCGCTCCATCGGCGGTGCACGAGAAGAGCTTGCCAAATGTAGCGGAATTCACATTCGACAAGGTCAAGGCGTACTCGCTGGTGTTGCTGCCATCTCTTGCCAGATCGCTGTGATAAGTGAACACTCCCGCCAGGTTCGTTACAGCAAGGGTCGCACTGGCGGACTTGGTATTGTCAGCCTTGCTGGTTGCCGTAATGGTGTAGGAGCCAACAGTCGCGGAACTGAAGTTAGTCGTGTTTGTGGTTTGACCTGACAGCATTCCGCCTGAGGAAACTGTCCAGGATACGCCCGCACCCCCAACATCATTGGTTACCGTTGCCGTCAGTTGGACCAGTTGGGTTGTCGTCGCACCACCTCGCACCGGTGTAACGGAAACCGAGATCTGCGTCACCGTGAAAGTCAGGCTGTTGCTGGCCTGACCCCCAGCCGTGACCACCACGTTTCCAGTTGTCGCTCCCGAGGGTACCGTCACGGCGATGCTGGTTGCGCTCCAACTCGTCGCCGTTGCCGTAATCCCATTAAAGGTCACCGTGTTGGTGCCTTGTGCGGCTCCAAAATTCGCGCCGCTGATGGTTACCGGTGTACCTACGGCCCCCGTGTTTGGAGTGAGGCTCGTGATACTCGGCGGTGGCACGATCGCCGTGAAGCTCACGCCGTTGCTGGCCTGACCCGCGACGGTCACCACCACGTTTCCGCTTGTGGCTCCCGAGGGAACCGTCACGCCAATGCTGGTTGCACTCCAACTCGTTGCCGTTGCCGTAACCCCATTAAAGGTCACCGTGCTGCTGCCTTGGGTAGCCCCAAAATTCGCGCCGCTGATGGTTACCGCTGTGCCTGGAGCCCCCGTGTTGGGAGCGAGGCTGGTGATACTCGGTGGCGGTAACACGATCACCGTGAAGCTCACGCCGTTACTGGCCTGACCCGCGACGGTCACCACCGCGTTTCCGGTTGTGGCTCCCAAGGGAACCGTCACGCCAATGCTGGTTGCGCTCCAACTCGTTGCCGTCGCGGCCGTGCCGTTGAAGGTCACGGTGCTGGTGCCTTGCGTGGCACCAAAGTTCGTACCGCTGATGGTTACAGCGGTGCCCACAGTCCCCGTGTTGGGAGTGAGGCTCGTGATCCTCGGCGCTGCAGCAACCACCGTAAGGGTCGTTGAACCAGAGACAGTTCCGAATGTAGCGCCGATCGTTGTGGAACCGGCCTGTATCGTCGTGGCCATGCCAGACGCATCGATGGTCGAGATTGACGTGTTCGAAGAAGACCAGGAGGCTGTCTTGGTCAGGTCTTGTTGGCTTCCGTTAGAATAGTTGCCCGTCGCCGTAAATTGCTGGCCCTGCCCGGCAACCGCTGACGGATTTGCCGGAGAGACGTTTAGGGAGGCAATCGTGGGGGGTGTCTGTTGAGGGGTCGATGGAGCGCCCGATTGAGTGCTGCAACCCTGCAGAAGGAGCCCCAGCCCTATTAACAGAATAACGGGAACACCAACCCAAACACTTCGAAACAGCGATTCACGCATAGACAAAAGACATCTTTCCGGGCGGATATCAAGATAAACAGCAAAAGTGGGTTGGGTGGTCCAATTGTACCGCGGGTAATTCAACCTCAAGAGGCGGTTTGTGCGCAATAGTTATCCTCGACGTTTGGTTTAAGGTGACGTTACCCTCCACTTTCGAGTGCCACCGAATAGACTTATTGAAATGGTATACACGGGAGATCACCGGTAGGGATCGCAGGTTGCATTTAGCCCATGTTTGCCAGAAACACGAAGGGCAGGAGTCGAACTGCGATTCGCCGAGGCGTGACTTGTTCCAATCGGTGAGGCTCCATTGCGACACCCAAAGTTGAGGCAAGTTTACGACGATTCTTGGCGTGGTCTAAACCCTTTCCGCAACGTACACAAAGCGTGAAAGCCTGCCCTCTTTCGCAACCTGAGCAGCGACGGAAAGGAACTCCTGCTGTTTCTTATAGGCCGCATCGCCCTCAACCCTGCGTAACGATGAGCTCCTCGATTCGCGAGCGTTCTTTCGCCGTTCCGCGATTTCCGCCATATTTGAAGTCCGGTCCTCGCAAGCAATCACGCGCAGGCTATTCTGTACGATGATCCTTTCGTCATAACCGCAGGGAACAAAAAGGCAAAAGCCAGAGGGGCTTCGAACTGCGATCTCCGCGTTGCTTAGAGGTCCGGTCACGACGGTTGAATTGGTGAAGAGCACGCGACCGCCCGGCTTCAGCAACCGAGCCCAGTCGGCGAGCACCCGCTGGCGAGCGGACAAATGGTTGATGGCGTCAATACAGGTGATTGCGTCGAAGCTGCCGTCAGGAAACGGAAGTTGCTTGTCGGCATCAATCACACGAAAGTGCGCGCGGCTCCGAAGACCACGCTGTCTCGCAAGGGAACGAGCTGTAGAGATGGCCTGTTTGTGAACATCAACTCCAACGCCCGTGCAACCGGTTAGAGCCACCATCCGAAGAATCGGACCGCCAGCGCCGCAAGCGACATCGAGGAGAGCTTTTCCGGCAGTCAGGCCCAGCCAGCCCAGAAATTTGTCCTGCTCCTCCGCGGTAAGCCAGCTATTCTGTCCAATGTCTTCGCCAAAGGCCTCGCGACGAATTTCCTCATACAAAGCCGTTGCAAAATTCCCGTAGTTGGCATCGTAGGGGTTTCGAGTCGCCTTGACTTTACGATGCTGGTTCATTCGAATTCCGTCCACCGCATGCGATGAGTACGACTGAAACCGAGCCGCCGGCGAAGATTCAGATTCCAAAGGTTAACACGCCGGGAGGACGAAGCGTTCCGAAGCGATGTAGGCCGGCTAGAACATATCCACAGTGTCAACGACCACCGTCACAAAAAACAACCCAAGCCGCAGTCGAGCATACTACGAGTCTTATACTGGCAGGGCGGGGGGAAGGACAGGGAAGGATGAGTGTCCCACAAATCGAAAAGGCAGTTCGTTTCCGCGCGCTTCATGACGGTCCCGGTGCGTTCGTAATTCCGAATCCATGGGATGTGGCTTCCGCCCAGATTCTTGCCGGCCTTGGATTCAAGGCATTGGCTACATCGAGCGCTGCCTCTGCATGTACGCTTGGTCGTACAGATGGCGGGCTCACACGAGACGAAGCGCTGGCACACGCACGAATGATTGTCGAGGCGACGGATTTGCCCGTCTCGGCGGACTTAGAAAAAGGCTTTGGCGACGCCCCGCTCGACGTGGCGGAAACGATCCGGCTGGCGGCCGACATGGGACTTGTTGGATGCACGATCGAGGACGCGACTCGCAACCAAGACCGTCCACTCTACGATTTTGGCTTGGCTGTCGAACGCATCGCTGCAGCAGCGCAGGCGGCCCATGCACTGTCGTTTCCCTTTGTGCTGACGGCGCGGGCGCACAATCTCCTCTATCGCCCAGCGAGCCTCGAAGATACCATCCGTCGACTTCAAGCTTTCGAGAAAGCTGGCGCGGATGTGCTTTTTGCTCCTGGCCTACCTGATCTTGACGCGGTGCGAACAGTTTGTGCAGCGGTGTCCAAACCGGTCAATTTCATGGTGGGAATCAAGGGAAAGTCTTTCTCCGTTGGCGAACTCGCCGCCAGCGGAGTGAAGCGCATCAGCCTCGCGACCTCGCTATATCGCGCTGCGATGACTGGCTTCCTGGACGCTATCAACGAAGTAAGAGACAGGGGACAGTTCGGTTTCCTCGACCGATGCGTGACAACGCCGGAACTGAACAAACTCATGGGGCTTTGACGACCCGGGGGCTGCCTCAGCCAAAAGCTACAATTCAGTACCACGGATGGGAAAGAGAACAACTTAGACCGTATCGAACAGGCTCTCCATCCCAAGGTGCCACGACTAGACAGCGGGTCTTGATCCGGACGATCAAAACCTACTCCAATGGGCGCCGTTTTATAACGCGTTCACCAGGCCCCAAGCCCGACAAGGTTTCCCGGTCCGTGCGGAATGCGCAAAACAGAGCTATGCTTTTCGAGTAGTTTGGGTTTCCCGGCTCAGTGACGGAGGGGTTCATAGCAACCATGACCGCTTTGCATGGGAAGTTGCCCGTCGGTTCATTTTTCTTGTGGCTGCTTGGCAAGAGTCCCAGGGCATACTCCCTGGGGCTTGTTCTCCTGTTCGCGCATATGTCGTGGCCGGATCAATGCCTGGTGGCACAAACGCAGCCTTCGACAGAGGTAGAGCTCGGTTATGACCTCTGGGGATTCAAGGAAAACGCGCCGCAGGGCACGGCCGCTTTCGCACAGACAAGCGACGGATTTCTTTGGCTCGGAACTCCCGCCGGATTGTATCGTTTTGACGGCACTCGGTTCGAGCTGTTTCGCTCGCCTTTTGGCGACCAACTGCTTTCGACGAACATCTCAGCGTTGTTCGCGCTGCCGTCTGGCGGCCTTTGGATTGGTTACGTATTTGGAGGATTCAGCTACCTGAACAATGGAAGGGTCACAAACTATGGTCAAGAAATCGCTCCGACTGGAACGGTACACAACTTTGCCCAAAACGCGAATGGAGTCTTATGGGTCACGACAAGCGGCGGTTTGTGGAAATTCGATCATACTCACTGGCAGCACATCGGGCCTGAATCCAACTTACCCGACGGATCGATCCTTGAAGCGAGGTTTGACCAAGACGGAACGCTTTGGGCTTTGACAGGCACTTCCGCTGGCCTGGCTCAGGGAAATAGCTTGTTTTATCTTCGACCGGGAAGCAGCCAGTTCCATTCGGCTGCGAGTGATCTGCATGTTGGAGGCTTTACCTTGGACCCCGACGGAAGGGTCGTGACGAGCCGTGAAAGTAAGCAACTTCTCGACAAATCTAGAGACGATTCGGGCGATCTCCCCGCTGCCTATCCAGTATTGCGGAACGGGTCTACCCAAATTGTCGACAGAACTCAGAGTGTCTGGATCGTCAAGCCAGAGGCAATCGTGCAGCGCGTGGCTGCATCGGAAGGGGTCGATGCTCTTAATAAGACGTCTCCCCGTAATTCTGAAACCTACAACTTGAATCCGACCCAGACTTCGAAGCTGGTCGATCGCGAAGGCAATATCTGGTTTGGCGACCAGAACGGCGTCCATCGATTCTTCTATACCCCGCTTATCAGACAAGAGCTGCCAAAGAACGAAGGTTCAAATTTTACGGTGACCGCCGATGACCAAGGGGCGGTGTGGATCACAGCAGGTGTAAGGAATGGCAGGCTCTTCCGCGTAGCGAATAGTCAAGTTGAGCCTCGCAATTCACAGGGCGGAAGTGTGGCATTCACATACCGCAGTCCTGACAAGACATTCTGGTTCGGCAGATCAGACGGTCTCTGTCGCCTGGTCGATGGTAATTTGGTTCGAGTTAACCCGCCTAAGGGCACAGCTGATCAATTACCCTTCCTCCAGACAATCACACAGGATGGCCAAGGAGGAATGTGGGTCTCCTTTGGACGTCACGGCTTGTACCGCTTGGCCGATGGTGTATGGACCTCGTACGGTGGCCGCGACGACCTTCCCAAGACAGGCGTGGTCATTGAGTTCACCGACAGCCTGGGCCGCGTGTGGTTTGGGTACACGAAGAGCCAGCTTGCGGTTTTGGACGGCGACCATGTGCAGGTATTTGACCGCAACGATGGCATCCGCGTGGGTAACATCACCGCGATCTACGGACGCGGGTCGGAAATCTGGATTGGCGGCGAGTTCGGGTTACAGCAGTTCGATCACGGATCCTTCCGCAACATCCGAGCAACAGATGATGAGTTGCTTCGTGGAATCTCGGGAATTGTTGAAACGGCCAACGGGTCCTCTGGCTGAATGGCTTGGGAGGCATCTTTCACGTCCGACGCTCAGAAATCGACGAGGCGCTGAAGAACTCGGCTTATCAGGTTAAAGGTGAGCATTTTGGCGTGCGGGAGGGATTGCCTGGGTTTCCGTTTCAATTGCGTCCCCTAAACACGGCTATTGAGGGCAGCGATGGCAGGCTATGGTTCGCCACCAGCGGTGGTGTCGTCTGGCTCGATCCAGCACGCCTTGAGAAAAAAAACGTACCGCCGCCTCCGACCACGATTCAGTCCGTCTCTGCGGACGACAAGAACTATCCGCTTGGCGCTGCACTGAAATTTCCTGCCCACACTGCTAGCGTACAGATCAGCTATGCTGCGATCAGCCTCTCGGACCCGGCGGGGGTCCACTTTCGCTACAAATTGCAGGAGAGCGACAAGGACTGGCACGAAGTCCCGAGCGCCAGCCCCGTGAGCTACCGCAATCTTGCTCCTGGCTCCTACCACTTCAGCGTCATGGCCACCGACACCAACGGCGTGTGGTCGGACAAAATCGCCACAGCGGAGTTTGCGATCCTGCCCGCGTTCTACCAAACCCGCTGGTTTTCGGTGCTGTGCGTTGCTGCCGCCCTCGGTGCGTTGTACCTCGTCTACTTATTGCGGCTCAGGCAGGTGGCACACCAGTTCCGTGTGCGCATGGACGAGCGCGTGAACGAGCGAACACGGATCGCCAGAGAACTGCACGATACGCTTCTGCAAAGCTTTCAGGGGCTTTTGCTCGTTCTTCAATCGGGAATTAACCTGCTCCCCGATCGTCCTGATGCCGCCAGAGAGAGACTGCAAGGTGCGATCGATCAAGCGGAACAAGCCATCACCGAGGGACGCGATGCCGTTCAAGGTTTGCGCTCATCCACAATGCTCGGCAGCGATTTCGCCGCAGCCCTCAACACGTTGGGGGCAGAGCTTGTGACTGCGGGTGGCGACCAAAGTCCTCCCGCCTTCCATGTCCAAGTAGAAGGGACGCCACGGGAACTGAAGCCTGTGCTGCGGGACGAAATCTACCGGATCACTGGCGAGGCGTTGCGCAATGCCTTCCGCCATGCAAAGGCGCATGGTGTCGAGGTGGCGATCCGCTACGACGAGCAGCAGTTGACGGTGCGCGTTCGCGATGACGGGAAAGGTATCGGCCCAGAGACTTTGGAAACAAAAGGACGGGTCGGGCACTGGGGCTTGCCGGGTATGCGCGAACGGGCGAGCAAAATTGGTGCGCAACTGGAGTTCTGGAGCCGCCCGGAAGCTGGAACCGAAATGGAGTTGAAAATTCCTGCAGCCACAGCCTACCAATCTCGACGCGCCTGGGGGAATTGGTTCTCGTCTCGGCCCTCGTACATCGATAAACAAGTCTAACTCCTGGTTTGTTGTGCGCTCCACGGAGGGTTTCGCGCCATAGAGCAATTCTGCTTGCGACCGAGCAATTCCAGACACTCACGTACTTCACGTAGCGCGACAATCGCGCGTCTGTGGTCGCCCTCGCATTCAGTTGGAGAGTAGCAGCCGCGTATTTCATTTTCCTTGGAGGCTGCAGAAGGGGGCGATTGGCTCCCCCAATGCGCGTCACCGCTTAGACTTTCAAGTCAACTACTCGTCCAGCCGAGCGCGCGCGTGGAAGTGAATGCATATTTAGCAAGGCGTGCTTTAGGGCGTAACTGTCTCCAATTCAGCGATGTGCATAACCTAGGAAATGGGGCCGTATGAATCCTGAGTTGGCAGCACGGTTGCCTTTCCTTTTGTTCCCAGCGTGAAATTTCACCACGGAACGCCACCAGTGCGGAAGGGGCTGACGGAGTCTTCGGGGTGCCGTTTTAGGTTGGTAAAACAATGACGAAACCCGAGTTGCTCATCGGCCAGACCCTGTCGCGCTATCGCATCCTCCAGAAGCTCGGCGCGGGAGGGATGGGTGTCGTTTACAAAGCCGAAGACACGCGGCTGGAGCGGAAAGTAGCCCTCAAGCTTTTGCCGCACGACCTGGCGCACAACGAGCAAGCTCTGGTGCGATTTCGAAGAGAAGCGAAGGCCGCTTCCGCGCTCAACCATCCAAACATCTGCACGGTCTATGACATTGGTGAGGACAAAGGGAAGCCCTTTATCGTAATGGAGTTTTTGGACGGGGCGGTGCTGAAATCCATGATCGGAACGAATTCGATGGAATTGGATCGGTTGCTGGAAATTTCTCGCGATATCGCGGATGCTCTCTCGGCAGCGCACGGGAAGAACATTATCCATCGTGACATTAAGCCTGAGAACATTTTCATCTGCGATGGTGGACGCCCGAAGGTCTTGGATTTCGGCCTGGCGAAGATCAACGCGCCGGACGATCAGCAAGGCGAATCCGAAACACTCATTCTGACGGAAGCCGGGCTCGTCGTGGGCTCGCTACCCTACATGTCTCCCGAACAGCTTCGGGGCGGGTCCGTAGATCACCGCACGGACATTTTCTCGCTGGGAACCGTGTTGTACGAAATGGCTACTGGCCAGCGTCCCTTTTCTGGTGTTACGTCTCTCGAACTCAGTTCTTCGATTTTGCGTGACACACCGAAGTCCGTCATTGAACTCAGGCCGGAACTCCCGACGGGACTACACAGGATCGTAGACCGTTGCTTATCGAAAGAGCCCATAGAGCGGTACGTTTCGGCACAAGAACTGCGCCAGGCATTGGACCTCTTGCGGCGGCAGGTGTCTTCCGGTTCCCTAAGCGCCGTGCCCGAGGCCGTGGTAGGTGCTTCTATCGCGGTGTTGCCGTTCATCAGCCTGAGCACGGACCCAGAGAATGAGTTTTTTGCGGATGGCCTCACGGAAGAGATCATTAACACGCTGACGCAGATTGAAGAGCTGCGTGTGGCCGCCCGTCGTTCCGCCTTTTCCTTTAAGGGCAAGCACGTCGATCTGCGCATCGCCGGAGAACGCCTGAATGTAAAAACGGTTTTAGAGGGCAGTGTTCGCCGGGCTGGCAACCGCATCAGGATTAACGCGCAGTTAGTGAACGTTTCTGATGGCTATCACCTATGGTCGGAGCGCTACGACCGAGAGGTCCAGGATGTTTTCGAAGTGCAGGACGAAATCAGCCGCGCGATTGCCAATCGCCTGAAGGTTGACCTTTTCAGTCTTATTGGCGGCAGCCAAACCGTTGAAGCTGCCATCGATGCGTTCTTTCGCAGAGTTTTGGCTGATGAAAGCATCAACCACTTTTTTGCGGGCGTCGATGTAGCTCATCTACGCGCGCATCAAATCACGTTTGTCTCCGCGCTGCTCGGCGGGCCGGAACCGAATACAGGCCGGGATATCGGCACGGCCCATGCACATTTGCAGCCGCGACTCGACGACACGCACTTCGACGCGTTTCTGAAACATTTTCGCGCATCGCTGAAGGAAGTGGGCGTAAAGGATGAAAAGGCGGAAAGCGCCATGAAACTCCTGGAAGGCAAGCGCAGCACAGTGTTGAATACGAAAGAGCTTGTGGACGCGTCGGAACATTCTCGGCGCTCTTCTGACATCAATACACAAGCCTGACTCCTGGAAAGTCGGGGAGAGCTCTTGACAACGCCGCCGACGTTATACACAGGACTTGGCCATTACTTCCGAATAGCCGTCATCCACCAAGCAAAGCAAAACCTGCTCAATGAGTGTAATCCGGATTTTTCACCAATTGACAAAACAGGCCTAAAATAGCCGCTGGTCGCGGCGTCCGCCCATACTGAGTACTTGTTTTGCTAACAAGGGCTAGACTGAATCGTCGTAATAGGACCCGGGGGTACTCCATGATGCGTAATTTTTGTCATGTGACTGGTTCGCTCCTTGCCTTTTGTTTGTTCTCGATTCACCTTGCCGCGCAGGACATTGCGCCACCAGCACCGCAAAAGCTGACATTACATTCCAACACCTTGAACGAAGACCGCGTTGTTTGGATTCGCACTCCGCAGAATTACGAGAAGACTCAAGGGCCATTT
>Ga0306921_10004491_pt1 | contig 14345 bp, 18 predicted proteins | sample sta12Cox44000080_FD_203760 | JGI IMG/M metagenome (GOLD analysis project Ga0306921, IMG submission 203760) | Lab enrichment of tropical soil microbial communities from Luquillo Experimental Forest, Puerto Rico - statoxic.12C.oxic.44.000.080 (v2)... | ecosystem: Environmental > Terrestrial >...
TATACGGATAAATCCAATAAATAGGTCTCCACAGTCAGGACGTTTGGCGCGGACACTTCTCATGCCTCGGCAGCTGATAGGCTTGAGACGACTTCCTGTAGGCTTTCCATAAATAGGTCAATCGACTCCTTGTCTACTAGGCGTACGCCACGCAAAGCATCACGACGCGACCTCAAGCAGATTGACCTAATTCGGCCCTGTGCAAGCAACTCGTAAAGCCGGGAACGAGAAAGACCGGAGTACTTTACCGCGCTGGGTATCCTGAGCCAGCGTGGATTTAACGTAACAGGACCAGTATGTGTATCCTGCTGGATTTCTGTAGTTAGCATGAACCTAACATAACAAATTGGTTACAGCCCATTTGTCGCAAATTTTGACTCTGTAGTGACCTATTATGCACCGTAGTGTGCCTTTATGTGCCGGTTATTCCGGCCAGCAGGGACAAAAGGGGTGTCAAATTAAAAATTCAGCAATTTAATGAAGAATCAGTCTATTTTCTGGGCAGAGCTTGCGTTTGCCGAAAATTGACCTTTTGGTGGGCAACCGGGGGCATCCGCTGAGATTTGCCAGGCTTGGACTTGCCGCTCAGGCATCGGAAGCTTAGACTTGGACGCATGCGAGAACTCATCTTCGAAGTGATCCAAGAAGCCGACGGGGGCTATTGGGCTGAGTGTCTGACGGAGACAATCGTGACTGAAGGTGATACGTGGGAAGAGCTTCGGCAAAACGTCAGGGAGGTGGTCAAGGCCTTCTATTTTGACCAGCCTGACAGACTTCCAACCACCTTGCGGCTGCATTTGGTTCGAGATGAAGTCCTCGCTTACGCATGAAACTGCCGCGGGATCTCAAAGGCAGTGATCTCGCTAAAACATTGTGCCGCGATTGGGGTTACCGCGTAGTCCATCAAGAAGGTAGTCACTTGATCCTCCAGACCGAGATTCCTTCCCATCAGCGAATCTCGATTCCGGATCATAATCCTATCCGGTTAGGAACACTCAACAGCATCCTTCGCCTCGTAGCCCGACACAAAGGGGCTGAACGCGAAGATATTCTTCGCTCGCTCTAATGGAGGAATCAAAGGCACCATTTCGATGCCAAGGCATTCCTCTCCAGTTCTGAATTTTGCCTCATTTTCCGGGGAGTCGTGGTATCGCTGAAACGGCTTGACGGATCGTTTCGAGTTCATGGTGAGTATAAACTGCGTGCATTTCTTCGCTCGCGTGGCCGCTCAACCTGCGCCGCAATTCGCTGGAAACCCTGAATTGGCCAGCGCAGAAATGAAGCTGTGCCTCAAGGAGTGAAAGCTGCGGAGCGAAAACGAGCGGCCTTTTGCTCCAGAGCTTAGCCGGGCAACGCCCGCTTCGACTTCAGCCTGCTCCATGATCCGCTTGAACGCCATGGAGAGCCCGCTTTTGCCACCACCACTTTTGCCGGCCAGCGAACGAAAGAGGAATGCCTGCGGATCGTCCGAGATATTGCGAGAAAGCAAGTGCTCTTCCAGTTCGGGATGAATTGCGACTGTGATGAGTTGACCAGTCTTTCCGGCCCTGAAAGTAATAAGCCGCTTCTCCAGGTCAACGTTACCCCATCGCAGATTACAAACGTCTTTGAGCCTGGCACCGGTGAAGTAACCAACTAGAATTGCTCCACGCCAATCAGGATTGGCTTTCTCGATCAGTTTTGAAATCTCTTCAGCGGTAAAAATGCCTTTCTCGATCCGCGTCGATTTCAGTGGGGGCAAGCCGGCCAAAGGATTTGAATCGAGCAAGCCAAGCTTCACCGCCAGAGTGAAAGGCGAAGCGAGTATTTTGCGAACAAGTTGGTCGACCGTCTGCGGCGTGCGACCCTCCGCCAGCAATTGGTTTCGGAATTCGAGGAAATCCTGCAGGCCGATAGATCCCAGCTTTGCGTCTCGGCGCCGGCCCAACGATCGCAGGAAAGCATCCTTCACCTGAACATATTTGAGCCTTGTTCGCTCGCCAATAGCGCCTCTGCGAGTCTCGACTCCATTGATCGAGCCATTCCGTGATGCTGGGATGACCAAGAGGCCGTCCTTCAACCCGCTCGAGGGTCTCCGATAGGATTCGTCTCAAATTCGCTTCGGTAACCTCGCCTTGACGCTCGAGCTGAATCGATCGTTCGATCGCCTGACAAACCTGCTCGGCCTCAAGGCGCAGATCGCGAGCGGTGACTGGGCTGCCGTCAGGTTTGAGGTCTCCAGCCAGGGGTTTCACGCGGATCTTCGTTGTTCGCCAGATCCGCTTCAGCCGACCATCCGTGGAGGCGGAGCAGACGCAGATCCAATACGGGGAACGCCTGCTGGGGTCCTGAATGAGACTGGCCATAGATGAGAGAAGATATTCCTAACATATAATCCTAACATCCAGGCGTGTCCAGCGGCATCCCTTATTGTGTATGTCCCTGGGGAACAAGCGCCTAAACGACGTTCTGAATCTAAATGAGGGTTCGATTCCCTTTGCCCGCTCCAAATTCCTGATAATCAATCACTTAGTCTAAAGACGATCGCCGCTAGATTAGCGAGTCAGAACATTTTTTCAGAACAAGCCTCTATCTGTTTATTTGCGTTTAATAGTGTAATAGGCACATGCCCGAACGGGTGCTGCAACGATTTGAGCATTATCAACTGGTTACGGGCGAAGACGGTCGACCGGTCGAGTTGGGTCGCGGTGCGATGGGGGTCACTTACAAGGCGTTCGACGTCGATCTGCACTGCCCCGGTCTAGCCCGGCGACGTAACCCTCGATACGCTCCAGGTTCTCGAGGATGTCGGCCAGAGACGCGGCCGCGTCATGCCTAGAAGGTACGGCGGCGGTCTCGGTTGATCTGATCCTGCAAGCGGTGTTTCTCTACCGGTTCGGGCAAAAGGTTCACCGGACGGCCAACTAGCTCAGTGATGCGCCGCTCCAGCGCAGTCAGCCGGAGGAGGTCCATCCGAGCAGCCGGGTCAAATTCCGCGGCAAGGTCAATGTCGCTGTCCGTCTCGGCCTCGCCCCGCGCGACCGAGCCGAACAGCGAAAGGGAACGCAGGCCCGCTTGCCGCGACTCCGCCTCGTGCGCGCGCAACGTGGCAATTACCCGCTCAGCCGTGTGCATGGCAAACATTGTAGCACGCGAGGAAAGGGGTGGAAATCCTCCGTAAGCAGGTGTCGGACTCCCACTTAATTCTTGGGCAGCCTGCCAATGGTCCGCACCGCAGCACGTATCGTCTCAAGCTCGTAGCCGAAAGACTGTCTGAGCCAGCTCTTAGCCATTTTGAAAGCGTTTCGAATTTGCGGCAACGCTCCGTTTACCGACAGTTTCAGCGAGCCATAGTATGTGACTTGGGATAATACCGAATCACACGGTTGCCGGAAGAACTCGAAATTCACTCCGGCCACTTACTTCCATTCGCCCCTTCCCCTTGTGCCTCGCCCTAGGGTCACTAGAAGTAATGAAATATGAAAATCGGCATTATTGGCGCAGGACAGATCGGTGGCACCCTCACGCGGCGATTTACTGCCCTCGGGCATGAGGTAGCAGTAGCCAATTCACGAGGGCCTAAAACCCTCGCCGACTTGGCCGCTGAAACCGGCGCAAAGCCGGTGTCAGTTGAGGAAGCGGCTAGATTCGGAGAAGTCGTTATCGTAACGATCCCGGAGAAGAATATTCCGAATTTGCCTCGCGATTTGTTCGCAGCAACGCCCGATACTGTAGTTGTGGTAGATACCGGCAACTATTACCCGCGGCACCGCGACGGCCGCATCGAGGGGATCGAGGCCGGTTTAACAGAGAGCCGCTGGGTTGCACAACAGTTGAACCGTCCGGTGATTAAGGCGTTCAACAGCATCTATGCTGAACACCTTCTGAAACTGGGCACGCCCAAAGGCAGACCAGGACGAATCGCGCTGCCTGTAGCGGGCGATGACCCCGCGGCTAAAAGCATCGTCCTGAAGCTTGTTGATGAACTCGGATTCGACGGAGTCGATGCTGGCACCCTGGATGACTCCTGGCGTCAACAGCCCGCTACTCCGGTTTACTGCAAAGACTTCGATGCGGAGGGTGTACGACGTGCGCTCTCCTTGGCGAACAAAGAACGAAAACCAGAGTGGCGGGGAACCGCAAACAGCCCAGGAACCTTTGAGAACCCGGCCTGACCGACCAGACTAGAACTCAACCTAACAACAAATTAGAACTCAGGCATAATGGACTGATTTCACGCGACTTATCCGCAGTGCCACTTGGCGCTCTTGGCATACGAACTCCGGTTCTTCCTTTTGTATTCCCTTCATCGCGCGTCTCTTGATTGGGCTTCCGTGGCCGAGGGAGGCCTGCACTAGGCGCTCAATCCAGCGCTTTCCGAAACGTGAGATTTAGCCGATACGTGCCAGTCAGCGGATGATCGCCCTTGGCAAGTGTATCGACTCCATGGAACGCCAGCCGCGATGGACCGCCCCAGACGACAACATCGCCGCTTTTCAGCCAAAGGCGCTGAGGACGTTCATTTCGTGTCAGACCGCCGAAGAGAAATTTGGCCGGCAATCCCAGGGACACCGACACGATCGGTGATTCATAAGACTTTTCGTTCCTGTCCTGGTGCAATGATAGCTTTGTGCCGGGCTCATACCGGTTGATGAGGCAGGAATCAGGCTTGAAGCCCGCAAAACCTGCCCGCTCCGCCGCGGTCTCAGCCAGCCGATGAAAATCCGGCGGCATCGGCGGCCAGGCTGCACCCGTTTCGGGATCAATGGTCACGTAACGATACCCGTGCCGGTCTGTGGTCCATCCAGCGCGTCCGCAATTGGTCATCGCGACGGACATGCGGTATCCACCAGGCGTGATCATGTGGCGAAACGGGGAAACCTCCGCGATTCGCCAAACCGTCTGGATGATGGGCTCCGCGCTGTTGACCGCGAACCTCCTGAGCAGGATCGCCCCTTCGGCCAGCTTCTGGATTTCGTCCGGCGGAGTGACCTCCGCAAAGAGCTCATTCATTCCAGTCGGAAACCGCTCACGTGGCGTCATGAAAAATAACTCCCTTAAAGTTCCTTTCAAGTAAGGTCACCTTATCCTGCTCACGTTGATGCGAACTCCGCGTCTTGCTATTTCATTCACTCGCGAAGCCGGGCTAATGATCCGCGGATCTTGTTCATGCCTGCAAGCCGCAGAGCAGCCCGGGAAGCTTGCCGACGAGCACTCTACCAGTCATACCGGACCGCCGCACCGTCTCGAGCTCCGAGAATTTCCGGCCACCGATTGGCCGATAAAGTCTTTCGCTCTAACCTTCCCAGGGGCTAAGCAAGGCCCGCGGGAAATTCGTTTCCATGTTACCAGTGCGGTCACCAGAAAACTTGCCGGATACGGCGATCCCCCTTCGTCTATTCGTTGATTCTTAACGGCGCATTTAAATCGGTCGCCACGGTCCAGCAATCCAGCTATCAGGAACGCAGTTGGGGCCTATCTCAAAATCCATCCGCACAATTCCACAAGCCTGGTTCGTTCAGAAGATGAAAGCGATGAAAGCGTCGTCTTTAATTAAGAGGCTATGTCTGAGCGCGAACTCAAGAACCGAGTAACCGAACTTGAACGCGAACTTGCGCATTGAACAGGTGCCGATCCGTCACCCGCCGGATCGGGGTTTAGCCGTGGGTTAGCCGCGAGAGCTTTTGCCCAAGCGCATAATTCACGCGAGGAGGTACCTCGGCAAAAACTGTGCGCGTGATGAGCGCGTCGCGTTCGAATTCCCGCAGTTGGGTCGTCAGCATCCGCTGCGTCGCTGTCGGAGTTTCGCATCGATTCGACAGTCGAGACCTTGATCATCGAATCTGGAGGGCGCCCGGTCCCCCGGCGCCGTGCTAGGCGATGCGTTGTTTTCCGGGACAGGGTGTGCGTCCCACGTTAGGTCTTCATTGGATTCCGCGGCAGCGAGGAACCGCAGACGCTCCAGGCTACTTGCGGCCAGTTGGCTGCTTTTTCCCCATTGCCCGCTCCTCGCGTGTCGATGTAGATATGCTGTGAGCAAACGACTTTTATGGAAGCAACACGAGATCTCGAAACGATAGCCCGTCAGGAAAAAGAGTTGGTATTGGCGCATTTCGATGCTGAAATTGCCTGGCATCTGGGGCTACGCGTTCGAGAGTTGGCGGTATCTCGCCAGCATCCCGTGGCAATTGAGGTGCGCCGCTTCGGGCAGCAATTGTTCTACAGCGTCCTGGCGGGCGCCGTGCCTGACAACGCGGAATGGATTCGCCGCAAGAGCAACACGGTCCAACGTTTCTACCGTAGCTCATATGCTATTGGCCTGGAATTAGGGCAGAAGAACAGCAATTTAAGCGACCGGTACGGCCTTCCCACGTCGGACTACGCTGCTGATGGCGGGTCTTTTCCGCTGACCGTGACGAATGCCGGAGTTATCGGGTCGCTTACCGTGTCAGGCCTGCCTCAACGTCAAGACCATGAACTGGTGGTGGAAGCGTTGTGCATCCACTGCGGGCGCGATTATAGCAAACTTGCCCTATTATAATGGAATCACGGAGATCTTATGGCTGAGCAGCAGACGTTTTTGAGTATGATCAGCGGGTCATTCGCTACCCCGGCGGCTGAAAATCCGACTGTGGCGATGATGGAGGCTGCTTATGAGCACCACCACATCAACGCGCGTTACCTTAATTGTGAAGTGGCACCAGATGCGCTTGCCGATGCTGTGCGCGGAGCCCGAGCGATGGGCTGGGTTGGCTTTAATTGTTCCATTCCGCACAAGGTTGCTGTGATTGAGCATCTGGATGGAGTCGGCAGCTCAGCCGCTCTCATCGGCGCTGTTAACTGCGTCGTGCGCCGGGGCGATCGTTATATTGGTGAAAACACCGACGGACAGGGATTTCTCACCGCTCTGCGCACCGTTGCCGATCCGACAGGAAAAGTTTTTGTCCTGTTTGGCGCAGGCGGCGCCGCGCGCGCGATCGCTGTAGAGGTGGCGCTCGCTGGGGCAGTCTCGATTACCATTGTGAACCGTGATCTGAAGCGTGGGTCGGAGCTAGTGGCCGGCTCAATGAGAAGACGCATGCAAAAGCGAATCTTGTTGTCTGGGACCGGACTTTTCGCATTCCGGAGGCAAGCGATATCATCGTCAATGCAACCTCAATCGGGCTCTTCCCGCACGTGGAAGACCGGCTCGATATCGATCTCGATACCCTGCGCCCTGGTCTGGTCGTTGCGGATGTCATTCCCAATCCGCCGCGTACACAACTGATCCTTGATGCGGAAGCGCACGGGTGCATCGCCCTCGATGGTCTTGGCATGCTGGTTAACCAGGGTGCGATCAATGTCCGGTATTGGACCGGAATCGACCCTGAGCCCCGGGTGATGCGCAAAAAACTCGAGCAGATCTTTGGCGTCTAGGGGGAGACTGTCTCGCAACATCGATTCCTGCAACGTGGAAGGATGGAAGATTGGAAGGATCGAAGATTGGAAGCCCTCCATGTCCGATTGAAAGCTTTGAAGGCGGTTTTAGACTTGGAGGGCTACGGTCCCGAACCTTCTCCCAACATCGCCTGGGGCAGTTTTGTTGCGGTTTGGCAATGAACTGGAGGGGCGTCGCTTGCGGCGCCCTGGTTATCGAGGCGAACAGAGTTCTTGTTGGGCATACGCGAAGCTCTGGGAGACGCAAGCGCCCGTGCGTATACAGCGCTTTTAACACGGACACGACTGGTACACGGGACGCCGGTTGGATTGGGGGGGCGCTAGAACCGACGGCGCCTCGGAGAGGCGCTCGGATAATAGGCCGGCGCTTCAGCGCCGGTACTTAAAAACAAAAAGGGATCCCCCGTCCCGGAGGGCCGGGGTGAAGCGGTGTAAGCTTCCGTCTAGCACGAAAAACCGCCAAGCTTGGTCGCTTTTCTCAGCAAAGCTGGTTATGCGGATCATCTTCAGGCCCGACGGCTCACCCCGGCCCTCCGGGACAGGCCCGATTTGGAATCGTAAGTAACCGGCGCTGAAGCGTCGGCCTATCATCAAGACGTCCCTCCGGGACGGGTATGTTTAGCGTGCCTAAACGGCTAGACACGTACAAGCGCCTCCCTGCTAGTTTTTCCCCTCCAAGTATTTTGGGCGCCCCAGTAAAAGGGGTGGACGCCAAATTCCCTCCCAGCCGATGGTTGCGAGACACAATAGGGCCCGCGGCTCTCCAGATCAATAACGACCATCAACGATTAGATCAGAACTACGCTCCGTCAGTCGAAAACCCTTCGACAAATCCGATCCGCGAATATATAAGAGAAAAGAGACCCATCAGACATTCAAGTTAAGAGCAACCATCGACGTTTGACATCCCCCCAAGACTGAGGCCGCTACGTAGCCGACATTCCTCCGACGCTTGAAAGGGTGGCTCTCCTGAAGACTCACCTATCAGGAGTGATAGGCTGCTGCTAAAAGATAAGGCCGGGTGAGAGCGGAGCGTCAAACTTAGAACAATTCCGATGAAAAAGGCCAGTTTGATTTATTGGGCCGCAATATCTGCGTTCGTGGCGCTCGCTTCATGTGAGAAACCAAAATCGGCTGTACAAACGGGTCCTCCTGAAGTTCTGGTCACCGAAGTTGTTCAGAAGGAAGTGCCGGAAATTCGCCAATGGGTCGGCACGCTGAACGGATTCGAGAATGCAGACGTAAAGGCTCGTACGACCGGATATCTGCTGCGACGCGCTTACCAGCAAGGTGGTTATGTGAAGACGGGAGATCTGCTGTTTGAGATCGATCCCAGACCCTTCCAAGCCACTTTAGCCCAGGCAAAGGGCCAGTTGCAGGAGGCCAAGGCCACTATGCTTGGAGTTGAACTGGACGCGAAGCGGGCAAAGGAGTTGTTCGAAGGCAAAGTTATTTCTGAACAGGAATACACGAACAAAACGCAGCTCTACCAAACCAAATTAGCCGCGGTGACTGCGGCTGAGGCGGCCGTCGAGGAGGCCCAACTGAATCTCGACTACACGAAGGTTGTTTCGCCGCTGGATGGCATCGCGGGCCTGGCGCAGGCGCAGATTGGGGATCTGGTAGGCACCGGGTCGAATACGACTTTGACGACCGTCTCCCAGATCGAGCCGATCCTATGTTATTTCCCGATCAGCGAACAAACCTACTGGGAGTTTGCCGACCTCTTGAAGGAGATAATGGCGGTGGCGGAAGACAAGCGCCCGGAAAAGGTAGAACTCATTCTCCCGGACGGCAGCGTTTATCGGCATAAAGGCAAGTTCGACTTCGTAGATCGTCAAGTTGATCCGAAAACCGGGACAATTCAGATCGCGGTCAGTTTCCCGAATCCTGAGCTGACGTTGCGGCCCGGGCAATACGCCACGGCGCGGGCTGAGATAGGGCGGATTCCCAATGCGCTGGTGATTCCGCAGGAGGCGGTGTCGGAACTGCAGGGCGGTAACCAGGTAGGGGTAGTGGGCGCGGACGGAAAGGCAGAAATCCGCGCGGTGAAACTCGGACCGCTATACGGTCATTCGATTGTGGTGACGGAAGGTCTGAAGGCAGGTGAAAAGGTAATAGTCGAGGGTTTTCAAAAGATTCGCCAAGGCATTGAAGTTTCAGCCAAGCCCTACACCAAGACGCCGAAATCCGAAGGATCCAAGGGCGCTTCGGAGAAGAAACCGACTTCTGGCGAATCATAGTTCTGTGGAGATCATCTGATGTCCAAATTCTTCATCAACCGCCCGATTGTTGCCATGGTGATCGCCATTCTCATGGTGATTGTCGGCATCGTTTCGTTCCTCAGTCTGCCCGTCGCGCAATACCCAAATATCGTCCCACCTGAAATCGCGGTGAACGCGACGTATGTGGGCGGGGATGCGCTAACAGTGGAAAAGTCGGTCGCCACGCCGATCGAACAGCAGATGAGCGGCGTGGATCACATGAACTACATGTATTCCCTGAACGCCAGCAACGGTTCGATGAAGTTGACCGTCAACTTCGACGTGACAACAGATCCGAACATCGACCAGGTGCTGACCCAGATGCGGGAATCGCAGGCCGAGTCGCAACTGCCTTCGAGTGTCCGGGACTACGGTATCACGGTCGCAAAATCGACTGCGGCGCCCCTGATGGTGATATCTCTCTTTTCGCCCACCGGGCAGTTCGATTCCACGTTCCTTGCCAACTACGCCTATATCAATTTGAATGACCCGATTCTCCGGGTGCCTGGCATCGGGAGCATTTCCATTTTCGGGTCGGGCCAGTATGCCATGAGAATCTGGGTAGACCCGAATAAGCTGGCTGCGCTTAACATGACGACCCCGGAAATCGAAAAGGCGGTTAGTGTCCAGAACACAGTGAATCCCGCCGGCCAGATAGGAGGCGAGCCGATCCCGCCCGGACAGCCATACACCAATACGGTTCTCGCGCAGGGACGCCTGGAAACGGAGGAGCAGTTTGGCAATATCGTGCTCCGAGCGGAACCGAACGGTGCGTACGTACGGGTTAAGGATGTAGGGCGCGTCGAACTTGGCTCTCAGACCTACACTCAGACCAGCAGTTTCGATGGCAAACCCGCTGCGGTTGTCGCCATCTACCAGCTGCCCGGCTCCAACGCGGTAAACGCTGCAAAAGGGGTCCGGGCATTGATGAAGCAGCTCAGCCAAAAATTCCCTTCGGGGCTCGATTACTCCGTTTCTCTGGACACAACCCTGGCGGTCACTGCCGGAATGGAGGAAATTTATAAAACCTTGGTGGAAGCGATGATTCTGGTGATCATTGTTGTGTTCATTTTCCTCCAAGGCTGGCGAGCCACTTTGATTCCCTTGGTTGCCGTACCGGTTTCGCTGGTCGGCACATTCGCCGTCTTCCCACTACTTGGATTCTCGGTCAACACGCTCTCGCTCCTGGGTCTTGTGCTGGCCATAGGCCTGGTGGTCGACGACGCTATTGTCGTAGTCGAGGCAGTCGAACTCCATATTGAGCATGGGCTCTCGCCGAAAGAGGCGACACTCAAGGCGATGGAAGAGGTCTCCGGACCGGTTGTCGCAATTGCGCTTATTCTCGCCGCGGTCTTCATCCCGACAGCGTTTGTTCCCGGAATCACGGGGCGGCTTTACCAGCAGTTTGCTGTCACCATTGCGGTTTCGGTTATTATCTCGGCATTTAACGCGCTGACGTTAAGTCCGGCACTCTCGGCGCTCCTGTTGCGGCCCAAGAAAGAATCCCGGGGGCCGCTGGCCTTCTTCTTCAAGGGATTTAACAACATATTCGGATCCGCCACCAACGGCTATGTACATGTATGCCGGATGCTGATGCGGCGAGGTCTTCTTTGCGTTCTGTTTCTGGTTCTGGTCGTTGTCGCCACCGGTTGGCTTGGCGGAAAGATCCCGCAGGGTTTCGTTCCGACCGAAGATCAAGGTTATCTGTACGCTAATCTGCAGTTGCCGGACTCTGCGTCGCTGCAACGAACGACCGCCGCTTGCCAACAGGTTGAACAGATTCTGCTGAAGACGCCCGGGATTCAGGATGTTACGACGATTGCCGGCTTCAGTCTGCTGAGCGGTGTCAGTAATACCTACAGCGGCTTTTTCTTTGTGACTCTCAAGCCATGGGATGATCGGCATGCCGTCGAGGAGCAGCTCAGGGCGATTCTCACGCACGGAAATCAGGAGCTCGCGAAGATCCCGGAGGGAGTCGGGTTCATTTTCCCGCCGCCGGCGATCCCGGGCATTGGCACGTCCGGGGGTGTGACATTTCTTTTGGAAGATCTTGCCGGGCTGGACGTAAACTTTCTTGCTCAAAATACCCGAAAATTCATTGATGAAGCCAGCAAACGGCCAGAAATCGGCAGGATCTCGACCACTTTATTGGCCGGTGTGCCTCAGTATTACCTTAATGTCGATCAAGACAAGGTCCTGAAGCAGGGAGTATCTCTGTCTGACGTCTACAAAGCGGTGCAGGTCTTTATGGGTGGCTCGTTCGTCAATTACTTCAATCGGTTTGGCCGGTCATGGCAGGTCTATGTCCAGGCGGATGGGCCATTTCGTATTACACCCCAGGATGTGGGCCGGTTTTACGTGCGCAACAATAACGGAGATCCGGTTCCGCTCTCTTCGGTGGTACGGATGGAGCGAGTTTTTGGACCGGAATTTACGATGCGTTACAACCTTCACCGGTGCGCTCAGTTGAACGTGAACGGGAAAGGGGGCGCCAGTTCCTTCCAGATAATGGCCGCACTGCAAGACGTGTTCGCGAAGACAATGCCAAGGGAGATGGGCTTTGACTATAAGGACATGTCGTTTCAGGAGCAACAAGCCCAGAAAGGCGTGCCGCCCACGGTGATCTTTGGGTTGTCGCTGCTCTTTGTCTTTCTGATCCTTGCGGCTCAGTATGAGAGTTGGTCGTTACCGTTCAGCGTACTTCTCTGCACGCCAATAGCGGTCGTCGGAGCCTTTGCTGCCCTGATTATGAGGCTGTTTAAGGACGACGTCTATGGCCAGAGTTCAGTCGTATTTGAGAACAACGTCTTTGCTCAGATCGGCTTGGTGATGCTCATCGGTCTGGCGGCCAAGAACGCGATCTTGATTGTCGAGTTTGCCAAAGCCGAGTATGAAAAAGGGAATCCGATCGTGGACGCGGCGTTGGCCGGTGCCCGGCTGAGGCTTCGCCCGATCCTGATGACTGCGTTTGCGTTCATCCTCGGGTGCGTTCCTCTGTGGGAGGCTGCCGGATCGGGAGCTGCTTCGCGGCAGATCCTCGGAACGACGGTCATTGGCGGAATGCTGGCGGCCACGTTGATCGCGATTTTTATTATCCCGGTCATGTTTTATCTGGTCGAGAAGTTGTCTCATGGCAAGAGTGACAAAGGTGAGGCGGCTCCCGTTGAGGTCCCTCAACCGGTCGGCGTCAGTAACAAAAAGTGAGGTGACCCCTCGCGAGGCTGCGCCGAGGAAGCCGTACTTTCGATTGGCAACGGGGCTACGGCGCTTTTTCGGCAAGCCAATCGCACGCCGAGCCGGTTACTTTCTTACGACGTGAAACAAGAAGAGCATCATCGAACGATCACCTTCGAGGAGGAATTTCGGCAGAATGCGCAGATGCTGTTTCTCATTCGGTTAACCAGGCTACAGCTTGTTCCCGACTGTTGAATGCGCGGGTCAGGAACCGTTCGCCCTCGGACGATTCGTTTGCCATCGGCGGGATTTGAGAATCCTTTGAAAAAACAAAGGCGAACCGCTGGACCCCTGCTGCATTGTACCGCGGCGAGATGTTCTTCAGGCGCCACTGTCCCACCTCGGCACCAACCCTGTGACGAAAACTGCTCACATCGACCAGAATTCCGAGAGCCTTCTTCTCTTCAACCAGGTTGGCAAATAATTTCAGTTCCGCCCTGAAATCCTCGTCGTTCATAGTCAAGGTTGAGTCCTTCCAGTCAATGCCGATAATTCGTGTCTCCTCGTCCCAGAGAATCTGGAGAAAATTGTCCTCGTGCAACTGCGCAGGCTGCATAGCTATCCTTTCGTGTTTTGAGGTTTTGCCGTTTTTTGCGTAGTCGACCGCGAAAACTCTAAACCCATTAGTACAACACTTACGTGATTTCTAATATACTGAATCTCGCAAATCGACCATTTATTCTTATGTAAGTTACTATGCAATAACGTGTTGTAAAACATAAAGAAAGTACAATCATTGATTATTAGAAAGCGATTGATTTACACTTTTGTACATAGTAGTGTGTACTTATTAGTACAATCTCGATGGACGTGAATGGCAGATCCACCAGAGGAGCCGAAACAAGACTCCGGATTATCCGGGCTGCAGCTGACCTGTTCCATAAACAGGGTGTTGGTGCGACCAGCCCGGACCAGATCATCGAGGCGTCAGAAACGGGAAAGGGCCAGTTTTATCACTATTTCAAGAGCAAGGGAGGGCTCGTACACGAAGTGCTTCAGACTTATCTGGATGACATCACCAGAGGTGATGCTCCGCTTAACTATGAAATCAAGTCATGGGAAGATTTGGAGCGCTGGTTTTTTGCTAATATCGAATTGCAAAAGAGGTTCCGCATGACCCGCGGCTGCCCGTTTGGAACAATCGGCAACGAAGTTACCGAAAGTGATGAATTGATCCGTCAGGACCTTAGCCTCATCTTCGAAGTCATTAAAAACAAGCTGGCTGCTTTCTTCATCAAAGAGAAAGCCCAGGCCCGACTATCGCAGGATGCCAACGAGCATCAGATGGCGGATTTTTGCATCAGCACTATACAGGGCGCGATGCTTCTAGGAAAAATAAAGAGAAACAGCCAACCTGTGCAGTCGACTGTGCAGGAGGCTTTGGCACACCTTAGGAGCTATGCCGTGCCCCACACTTGAGCAGGACTTCTT
>Ga0306921_10004493_pt1 | contig 14344 bp, 18 predicted proteins | sample sta12Cox44000080_FD_203760 | JGI IMG/M metagenome (GOLD analysis project Ga0306921, IMG submission 203760) | Lab enrichment of tropical soil microbial communities from Luquillo Experimental Forest, Puerto Rico - statoxic.12C.oxic.44.000.080 (v2)... | ecosystem: Environmental > Terrestrial >...
GCGTACCGAACGTGTGTCTGAGCGTATGCCAGCCGATCCGTTTCGTAATCCCGGCTCGCTTCGCTGCAGGACGGATGTGATCCTCCATTGCGCTGTTCGGCCAAATCGGTTGCTTGCCGTGCATCTTGATTGAAGCAAAGACGTAGTCGTCTGGCTGGTTGTATGCACACTCTGCACGCCAGCTTGTGAGAACTTCAGCAAGTCCTTGTTCCATCGGTACCGGCTTCCGGCTCGCTTCCGTTTTCATCTCCGTCTCGTGTTGACGTACGATTCCACGGCAGAGATGGATTTCGCCGGATTCGAAATCACAGTCAGACCAGCGCAGACCTATTATCTCTGAGACATGCAATCCGACCACGCCACCGACGAAGACCATCGTGCGGTAGATTCCCTCCAGCTCCTCAAAAAGAGCCTTCAGTTCTTCCACCGTGAAAACCTCAGGTTCACGTTGACGCTTCGCACTCTGCCGCACAAGCGTTATTGGGTTTCGGTCGAAGAATTCCCGGCGCATTGCATGTGCAAAGATCGCGGACATGATGTTCCGCAACTTCGCTCGGGTCCCGTGGCTAGCTGCTTCAGAGTTCCAAGCCAGGCTTCGACCTGCACTGTACGTACATCAGACAGAGAATAGTTACCCCACTTCGGTTTTTAGTCCGGTGATTCCGATTGCAGAGGAGGTTTTCGTGCGGGGTTGCGGACGGTGTACCCAGTCAGGGATCGGAAGCACCACTCCGGTCGGGCCGGCCGCCGTTACCAGGACAATTGAGGAGGGCAGCTGATCGCACAAACGACCCGATCACAAGTGAGATGGCGGAGATAACTGTTGCCTATCATGTAAAAACGTCGATTTTTGAACAGTTGCCGCTCCCCCTTAGGTCGGCCTTCTGCTTTTGTGCGGGATAGGGATACTTCGGTGCCTAAGCGGAAACGGGTATCCCGACCCGCACTGGGGCATTGTGGACAGGTTCAGGATGTCATCTGAGCTGGAGATCACCACACAGCATGTTTGCATTTTCTAAGGCATAAAGGGGTCTTCTCGTCCGATGTTCTCTTTGGCGAGTTAGAGTCTCAAGCTGTGGGCAGCAAAGGAAAGCAGCGGAAGAGACGGTTGGTTTCTCGCCCCCGCTGCTCATCGGCTCGAGTGAGCCCCTACCGGGCTATCCCTCAGTGGGTTGCATGCCTGCAGAGCCCGCGTCTGTTTCACCCGATCTCGTGGTTAATCCCAAGCTGAAAACCCTTTCCATGCAGAGCATTCATGGTGCGCACATGGATTGAAGGTCGGACTTCTAGTTCGTCTCACTCCAGGGGTAAGTAATACTGGCCCGCATCTTGATGAACGAGACCTTGTTGGGAAGCCCGGCTGATGGCCAGCTGCGCGGTGCGCTTCGAACATTGTGTACGTTGCATGACTTCCTGGCGTAGTTGGTTATAGCGCAGGCGGCCACCACGCTGCGCCAGAGCGTGGCTGACGTCCTGGTTTTCCACCTTGCGAGCCGGCGTCATGGTCGGGGCGGCTGCCGGAGCGGAGCTAGAAAACCATAGGTTCTGAGCATTCAACTCCAGCAGGCGCGGCGGCAGCGGGGGTGCGTAGCGAAACTGGAAACGCACTTCCAGGGTGGGCGGCGAAGAACGAGTCAGCAGCATGTAACTATCGCCGACCGCGTGGAGCGCACCCGAGCCGCGCAAGGCGCTGCCGATTTCTTGCCGGCTGATGGATTTTTTGACGTGATGGACGACCACGAGCGCCGCCCGAGAAGCATCGCACAGCCGTAGCAGGGATTGACATAATCCAGCCATGGCCCGGGTGTCGTTCTCATCCTGGTCATGGGTAGAGTACAGCGGGTCCAGACGATGACCTCGGCCGCTGCTGCCTTGGCGGCGAGGACAAAGTGTTGCAGGCCTTGTGGCGCGTTGAGCAAATGTCCAGCCGCACGGGTATCAACCCAAAGGTTGTCGTCCGCCGCCTTGCCTGAAATGTGGCACAAGCTACCTCGACCAAGGCTCGCTCGTAATCATTAGGGCTCGGAATTCGATCCGACCCAACCATCTATTCGGTCAAAACCTCGACCATGATTAACTAATTCAGACTCCCCCTGGCAAAGGGGAGCGGGGCGCCCTATCAAATTACCGGTGATTTACTACACACCATGGACAAGCACGAGCTACCCCACGTTCGAACCGAACTTCAGCTGCTGGTAATCCCATTGGCGGCGCCACATCCAGTACAACCGCACCGCCAGTTTGCGCGCCATAGCTACTTTGGCAATCGAACGGTTGCGCCGCAGCGCTATGTGAGCATACTGAGCTCGCCATTTTTCGTCACAGCGAGCAAGGGTTTGTGCTGCCTGCCCCAGCAAGTAGCGAAGCAGCGCATTCCCTTGTTTGGTGATGTGGCCGAGTCGCCATTTATCCGAACTGGACTCCTCGCAGGGAATGAGCCCGAGATAACTTGCGACCTGCTTGCCGCAACCAAAGCGATCCCGAGTGCCCAGCACCAACACAAAAGCCAATGCGGTGATCGCGCCGACTCCAGGATGGGTCTGCAGCCGTTGTACCTCGGGCAGCTGTGCGCCTTCTCCTTCGATTGCCTGGCTCAGCCTGGCTCAGCTGGTCGATACTGGGATCGAAGCGGTCCAGTAACTCCAGCAGTTCCTGCCGGCGTCGAGTGGTCCAAGGAGGCAGCGACAACGATTCCAGCTGCTTCCGCCCTTTTTCGCTCCACAGTCCTCGCTTGCGCCGTACGCCTTCGTTCATGGCGATGGCCTGCAGCTGATTCATCACTCGCGTCCGCATTCCCACCAGGCGATGGCGGTGCCACAGCAGTTGCCGTAGATCCCGATTTTCTGGAATCGGCACCCATATGCGAGGAAAGTTACCTTCCAGCATCAACTTTAGTATGTGCTGGGGATCGAACCGATCGTTCCTCTGCTTCCGAACTCGCTTGGCTCGAATCTGCGCCGGATCGCCCACCCACAATTCGAAGTTGAGCTCGGCCAACAAGCGTTCGAACCAACGCGAGTGCCCCGTGGCCTCCATCCCCACCTGTACGCTGGCTCCTTTTTTCTTCAGTTCGCGATAGAACCGCTCGGCCTCCCCACTCTCGTGAACCAGCCGCCGTTCTCCGCAGTCTCCAGTTTCTGTGTCCACCCAGGCGATTTGTTTGTACGCTTGGGTGATAATGCAGCCTATAATCAACACCTCCGGTCTCCTTTTTGCCGAGCCCTTGGTCGTGGCACTTCCAAGTGTACTTAGCATCTAGGGGGCCGACGACTTTATGAAATCAAATTAGCTCTCTGCGTTGAGGGCACTTCCTGAGAAAGAAAAAGGCCGAACCTCTGATAAGTTGGCATCGGGTTCTGGACGGAACCGGTGTCAAAGGTGTCAACTAAGGAGGATCAGCCTTGACTCGAGTCTGCAGCATTTTCTCACAAATTTTGCAACTGATTTCACGCCTGGAATTTGAGGCGGCGGTGCGTAAGCACAAAGCGGAACACCATGTTCGAGGGTTCACGTGTTGGGGACAGTTTATCGCCATGCTGTTTTGCCAACTGGGACATGCCCAGTCCTTGCGCGAGATCTGCGGAGGATTAGCCGCCAGCGAAGGCAAACTGCGTCATCTGGGCCTGCCGCAGGCTCCTGGTCGCGCCACCCTGGCCTACGCCAATGAACATCGGCCTTGGCAGTTATACCGGACGGTGTTCGATCAACTGCTGGCGAGGTGTCAAAGTTGAAGTTGCCAATATGAATGAGACGGAGAAAACACGCTTCTATCTTAGATGCTGTAGGCAATCAGCGGGATTTTGAGAAGCTGACCCCAAGCTCCAGCACGACAGATGCATTGCTGCCACCGGGCTCGAGTACGTAGGTGGTGAATTCCAGAGCCTTGTGCTGGAATCCAACAAAGAATCCGCGCTGTATGTTGGTGTCGGTCTGAAAGACTTTTGTGTGCTGCGCGACTCCACCGAAATTGAACCAACCCAGCGGCTGCACGGTGAGTTGCGGCCACGCGTAGTAGAAGTTTCCGGACTTCGACGTGGTATCAAAAACGTATTCGTTGTCGATAGAAAAAGTCAGGATCTTCCATGCAACAGAAGCCTCACATCCGGGCGCTATGCCGTTAGTACGTCCGAAGACCCCGCCAATCATAGGCGTTGCGGAGAACTGCCAGTTCTTGCCCCAACTGAACTTGTAACCGCTCCATATTGAGCCGGTGTGAAAGTTCTCATAGTTGTAACGCGCTTCAAGGTGCAGCCGTTTGTAATCGGCTGTAAAGGTCGGTTGTGCGTAGCCGTCCTCTCCGTCAATGAGATAGCCATCGACTGTGAGTGAGAATTCCCATGGCTCTGCTCCGGCCGCCGCCGCCAGTTTTGTAACGGGGCTGTGCGGCTGTGGTTTGGCAGGAGGTTGAGCCTGGCTCCAGCACAGTAGGGGCGAGGCAAGCAGGATGGCGTAAGTGATTCTCCGGCCCATGCTCACCCTCCCAGTGCGATGGTGAGGCCCACCATGCACAAGCCAATGACTACCATCAACGTCCCGGTACGCCACGGACTGCTGCCGGCGAACTTGCCATAAGCCATTCCTGTCACAAACAACATGATTACGGCGATCAGGTTCGAGACCCGCAACGCACGTGTCGGATGACTCATGAATAGAAAGGGCAGCACGACCGGCAGAGTTGAGAGAAAAACCAGCAGAAAGACACCGAACGCGGCACGCAAATCGCTGAGCTTTAATCGGGCGCGAGCAGTAGGTCGGGGTGCCTTCAGGAAACGCTGGCGAATCGATTCAATCTCGGCCTCGGTTAGTACCGCAGCCAGATCGTCTGACATTTCGTCCGAGATCATCCTGCGCCCGTCTGCGGCGGATGTGGACTGGACCTTACGCACGAGCATGAGGTTATGCCCGCGCTGACTCAGCGTACCCATCAGGTACATCGCTGCATCGATAATGCCCCAGGCGAGGCTGCATCCCAGGGCGGCGACGAGTATACGATTCACGTCATCGTGGTCTGCGCCCAGCGCATGAAACGATCCTGTGAATGTGAGCACCATGATCAGCCCGAAAAGAACCTCGGAGCTGCGCTCGATGGGATCAAGGAGCCGAATGCTCGAAAGGAAGCCACCTTTTGCCATGGTCCTGGCTACGAATCACTAAGCCGACATTTCCATCTTGTCCCGACGGCCAAGCAGTATGAGCTCATTCCCCTTGGAAGACAACAGTATTTCTTCTCTCAAGTGAAACCCTCGACGGCAAGGTGCTGCTCCGACACCCCCATTAGTCTTCAGTCCGCCCAAAAGTGTGCTGGCCCATGCGCTTGGGCATACACCTCTTCCCGCATGGCCATTCTTCATGGTCGGTTCACAATCATTAAGGCATTCTCTTCGATGACTCCTGGATTATGCAAAGACTTCGACCTCGCGTGAGGTGCAACCTGGGATTCGGACCTCATCGTTTTCGCCGCTTTGCGTCTTGATTGCAAGTTGAGTTTCTCTTCGCTCTGAGTTTTTCCGTCCCGCTTTCTAACTTGTTGGATAGCCCTGGGTTATTGGTGCATGAAAAATTATGCGTGGTTCACGATCGTAAGGGAGTAGCCAGCACCGGCTGAAAGCTCGTTGGGCCCGGAGCGATGCTGAGCAGTCGATCCATCAGCCTCTGGAAAAGTCCTCTCTCCGCGTACTGGTCACTGTAGTGGACACCTACGCGTCCGGCATGGCGCCAGATCTTGGCAGCTAGAAACAGAAAGCGCAAGCGGGCAATAGCCAAGGTTGTATGCTGGAGCTCCTCCAGCTTCACCTGCTCGTCGCGCTGGAACAATAGCAACCAGCAGTTCAGGTTGTAGGCCAGCATGGCTAGCTGGAAATGAACGCAGTTGGTGGCCCATCGCCCCGAAGGGTGGGCAGCCAAACCGGCATCGTTGTTGGCCTCTTTGATGAGGTTTTCCGCCCCGGCACGCTGCCGGTAAAACCACACCAACAGGTCGATCGGAGGCCGCATATCAGTTACGAACACCCGGTAGCTGTACTCGGGCGTGTCGAACAACTGAGACTGCTCGCGCTCGGTTGGGACCTTGTCCTGCTGCTAGCGCAAGGCGATAAAGCGGTAGGCCTTGCCCCAGCCTTCCGGCTGATAGCAGAACTCGCACTGCTGGTCGGCATCGGTGTTGGGCGAGGGCTTCCCGTTGGCGGTTTGCCGTTGCTCCAGCCAGCGTGCGGTCTTGCGGGCCACGATGAGGAAGGAAGCCTGGGCCTGCTCGTAGGCCTGCACGGCCTGCCAGCAATAGAAGCCGGAATCGGCCCGGGCGAAGATCTGCGTGACGCCCTTGGGCAGAGCGGCGAAAACACTGGCCAGATGGCGTGCGATCTGCCCGCCTGTCGGTCGATCGCCATTACGCAACTCGCCCCAGATATATTCTCGCGTCTCAGCCAGAAAGGTCAGAATGGGCTGATAGCTCTTCTTACCCTTGTTTTTCGGGTTATAACTCTTGCGGGCGCGCCCATCGGTCGGCCATAGAGGGTGTGCACGGTGGTATCGGTGTCCAGCGTGACGGAGTGCAAGCGCACGTTGGCCGCCTCCCACACTCGTTCGTGCCGGTCTGTAATGTGTTGCTGATCGCTCGAAAGATAAGAATTTCTTCAGACCTTGCTAAGGTTTTTCTCCAAAGTTACACATAAAATCTCTATTTGCGCTGGGTTCTGGGCCTCTACGTGGGGCTTTTTCCCGCCTGAATCATCTGCGCTTTGTAGCCCAAGACGCCATGCTCACCGGGATCTTGCAAGTGTGTGAACTACCACCGCAATGCACCTTCTGGCGATTTCTAGCCTTGCTGTATTTTCCGGTGGCGGGGCAGTTGTTGCAAGTCCAGCGGGTGATGACGCCAGGTTTCTGCCGTCGCTCTCAAAGCCTCACTACACCGTAGGTGATATGAGGCTTAAAGAGCCGCCACCGTCCCTTCTCCAGAAAGGGCAGACCGATGAAACTCGCTTAATCGTCTGGTGACCGAAACATCTCAGCCTTTGTACGGAGTTAATACACTATAGAATCTCGTTCGCGGGCGCCTGGTGCAGAACGTAATTACCGAAAGGGATGAAGGAGTCCAGAGCGCGAAGCTCCTCGGCTCGGATCGGCGCATTTCAATGTGGCGGACCGACTCGCAGGTGGGCATGATCGTCCTGCACCCGCCACCGGTCAGAAAGATGAATCACCCTGTGCCGCTTTGCCTCCCGAGCCGGAAGAAGAAGAGCAGCAGCTGAATGTGGTCGAAGTCTTTCTGTCCGACTAGGGCTTTTCTGTTGTCCATTCTTTTTGCCTGATCACAGCCCAACAGGACTGGCAGCCAGAATCCCAACTCGGTTGATGGTCCTTCAGTGTCCCCCGGTACCAGTGTCCCCGGTCCCCCCATCAGGCACAAAGTTCCGCTCCTGGAGCCATACTCTCTTGTGTGATGCGCTGATTAATCGCACCTGGGGCCCTCATGCGGTGGATAAAGTGACGCTTCGCCGACTCTTGTTACTTTTTGGCTAGAAATCGAAGGCAGTGCCGTGGATCCGGTGAAATAGCAAAAGAAGTAGAATGAGCGCGCCGATCACCCGGGCCGCAACCTGCAGATATCGACGCCCCCTTGAAATGAGCACCATGCTGACGCGGCCGACGACCTCGCTAGTTAGTTAGGGAGCTTCGCTCTGAATATCGCGGCGATCGCTGCGGCCATGACCTATAGCTAATACTGTAGGTCGAAACAGCTCTTGCGCTCGAAGCTGAGACGCATCGAGAACCTTCTCCCAATTTGCGGCATTTAATAAATCAACCCGGGGTTGCTGATGCTCGCTGGCGCAATCATCAGTGCTCTTTCGTTTGTCCCCAAGGAAGTGCCCCTTCGGGGTGGTCTGCTGCCAGCATGACTTCTACGCATAACTCGAAAGACGGATGGCGCTACTCGCTGGTTTTTCTCCATGGCTTGCTGCCTTTTGACAAGGTGCGACTTGGGCCAGACATCATGGCCGGCATCACCCTGGCAGCTCTCGGCATACCCGAAGTTATGGGCTACACCAAGATTATCGGTACGCCTGTGATCACCGGGCTCTACACTCTCTTCTTGCCAGTACTGGTGTTTGCTCTCTTCGGCTCCTCGCGCCATCTCGTGGTCAGTGCGGATTCGGCTACCGCCGCCATGGTGGCGGCAGCCTTGACTTCCCTTTCTTTCACGGCCAACACACCAAGGTATGTTGAACTCACCAGCCTCATTGCGCTCGTGGCTGCCGCCATTCTTCTCCTCGCCAGAATTCTTCGCTTGGGCTTTCTCGCCGATTTTTTGTCCCGCACCGTCTTGATCGGCTTTTTGTCGGGCGTGGGCGTGCAGGTTGCCGTCGGTGAACTTCACGAAATGCTCGGCATCGAGAAAGGCGGTCATGGCTTCTTCCGGCAACTCCTCTTCACTTTTCAGCACCTAGGCGACACGCATTTACCGAGTTTGTTTATTGCCCTGGCGGTATTGACCGTTATCGTCGGATTCGAATTCCTTGCCCCGCGCTTTCCGGGCGCTTTGCTCGCCGTCATCGGCCTGACCGCGGCCAGCGCCTATTTCCATTGGGGCGAAAGAGGTATCCCCACAGTCGGCCGCGTCCCTAGCGGCCTTCCACACTTGGGCCTTCCACACATCACTTACGGCGATGTGATGATGGTTCTACCCATTTCCTTTTCTTGCTTCATCGTCATTCTCGCTCAGAGTGCCGCGACCTCACAAGCTTATGCTCTCCGCTACCGTGATCGCTTCGACCAAAATGTGGACCTGATCGGCCTCTCTCTTGCCAATGCTGCCGCAGGTTGCAGCAGCACCTTCGTCGTCAACGGCAGCCCCACCAAGACCGCCATGGTAGATACTGCAGGTGGCCGCAGTCAGTGGTCCCATCTCACTACTGCAGCCGTCGTACTCATGGTCCTTTTGTTTTTGACCCGGCCGTTAAGCTTCCTCCCCGACGCCGTCCTCGCCGCCATCGTCTTCCACATCGGTGTCAAACTCATCGACTATCGCGGCCTCGTGGAAATTCGACGTTCCAAGCCCAGAGAATTCGCCCTCGCGCTAGTCACCGCCGCCACGGTTGTCATCTTCGGTGTGGAGCAAGGGATTATCCTCGCCGTAGTGCTCTCGCTGCTCCAGCTTGTTCGCCACAGCTACCAGCCCCCAACCGGTGTGCTGGTTCACGATGCCGTCGATCATTGGCGGCTGGAGGATCCCCTTCCAGGCAAGATGGCTGAACCCGGCCTGGTGATCTATTGGTTCGGCGCGAACCTCTTTTATGCCAACGTTGGCTTCTTCGCGGAGCAAGTGCGCAGACTTGTGGATGAGTCACCTTCGCCCGTGCGTTGGCTGGTCGTTGACGCCAGGGCCATCACCGGCTTGGATTTTTCCGCAGGCTGCTCCTTGGCAGAACTTCAGCAGGACCTGGCGAAGGCAGGCGTGGTTTTTGCCTTGATCGTCGTCCAGTTGCGCCATCACGGTGACTTGGAACGTATGGGCCTCATAAAGCTGATCGGTGCCAACCGGATTTTCGAGAGCCGCCAAGCCTGTTTGGCAGCTTACCGGTCGGAAACCTCGATGCGAAGCAACGTGCCGGCGGCCAAAAAGTCTACCTCCTGAATCACGCAGTCGACGACCGAAGCATGACGTCGCCGAAGAACTGGCACGTGCTGTATTTGAAAACAACAGGGAAGCTTTGTACCACGCATACGTTAGAGCCGCACTGAAGGGCAATGGATATGTGTTCAAAGAATTGGCCGATAGAGGTTATGGCCGCCTGAAAGAACGCATCGAGCACGAGGTTCGTCCGTACGGAGAAGCAACCGACGAGGAGCTGCAGGAACGGATCCAACAACTCGAGATAGAGTCTGAGTTCGGGGCAGCTCCGATCTGGTAACCAAGCGTGCCGCCGAGTTGGTTCGTGGATGTGAATCGCGAGCATTTTGTACTTTCCCCGCGTACATTGCGCCTTCTGGGAACATTCGCGACACCGCTTCGCCGTGCTGGCATACAGGTGCGTTCGGTTGTGGGTGCTCACGCCCACGTACTTGAGCTGCTTGCCTTCAGGACAGAGATACGTGTTGCTCAAAGGTCATTAACGCGCGCACTATGGTGGAGCGACTTACTTCACCTGCAAGCTGTGCGGAAAACCCGTCGCAAGAAGATTGCGTGACTAACGACATCGGTGACCCCGTACACCAGAACTGCTACGACGAACAAGTGAGAGAACGCGACAATGCGCGCCATCAGAGAGTTCGTTAATCCCGTGCCCGCGCCTGAGTTGAATCACTTAGTTGTAGATTGTGGGCCATCCAAGATCCCAAGATGCACACCCTCGACTACTTCGTGGAGGCTGAAAAATGCAATCTCGCAATTTGAAGTCCCTCACCTGGACCCATCTTGTAACCATAATTTGCGCAGTTGTCATGGTCGGCATGGCCGGCTGTTCTATCTCGGGGTATCAAACCGTGATGAACAGAGTCGTGGTGCCGGCTGGCGCAACCCAAAGCGTTCATGTGGACTGCCCGGCGGGCAAGAAGGTATTGGGGGGAGGTTTCAGCATTGAAACCCCCAACGATGTCAGTGTATTCCACTCGGAGGCAAGTGACGGGCACGGCAATTTCATTGATAACGGCTGGGACGTGATGGTCCACAACACTGGAACGCAAGGCCGGCAAACCACCGCGAGCGCCATTTGCGCACAATGAATTGCCACGTGCAGACCGACGGAGGGTCGCACATCATGAGATGTTGTGTGTGTCGACACTCACGATCGCTAATTTTGTGTAGGCGAATCTTACCTAGTGGGGTGCACATGTCTACTTACGGGGTAAGCGCTGGGTGTCAGAGTCCAAGGGAAAGGTGGCGAAGATGTGCCAACGGGTGCAACGAAACACCGACGCTGAAATTGGTGACGTCTGGTTTGGGAAGCTTTCGGCGTATAACCGTGGGTCAGGGACAGCTTCGATGTTGCGGTCGCCGCAATAGGGGCATACAACTGGCTGTTCCATAATTGATCGCTTCCTATCAAGTCATCCGTCGCGGTCACGAAAATCTTTTGAACGAATTGACGCCGAGTCCGGTTTCGACCGGAAGGGCCAATCTGCCCGTCGTTCGTCAAGATCAGACTTGCGCCATGGCTTCGCACGATCGGTAAGCGGTGGGATTGTTGAGCGGGAGCTTCCCGGCAAGGTGAGGCTACAGGAGACCACGCGACCTAGGAAGCGGAACTAATGAAATTCCTCGATGTCCACAAGATCCTGAGTTTTCTTGGAGAAAGTGTGAATCATGGCACGGCCACAAGAACCTGTTTCTGCTTTTCAAGCAACCAAATTGGCCAGCCTAGGTCTTACGGTTATTGAAATCGCCGACTTTCTCGAAGTGGATCGTGCAACCCTGTACAGGTGTTTTGCAACAGAAATCAGTAAAGGACATGGCCTGTTGAACATCAAACTTCGACGCTTACAGTTGAAGGCCGCTAAACGAGGCAACGTCGCTATGTTGATTTTTCTTGGTAAGGCGATACTCGGCCAGCGAGAGATACACGAACAGGAAAAAATACCGCAGAACGTCAACATAATCTTCGCCGAACGCCCGGACGACTTAGTCGAGGCTCACGCGCCATCGAAGTTGGACCTCGCTGAAGAGTAACGTCAGGACGAACTGCCCCCACCAGCAGCGGTCCCAGTTCGTAGGATGGGCCTATTGCACCACTGTTCAGGCCCAACAGGCGGTACACCTGTTCCCCGAGCGCGCCGGGATTCCCGTAATCGAGATAACGGCCCTGCAACAGGTGGCCATACCGCGACCAACTGACCTGTAACACTATTCCCGAAGGCCACACCGAAATCACAAACCCCAAGCGGGGTTGCACTGTGGTCCAACCGATGTGATTGCTCGCGCTATTGGCCTGCCCCGTCGAGCTATCGATACGAAGGCCGATGGGCAGACTGAGCCATTTCCGTGGCCGCCAGGCATCCTGAAAGTACTCGGTGACATTCTGTACGTGCTCCTGCGTCTGCGTGGGCGTGTTCCAGCGCACCACTTCACTGGCTACTCCGTCCACCAGGACCTGCTGAGCATTGCCCAAAGCATACCAGCGCCGGGTGATGTTGCTCCGCGTCCAGTCGAACCCAAGGCTGACGCTGTGGTTTCCCCACGGGCCGTTGCGATGAGTTGGAGCGTGCTTTGGGCTTCGTAGCGGGTGCGCAAGCCAGAGTTCGCCAAAGGAGCGGGTTCGGTAAGAATCACGAACCCTAAGTCGACTGTGCTTATGCCTTCCACTCCGTTCTGAAACGCGGACGAAACGATGGCATTGACGGCCCCGAAATTCGCATTAAACCGCAGTGGTTGAGTTTAACGATCGTCTCCAAAGCGCCTGAAACTGGCTGAAATTGTCGTTGCCGCGGGTCGTTGATTCGGGCGAGACATTAGGCATGGCTCCTTGTGCCGAGTTAAACACGTGCTGCCCACTGTACAGCAGATCGATGCGCTGATGCTGGTCCAGCCACGGAGTGAAGTCAACCAGCACGCGATTCACGCCAGTGTCGATCGGCGCAGAAAATCCGCCCAAGGTTCTGCGAAATCTGCTGGGTAGAAGCAGAGGCGAAAAATGGTAGTCGGGCTGCAGCAATCGGCAGACTTCCTCTCAACTGGAAGCTGCCATCGAGCAGCGAATTCAATTGCTCGGAACCGGGGAAGTTCAATGCGCAGACGCGTATCCATGTTGTTGCTCTGCACCGCGCTTCCCGACCATACATCTGGGCAGCGCCGTGCCACCCTTTGCCTGGCGTTAGCGGTCCTAGCGCCAGTGATCCGCCCGATCCCTGCGATGTGCGGGCTTCGACGCAGTGATGACCCTGTATTCGGAGAGCGCATGGATACCGGGATTGATGTCCGACAATCCGGGTTGATAAGGGTCTGTTACGTCAAGTCCGTTCCAGCGGAACTGGTTCTCTGTCCAGGAAGCGCCGAAGGCGGAGAAGAGTGCGGGCACGGCTATCTGCGTGCCTCCTATCTCGAAACGATTCGTGACAGTCGAGGGCTCCTGGTTTGCAGCAGTGACCAGATGTTGCGGCCGTTAGGGAGTTGCTGGAGGTTGAAATTCGTGAAGTTCGTGCCGAACCAGATGTCTCCTCCACAACCTTTTTGCGAGGCCTGAGACCGGTCGCTCGAAGTAGGCGAAAGCTCAGCATTCACGTCGAGTGTGCTGCCGGGCCTCAGTTCGATGGAGAAACTTCGTTTCTGCCAGCCGTCAGCTGAGAACTCCAGATCGTACGTGCCCCAAGGAAGTCCAAAGAGGAACTGCCCGTCCGCGTCCGTGAACGTTTCACGAATCGTTTGCGGACCGCTTTTCCGCAATACACGGATTTTCACTTCGGAAAGCGGGGCTTGCGAGGCGGAAACCTCTCCCTGCAGATTACTGCGGCCTTCTTGCGCCCCGGACGACGTGGCCGCGATCACCAGCAAAGCCGTCAAGCACGCGATCCTGCCAACCCGCCGAAATGAAACGAACGCCTCGCCGACCATGGTGCATCAGGCCCTGTCTACTATCGTGGCGCGGCGTTGACACCAGACTATTGGATGGTCACGTGATCAAGAATGGCGCCAGGCAGTCTACGGCCAAAGTACTTGAGCAGCCAAATGTGCGCCTTACAGGACGCACGCCGCTCTTGGGTGAGTTTGCTCGGCGCTTTCTCGCCTGGCTCGAAGACGCGGATCTCGAACCGAAAACCAAAGCGTATTATCGTAACGGCTGGCGTGTGCTATCCAAAACGAGGCTCGCAGGCCTGCGGCTCGCCGATATCGGAGGGGACAGGTGAGCGGGTTGCAAGTGAAAGGAATTGCGACCGGCAATAACTGCCGGCGCACCCTCCGGCGCATGCTGAGTGCGGCACAGCAATGGGGGATCTCGGACGCGACTCCCAAGATTAAGCTGCTGAAACAGGGCCGGCGCTCCTTACTCATTGATGGCGAGCGAGAAACACGACTGCTTGCGGTCGCGCCACAATCAATGCGTGACGTGCTCATAGTCATGCAGGACACCGGCTTACGTCCCGACGAGGTGCTCCGCATGCGTTGGGAAAACATCGATTGGCTCGGGAAGACAGTTTTCAATCCTCATGGGAAAACTGAGCGATCGCGCCGCCGAGTACCAATGAGTGATTGCCTGTTTCGAATGCTCCAGCGGCGCCGGGATCCGGTGTGTACTGAAGGCTGGGTGTTTCGCTCAGCAAAAAAGCACTCACGTTCTGGACACATTAGTCTCAGCACGATTGAACACCAGTTCAAGAGTGCACGGATGAAGGCCGGATTGCCCAAGGAACTCGT
>Ga0306921_10004495_pt1 | contig 14340 bp, 16 predicted proteins | sample sta12Cox44000080_FD_203760 | JGI IMG/M metagenome (GOLD analysis project Ga0306921, IMG submission 203760) | Lab enrichment of tropical soil microbial communities from Luquillo Experimental Forest, Puerto Rico - statoxic.12C.oxic.44.000.080 (v2)... | ecosystem: Environmental > Terrestrial >...
CGTTGGCAAGCGCCGCACCGAGCAGAACCAAGAAACTGTCGAGAAAGCGGTGGTCCTGAATAAGATAGCGCGCCATCACCGCATCGGGCACGGCTCCGGCGAATAGCTCATTCACAAAGCGATGCTGCACAGCGTGCGACCAACCAGCCTCACTTGTGACGCGTAGGGTTTCGGTAAAGCGTTCGGGCATGACGTTGGTCCCCGTCGAACCATTGGATTGTCAGGATAGCGGCTCCGCCCGCGCATTTCACGCGTGCGCACCCATCTCGGCTGACCTTGCGCACAAAGCTCTGGCGCCTTTTTCGGGTACTGGTTGCACGAGAGGGACCGATGGTTCGAATCCGGCTCCCTCCAGCGAAGAGTCGGCTGCGAACCTGACTTTCGGGGGCAAATCCCATCGATGACCGTCGGGGCTTCACCAACGCCAGCGCCGCTTTAGCGCGAGGAACTGAACTTCAGGATGGCGGTGTGCCAATCAACCCTTCGGTCGCGAGCATTTGTTGATCTATCGACTTTGGCGCAGGATTGTAGGAGCACCAGCGAAGCGATCCGTGCGAAGATCAGACCGGAACCGATACGGGAGCCATTGCCGCCACCAAAGCGATACGAGCCGCCGCGAGCGACAGCGGCGCGGCAAACGTCAGCCGGGTTCCGCGAGGAACTGCTACAGTCAAAAAAACCGCCGTGGAGGCAGGTTCACCGCTCCCAAGCACACCCATAACTGACCCGCTCGCTCTTCATGGCTCGCTCCGAACCTTATGTACGAAGCCGGCCGCCGAGCGAGGGGCACCTGATGTGCATTGTGTGAAGCAACGGAACTTCTACTTGCTTCATAGGGGTCAGCGCCGGCTGATCCAATCAGTTCCTCGACAGATATTCGCCGAGAATGCTATGGCCTGAACCGGCTGGCGAGATACCTCGAGTGTCAGCCGCGGATGCGCGCGGTCCGTGTGCGCGGCAACCAAACGGCGCCACCGCACGCTCTTCCTGGGCGAGAACTCGACGATCCGCGCTCGGGGCGTTATTATGTCGAAACAAACAAGGGAACAGGCATTTGCGCGAGCAAGGTTCGCGTTGTGCCTCCAAGCAAAAGTTCCCGCAGCCGAGAGTGACCATAGGCTCCGAATACGAGCAGGTCCGATCCGATCCGCACGGCGCGCGCGAGGATCACCTCCGCGATCGGACAGCCGTTCGACATCACGCGTTCCACGTTGAGATGCACACCGTGCCGCGCCAATTGCAAGGCGATGTCGGCACCGGGCTCTTCCCCATCTCGGCGGCCTCTGGACGGATCCACAACCAGCGTGGTGACCGCCTGTGCGTCGACAAGAAACGGCATCGCGTCTGATATCGCGCGCCGGGCCTTCCGACCGGCGTTCCAGCCGATCAGGACATTGTTGCCAATCGCTTCACCTAGCCATGCATTGGGGAGGACGAGCAGCGGCGCCCCGCTCGCAAGCAAGATCGTCTCCAGTGTCAGGTCATCTGGAAGGCCATTCGGTTCAGGATGCCCCACGATCACCAGATCGGAATGAAGCGCGTTGAGGATCGCCCCTTGCGCCGGCCGATGGCCGTCGATTCGACGTAATTCCCCGGCGACGTTCCATCTGGTGCAGAGAGCCTGAAAGTGTTCGCTCACATGGGCCGCAACAGCTTCCGCGTCTGCACGGAGCCTTTTTTCATGGGCGATCACGGCTTGGAACGCCCGTTCGCCGATGGCCCAAGACTCTGACGGCGGATCCAACCTCACGCCGGCGAAGACCACGTGCACACCGATCACATGCGCGTCCCAGCGCTGCGCCAATGCGGCAGCATGAACAGCCCGATGCTTTCCTGACGGACTGGCATCGAGAAAGACTGTTAACGTTTTTGGATAAAGTCGCTTTTGCGGGCCGGGTGCCGAACGCATACTCACCGTGTCGATTTGCACACTACCGTGCCTTCCGGGAGGCCACGAGCCGTTGATGTGTTGTCCGTCAATCCCTTGGTAGGGCACTGGCGCGTCGGCTCGCCGCTCAGTGACAGGCCCATCCTGCGTGGGCCGTCTTATCGAAACCGGCGAACGACGCTCAGTCATTTTCACATGCGGTTGGTCCTGAACATTCATGGTGGACTCTCCATTTTATGGTGACACGCAGGATTATCCGCGTGGTACAGCAGCCTCGGTGCGACTCTGCCCTTTGCTGCCATCGACAAGGCTGACTGGCGGCGTGCGGATCACCTGGTACCCCGCCTTCATGCATGTCCATTAGTGGCCCATTGGAGCGGCGCCGCCGAGCTTGACCTTGCGCAAGGTCAGTGCGAGCGGCACGGCCGCGAGCGAGATCAGCATCAGCGCTAAAAAAGCGTCCATATAGCCCAGGTACGAGGCTTGCGCCTGTACCTGCTGCCCAACCCATTGGATCGCCTGCTGCTGGGCCTCCCATAGCGAACTGCCCTGTGCGAGGAAATAGTTCGTCACCTGCTGCAGCGCATCCTGATATTGCACGCTCGACGGGATCGCCTGGCCGACGAGCATGTTCTGATGGAATTGCTCGCGGTCCCATAGCACATTGGCAACAAGAGATATGCCGATCGAGCCGCCGGTGTTGCGCGCAGCGTTGAGTAGGGCCGAAGCCTGGTCGGTCTTGCTGGGCGGAAGGCCGTCGTAGGACGCGGCGATGATCGGAATGAAGATCAGCGGCAGTCCGACGCCGAGCAGCATGCGCGAGCGCGCCATGAACCAGAAGTCGAGATCGCCGTACACATTGGTCATGTCGTACATCGAAATCGCGATCAGCACCGCTCCGACAGCAATCAGGTATTTGGGCTGGACCTTGCCGGACAGACGGCCGACGACGAACATCATCGCCGCCGTGACGAGGCCGCCCGGCGACAGCACAAGGCCGGCCCAGGTCGCGGTGTAGCCGAAATCCTGCTGCACCAGCTGCGGCAGAAACTGCGTTGTCGCAAAGAGGATGGCGCCGGTCGCCAGCATCACCAGAAAACAGGCGCCGAACTGGCGGGTCGCCACCATCCGAAGGTCGATCGCCGGGTTGCGGCGGCTCACTTCCCACGGGATCATCAGCACGAACGCCAGCACACAGACGACCGCGACTCCGACAATAAAGGTCGACCCGAACCAGTCGTCCTCGAGCCCGCGGTCGAGCATAAGCTCGAGCGAACCGAGGAAGGTCGCGACGAGCGCGAAGCCGACGGCGTCGAACCTCTCCCCGTGCCGCCGCAGCCGCTGGCGCCGCGCCGCTACGGCCTCGGGCTCGCGCAAGACCAGCGCAATCAGCCCCATCGTGATCAGGCCTACCGGGCCATTGATCATAAAGGCCCAACGCCACGAGAGATTGTCGGCGAGCCAGCCGCCGAGCGTCGGCCCGACCACCGGCGCTACCACGACCGCCACGCCAAACAGCGCGAAGCCCTGGCCGCGCTTTTCCGGCGGGAAGGCATCCGCGAGGATCGATTGCGCCACCGGTACCATGCCGCCGCCGCCGACGCCCTGCACAATGCGGAACAGCAGCAGCGCATCGAGATTCGAGGCCTCTGCGCACAACACCGAACTGGCGGTGAACAACGCTAGACAGACCAGAAAGAAGGTCTTGCGGCCGAGGCGCTGGGTGAGGAAGGTGCTCGCCGTCAGGCTGACGGCGTTGGCGACGAGATAGGTCGTCACCACCCAGGACGCCTCGTCCTCGCTGACCCCCAGGCCGCCGGCGATATAGTTGAGCAACACGTTGGCGATGGTGGTGTCGAGCGTCTCCATGAACGATGCGACAGCCACGAGAATGGCAATCAGCCATGGGTTGGTGCCGGCGCCGCCCGGCGCACCGGGAGGCGCGGCTTGCGCGCGGCCGCTCATAGCCACCCCCTCACGCGCTCATAGAGCGAGGGATTTGCATTGACCCGCACGCTTGTCTCGACCGACATCCCCGGGCCGAGCGCGACATCGGCCGGCGGGTTGTCCATGACGATCTTGACCGGTACGCGCTGCACGATCTTGACCCAGTTGCCGGTAGCATTCTGGGCAGGCAGCAGCGAAAACGCGGTGCCGGATCCGGGCTGCACGCTGGCCAGATGGCCGCGGATCGTGCGTTCCGGATAGGCGTCGATGCTGATAGTCACCGGTTGTCCCGGCCGCATGTGGTCGAGCTGCGTTTCCTTGAAGTTCGCCCAGATCCAGATGTCGTCAGGCACGAACATCGTGAGGTTTGCACCCGGCTGCGCGTATGGCCGACCGCGGCGCCGAGCTGGACGACACGTCCCGCCTGGTCTGCCGTAACTGTCGTATAAGAAAGGTTAAGCCGCGCCTGTTCGCGCTGGGCTTTGGCTTGCGCCAGGCTGGCGACGGCGCTGGCGCGTTGCGCCTTCAGCGCCTCGACTTGCCGCTGCGCCAGTTTGAGGGTCGCTTGCGCGCTGTCTACCGCGGCTTGCTGCTGGAGCAGCTGCGAGGTGTATTGCTGGGCGTTCTGAACGCTGCCCGCGAGTTGTGTCTGCGCCAGGTATTGGTAGCGCGCCGCCTGCTGTTGCGCGAACACCAGCGCCGCCTGTTGCTGGTTCAGCTGTGCCTGGTCCGCGTCGATCTGGGCCTGCTGCACGTTCAATTGCGCATCGACGTTTTCGATGTTGGCCTGCGCGGCAGCCACTTGCGCTACAGCATGAGCAAGTGCTGCGCGATAAGTACGATCGTCGATGCGAGCGATCAAATCTCCAGCGTTGACATGCTCATTGTCGATAACTGGGACCGCCGTGATGTAACCCGACACCTCCGGGGCAATCGCGAACTGGCGCGATGCGATATATGCGTCATCTGTGGCTTCGAAATGACTGGAACTGTCCCAATAAAGATAGCCGGCCGCTGCTATCGGCAGCAGGCATGCCGATGCGACGACGACCAGATACCGACGAAGCCGGCCTTTGCGTGACAGCTCATCAGCGCCGGACTCGTGGGTTTCAATATCCGCATCCGGCCGGGGCCACCGCTTCCCCACCTTCGGCGCCGCAACGTCAGGCCACGCGCCACGGTCCGCCCCCGGCTCAAATTGCGCGGTTTCCGCCGTGCTCCGAGCGTCCGCTCTCCGATCTTCCAGATACAGCATAGTCCTCACCCTTGCGTTCTGCTTTCGCGGACCGAAATGAGTAGCGATCCGTGGCAGACAATCCCTCGAATGACGAACAGCCTGTCCGGTAAAAGCAGACAATAGGAGCGCGGGATGGACCGTTTCGCCAGCATCACAGCTTTTGTGAGGGTCGCGGAGAGCGGCGGCTTCTCGGCGGCGGGCCGCCGCCTCAACCTGTCAAAAGGCGACGGTCAGCGACCAGGTTCAGGCCTTGGAAAACGCGCTCGGGGTGCGGCTGTTAAACCGTACTACGCGCCGGGTCGGCCTGACGGAGATCGGCCGCAGCTATTATGGGCGCTGTGTGCAAATCCTGCACGACCTGGAGGAGGCAGACGAGACCGCCGGCGCCCAACAGGCAACCCCCCGCAGCCAGCTTCGCGTTCATTGCCAACAGGGCATCGTGCAGTTCGTCGCGCCCGTCGTGGTCGACTTTCTCACCCGGTATCCTGAAGCATCGGTCGATCTGCGCCACGGTAACACGATGATCGATATAATAGAGGAGGGGTTCGACCTGGCGATCAGCCCGTTTCCGTCGCCCGACGCGACGCTTGTCAGACGGCGCCTGACGACTTTCAGGCTGGTGCTATCTGCTGCCCCGGCTTATCTCGAACGACATCCGGCGCCGCAATCCCCGGCAGACCTCGCCCATCATAACTGCCTGCGCAGCCCCTACGCGCCGGGGTTCGCCGAGGGGTGGCACTTCCTAGACCCCAGTGGCAATCCGGTGGTGGCGCGCGTATCGGGAAACCTGATCACCAGCAGTCCAGATACTATGCGTGCCGCCGCGGTAGCCGGCATCGGCCTGGTGCTGACGGCGCCATACATCGTTGCCGGCTTGCTCGCCTCAGGAGCGCTGGTGCCGCTGCTGCTGCCCAGTTATCGAACGCAGGAATTTGAGATCAATGCGTTCTATCCTCATCGCCGGCACTTGAGCGCCAAGGTGCGCGCCTTTATCGACATGCTGATCACCTGGTTCGTCGAACAGAGCACCGGCTCAGACCAAGCGGAAGCTAAAGTCTGCTCTGGGCATCGGCCGGTATAGCGACGCCCCAGGCGATGGCCTGCAGTGGGCAGGAAGACCAGTTCCCGTTGCAGAGCCTGAGTGGCCGCTGTCGGCTGGGTAAGGAGACCTTCGGGATGGGCGGCAAGGAGGAAGATGCGCCGTAAGCAGTCGTTCGGCGCAAGGCACCAAATCTGTCGGGTTCTAACCCCAAAGCTGTCGTTTAACTTTTGCGATGCGAGGGCTCATCGTGACCCCTTCCGGACATCCGGATGACCTGTGCCTCACGGACGGAGGTGCGGCGATCTCTAGCGATTAGTAGAAAGTTTAGGCCGCCGCCCGATCCCGCGTGTCTACAACTTCGTAAACGTGAGCATCCGGCTTTCCGGTTGCGAATTTGGTGATGCGATCGAAGTATCCCTTCGTCTGGCCGACCTTGCGAAGGTTCTCATAATCCTCGACCGAACGTACTTGCACGTGGTTCACGACGCGGGTCCCATCGAGGCTCCTATGCAATGTAGCGGCAACGATACCAGGCAGTGCCCCAAGTTCCGGCGCGGCATCACGCAACGCTCTCACTAAATTTTCCTGTTGCTCAGGCTCGCAGGCGAAACTGTTGATGACGGTGATCATGCTTGACCTCCTAACTCTTGCCAAAACGGCGGACCTCCGCGCGGCGTGTTCCAGCACGGGAAATCGTGGCCTTGCGCAAAGATGGATGCGGAGATCGGGTTCGATAAGGCGGTTAAAATCGCATACACCATGCGATACGGTGCATGAATGGACCGAGATCTCCTCAGCCACCTGCCCATCATTATTTGTGTTGCTCGGCACCGCTCCTTCGCGGCCGCGGCGGCCGAGCTCGGCATGAGTCCTTCCGCGGTCAGCCATGCTGTGCGCAGCGTAGAGGATCGACTCGCAATCCCATTGTTTGCGCGCACGACGCGGAGCGTTTCCTTGACAGAGGCGGGCGCGCGATTTGTCGCCGGCGTCGAACCTGCACTGACGGATATCGGTCAGACCGTCGAAGGATTGACCGCGGAGCGCGGCGAAGTGACCGGGCTGTTGCGAATTGATGCGCCGCGCGGCGCGTTCGACATGGCGCTGACGCCAATCCTCGCGAAGCTTGCCCGGGAGCACCCGCGCCTAACCGTCGAGGTCAGGACCGGCCACGTGTCCGTGGACATCGTTGCTCAGGGCTTCGACGCCGGCATCAGAATTCGCAGGATGATCCAGCAAGATATGGTCACGACGCGGTTGACTGGACCATCAAAGCTTTGTCTCGTCGCCTCTCGAGATTATCTCGACGCCAGGGGCGCGCCGCAGTCGATCACCGACTTGTGTCGGCATAATTGTATTGGAATGCGCGATATCGTGTCCGGCGCCATCGCCGACTGGGAACTGATCGATGGGGAGCAATCGACGGCCGTGAAAACGTCGGGTACGGCTTTGGTGACAAATTTTGCGGAGGCGCTCAGTTTGGCCTTGGCAGGCGCAGGGATTGCTTATGTTCTCGAACCGCTGGCGCGCCGATACCTTCGCGAAGGCAGCCTTAATTGGCTGCTGCCCCAAACTGCGATCGAACACGACGGGTTGTTTCTCTACTATCCGCGGCGTGCTTCCCTAGCGCCAAAGTTGCGCGCCTTTATTGACGTGGCAAACAAAACCTTAAAATCGTTTGAATGAGCAATCTGCGCGATTGGCATCCGGCGTCGCAAAATGCTGCAGCACACTTTGTCTGCTAATTGGCACACCCCGGGATTACGGTAACAGTCCACTCAACTCCCTTTGCGCGCCGCCGCCGCTCACCACTCAACGCGGAACACCGGAGCGCGGCGGAGGATTGTCCGAAACATCCATTTCCGCAGCACGCCGCCGCCGGGCAGCACGATCGTGACCCGACGGAGTGGATTACCTCGGCGTAGGCTTCGGGCCGGCTTCCAGAGCGCGGCGCACGCCGTCCGGGTCGTGGGCGATGACGTTGAGATAGGCGCGCGCGGGCTGGTCGGGCTCCGAGCGGCCTTGCTCCCAATCGCGCAGCGTGCCGATCGGAATGTGATAGCGAGCCGCAAATTCTTCCTGCGTCAGGCCGAGCGCCCGGCGCAGTGTCCGCGCCCGCGGCACCCGCTTCATGCGGGCCAGGCGCTCCTCGGTGAGCGGCTGCGCCTCCGGATCGGCGAGCGCCGCCGCATGGACTTCCTCGTCCGTCAGCGCGTCGAAGCGGCTCCAATCATGCTTCCCGGTTTTCTTCATGGTATCTGCGTCGCTCATAGGGTTCGGCCTTGCGGGCGGTGATGATCCGAATTTTCTCGCGGCGCATCGTGTAGCCCACGAACAGCACGCGGCGCTCCACCATACCAATCACGCCGTAGCGTCCCTCGTTTGGGTCCTGCTCCAGGTCCTCCCATTCAATCGCGAACGGGTCGCGGAACACCTCGCGCGCCATTTCGAAGGTGACGGCATGGTCGCGCCAGTTTCGGGCGGCCTTGTCATCATCCCACGCGAAATTCTCGTCTTCCATAAGGTACGGGATACCCGCAGTCTTTGCAAGTGTCCAGGGATTACGAGAATGACGATGACAGTCCGCTCAACTTTCTTTGCACGCGTTCGTCGGGCTGCGATGGCTTCGTTGATCCGACGATCCGTTGGCCTGACCGGGGATGGCGCATCAGGGTCGAACCCGCCCGAAGCACGCTTCTCAGGCAAACGGCCGGAATCGGCGCTAAGGCGAAGCGGCAAGGCCGACGCGCCGCTGGCAGAGAGACCGCGGGGGTGAGCACACGGGGGGCGGGGCTGCTGTTCCTGTGGCGAAGCCACGGTATCTACGCATGGATTCGTAATCATCGGCGGCAAAGCTGCGCCGTCCTTCTCGCAACCGACGGAAGTGCGGTCACGCTCCCGCGGCGGTACCCCGCTGCCCGTCCAGGCCAAGCGCGGCCTCCCAGGTCTGCTGCGTCGCTATCTCCTCGGTCCACGGGCGCATCAGTGCCGCGGCCCGCGCGTCGCGGGCGTAACGCTCGAGCGGATAGCGCCTGAGAAAGGCCCGTCCGCCGCAGACACGGATCGCCTCCTGGGTGACCGTGACGACCGCGCGCTGCACGGTGACATGCGCCGCCCGGGCGCGCTGAACCGCCTCCGGCGGAGGATCGACCCGGGCCTCCGAGATGGCCCGGTAGTAGAGGGCGCGGGCAGATTCGATGGCAAACAGCATCTCGGCTATCGCCGGACCCTTGGCCGCGATCTCGCTGTGCGGGATCGGTGCCCCCGGCATCCGGCCGCCGAGATAGGCCAGCGCCCCGTCCCAGGCCGCTTGCATCAGCCCGAGGAAGGTCGCGGAGAAGCTCAGGAAGAGGTGGGGGAAGGCGTTGTACATCGCCCCGAACAGGCCAGGCGGGAGCACCTCCGCGTCGTCGGGGACAAACACGTCCTCGAGCAGCATGTCGCGGCTGACCGTGGCGCGCATCCCCATCGGATCCCACTCGCCGGGGAAGGACACACCCGGTGCCTCCTTGGGAATTTGCAGATAGAGCGTGCGCTCGATCCAGGGCTCGGGCCCAAGCCGGATGGCAGGGGTGGCGTAATACGGGGCGCAGCCCGCCAGAGAGACAAAAAACTTCCGCCCGTTGACGACATAGCCGCCATCCACCTTGCGCGCGGTGGTGCCAAAGCGCCGGCCGCCGACACCGAGACTGGCATCGGTCTCGCCCTTCTCCACCGGCTCGCTATGCGGCTGTCCATAAAAAGCGCCGTCCTCCACGACCTCGCGGAACTTGGCGGCCCGGAGCTTGTCGTGGCGGTCGCGCGCCGCCGCGGACATCGGCATGCCGTCGGCGATCGGGCCCATCATCAGCATCGTCAGGCAGTGCATGTTGAAGGTGAGCGCGGTCGAGGCATTGCCCTGCGCCAGCTGCTCCGCGACGAGGCAGTAGGTTTCGTAGTCGGCCCCGAGCCCGCCATGGCGCTCGGGCACGCACAGGCCGAGGAGTCCCTCGGCGCGGAGATCGGTATAGTCGTCGAACGGGAAGGATGCGGCGCGGTCGTGGCGGTCGGCGCGTGGGGCGAAGCGCTCGCAGGCGAGACGGCGGGCGAGGGCGATCAGCTCGCGCTGCCGGGAGGAAGGCTGAAGATCCATCAGGGGCTCACCGCGCTGGCCACATTCACGCCAATAAGCCACCTCCCGAGACCCGACTTCAAGCCCGGCGGGCTCCACCTGGCCTAGTCCCCTGCCTCGGAGCCGTGCGGCGCAAAATTGATGACGAGGCCCGTGCTATCCATCGACAGAGGGCATCAAACAACTCATTGGAGTCGCCGTCGTGGGGCTGGACTGGCGATTGCACGACCGGCCGCTTTCGGCGCTGACCGGCCGATAGCTGACGACGCGGCGTATGGCGAAGATGCCCCACAGCGGTCTTTCGCTTCCATCGACAGCGATGCCGGCCCATGCCCCTTAGCGGCTGCCTAGAGGGAGCTGCAGCCGTGCCACGCCGACGGCGTTTCCGAAGGCTGGCGACCGACCCTCCGTGTTCGCCTGATCTCACTCGGCGCCCGCCGGTAGACCTCTGCGAATACGGCGTTGAAGCGCCGAAGGCTGCTGAAACCTGCCCTCAGTGCGATCTCCGTCATCAATAGGTCGGTCTCGTCGAGAAGCCGTTTTGCCCGTTGGACACGTGCAGTCTTGGCGATTTGCGATGGCGTTGCGCCGAGATGCTTGGCGAACAGTCGAGCGAGATGTCGTGCGCCGACGCCGACCCGCGCGGCAAGCGTTTCGACATCCGTGCCGTCGGCGTCGAGCGCACCTTCCTCGATAATCAACCGAGCGGCGCGTTCCACGGTGGCGCGGCTCCCGCGCCATGCCGGACTGAATGGAGCTGTTTCCGGTCGGCATCGAAGGCATGGGCGGAATCCAGCCGCTTCGGCGGCAGCTGCGCTCGGAAAAAAGCGGACATTCTGAGGATGTGCCGGTCGAACCGGGCACACAGGCCGACAGTAGATCCCCGTGGTTCGGACGCCGGTAAAGAACCGTCCGTCATAGGCCGGATCGCGGCCTACCCGCGCCTTCTCGCATTCCGCATGGTCGAGCACCGCGAACCTCCCTTGCTCGCGAGATGTCAAGGAGGACGGAGTCCGATTCCAGCGAGTGTCTGGGCGACGGAGTCCGTTTCCGGCGAGCGTGTATTGGACCCACACGCTACCTGAGATGACATTGGTTGTGAACCAGTAGGTGAGCAATGGCCGACGCGCAGATACTCCAGCAAGCCCCTGGACGCAGCGGGTCTACGAGAGCCACGATCTTGTTATCGTTCGGTTTGATTGCCAACCTAGCCGCTTTGATGACCTTCGCGGCGACTCTGAATGAAATCGCCGTCGACTGGTCGCTCAACGCGAGCCAGTCGGGGTGGATCGGCGGCATCTACTTCGCCGGATACGCGACCTCTGTCCCGTTCTTAGCCGGCGCGACAGACCGTATGGACGCCCGTTGGTTATATATTGGCAGTGCGCTGCTAGGAGCGGCGGCGAGCTTCGCGTTCGCCGTGTTCGCGCATGGCTTCGTGCTGGCGATGATCTTGCGGTTTCTCGGCGGCATCGGTCTCGCGGGCGTCCACATGCCAGGCCTGAATCTTTTGATGGATCGGATCGATCGCTCCGTTCAGGGACGCGCCGCAGGCATCTATACGTCGAGCTACGCGGCGGGGAGCGCGGGGTCATTTTTGATCGCCGGACTGGTCGATGCAGCGTTCGGGTGGCGCGCTACCTTCGTCGCCGCCGGGATCGGGCCGTTGCTGTCGATCTGTGCTCTCGGCCTGCTCCCCGTTCCTTCGACCCGTCGGGTCTTCGGCAGGCAGCTTCCTCCGTTCCGTGCGCTTCTGCGAAATCGTGCCCTGATCGGCTATGTCGCCGCGTTCGCCGGGAACACCTGGGAGGTTTTCGCCGTGCGCGTCTGGTTCGTCGCCTATCTCGCTTGGGTGCTGCGCCTACCCGGTAACCACATATCGTTGCCGCCGCTCGGTGTTGTTTCCGGTGTGGCGTCGCTGGCGGGTGTCCCTGTCAGCATGGTCATGGCAGAGATCGCGGCACGGCGCGGTCGCCGTTCGGTTGTGATCGGCATCTGCCTAATCTCGGTCGCTACCTGCTTGGCCCTGTCGGCGACGGCCGGTGGTTCAATTTGGATCGTCCTGCCGCTCCTGGTGCTCGTTCAGATCACGAGCTTTGCCGACGTGGGTGCGCTGGCCGGTGGCGCGGTTGCCGCCGCCGATCCGGCACAACGGGGTGCCGCACTCGCCTTGTATGCACTTGCTGGGTTCACGACCGGCTTCCTTGGGCCGGTCGCGGTCGGAAATGTGCTCGACTGGTTCGGCGGCGCCGCCAGCCCGTCAGGTTGGGTTGCAGGGTATTTGGTCATCGCTCTCGGTTCCGCCGCCGCCGCCGGGGCGGTGTGGCGAGCACCTGAATAGCCCTTCGGGCCCCACAATGAGAAGCAGTACACACGCCGATTATGAAACCCAACGTTATCTCTATGCGACGCAGCCTGGGGCAGCGCGGAGGCTTCGCCCGCGATCCTTGATATTGCGTGCGGCATCGGGAGTCGCTGCGCCGTCCGCTCTGGGCGCTCCCTGCTCATCGATCGACGCCACGCGAAAGTCTGGTTTTTGATGAGTGAACCGCCGTTGACCCGACCCAGAAGCCGACCGCGCGAGCAATTCCACCCCAAGCCGTGATGTGTCCTCAATGTCAGCGTTCTTATTTTGGGCTGCTACCCCTTGGCAGGGGCGCGGCCCAGCCACCGCCAGGCCACGCATCATCTCAGCTTACAGCTCGACCTGCTCGGATATGGCCAGCGCGTCGTCTACCTCGATGCCGAGATAGCGCACCGTGCTTTCCAGCTTCGTGTGCCCGAGAAGCGGCTGCACTGCTCTCAGATTGCCTGTTTTCTTATATATCTGTGCCGCCTTGGTCCGTCGCATCGAATGCGTGCCATAGGCCGAGCTATCAGGCCCAGCGCTCGCCACCCAAGAATGGACGATCTGGGATTATTGCCGGGTCGACAGGTGCGGGTGCGCTCGGACGCGGCTGGGAAAGAGGTACCGGGTGCTCCGGCTTCGAATGTCGGCAAGCCACGCCTGGATCGCAGCTCGGGTCTGCTCGGTGATCTCGAATAGCACCGGACGGCCCGTCTTCTTCTGAACGATGGTCGCGCGGTCACGGACCCGGCCGCTGACGCTGACATCGTCGACCCGCAGCCGCACGAGATCGCAGCCCCGGAGTTTGCTGTCGATCGCGAGGTTGAACAAGGCGAGGTTGCGGGCTCGGCGCTCCACCTGGAGCCGGACCCGGATCGACCACACCTCCTTAGGTTTCAAAGGGCGCTTTCTGCCCAATGAGGCGCCCTTTGTTCCAGGGATCGCGACGCGGTACCGACGGTATGTTGCTATCGAGCATGATCGTCTCCTCGGAACCGACCGCGCCCTCCCGGCTCCGGTCAGACCAAGGCCGGCGGGGCATTCTATGCCCGGTGCCCGGTTTGTTATTGAAACCATCGGCGGCCAACGGCTCCACGCCATACGGATCGGGACCCTCCCTGTAGCTGACCGTGATCATGACTGTCCGCCCCTGCAAACCCTAGTCCTAGTTGTCGCGGCTCGTTGGCTCGTTGCGCTCGGCGCTGATCGCCGCAAGTTGCTGCCGGAGTTCAGCCGCCCCCTTTAAAGTGGCGGGTTCGCGTTTGTCTCGCGTGCCGGAGAAGTCTCCTGACGGGCCCGACAGCGGCCGCTCAGCCGTATCGGCGGGAACTAGTCTTCATGCCCCCTTGCGGTCATTCGCGTGACACCAGCCCAAGCGCCCTTGAGGCGGAGCCGCCGAGGCACGAAACCAAACGTCCAATCGTTTCCCAAAAAAAATTGTTGACTACCTCGCGATGCTAGGCATAGGATAGCTAGGTAATGTCTAGAAATCGGAGTGCCGGATGTCGTCCGCCAGAGTTTATGTGCCGGCAGGCACGCTGACGCCAGAGCAACGACGCCTAATCGTTAAGGGAATCCACGAGACGATCAACCGTGTCGAACAGCGCCCAGCCAACGCGCAGACCCATACCTATGTGGTAATCAACGAAGTCCTCCCCGAAGATTGGGGGAGCGACGGCAATGTCTATCTCCCCAAGACTTAGCCGACTGGAGCCTACCTTGGATGATCTCGCCATCGAGCACCGGCTGTCGTCGAACAATATAACAGGAT
>Ga0306921_10004496_pt1 | contig 14340 bp, 11 predicted proteins | sample sta12Cox44000080_FD_203760 | JGI IMG/M metagenome (GOLD analysis project Ga0306921, IMG submission 203760) | Lab enrichment of tropical soil microbial communities from Luquillo Experimental Forest, Puerto Rico - statoxic.12C.oxic.44.000.080 (v2)... | ecosystem: Environmental > Terrestrial >...
CGTCCTACCATGTACCTTAGAATCTGGCCATGGCGAAAATTACGTTTCTAGGTGCTGCGCGCACCGTAACGGGATCGAAGTACCTGGTCGAAGCGGGGGGCAAGAGACTCCTGGTCGACTGCGGACTGTTCGAAGGCTCAAAGGAATTGAAACAGCGCAATTGGGAGAGGTTGCCCGTCGATCCAGCGACGATCGATTGGGTCTTGCTGACTCATGCCCACATCGACCACACCGGCTATCTGCCGCGGCTGGTGCGCGATGGGTTTCGTGGCCCAATTTATTCGAATGCAGCAACTCACGAGTTATGCGCGTTGCTGCTCCCCGATTCGGCCCATTTGCAGGAGGAAGACGCCCGGTATGCGGCGAAAAAGAGCTATAGTCAGCACGAACCACCCCGGCCGCTTTACACCCTGCCCGAAGCACAGGCTGCGCTCAACCAATTTCGCGTGATTGCTCGGGCGCAGGCCTTCACCATTAGCCCTCAACTTTCCTTGAGACCTCACGATGCCGGGCACATTCTCGGCTCTTGCTGGTTTGAACTGAGCATCACAGAAAATGGCAGGCAGACCCTGCTGGTTTTCTCAGGCGACGTAGGCCGCTACACTCAGCCAATTCTCAAGGATCCCGAACCGCCCCAGGCTGCGGATTTCCTTCTGTGCGAATCGACCTATGGAGACCGCGATCACCCGACTGGTTCCATCGAGGACGAACTGGCCGACGTCGTGAACCGGACCTGGAAGCGCGGCGGATCGGTCATCATTCCGGCATTCACCGTGGGCCGTACGCAAACCCTGATGTACTACCTGCGCCGATTGGAGGAGCAGCAACGGATCCCTCATCTGCCCGTTTTCATTGACAGCCCAATGGCGATTAACGTGACGGCGCTGTACATGACCCACCACGAGGATCATGATAAGGAATTCAGTGCGCTTGAAAACAGCGGCAACCATGACCCGCTCAATTGCCATGAAGTTCACATGACGCGCACCGTGGAAGAATCGAAGAAGATCAACGATGTCGTTACGCCATCTATCATCGTCTCGGCGAGCGGAATGATCACGGGAGGGCGCATCAAGCACCATCTGGTGCGGCGGCTGCCCGATTCGCGCAACACGATCCTGCTCGTCGGATATCAGGCCGAAGGATCAGGCGGACGTCTCCTGCTGGAGGGTGCGAAATACCTTCGCCTCTACCATGAACAGATTCCGGTACGGGCTGAGATCGTAGAAGTTGGACAACTTTCGGCGCATGCGGGAAGAAGCGAACTCTTGAGGTGGCTTTCGGGCATACAGGTGAAGCCGCGGCAGACGTTTTTGGTTCACGGGGAGCCCACTGCGCTTGATTCGTTTCGAACGGCGATCACCGCGCAATACCACTGGTCGGTGACCATCCCCGACTATCAGCAAACGTTTGATCTATAGATGGAGGCGCAGGGTGTCGGCTAAGTCGCAGATTGTAAATGTCTCTTATAGTCCGAACATCTCGGAGGCGAATTTCACCGAGAGCCGCGCGAAAATCTACACGGTCGGCCTGATCGTAGAATTCGCGCGTGGTGCTCACGCTCGGAGGGCCGACAATATCGGCAATAACTTTCGGCTTTGGCGCGGCAACTGGTTCCTGCAGGGTAAATGGTTGTTGCCGCAATCCCCTGATGTATCATCTGCTGCGCGGAACTTTCCGACCCCAACGCGCACTCTCTTGTCCACTGGATTTGCACCCGCTCAGCCGTGCCGCTGCCCCCCCGAGCCAACTGCAATCGTTTCGAAAAATCCCAAGTGTTTAGGTTTACGTCGCCACCCTCTCGCACTGGCGTTGTCCAGCAAGTTCTGTGACGCTATCTTGCCCCTGAAGCCTTCTCGTATGAAACTCCGTCGCATTCTGCTGGCCGCGTACTTCTTGCATCTCACTCCGGCGCACGGCCAGACGCTCCTCTATTCGTTGACCTACTCGGAAACCCGGGCAAGCTCCCAGGCGCGCTTGGCTAACCTGCCTAGGATGCCGGGCCAGCGCACGCAGCAGCAAAACTTGGACCTTTTGCGCAACACGCGCAAAAACGAAATCTATTCGCTCTCTCTGGCCGACGGCACGCGTACGCTGCTCTTCTCCGATGAAGGCATGAACCTGGAGATCAAGGCGTCGACGAGCGTTGCCGGCGAGGGCAGAGCGTATGCCATCGGAACCTGGCGCGAGTATCGCTCCACGCCCACTCCCGGCGTCTATTCAGACGATGCCGTCTACCAGCTGGCTCTCGACCGTTCGAATCAGTACCGCGAGATCGCCCCAGCCCCGGCCCGCCAGCCACTGGCGATCCTGAATCCGCGGTCGAACAAAGCGCTGCTACCCTCCTACGGCGACCATGGGTTCTTGGTCTCGATTTATGGCCGTACCCGAATGGAACCTGCTTCACTCTTGGAACCTGACCGAGCTGGTACGGGACTCATGCGGCGGCTGCACGCCGGTGAGCTATGGTTGGCTGGCGGACGGCCAGCGCGTATTCGTCAATCTCACCGTGGTGGGAGATGAGGGCGAGGATACCGCGGACCAGCCAGGCGCTTATCTTTTTTCCGAAGCGGGGGGGAGACTTGGCACGATCCCCGCAGAGGTGGGAGCCTTGCAGGTTGCTGGCTACGTTCACCTGGAGCGGCACCTTCTCGGCCAGTTGCCGGATGGCCGTTATCTTCTTCTCGACTATGCGGCAAAACAGGGAACCTCTCCCCGCAAAACCGAGCCATTTCTAGTGCTCTCCAGCCCCAACGCAAAAGTCGGCAGGGCGCTTCCATTGCGGTTTCCCATCGGCACCGTGTTCGTGTCGCCCTCAGGAAAATCCATCGCCTACCTCGAAGATCGCCACCTGCCGACTTACCGCACTGAAGTACATTTGTGGGTCAAAGACGTAGAAACCGGTGCGGAAAGAGAAGTCTTCGCCGCACCCCCGCCGCCTCCGCCCAACTCGCTCGAACCAAACGTGACGCTCCGCCTCCTCGGCTGGGTGGAGTAGCGAGGCCAAGAAAGTAGGGGGAGGTCACAGCTCGCTCGCGTCGGTGCCTGTGAAGCTGTCTACGCAGCAACTTCGGAACAAGTTTCAGAACAGCCGCGTCCAAAGGCTCCTAACTGAGCCGATCGAACAGAAAACCGTCTGATATTTGGCTCTTGTCAATCGTTTGACTTGAATGTGTGAGGGCTACTTCGCGCTTAGTTTAGAGAGGCGTTCCGCGGCGGCTTGGAAGGTAGATTCCCTCTTGCAGAAAGTGAAACGCAGGTGTGCCCTCCCGTCGGCGGGATTCCGATAGAAGCTCGAGCCGGGCACCGCCGCAACGCCGATGTCCTTCACCAGATATTTCGCGAAACTGACATCATCTGGGAAGTTAAACGCCGAGATGTCGGTCATGATGTAGTACGCTCCGCGCGGCTTGAAACAGTGAAATCCCGCCCGAGTGAGAATATCCAGCAGGCGGTCGCGACGGACCAGGTATTCGCTCGCGAGCGTCTCATAATAACTGGCCGGCATTTCGAGCGCGAGAGCCCCTGCTTCTTGGAGCGGCGCGGCAGCTCCCACGGTGGCGAAGTCATGCACTTTGCGGATCGCTGCGGTAACGTGCGGAGCCGCGACGGCCCAACCGACGCGCCACCCGGTCACACTGTAAGTCTTCGAGAGCGCATTGATCGTGATGGTGCGGTCGCGCATGCCCTCGATCGTAGCGAGCGAGGTGTGCTGGGCGCCGTCGTAGAGCATGTGCTCGTAAATCTCGTCGGTGATCGCAAAGGTATTCCACTGCAGACAAAGATCACGAATCGTGTCGAGTTCGGCCCGCTCAAAGACTTTGCCCGTGGGATTATTCGGCGTATTGAGAATGATGGCCTTCGTTGCGGGGCCGAACGCGGCAGCCAATTCGTCGGGATCGAAGCTCCACTCGGGCGGATGCAGCTTGACAAAACGCGGAGCGGCACCCGAAAGAATCGCGTCGGGCCCATAGTTCTCATAAAAAGGTTCAAAGACAACGACTTCATCTCCCGGATTGATGATCGCCATCATGGAGGAAAGCATTGCTTCGGTCGATCCGCAGCAGACAGTGATTTCGCGCTCGGGATCCACGGAAAGACCCTGCGTGCGTTGAAAATTCGCGGCGATCGCGTCGCGGAACTTCTTCGCGCCCCAAGTGATGGCGTACTGGTTGATGTCCGCGTCGATAGCCGCTTTCGCGGCGTTTTTGATTTCAGGCGGTGCGGGAAAATCGGGAAAGCCCTGCGAGAGATTGACCGCGCCGTACTTCAAAGCGAGACGCGTCATTTCACGGATCACCGATTCCGTGAAGCGCTCTGCTTTCGCGGAAAGCTTCGGGCTAGTGGCCGCCGTTGAGGCGGCCGCCCCGGGCGTCGCTTTGAGGTCCATACAGCCGGTGATAGATCTCCGAATTGCGCGCGATGATTTGAACGTACTGCCGTGTTTCTGTGAACGGAATCGAGTCGACAAATTCAGCCGTGTCGCGATAGGTCTGGCCGGTGGTCCACGACTCGACGCGATCCTCTCCCGCATTATAGGCTGCCAGCGCTGCCTCCGTGCTGCCGAACTGTTTCACCAAGGCGGCAAAGTAGGCAGTGCCCAGCCGCACATTGTAATCGGGATCGGTCAAACGCAAACGAGAATAGCGAATCTTCTGGTCGCGTGCCAAGCGGCGAGCAGTTCCCGGCAGGAGCTGCATCAAACCAACGGCGTCTTTCACGGAATGGGCCTCCGGATCAAAGGCGGACTCTTGGTGGACTAATCCGGCAATCAGTAGAGGGTCCACTCCGAAGTGCGCTGACCATCGGCGTATCGACGATTCGAACGGTAATGCGTAAGCGGTGGTCCAAACCTCGCGCGGAACGCCGAAAAACGGTTGGGATTCTAGCTGCGGAAAAATCTGCCGCACGGCCACAATGGCGGCACCGTAACGACCTGCGCTTGCCGCCGTCTGAGCGACCTCGAGCAGGAGTCGCGGGTCACCCGTTGCATCATAACCTGCCCGCAACTCGAGCTCGGCGGAGGAGTCGAAGGCAATCGAGCGCAGAGCCTGAGCGCGTGCGTGATGTCCTACCGCAGCAGGGGGTGTCTCACCGTCCAACTTGGGTACCGCGGCAACAGGGGGGATTTGCGCGACTACATCCAAAACTTGCACTGGTTCCCTTCCGAGCGCGCGCAGACGCTCTGAAGCGAGGGTTTCAAAATAATTCTGCCTGTATCGATCGGTCAGCTTTAAGTAATAGCTTCGCGCGAGCGTCAGCTGATTGTCTTCTTCGGCCAGCCGACCGAGCCAGTACAGAGCGTCGGCGGTGTAGGGGGAGCCGGGAAACCGGCGCAGGTGTTCGGTCAGCAGCGCAGAGGAATCCGGCTGTCGCTTGAGCACTGCGGTCCAGCCGACACGCCACTGCGCCGCTGTTGCATCGGCGGCCGTTGGGAAATTCTCTTCCACACGCTTGTAGTAACTTGCGGCACGATCGCGATCGAGTTGAACCCAGTAGTAATTCCCGGCCAAGAAAAGAGCGGATTCGGCCGAAGAGCTCCCCGGGGCGCGCATCACCGAAGCTTCTACCGCCGCGGTCATTTGGGCGTCATCGTGCCGTGAACGATAGTAGTCTGCAAGCGCAGCAAAGCGTTCCGCATCCACTTCGGGACTCGTAATCTGAACTGAGACCAGCTCGGCGGGCCCGGCCCCCAGCGCCACACCGCATTCGAGAATTCGGAGCGCGGCGCGCTCACGCTCCGCGCCCGAGAGTTCAGCCAGGAGCGAGGAATATTCGCTGCGGGCATCAGGCCAATCCCTTTCGGCAAAGAGGGTGGACGCGTGTTCGAGGCGCCCCGAGAGCGAGAGGTGGGGGAACTTGTCACCCAGGGTGCCGCGAAGGAAACTGAGCTTGACACCGGCCTCGCGCGCCTGTTCACTGGTCGGAAAACGCAGGTAGACCGCTTCATAATCGCTGGCCGCCCCTAGCAGGTCACCCGTGCGCTCACGGGCCTCGGCGCGCAGCAGAAGCAGACTCGCCTTCCCGGAGCTGACGCCAGCGGAGTCCAGAGCCGCCACAGCATCGGCCGGTCGGTTCGAGGCCATAGCTGCCTCGCCTAGCGATTGAAGGGCTTGGTCGGTAATCACAGAATCAGGAAATTGCGTGCGAAATTGCTTTAACTCGCTCAGTGCATCGGCGTTGCGATCCTGAGCCAGATTGGTTTCCGCGGTCCAATAGAGGGCATAATCGGAAAGGAGCGGATCGTTCTTCGCGTGCTCGAACCATTTCATCGCCTGGGCGTAGCGTCCTTTGTTGTAATCAAAATAGCCGAGCGCGAGAGCTGCGCGCACCCCCAAAGTGCCCGACGATTTCTCGATCGCAATTGCGCTGAGCTGTAGGTAGGCTCGCTGCCCATCTGGGCCCTTTAGAGATCGTGCCAGCCGTTCGAGCTCCTTTTGAGTAAGCGCCGCTTTGTGAGAGGAAGCAGCCGATGGCGTAGCGCCGGTACGAGCCAGGCACGGCGAGCACAGCAACACAACCGTGCCAAGCATTGCCATGAGCCAGCTGGGAAATCTCATGCCAGGAATATTAATGCCGAAATGCCGGTGAGGGATAGGGATACTCGCCGAGGGTTCTGGGATCGCCCTCTCCAAGGATTTCGACCATCCAATGATGGAAGTAATCGACCGGATGATCCTGAATGGTGCGGAAACGACGGTCATATTCCTTTCGTGCCTTATCTAGATCGCTTCGCAATCTTACACAGAGGTCCTTGTTTTCGCGGCCAAGACGAACGTCCTTGGGGCGCAATAGTTTGATGTCTTGCATCGCCACTTTGGCAACTCGATTTGCGCGACGATGCAATTCCTGAAGCTCCCTCGGGAGTGCCGAGACGTCGAAGGCCCGCGTCTCTAGAATCGCTTCGGGTACGCACACAGCGGTGGAATCCGCTGTGTTGGGTTGCACGGTCATTTCGCTGGGAGGAGTTGAAATTTCTTCGGCCGCGCCAACCCACTCGGGCGCGGGTTGCGCGGAATGAGCCTCTGGCTCGGGACCCGGTGCGGCCATGCCTAGATCTTCCGCGGCGGCCGGTGCTTCAGGCGTCGCTTCCCCTTCCGAATAAACGTCTTCGCGGGGCTTAAGCGCGACCGCGACAAAATGCGAAAGCACCGACAGGCCGGCTGCAAGGGCGGCCGCAGACGTCTGCGCTCGCAGCATGGCTGGTAGCGCGTTACTGGGACGGCTCGACGAGCAGGCTGCTACCAGATCGGCATAAGCTTGCTGCAACTCGTCTGCAGTGCGCTGCAGCGGCATCAGATTATCCCGCAAGGCCCGGGAGACAGCCTGTTCCAAGGCGTGTTCTTGAGATAGCTGGCGTTCTGTCAAGGGATTTTCCCGCCATTCGCGATTATGGAAACGCGATCAGAGAGTGTCAACTGACATTCCGGCAAGTAGTTCCTGACTGTGCAGCAGCTGTTATTGGCAGCTTTCCGCGTTTCGAATGGCCCTGGCGAAGGTTTTTTTCTTGCCTTCGCCGAGGCTCATACGTATCTTCTCGAGCGGTGCTGACAGCCGAGCAAGTACGTAAGCTGCTAAAGCTCGAGCCGCTTGGGGTGGAGGGTGGTTTATTCGCGGAGGTGTACAGATCCGCACAGCGGCTGCCGCCAGATGCCTTGTCAAAGTGCTATTCGGGCGAGCGATCGCTCTCCACCGCGATCTACTATATGTTGACTCCCGAAACCTTTTCCGCGATGCACCGTCTTAAAGGCGACGAGATTTATCACTTTTATTTGGGCGATCCTGTCGAGATGCTGAAGCTCAAGCCCGATGGTTCTGCCGAGGCTCTGCTGCTCGGGCACAACCTGGCCGCTGGTATGCGAGTGCAGCAACTGGTTTGTGGAGGGACATGGCAGGGCTCGCGGCTGGCTCCCGGCGGGACCTTTGCGCTGATGGGCACGACCATGTCGCCGGGATTCGAGGCAGCCGATTTCGAGCTCGGCAATCGCGAGGATCTTAGCGCCGCGTATCCAGCTTATGCCCCGCTTATAGCCATGCTCACACGGTATGCGGCCGGGGCGGCAAGGATTTGAGTTTTTCTTGCTGTGGGCAATGACAGGTGTTTCTCGCCGGGGGAATAACATGAAATCTTTCATTACTGCGATCGGTGTTGTAGCTGCGATGTTGTGCGGTGTCCCCGTGTCACTGCAGGTGCAGGCGGCGCCGTCGAAATGCGATCGCGCTTGTCTGATGAAGAGCGTCGATACCTATCTAGGCGCCGTTGTCTCACACGATCCTTCGAAGGTGAAGTTTTCACCGGATGTGAAGTTCGTGGAAAACATCACGCCGATGAAACCGGGCGACGGGCTTTGGAAGACCGCGACGGAGGGCCCAGCCACATTCAAGATTTACGTGCCCGATCCGGTTTCCGAGCAGGTTGGCTTTCTCTGTGTGATGAAGGAAAACGATAAACCGATCGAGCTGGCGCTGCGCCTGAAGATCGTCGACGGAAAGATCACCGAAGCTGAGCACCTCATCGCGCGTAATCTTACCGAGAGAAGTCTGAAGAATCTCGAGACGCCGCGGCCCGGCTTGCTTGCCTCCGTTCCGATAAATCAACGCGTCGCGCGCGATGAAATGTTGAAAATCGGCGCCTCGTATTACGAGGCGCTGGTCACTGCTGATGCCAATGACGCTCCTTTTGCAGATGATTGCGTCCGGCGCGAAAACGGAATGCAAACCACCAGCAATCCGCCGCCAGCTACTCCAGGCGGCATCGGATCCACGGGGGCGCTGGGGTGCGCCGCTCAGCTGCGCACGCACACCTTCGACTACATTAAGCGCATCGAGCCTCGCCGGGTCTGGATAGCCGATCCGGAAACCGGGCTTGTTTTCGGCCTCTCGCAATTCCGCCATCCGATGGAGGAAAAATTCGTTAAAATCGTGGGCGTGCCCGGGGTAGACCATATTGACATGAACTTCAAACCGTTCGATCTTCCCGCCGCGCATATTTTCAAAGTCAGCGGTGGCCAAATTCACGAAATCGAGGCCATGGGCTTCTCGGCTCCCTATAACTCGAAGACAGGCTGGGAGCAGTACGACGCAAAGGCGCAGTAAATCAGTTAGCGGCGGCCGAGAACAAATCGCCATTCGAGTCCGATTCGCGGAACGCCAGGAAATGGCTCCTCGCGACTGATCGGAAGCATCCTACGGGTTAAGCACCGTTCCCCACCCCTCGAAGCGCTTTCTGGGCCGTCTTGCCGAGCAGCCTGCCGTACCAAGGACGGATCGCACGGACCTCAGAAGGAGGGATTGCCATGGAAGAACGTCGCAACTTTTTCACGGGGCACTATGAATTTTTCCTCATTGCCGCCTATATCGCGCTGATGGCGATGGTGATTTTCTTCTTAGCCCTCTCAACCGGCTTTCAGATCGGCCTGCTCATCGCCTCTGCGCTGGTGCTCATCTGGATGCTTCGCGAGCACCGAGCGGACGAGCCGCCCTGCGGGTCGAATATTGGCGGGGAAGGAATAGACCGACCGAGAGTGGGCCACTCGATACCTGTAGGGCCGCCCAGGTAAACCGCGCTCACGCCGTTTTCCAACCAAGCGACAAGCGTAGAACGCAACGGGACCACTGGTGGAGGCGGGGGGAGTCGAACCCCCGTCCGAGAAGCCTTGCCACCCGAAGCCTACATGCTTATCCCGTTCCGAAGGTTTCGCCGATGGAACTCAGAGCGGGCAAGACGCCCCATCCGCTAGTCCGATTGATCTCGCCGCCGTGCTCCGGACCGAAACACGACGGCCAGCCTACTGTGTGACGCCTCATCTCAAGCGCGCAGGCGACGCTTGAGGAGACGCGCTACCTAGTTTTGGTTAGGCAGCGAGAGCCAACTGGGAGTTGCCAGTTGATTTGTTCTACCCTGTTTCGGGCGGGCAGGCCCCGGCATGCCTTCGAGCCGCGACAGCTTCCGTCGAAACCGTGTCGCCCCCGACGGACAACACTATTTTAGCATTCACGCCGCATGGGGGCCAACAATTCGGCGTGCCTGCTATCCAGGCAAGCCACTGAGTGGGTTGGCTTACGTAGCCGGAAGGCTCGGACGAAAGCCGTGCCCGGGGATGGGGACGTGGTCAGGCACTCGAATGCGAGGGGTCCGCTTGCCGCTGAAGTCGAGGTAGAGTTTGTGCTTCAGAATCCACTCTGGGAAGTGGCCCATGCGCAGAAGCGGGTATTTCATGGCCTTGCCAAAGAGCTTACGGCCGAGCAGATAGTAATAAAACGGGATGCCTAGGTTGTAGACCAGGTGAGCCCGTTTCGAGCGGTGAAAGAAATCGAGATTGTAGCGCCAGCAGGTGAAGAAAAACTCCCATTGCAGGTCGGTGAGCTGATAAAGCTTGGCACTTTCGCGCTTCTGCAGACGAGTGTCTTCGAGCGGCACGAATAGCGTCGGCACAACGCACCACTTCGCGTCCTTCAACGCATGAAGCAAATCCAGTGATAGACGTGTATCCTCGGCGGTTTCTCCGGGAAGGCCGATGATCCACGTGCAGAAAGGGAACCAGTTGTGGCGGTTGAGAATCTCCATGCCCTTCAGTACGACCTCCGGCCACTGTTCCGGCTTGAACGGATAGCCCTTACCCTTCATCAGCTCTCTGAACAGGCGCGGCGAGCCGGTTTCAATGCCAATGAAGAGATTCTGATAGCGCTTTTCCGGATGGGTAGAGGTGGGATGGGTGTGCACGCTCTTGTCCACACCGAGCTGCAACTCTGCAAGCATGTTCGGCTCAGCGACGATGGGGGCCATTGTGCCGTGAGTCAAACCGATGTACTCGATCCCAGGGACTGCAGCGACGGCTTGGAAAAGTTTCTTGAGCGCAAAGACATTCGGGGCGAAGCGCGGGCCATGCTCATAAAGAAACAGATCCTCGGTGACGAGCAAGGCGAAATCGGCACCTTCAGCGGCCTGCACTCGCACATTTGCGAGTATCTGGTCGAGCGGCAGGCTCTTGCCCCCGCGCAAAGCGACGGAGCAGAATTGGCAACCGCGACCACAGCCTCTGGTGATCTCTATCGCGCCGAACGTTGAGCGATGCTTGAGCGGCGGGATGCTCTCGAGCTTGGGGCTGTGCCCTTCGACCTTACGCGGAAGTGTGTCGCCGCGCACAGCCGCCTCGAAAAGCGGCAACAGTGTCTCTTCCGCTTCGCCGTCGACGATGCAGTCGATCAGCCACTCCCCTTGAAGGCCCTTTTTTTCGATCTGCCAGGAGCCCGGACCGCCCACGATGATCTTGATGTGGTCTTTATGCCTGCGCAGCACGGGATGGAGGATCAGGCGGCGAAATTCCTCGGCATTGATGGGCTCGACATCCGCTCCGTAAAAATAGGCGTAGACGTCGGTGGCAAACGTGATCCCCAGCGGATTATGTGCGTGAATGCCGACGACCTTGGTGTCTTCGCCGACGAACTTGTCCAGCTGACCCGCATAGCAAACCGCGATGTCTTCCTCCGGGAACTTCCGGGCGAGTAGCGCTTCTACAACACGCAATCCTTGCGGGACGTATTTGGCCTGGCCATCAGGCCAGGTTTCTCCCTCCGAGGCCCAGGTAACATTGAAAAGGGACGCATAACGCGCAGGAAGTGTGGCCAGCAGCATCTGCTTCCAGGTGCTGTGCATGTGCTCGCATGATTCAGACGTGCTGGCAGCAAGAACTATCTTTCGTCCACGCGATGGCATAGCCCCTCAGCTCAAAATGACCGCGGAATTTTAGCACAGCGGCGTCTACCCGTTCGGACCCTTCCGCAATCGGTCCGATTCTGTGCCGGGGCCGAAAAAAGAGGCGCACATACTTTCACACTTTCGCTGCCGCTCACCGGTTTGCTGACTCTCTACCGCCGGTTCTGCCGAGAAGGCTAAGCTGATTAGACCCTTGAAAGACTCGAGTGTTTCCGGTGCAAAAAGATCACGGCTCGCAGCGGCCTGGTGGAAAGCCCTTGTTCGAAGGAATAGCGCAAGAATGTTTCGAGAGTATGCTCGTTTTTCTCAAGTCCGTAAGGCTAAAAATCCGTGCCCATCAGAGCGCGCGTTTCTTCGACATGCTGGGTGAGCCACGAAAGCATGGACTGAGCGCGCCGGAATCATCGAAATCGCGGTAAGCGATTTCTTGCGCCTGGTGGAATGCCTTCGACAGGGACTGGGCGATCCAAGGAACCATCTAGCGCACTGCTCACCTGAACCATCCGCTTGAGGGCGTTCCTGGCCGAGGACTCGCTCAAGCGGCCGGCTTCACCGAATCCATCAGGCCGAAAAAGCCTTCGGCGAGCGTCGGATGAATGTAGACGGCACCCTTGAGCACCGTGTAAGGTGCGTCCGCTAGCATCATGGCGCCGAGCATCTGGACCAGTTCCCCGCCCTCACTGCCCAAGATCGCCGCTCCGAGGATTTTGTCGGTTTCTGCATCGATGACGATTTTCATTATTCCGGCTGTCTCGTCGCGTTCAATGGCGCGCGCGACGTATTGCATCGGATATATGCCCATCTTCAGTTTTCGTCCCGATGCGCGTGCTTCTTTCTCGGTCATGCCCACTCGGCCCAGTTGCGGATCGGTGAACAACGAATATGGCAGATAGCGATTCTCGATCGACAGCTTCTTGCCTTCGAGGATGTTAGCCCAAAGGATCTGGTAGTCGTTATAGGAAATGTGCGTGAACGCGGGCCCGCCCTTCACGTCACCGAGCGCCCAAATCCCCGCAACGCTGGTCTCCATTCGTCCGTTCACTTTGATATAGCCGCGCGGGTCGAGTGCGACTCCGGCCTTCTCCAGGCCGAAATTATCCGTGTTGGGGCGCCGCCCGGTGGCGACAAGGAGGTGAGTCCCGGTGACTGTTTTCGTCTGTTTGCCCGAGGCGATCGTCACGTTGATCTGACCTACAAGCTTTTCGATTCTTGTGGTGTTGGAATTGAGACAAAACTCGAGGCCCTCAGCCGCGAGCGCCTTTTCGAGTTCGCGCGCAATGTCCGCGTCTTCGCGAGCGAGCAACTGCTCGCCAGTATGAATGACCGTTACGCGGCTGCCAAACCGCTGAAACATTTGCCCAAACTCCAATCCGATGTACCCGCCGCCGAGAACAATCAAGTGTGGCGGAACTTCCTCTAACTCTATGATCGATTCATTGGTCAGATAGGGGACGCTGTCTAGGCCCGGAATAGGGGGTGCGACCGGGCGCGTTCCCGTATCGACAAAAATATTCCTACTCTCGATGATTTCGTCGCCTACCTGAACGGAATGCGGCCCAACGAACTGCGCGCGAATGTGATATAGACGCATGTTCTTGTGATTCGCAACGCGCTTGGCGTGCCCAGCTCGAAAACGCTCGACCACTTGATTCTTTCTGGCGATGATGGCAGGCAGATCGACCGAAACGTTTTCTGCCTGCACTCCCCAGCGAGCAGCGCTCCGCGCATAGTGGGCCACTTGCGCCGACGCGATCATCGTTTTGGTCGGCGTACAGCCCGTGTTAATGCACGTGCCACCGAGATGCGCCTGTTCAATCAGAGCTACGCTCCAACCGTGCTCTGCCAACGCGTACCCAAGCGGATTGCCACCCTGCCCCGAGCCGATTACGATTGCGTCGTAGTTCATGTGCCTTCTCCCGTTCGAGTCTTCCTCACGCCTGGCACCCCTCAGAGCATGGCACGCTTTGCGCTCAGGCTCCAGTCACATAAGATAGATCGCGACCTTCAACGAAGAGGAGAGAATGATCAGAAAATTTCAACCCGCGGCTCTTTGCGCCACGCTCGGCATTGTCTATTCCCTGTCGGCAGCTGCGGTTCACGCACAGAATCACGCACAGACGTCGTTCGGCCCGATTCGGGTCGAAGTCGATGAAACGCGCGCGCCTCAAAAAATCACACATGCGCATCTGGAAATGCCGGTGCAGCCGGGTCCGCTCGTGCTCTATTACCCGCAGTGGATTGCCGGCGAGCACATGCCCGACGGGCCGATCATCAATATGGCGGGTCTGAAATTTACATGCGCCGGAAAAACGATCCCATGGCGACGCGACCTGGTCGATATGTTCGCGTTTCATCTGGAAATTCCCCCAGGGGTGAGCAGGCTCGATATCGACTTCGATTTTCTGCTGGCCGCTCCGGCCGGAGGTTACTCGTCCGGCGCGTCGGCCACGGCGTTTCTCAATTTGGTGAGCTGGAATCAGCTCGTTCTGTATCCCAAGTCCTTCGACGCGGCGAACATAACCTGCATCCCGAGCGTGAAGCTGCCCTCTGGATGGAAATTCGGCACTGCCTTGCCCGGTGCGAAGGACAGCGGAGATAGTGTCCAATTCGCGCCCGTTTCCCTC
>Ga0306921_10004497_pt1 | contig 14339 bp, 14 predicted proteins | sample sta12Cox44000080_FD_203760 | JGI IMG/M metagenome (GOLD analysis project Ga0306921, IMG submission 203760) | Lab enrichment of tropical soil microbial communities from Luquillo Experimental Forest, Puerto Rico - statoxic.12C.oxic.44.000.080 (v2)... | ecosystem: Environmental > Terrestrial >...
CGTTTTCGTGGTTGCGAGCCCCCCCCGATGACCAAAATCGATCCGAAACGAAAGGGGGATATGGACTTGATCCGCCTTCGTGAACACCCCACGACAGGCGGATACGATGGCGATCATGAAGCCAGGCAAGAGAGTACAGCGGGCGCGGCGACATTTCACGGATGAGTGAAGAGCGGGCGTGGTACGACTCGTGTTGGACGAGGGCAAGACGGTCACGCGGGTCGCTCGGGATATCGACGTCTTGGGGACCCGCTGGCAGCGCGATGAGGGTGCCCAGACGGGGCCGAAACCAGGGCTACCTGGGAGATTTGGCGCAGCAAAATCTCGCGCCTGACCTCTCCATCTCGTATGATCGCCAAGAGTGACGTGTCGCCCAGAGCGCGCGCTCTACTGCTCTTCAGCACCAGACGCTGGGCGGGATCTGACTAGACAAGGAGAGATTATGGCCACCCCGACCTTCCAGAAGGGTGATCCCGTCGCCCTCAAGGAGTCCCCCGAGGTCGTCGAGGGCAAGGTTGTCGCGCTATGGAAGGGCAACTTCTATCGGGTCGCCTGGGAGAGCGGGCTGAGCTACCAGGGCAAGACCACCATCGTGAGCGGGAACGTCATCCGGAGGAAGGCGGCGCCCGAGAGAGCGGCTGGACCGGAGGTCACAGAGGTCGCGGGTGCCTAGCTGGGTCGTCCGGTCTAGCTGCGGGTGGGCGGGGCCGGGCCGCCAGCCCGTCCAGTGCTGATCAGCCAGCTCGCACGCCAGCATGAGCGCGAGGGCATGGGGGGCCGCATCTCCACGCGACCAGCATCGATCAATCGGCCGAACGAGGAGGACTGCACGTGCCTAAATGCCGGACTCCAGGTTGTCCAAACGAGGCTTCAGAAGACGCAGCCTACTGCGACGGATGTCTGCAAAGCCGCCAGCCGCCATCTCCGCCCGTCCAGCCTCCCCGAGTGAAGAGGCCTTACGTCCAGCAGCGACCATCCCGCGTCCCGCCCGAGCGCGTCATGAGGCCGGGACGCCGACCGGGGGGCTCAGGCCAGAAGTCGCGTTAGATCCCCACCCTAGCACCGGGATCAGGCGACACCGGCCGTCAGCCTCCAACGCCCGGATGACCTCCTGCGCGTACCCGCAACACTTCACGAAGGACCACACGCGAAAGGGCGGCCAGTCAAGTACGCGGAGATGCTCTGGCCGGACCCGATAGACGGGCGCCTCGCGGCAATACCGGGGACAGGGGCGCGTCGGGCGAGGCTGGCCAGATTCATCGAGCCAGATCGGCGCAGCAAGGGTAGGGTGAGGGTGCCGGGTTCCCGATACAGCGCGCGGTCTGCTGGCACATCGCCGGATAGTTCACGTGGCTGATCCGCGGGAACAGGTGGTGCTCGATCTGAAAGTTCAGGCCGCCGAGGAGCCATCCGATGACGCGGCTCCGCCGGGCGAAGTTTACGCTCGACTCGGCCTGATGGACGGCCCAGGCGTTTTCGATGCGACCGCTGCCTTCTCCGGGCAGGGGGAACGACGCCTCTTCCAGGCAACGGGCGAGCTGGAACACGATGCTCAGCACCGTCCCGAGCACGAGCGCGACCACCACGTAGTAGAACAGGACAGCTTTCAGGGGGTGGAACAGCAGCGGAATGCCGAACGCTGTGGTCAGGAAGACCGCCTTGCCGGCGAGCAGGACGACCAGGTCCCACCTCTTGGGGCGGGGGACTTGATGGGGACCGATCCGGCCGGTGATCAGCTTTCGAAAGTCGTCGACGAGCTGCCACTTGATGGCCAGCAACCCACACAACGGCCAGAGGTAGAGGTGTTGCCAGCGGTGGAACACCAGTCGCTTCTGATGCGGCGTCAGCCGGGCGAGGATGCCGAGGTTGATGTCGGTGTCGTGGCCGCCGATGTTGACGTACGAGTGATGGAAGACGGCGTGCTTCCACCGCCAGAGGTAGGAGCTGCCGCCGAGGACGTCCATCGTCATCGCCATCAACTCGTTGACCCAGACGTGGTTCGAGTACGCCCGATGCCCGCCGTCGTGCTGGATATTGAAGCCGATGCCGGCCGCGGACAATCCGAGCAGGATCGCCAGGGCAAAGGCGCAGAGCGGCGTCTGGGCGACGAACACCAGGAGCACGTAGGAGACGACGAAGCAGGCCACCAGGATGGCCGTCTTCAAGCACATCTGCCAGCGGTCCCGTTGCCGCCGGCCGCTGCGCTCGAAATAGGCGTCGACGCGCCGCCTGAGCTCGACCTGGAACCGGCTGTTGGTGCCGAACGTCGGCGCCCGTTCCCGGACCCTGACCGAGCGCACGCGCGGCCCGGCCGGTGACTCCGGATGGTAGTCAGGAAAACTCAATCGGTTCTGCTTCGGGGAGGGCTTTGCCGATGCTCGCTGCGACACTCGGCGTACAGTGCGCGAACACGAGCGACCGCAGAACGGTGGTGCCGTGCCACGCCACGAGGGCGCCGAGGCAGCGGTCGAGGAAGGTCGCGCCGACGGACTCGACGTCGGTGAAGTCGAGGCGGACGCGGTCAGAGGCTTTCAATGCGTGGGCGATCTGGTCGTGGACCCGCTGCGCGTGAATACCCGCGCGCACGCGGGAGCCGTAGTCGCGCATCCGAATGACCGTCACCGGCGCGCTACTCGCTGTCGCGTTCCATGCGCCGCAGCGCCTTGCGCCGTTTCTTTCGTGCCGCGGCCTGTTTGCGCTTGCGCTTGACGGACGGCTTTTCATACGCGGCCCGGCGCTTCATCTCCTGAAACACACCGTCCTTGAGCATCTGCTTCTTCAGGGACTTGAGCGCGGCCTCGATCTGATTGTCGAAGACCTCGATCTTCAGCGGGGCCTCCGCCGGGTGCGACGGGTCATCGGGCCCGGAGATGCGAGGTCGACCGGCGCCCGTAGGTGGCCACCGAGGTATCGGCGATGTCCAACGTTTCGAGCCGCTTCGTTCCCTCGGCGACCGCGGCGGCGATGGTGGCGAACGCCTGGTGCGACTCCTCGATGGTCTCACCGGCGTAGTTGATGATCCGCCAGCGCCAGTCAGGATGTCGTGGTGAGGAAAAAGCGAGAACCTGCACCCTATGCGTCCGATGCGCGCGGAAGGCCGGCGGCAGCGACGAGAGATCTCATGAGCGACTCCTCGGAGGTGCGGGCATAACGAGCCAACTCTCACCGAGGTCCCGACGCCCGGCGCGTCAGCCATGAGGACTGCGGTAATGGCAGAGGATATCACGAAATAGGGCCCGCGTTTCGGGGTCTGCAGGGCCGGGGGCCCGGGGAGATCGGAGATCGCAGGTGACATAAAGTCCCCCTCTCAGTCACCGGCGGGTTGAGCAGGGCCGGGCCGCCGCCCTCGCCGTGGGGGAGGACGAGCGCCTCGCGGCACCCTGCGCCGACAGTGTGATCTCGTCGCGGAATTCCAAGACCATGTTTGCCTGCAGATGGTTGCGGGCCCCTGAGAAAACCCGTCCGATTCCCACATTCCCGCCAGTCCCAGTTGATTCCCATCCGATGAGGTCAGAAGGACGACTGCGGATCCGGATGAGACGGGCCCAGCGATCAGACAACGTCCACCTCGAAGGGGAATTGAGTCGATTTCGGTGATTGCGGGCCCCTGCAACGACCGAAGACGCGTCGAGCCTGGCGGGTATTCTTCCTCTGGCGCATTGGCTGCGCCCTCTTAATACTCACACCCACGTCCGCCCCCAAGCGCCCCGCCAGTATCCCCGGAAGGCCTAAGGCATCCCCTCCCCCTATCCCCGCGCCCGGAGATCTCCGCAACCTCGGGCGGAGGGGTCAGACGACAGGGCCTTGACAGTTCCACATAGGTCAGTTTACAGTACGTGTAAATTATCTTCACACTCAGTGAGAACCATGACCCCTAGATCACGACGAATAGACACAAAGCGCCTCGTCAAGATCGGCATTGGAGTGTACGGACTCCAAGACGGGAGTGTTCTGATTCGTCAGGGCCAATCGGCCCGGGTGCCACAAGTGCAACTCGAAGGGCATCGCCCGGCTAAACTCAGCGCCGGCGAATTCATCTGGGATAATCCGCCCAACCCGTCGCAAGGGGTGACGTTTGGGCTCCGGACCGGTGAGCAGTACGTTGGACCTAAAGGCCTGGTGACGCCTACGCAGGCCTCCCAGTTGCTCAAGAAATCACGTGTCTGGATTTACCGGCTTATCCGCGCAGGGAAGCTTCGCCCAATCAGGAAGCGCGGGACCACAGCGACGCTGATCCCCTTGAGCCAGATTAAGAAGCTTCTTGGTACAGCTGAGGAACGAGTCCGCCCCATTCGCCCCGGGGCATTATGGGGCTACGACCGGAAAGGGCAGCCGTGGCTGCTCGGGTGATTCCGTGAGCGAGAAGCTGACCGTCGAGAAGATCTCTCATTGCCTCGCGGATCCGCTCGCCCGCCTTCAGCAAGCCCTGGCACAAGCGCCAGTCCAGGCACTTCCAGCTCTTATTGGCGAACTCGAGAAATTGAAAGCGCAAGCATGGAGCAAGCTCTCTCGTCCTTCAACGGACAATGGGGGCCAACCAATGCCGGTGTTCGACAGATCTGAAAGCATTCCAGTTACCCAAGACGCGGATATGGAGTATCTGTCGATCCACGATTTGGCCAACCGTATCGGCTATGCGGAAGGCACAATTAGAAACTTGATGAGTAACGGCGCTTTCAAGCTTGGCGAGCACTACCTGAAGCCCCGAGGTCGCATCTTCTTCAAGTGGCCAGCCGTCCAGAGTTGGCTTGAGGCGACGGGAAGACAAGGATAACGCATGGCGTCCATTCGCTCAGAACGCGGACGGCTCTTTCTCGATTTCAGATGGAAGGGTGTTCGCTGTCGCGAGTGGACTGGAAGATCTGATACGCCGACTGACCGTGCGGAGCTCAAGAAGCTCATTCGACAGATCGACGGCGAGATCGCCGCCGGCACGTTTGAATACATCAAGCGCTTTCCGGAGGGATCCAGGCGAAACGCCTTCGCCCCACCGTCCTCCCTGCAGGCCCATGCCCCCCCCACCTTCGCCGAGCACGCCAGAAGCTGGATCGAAAATCGGCGCCCCTGGCTAGCGGGGGGAACCCAGTACGACTACGAGCGAATCCTCGAGGCTCATCTAATCCCGCACTTCGCCAAGTCCTCTGTTTCGAACATCGGTGCTGAGGATATTGAGAGGCTGGTCGGACGACTCAAACAAAAGCCCGGCACGAAGGCGCCTCTGCTTTCGCATAGACGAATCAATATGACCCTTCAAGTATTGAGGCTGTGCCTGGATCGCGCCGTTCAGAATGGCTGGCTCAAGAACAACCCCGCCCGTACGATTACGAAGCTCAAGGAGAGCCGGACAGACATCGATCCGCTGTCACTTGAGGAGATCAAGGTCTTCCTGGCTCATCTTCCCGATGAAAAATGGCGGCGCTATTTCACAGTCGCCTTCTTCGCGGGACTCCGACCGTCTGAGCAGATTGGCTTGCGGTGGCCTGCCATCGACTGGCAAGCCACACGGCCCCAGGTCATCGTGCGATATGGGGTTACGCGCCGAAGCGGTGCAGGTCGTCTCAAGACCGATAGTTCTTACCGCGAGGTTCCGATGTTACCGGCGGTCGAGCGAGCGCTCAAAGCACAATGCCCTGACAGCCAGCTCCGAAGCGAGTGGGTGTTTCCCAGCGAGCGTGGGGGCCATCTTGACATCACGAACCTCCGCGAGCGCATCTGGAAGCCCACACTACGCCGAGCGGGGCTCCGCGAGCGGACGCTCTACCAGACTCGGCACACGTTCGCAACAATCTCCCTGGCAAGCGGGGAAGACATCGGATGGGTGGCGCGGGTCCTGGGGCATAGCTCAACTGAGATGGTCATCCGGCACTATCACAAGTTCATCCCCAACCTGACCCGGCGGGATGGGTCCGCTATGGCTGGGCTCATCGCCCGAGCAGGGCTATAAAGGGTTGCGGGATCGTTCACATGGGCAGCATTGTGGGCAGTAGAGGCACCAAGGGGCTGCGGGTTTCCCCGCAACCCCTTGGAAGATATGGAGCGGCCGACCGGATTCGAACCGGCGACGTCCAGCTTGGGAAGCTGGCATTCTGCCAACTGAATTACGGCCGCGTTCCCCCGCTATTCTAGCCTCGACCCTCCCGAAGTCAAATTGCCCTAGCGGAGACCCATCTCATAGCCCTTGATGGCCTCGTCGCCGCGCGCCTTCCACACGACCCGCTTGGTCGCCCCGTAGAGGTCGATCTGCTGGTACAACGGCATGGCCGCGGCATCCTCCACCCAGAGGCGGTTGATGCGCTGGTACAGCTCGTAGCGCTTCTTCGGGTCCATGGTCGACTGCGCCTGTTCGATCATCCCTTCGAAGTCCGCGTTGTAGTAGTTACTGAGGAAGCGGCCGGCGCGGAAGAGCGGCACGTACACCGTCTCCGCGTCGTACGAAGCAGTTCCCCAGCCGATGAGCCACACGGGCGGTGTCTTGTGGTTGTAGGCGAGGGTCCCGAAGTAGTGGACCCACTCGTGCGTCTTGACGGTGGTGCGGATGCCCGCCTTGCTGAGCTGCCCCGCGATGACCTCCGCCACCTCCTTGTCGCGCACGTAGCGTCCCTGGGGCGAGTTGAGCGTGATCTCGACACCACCTGGGAAGCCCGCCTCCGCAAGGAGCTGCTTGCTCTTGGCCACGTCCTGCCGGATGGGCTTGAGGGCGGGGTCGAAGCCGAAGTGCCGGTCCGTGAGCATGAGGGCCACGCGCTGCGCCTTGCCGTCCAACACGTTCTTGATGATGTCGTCCACGTCCACTGCGTAGTTCATGGCCCACCGCACCCGCTTGTCCGCGGTGGGGCCTTGATATGGCCCGACCAGCTTGTGCTGAGCGTCGTACTGGTGTGTGTAGTACATGAGCTGGATGGTTCGCACGCTGGGGGCGGTGGTGAGGAAGAGCTTCGGATGGTTGGCGATGATGTTGGCCATGTGGGGCGGGATGTTCACCGCCACGTCGATCTCACCGTTCTGGAGCGCGGCCACCCTGACCGCGTCGTCGGGAATGGGGCGAAAGACGAGCGTCTTCACGCGCGGGGCTCCGCGCCAGTACTGGTCGTTGGCCTCCAGCTCGATGCGATCATCCTTGACCCAGCGTACGAAGCGGTAGGGGCCCGAGCCCACGGGAGCCCGTGACACGGCCACCGTGTCCTTGTCGCGGTAGTACTTGGGCGGCACGATCGAGGCCTGGTTGGCGCTCATTTGGGTGTCGAGGATGGGCCACGGCGCCTTGGTGTGCACGCGCACGGTCAGCGAGTCCACGATCTCCACGTGACTCAGCGGGGCGAATGGCGGCGAGCCACGCATCTTGTTCTTGGGATCGACGAGTCGCTCCAGGCTGAACTTGACCGCCTCCGCGTCCACCGGCTCGCCGTTGTGGAACTTCATGCCCGGCCGGAGCTTGAACTCCCACACCGTGGGCGAGACGAGGCGAGGCATCTCGCGGGCGAGGGCAGGCTGCATCTTGAGCTCGGCGTCGCGCTCGAGGAGGGTGTCGAAGATGTTCCGGCAGATGTTGCCCGCCGGTGTCTCCTGGTGGTTCATGGGATCGAGGGTGCTGGGGTCCACGCCCTGCGCGATGACGATCTTGCCCTGCGGCGCCGCTTCGACCGCGACGGGGAGAACGGTGAAGACGGCGACGAGGGCAATCCGGATCCAGGTCATGTTCGATCTCCTCTGCGGGTGGCCCGGCTCAGGTGGCCTTGTCGTCATTGGAGTGGCCCCGGAGCCGGGTGGTCGTCCCGGCTCCGGGACAGTGGGCCAGGCTACTTGAGCGTCATGTCGTAGGCCTTGATGAGCTCGTCGCTCCGTGCCTTCCAGTTGATCCGCTTGTTCGCGCCGTACAGATCGATCTGCTGGTAGAGGGGCACTGCGGGCTGATCGTCGACCCACAGCTTGTTGATCTTGTGGTACTGGGCGAGGCGCTGCTTCTCGTCCATCATGGTCTGCGCCTGGTCGACCATGCCATCGAAGTCCGGGTTGTGGTAGTTGCTCAGCAGGCTGCCCGAGTGGAAGAGCGGCACGTAGATGCCCTCGGCGTCCATCATCCCCTGCCCCCAGCCGATGAGCCACACGGGTCCCGCCTTGTGCACGTACACCATGGTGTTGAGATAGTTCACGAACTCGAAGGTCTTGAGCGTGGTCTTGATCCCCGCCTTGGTCAGCTGCCCCGCCGACGCCTCCGCCACTTCCTTGTCACGCACGTAGCGGCCCTGGGGCGAGTTGAGCTGGATCTCGAGGCCGTTGGGGAATCCCGCCTCCGCGAGGAGCTTCTTGGCCTTGGCCATGTCCTGCTTGACGGGCTTGAGCGCGGGGTCGTAGCCGAAATGCATGCTGGGCAGCATGGTGGCTACGCGCTGGGCCTTGCCGTCGAGCACGCCCTTGATGATCTCGTCCACGTCGAGAGCGAGGGTGATGGCCTGGCGCACACGCTTGTCCGCCGTCGGTCCCTGATAGGGCCCGACCAGCTTGTTCTGGGTGTCGTACTGCGCGGTGTAGAACATGAGCTGGATGGTCCGCACGCTGGGCGCGGTGCTGAGATAGATCTTCGGATGGTTGGCGATGATGTTGGCCATGTGGGGCGGGATGTTCACTGCCACGTCGATCTCGCCGTTCTGGAGCGCGGCCACTCGCACCGCGTCGTCGGGAATGGGACGGAACACCACGTCCTTGATCTTGGCCGGCCCCCGCCAGTACTGCGGAAACGCTTCGAGGAGGATCTCCTCGTCCTTGGTCCAGCGCACGAGGCGATAGGGCCCGGTGCCGATGGGATTCTTCGAGATGAAGGCCGAGTCCTTCCCCGCGTAGGCCTTGGGCGGGTACATCGAGGCCTGGCGCTGGGTGAGGGCGACCACGAAGATGGGCCACGGCTTGGAGGTGTGCACCTTCACCGTGTAAGGATCGACGACCTCCACGCGGTCGATGGGCTTGAAGTTCGAGCTGCCGCGCATCGAGGGATCCTTCACGCGCTCCAGACTGTACTTCACCGAGTCGGCGTTGAAATCCTCGCCGTTGTGGAACTTGACGCCCTTGCGCAGCTTGATCTCCCACACCGTGGGCGCGAGGAGCTTCGGCAGTTCCGCAGCCAGGCCGGGAACGAGCTTGAGGTTCTGATCGCGCTCCACCAGGGTGTCGTACAGGTGGGTGGCGACGACGGACGCGGGGGTCTCCTGCTGGTTCATGGCATCGAGCGTGGACGGATCCACTCCCTGAGCGATCACCACCTTGCCTTCGGAAGCACCCGCACCCGGGACGGGCGCCGCGAGGACAATGAGCGCGACGGCGAGTGCCGCGCAGAGACGTATCCGGGCCATGTATGCCTCCTTGGGTGACGGATCTGTGTGGTACGACGAGCGGACCTACTCTATGGGGCGGGGCTTCGAGGTGTCAAGCGAGCGGGCCCGTTGCGCCCGCAGGTAGGCTACCGCCGCCTCCCGCGTGCTCACCACGCCCGTTGCCTGCGCCTCTCGCAGGAGGCCGAGCAGACGCCCCAGCTCCGGTCCCGGGCCGAGGCCAAGGGCTTCCATGGCTTGGCGGCCGTCGAGAAGCGGCTCCGCCGCCATGGCCGCGGCTTCCTCGGCGTGGCCGGCCATCAGCTCGCGGAGCACGCGGCTTCCCGGCCCCTCCCAGATCGAGAGGGGCGAGTCGCCTCTCAGTGCCGCCCCGTCGGCCAGTGAGAGGAGCAGCAGGTCGAGCGCATCATCCCCCAGGTCCCTGAAGAGGCGGTAGCGGGCCCGCCGGGTCACCTCTCCGGCGATGGCCAGGTGCATGGGGCGGAGATGATTCCGCACCAGCCGCTCCAGGGTGGAGGCGAGGCGGCCCGCCAGGCGCATCCGCACGGCAATGGCACGCACCCTCTCTGCTCCGAGAGCATCGTGGCCGAAGAAATGTATCTTGCCCGCGTCCTCGCTGCGGGTCTCGGGCTTGGCCACATCGTGGAGCAGCGCCGACAGCTTGAGCGCCTCACGGCGCGTAGCGCCATCCCCGAGCGGCTCGGACAGATGCGAGGCGAATGCCTCACCCCACGGGTGGAGCGCCCCGGCCTCTGCGGCGAGTACGTCGGCAGCTTCCACCGCGCGGAGACTGTGCTCCCAGACATCGAAGCGATGCGGTTCCGACTGGGTCGTGGCCTTCATGGCATGCCGCTCAGGCAGAAGCATGCCCAGCACGCCCCACTCGTCCAGCCGGCGCAGCCCCCGCGCCGACGCGGCCTCGGCAAGCATGCCGAGGACTTCGTCCCTCACGCGCTCCGCGGAGATGCTCTGGAGACCTGGCGCCGCCCGCTTCGCCGCCGACGCCACTGCGGGATCAAGGGTCCACCCGGGCACGATGGCGAGGTGCGCCGCGCGCAAGACGCGGACCGCGTCCTCCTCCAGCGACTGCGGGGAGCAGAGCCGGACCATGCGGGCTTGTAGGTCGCGGAGACCTCCGGTCGGATCCTCCACGGACGTCTCTCCCATTCTCACGAGCTCGTCCACGGCCACGGCGAGGGCATTCACCGTGAAGTCGCGTCCGCGAAGATCGCCCGCGAGATCGGGCGCGCGGAAGTCCGCGACATCGATTTGCAACCCCGGCGAGGAATCGCCGGGGGGGATCACGAGCCGCGCGGCACCTCGCCGGTCGTCGAGGACGAGAAAAGCTGCGCCGAGACGGTCTGCCGCCTCGCGCGCGAACGAGATGGCCCCCGAGGGCATGGCGATGTCGAGATCCCGAGCCCCCGCGCCACTCAGCGCGTCCCTCACCGCGCCTCCCACCACCCACGCCGGCCGCCCCGGGCCGAGGATCTCTCCGAGCGTCCGCAGCAAGGTCGCGCCGGCCGGACCCAGGGCCTCGAGGCGCAGCCGGGCCTCGTGGCTCACGGGAGGCCCAAGAGCGCGGCCGCGTTGTCGTGGAAGATCTTCTGGTAGACGGGCAGTGGCAGGTCCCGGAGCCAGAGGGCGACGCGCTCTTCCTCGTAGGGGTACGGGAGGATCGGGAAGTCGCTGCCGAAGACGATCCGGTCCTGGTGCCGCAGCAGATCGTCGTTGGTGACGGAGATGCGATTGAGGCGGGTGTCGATCTTCCAGTACTCCGGGTGGATGGGCGCGAACGCCATGGTCGTGTCGAGGTAGAGATTCGGACAGCGAGGCATCAGCTCCAGGAACTGCCGCGTCTCGAAGGATCCCATGTGAGCGACCACCACCTTGAGGGCGGGGAACCGCTCCATCACCCGCTCGAAGCGCGGAAAGCCATCGTACTCGTTCGGCCACGGGGCCGAGCCCACGTGGATGAGGAGGAAGCGGTCGAGAGCGAGGAGCCGCTCATACACGGGCAGCACGCGCGGATCGTCGGGATAGAAGCGCTGGACGTTGATGTGGAACTTGAAGCCATGGAAGCCGAAGCCCACGAGCGCTTCCTCCGCCACCTTTAGCATGTCGGGATCGTCGGGGTGGATGGTCCCGAGTGGAATGCCTGCGGGCACGCGAGGGCGAATGGCATGGAGCCAGGCATTGATGTCCCGCGCCATGCCCGCCTTGTGGGCGTAGGAGAAGTACACGAAGCGCTCGACGCCCTGCGCGGCGAGGAAGGCGGCGACCTCCTCCGGCTCGGACGGATATTCGAGCTTCCACGTCGAGCGCTCGGCGAACCAGCGCCGGATCGCCCGCGACAGTCGCTCGGGATGCAGATGCGTGTGGATGTCGATGTAGCGGAAGCCCGCCGGCGTCTCCATCAGGCCCGCACCACCCAGTGCCCCGGCCAGCCAGCCACCGCGACGGCCACTCGCACCTTCCCCTCCTTCGCGAGACGAGCCACCGCCTCATGCGTCTCCGTGGCCCTCAGGCCGAAGAGGCGGACCATGCGCGCGGGCGTGGAGTACACAGCACCCCCGAGATAGCGCGCGAGGAGCCGGTCGAGCGCGGCGGGCCGCCCGAGGGAGCGGCCTTCAGCGACGGGCTCGGGCAGCCAGCGCTCGAGAAGATCCCAGCGATAGGAGAAGCTCGGCTCATAGCGCTCTTCCGTCTTGGCGATCCAGAGCCCCTGCTGGAGCTCGGCCATCGCGTGCTCGAACTCGCGGGTCTTCGAAGCTTCTAGCATGAAGGTGTCGGCGCGCAGCCCGCGCGTGTACTGTGGGCTCTCCCGGAAGAAGCTGTCCATGAGCCGCTTGGCCGTGGCGGACATGCGGCCGGCCCGGTACTCTGCCAGGTAGTCGCGAGCGCGCTGGCGGCCCCGCACGAGAGCGTAGAAAGCCGGGAGGAGATCGAGGGCGACCAAGACCGGTCGCCCCTTGAGGAGCTTGCCGTAGTAGCAGCGACGGCGCGCGGGCAGCGAGTCCTTGAGCTCCCAGGTGAGGCCCACGCCGGCGTCGTGATGGGAATGGCGGGGCCAGCGCGGCCGCTCCCGCCCTACCACGGCCTCCCACAGGCAGGCCACGCCCTCGGGAAATCGGTAGAAGGTCGAGCAGACGCCCACCGCGTCGACGAAGGCGGCGGCCGCGCGATCGGAGCGGACACGCAGGCCGGGGCGATGCCGGAAGCATTGCGCCCGCCTCGCCTCGAGCGTGGGCGCGTCCATCGGCGGACTACACGAGCTCCACGCCGCGCTCCGTCACCCGATACTCGGCGATGTCGTCGCTCTTGGCGCTGCCGCGATGCTTCACCACGCAGAGGAAGCGGCCGAGACGATTGCCCACCCGCTCGCTTCCCATGACCATGATGGTGTTGGCCACCGCCCCGATGTCACCGGAGGCGACTTTGCGGGCGATCAGGTGCTCGAGCTGCGTCTCCTCCGTGGTTACGAGGAGAAGCGTGGTCACTTTCGCGTGATCGTAGCAATGGCTGTCGATGAAGGGCCGGTGCTTCCATACGGGCAAGCAGATCTCCATGCCCAGGGTCTCGCTGTCGCGATGGATGGTCTTCCGGTAGAGCTCGTCGAAGAGGAAGGGCTGGATGTAGTCTCCCGGCACGTCCATGGGCTCGATACCATCGACCACCACGCGTCGGCAGCCCGCGGCGAGATGGAAGTAGACGAAGGGGCGCACGGTGTAGAGGGCGTGGTTGTACTCGGCCTTCCAGTTCCAGTCGAGCTCCAAGCCTCCGTCGGGGGTGGGGACCTGGTAGTCGCGGAGCTTGCCCACCCACGGCAGGGCGTCGCAGTAGCGCGCGGCCATCTGCTCGGCCGTGGGATAGGGCTCGGCCATGGGGGTGACCGTATGGGTCCAGCGGGCGAGCTTCCACGCGTAGAGACGCTCCGCGTACTCGTGGTGCTGCTGGGAGTCGCCACGGGCGTTCATGTCAAACACGATGCCGGGCATGCCGTCGGCCGCCTGGCCCGCGTGGGCGAAGTGAAGGCCGAGATGCGTCTTGCCGATGCCCGTCGCTCCGTACACGACGCAGAGTGTGCCGGCCAGAAGGCCGCCGCCCAGCATGTCGTCCAGCTTCTGTATCCCGGTCGAGGTTCGCGCGGTCATAGGTTGCGTAGTCTATCGGCGCTCCGCGCGATGGGTCAACCGTGGAGGGGAACTCAGGAGCCGAGGAGGACGACGAGCGCGCCCCACCCGACGATGCCGCAGGCCATGAGCACTCCGCCGATCCAATCGGCCACACGCGTTCTGGACGCCATCTGTTGAGTCGTTCGAGACAAAAAAACACGCGACGACGAACGCCGCGTCACCAGTCTGCCGACGTAGATCCGCCGGCGGGCGCGTCCCGATGGTTGGCGCGCTCGGAGATGCCTCGGTGCTCTCTGCGCTGTCCGCATGGCGTCTCTCCTCACATCTCGCGTACCAATCCGACGACCTTGCCCAGGATGCGGAACTCCGCCTTCTGCGGATCCACCACGATGGGTTTCATGGTGGGATGCTCCGGCTTCAGCACGATGGCCCCGCTCTCGACGGCGAAGCGCTTCACGGTGGCCTCGTCATCCACGAGGGCGGCCACGATGTCTCCCGCCACCGCGGAGACCTGCTTCCGGACGAGGACCAGATCGCCGTCCGCGATGTGGGCCTCGATCATGGAGTCGCCCCTGACGCGCAGGGCGAACACCTCTCCGCCCTTGGCGGCCAGCCACTCCGGGCGCACGGGAATGAACTCCTCGCGCTCCTCCGAGGCGAAGATGGGTGCGCCGGCCGCGATCCTGCCCAGGATCGGAATGTCCTTTTCCCGGCGCGGACGCTCCCCTCCGCGATCGGCGAGGACAAGCGTGCGCGAGGCCCGCTTGTCCGTCACCCGCCGCTGGAGCATGCCCTTCCGCTCGAGGGCCCGGAGATGGTCGAAGGCCGCGCGGGGTGAAGTGGAAGCGTTCGGCGATATATCTCAACGTGGGCGGCGCAC
>Ga0306921_10004498_pt1 | contig 14338 bp, 15 predicted proteins | sample sta12Cox44000080_FD_203760 | JGI IMG/M metagenome (GOLD analysis project Ga0306921, IMG submission 203760) | Lab enrichment of tropical soil microbial communities from Luquillo Experimental Forest, Puerto Rico - statoxic.12C.oxic.44.000.080 (v2)... | ecosystem: Environmental > Terrestrial >...
TGCGATTCTGCGGCGCGACGAAGCGAGCGAAGTCGAGGCGAGGGTCCTGCATGATGATCGGCGCCGGAAACATCGTCCATTCCGGCTCGTCGCCGCGGCAGCCGCCCGTGAGCATGACAAGGGCGAGCAGGAGAGCGCCGCGGCGCATGCGGCGAGCCTATCCTGCCAGGCGCAAGCGAGTCAAAGCCAGACGCCCGCTGAGGCGGACGGGTCGGATGCGCCTCACGGTGGCTCGGCGAGCCGACGCAGGCCGGTGATCGTGTCGACGAGGCTGTTGCGCTCGGACGAGCGCGTGAGGAAGCCGGGCAGGACGGTGCGGACGGCCAGCGCGTAGGCGACGAGACTCGCCCCGTCGTTCGGATCCACCTGCCAGTAGCCTGAGTTCTCCCGGAAGAGGCTGTTGGAGCGGCCGGGAGCGAGCTGCCATTCGATGCGGTGACGCACGGGGTCCTGCGTCTTGTCCATGTAGAACGTGAAGGACAGCAATCCGACGGTGGCCGTATAGCGCACGAGCGCGCGCCCGTCGGAGCGCTCGAGCACCTCGGCACTTGCGAGGCGCGGGTAGTAGCGCGGATGGCCCGTATAGTCGATGAGGATGCTCCAGACCTTTTCCACGGGGGCGCGGACGAGGGCGATGGCGGTGCCTCCCTGCGCGTCGGGGCCGGCGCCCGGCGGCAGCACGTCGAGGACGATGATTTCGCCAGCGGCCAGCCGCCGTTCGGAGTCCGCGGGCATGGGGAGTGGAGATGGCATCGACGCGGTGACGGAGCCGCTTTCGGCGGCGGCCAGGCCGAGCAGCCCGACGGACACGAGGAGAGCGGTGATGGTGAGAGCGCGCATGGCGACTGCAGAGCCTAAGGGCTCGGCTCGGCGGCCATCTGATGAGCGATGTACCGGGCGAGAGCGAAGACCGTATAGCAGGGGTTCACGCCTAGCGACGTGGGCAGGATGGACGAGTCGGCGATGTACAGCCCGTCCACGTCCCAGGAGCGGCCGAGTGAATCCACGACGTCGCGCCGGGCGCTTCCTCCGAGGGAACAGCCTCCCATGGGATGGCCGCTCGTGATGGGGATGCGCTGCTGCCTCACGAGATTGAGGGTCAGAACCGTGTCGACCTCCTCGGGCGAGTTCACGATGAGAGGCTGCGTGCTGTTGAAGAAAACGCGCCGGGCCCCCGCCGCGAACATGATGCGGGCGCCGGTCTGGAGCGCATCGAGCCAATGTGGCTGGTCCGCCTCGGCCAGCTCGTACACGAATCCGCGGGAGGTGACGCGCCCGACCGCCTGATCGCGGAACATGAGGGCCAAAGTCATGGTCTGGTTGAAGCGCTTCATGAACGCCTGGTGGCTTTCCGCTGACTCGTAGGGCACGACCTGCGAGTGAGCCATGGGATGGTTCAGCATCCCCTCCAGAGCGTAGCGGACGTTGTCGCGCTCGGGATTGGCCTTGGCCTGATCGTCGACGTCGTACTTCTTCACGAAGTAGCCCATGGGCGGCGTGCCGGCAGACGGATACAGGGGCTCGTCGAAGTCCGCAGCGAACGTGACGGTGGCATGGGTGGAGAAGCGCTCGCCTATCGCGCTCTCGGCCCGCTTGGCGAGACGCAGGCGAGGCACGCCGCTCTGCATGAGGATGCGCGGCGATGCGATGGGCCCGGCCGCCAGCACCACGCGGCGGGCTCGGATCTCGATCCGCTCGCGGTTGGTGCCGCGCCCATCCGTCAGCCACCCTGTGACGCCCGTCACCCGCTGCGTCCGCCCGGCCCGGCCGTCGTCGGGCAGTGCCTCGAGGAGTAGCTGGTCCACCCGGCAGTTGGCCACGAGCTGGGCGCCGTGCCTCGCCGCCAGGGGCAAGACCATGTTGAGCGGCGTGAGCTTGCGGTTGTAGCGGCAGCCGAGGCTGCAGAAGCCACAGCCGAAGCACTGATGCGCGTTGCGCGGAGGCGGGCCGTGGTGGGGCATGCCGAGCTTCTGGACCCCGCGACGCATTGCCGAATTGTTGCCCGCGATCTGCGACTCGGGCACGGGCGCGATCCGCAGGAGCTTCTTTATGGCCTCGAGGTGCGGGTCCAGGTCGCTGTAGTCGAACGTCGCGCCGTAGAGCTCGCGCCAGTCGCGGATGACCGGCCGGGGCGGCTCGAAGGCGAGCGCCTGATTGATGGTGGCGGCGCCGCCCACCATCTTGCCGGTCACCACGGCCGCCGTGATCGTCGGGACCTCCCGGCGGAACATCTCGGTCACCGAGAACTCCGTGTCGAGGATGCGCGGCATCATGAGCTCCTCGCGCTGGAGGAACTCGCTCGGCTCGATGTACTCGCCCTTGTCGAGGATGAGCACGCGCTGCCTGGTCCTCGCCGCCAGCTCGGCGGCCACGAAGGACCCTCCGGCCCCGGAGCCCACCACGGCCACGTCAGTTTCCAGGACGAGATGATCGGTACCGCTCACGACCCGGGCCGCCTCGAGCGCCGTCGGCAGCGCCTCGTGCGCGACGACACGACGACGCAGGACGGCCATGTTGTCGTCGGTTTCCTGGGCCATGTCGAACGAGGTGGCGGCCGCGAGATCCGAAAGAGGCTTGGCGGGGTCCAGCAGCCACGGCCCCGGATACCGCATGGCCTTCCAGATCACCTTCTCGTTGAAGTAGATGGGGACGGTCCCGATGAACCGCGCCCCGGTGAAGATGTTGCGCAAAGTCCGGATGTTGCTGTCGCGCAAGAAGATGAAGTAGCGGTTGGCGTCGTCCGTGTGAAACCGCCGGAAGCGAAGGTTCGCCGGCAGGCCCAATCGCGTGTTGAAGGTGCGCGTGAAGGTGGGCAGGAGATCGAGGAAGTTGACGAGGGTCCTCATGTTGGCGACGAAGGCATCGCCGTGGGCCCAGGCGAAGTCAGACCAGACCTCCACCAGATCGTAGCCCGGGTCATCCTCCTCGAGGAGCTGCCGGAACTCCGTATCGGGAGGATTGAAGCCGTCGATGATCTTGGCGATGACGCTCTGCTCGATGGACGTGAACGGCTCCGCGTCGCCGAGCCGCCGGCGTTGCCTCTGGTTGCTCACCGTCGTGCAGCCCGACGACAGCAGGAGCGCCGCGCTCGACGCCTGCAGCAGACGGCCCAGGAACTGCCGCCGGCTCATAGCGCGGGTCACGTCCGCGTCGAAAGCGCCTTGCGCGTTCACGATCTGGGCCGCTCCCGGACGGGTTTGACGAACTGATGCGTGTTGACGACCTGCCCGTTCTCCGTCGTCCCCGCGCGCACGTGGCAGCGCGTGCAACGGTTGACCTCGCCCGCGCTCTGACGGTTGAAGTGCTGCTCATATCCTACATGACAGGTGTCGCAGAATTGAGGACGCTGGACCGCTTTGAGGTCGACGCGATGCTCGTCGTAGTGACACGCGAAGCAGAGACGCCCACCCAACGTGCCCGAGGCAGAGTCACCGACGAAGCGCTTGCCTCCCGGGGTGGTCGCAATGAATCCCTCGTGGCGGAGGGCGACCCGCGCCGGCTGATCGTTGTCGAGGGGACGCAGCTGCCGGTCCGCGAAGTGCGCGCTCTCGAGCGTCTGCTCGTAGGCGGGTTGATGGCAGGCCCCGCACGTGCTGTCCTGGACCGGCTCCGTGAAGTTCGGATGGCCTCCCGGCGAGTGGCATTGCCCGCAGCGAATGCCCATGGCGGCGTGACGGCTCTGGGCATAGGCTTCGCCCACCGGCGCTTCATGGCAATTCTGGCAATCCGGAACGTAAACCGGAGGTCCCGAGACCGACTTCTCCGGATGAGGCCGGCCTGGGTGCCACTTTCCCATCAGGAAGCAGCCGCCCAACGCGAGCAAGGTCACGCTCGCGAGCACGACCCCCTTGAGCCAGGCGACGACGCCGTGTGAGAGCATGGAATTTGAGCCCTCATCCTACAAATGTGTGCCGTGATTCTACATCGGCGGCTCACACCGCCTCCCCCTTCACTCAGGCCACCCCCTGCGTGGGCGTCACGACCCAAGTCCGGACTGATGGTGAATCGCCAGGCCCTGGCGACAGCCTGCTAACGGCGGCGGAGGCGGCCGGCGATCTAGTGCGCCTCGCCGTGTATGGCCGCGCGGTGTATGGCGGGTAGTTCCTGGTACACCGCGTCGCCGACGCGCTTCGGGTAATCGTCGGGAAAGGTCCACATCCCGGGGCCCGGCCCGTGGACCAGGCCGCGCCAGGCCGGGTCGAAGGGGTAGACCATCGAGAGCAACACGTCGCTGGAGACGCGCTGGTTCGCGATCCAGTAGCCGTGGCCGCGTATGCCGGTGAGCTCGTGGGGCCCCTCGACACCGGTCACGTCGATGGTGATCAGACGCTCGTCGCTCGCCAGCGTCTCGAGATCCTCGCGCGTCAGCTCATCGAAGCGCGGCCGGCCGAGCCGCGAGGCGCGGGCCAGCAGGCCCGCGAACCTCAGCGCGGCGTCGTCCTCCGACAGGTACACTTCGGTGCGCCTCGACATGTCCGAAAGCGCTGGCAGGTGTGAGCGGGCGAAGGTCTGGAGGTCGATGTCGGCGGCGATGAAGATGTCGTTGGCGATCCGGTAGTGCCGCTGCAGGGCGTCGCGGTCCTCGTCCGGGTGCGCCTGGCGCAGCTGCACCAGGGCCTCGGCGAGCAGAGGCGAGCCACAGCTGAAGGCGACCAGGTTGAGGCGCCGCGCCTGGCTCTGCTCCGCGACCAGCGCGATCAGCCGCGCGATGTCGGGCACGAACGCGCGCGCACGGGGACAGTCGAAGAGGTAGTTCCAGAACCGCGTGCCCGTGGGCCAGGAGAAGGCGATCACCGTCGAGCTGCTCCCCAGGAAGTGCGCCCAGCTGCCCATTAGGACCATCACCTGGTCGAAGGTCGCGCGGTAGCCGGGCACGTAGATGACCACGGAGCGGTCGGGCTCTCTCTCGACCTGACGGTCGATGGCCGCGACGAGCTCCCGCTCGGCGGCGCCGCCCGGCGCGCCGACGATGCCGAACTCCTCGACGGCCACAACGCGGGCCGGGCGCGGCGTCTCCGGACGGCTCGTGCGGTCGGACTGGACGAGGTCGTCGTAGGACCATCCTGGCTCGCCGAGCTGCACCCGGGCCACGCCGAGTCGCACGGCGTTGCCCGCGCGGCTCGTGTAGCGCTCGGGCGCCTCCGGCGGCGCCGGGGCGCGCGTCGTCGCAAAGAACACGCTCACTTCGGTCGCGCGGCGGTCGGGCGCGACGATACGGGAGAAGTCGAGCCGCGGGTCCTGCATGACGATGGGCGTGGGCACCATCCTGCGCACGATGGTCTGACTGCAGGAGGCCGGCAGAGTCGCGAGGACGAGGGCCATCGCGGTGGCGAGGCGGCTCAGGCGACTCATTACGGCATTATAGGCTGCCGGGCCCCCACCGCGGGCGCATCGGGGCCCATGCGTTCTTGGACCCGCAGCCAGAAGGCCGGGAGGAAGGTCACGGTGGCTGGCGGTCCCCCGAAGCGGAGCTGGATCAAGTACGACAGCGGCGTAACCACCAGCGTGCCGAAGAAGCCGCTGATCGCGCTGCCGAACGCGCCCGCGGCGATCCGTTGCGTCACGAACGCCATGAGGAGGACGAGGAGCATCCAGCGGAACGAGTTGCGTGGCGCGGAGAAGTGCAGGTAGACGCCGTAGCCGAAGACGAACACACCGACCCACCCGGCCCACGCGACCTTGTGGTAGAGCGCGTCGGCCTGGAGCAGGTACTCGGGGCTGTAGCCGACGACGGCGGCTCCCGCTGCGAGACCGAACGTGAGCAGCACGAGTTGCACGAGGCCGGCGATCAGCCGGCTGGAGCCGCTCACCATGTCGCCGTACGCCAGCTCCACCATGCCGAGGGTGAGCATGGCGCCGGGCAGGAAGGTCACGAGGGGCGGAACGAGGACGTGCAGCGGGTCTACCGGCAGGCCGTGGTTGACGGCGAGGAAGACGAGCGCCGACACGGAGGCGGCGGCGACCACCGGCAGCGGCATGGCCATGATCCCGCGTCCCCGGTTCAAGAGCTTCACGGCGCCGATGCTCGCGCCGAGGACGGCGGCTGCGCCCACGTTGGTCAGCGTTGGCATCAGCACCATGGCCAGGCCGAGGGTCAGGATCGTGTGGCCCACGATGACGCCCCTGGCGCCGAATCGCGGGCTCTGCTGCAGGATCACGGCGAGCCGCTCCAATCCCCCGGCTGGCGTGACCTCGGCGCGCTGGGCGGCTTCTCCCAGGGCGTAGACGTCCGCCATCTGGTCGAGGCGGAGCGTCTGGGGCTCGCTCGCGCCCAGGGTGACCCGCTCCTGCTCGCCGTCGTGCAGCGCGATGAAGACGGCCGTGGGGAATGTCACCACCCGCGAATTCCGCATGCCGTAGGCGGCGGCGGCACGGCGCAGCAGGACCTCGACCTTCGCCGTCTGCTCGCCGCAGGCGAGATAGGCGCGCCCCAGCCGGAACATGAACTCGAGGAGCGCGTCCGTGTCGGGCTTCCCGGACTCGGCGGTCATGGGCACGTCAGCGGATCGCGATCATCCGCGTGGCTCCGCCGGCGTCGCGGATCCAGAGCATGTTGCCCTCCATCTTGTATGTGACGACGTTCTGGAGCGCGGCGAGGGATTTCCCCTGCAGCTCCATCACGCCGGGCGGGCCCGAGCATAGCTTGCGGGTGCTGGCCAGGGCGCTGACCTTGAGGGCGCCGCTTCCGCTCTCGAAGGGCCCGTGTAGCTGTTGCGCCGGGCCTGGCCAGTCACCAGGCCGCGGGCGTCGAAGCTCACCGTCATGTCGGTGCCCGTGACGAGGGAGACGACGGCCTGGTTGCCGTTGTTGTAGCTCACGACCTTTCACCTCGTGCCGGCGAGTCCGGCGGGCGCGCTCGCCGCAAAGGTCACGGAGCTGCTATCGAACTTGAACTCGAGCACCAGATTGCCTTCGTGAAACAGGTACGAGGAGACCATCCCGAGCTACCGCAGGTACTCGTTCCCGAGAGAGCCAGGCGCGCAGGCGGCCAGCCTAGAAGGTCCGCGCGCGATGGTCAGGCGTCGACCGTCCGTCGTGTACGTCCCAGCCGCGCGATCACAGTCTGCGCGGACGGCCACCGTGCCCGAGGGCGTGAACTCGATCTGGTAAGCGTTCGGATCGGCGGGCGTCCAGCGCTTGCCGTCGTTGGAGAGCGAACTCGTCCATGTCCACACCGTGCCCGTCACCGGCTGCTCCCTCTTCGCCGACATCTGCGGCGGAGTCGGGGCAGCCGCATCGTGCGCACAGGCCGCCAGGACAAGACTTGCCACGACCACCGACAGCGCGACGAGCGACGATCGGGTCCGAGCCATGGACGCACCTTGGCCTGTTTTCCGGCCAAGCGCAACCCGGGAGGGCGAGCGCCAGGCGGGTGGAGAACGGTGTGAGGCCCGAGGCAGGCCCCGGGTCACGCACGTGCGCGCGCGGGACCTCGACCAGCGTTTACTTCCGCGACCCCGACGACAACCTGGTCGCGTTCACCGTCTACGGCAGGTGACCCCGGGCCGCCTCAATGGGCAAGCGTGACCGTGCGGCCCGTGGCCGACGATCGCTCGATCGCGTCGATGAGCTTGTGGCGCCGAACGGCCAGGTCGAAGTCGACGTCGAACGATCCACGGCGGCACAGGGCGTCGGCCGCGCGCGCATAGGCCTGGGCGACGTTGTAGGGCTGACCGGCCGGGGTACTCTCGGGCACGAAGGCGTACTTGGCGGGTGCCGACATCGACGCCATCGGCTCCTTGCCGCAGCCCGCGAGCAGTTGGCTCGATCCGGTGTTGAACGAGCCGTCCGCGTGCAGCACCAGCGTCCCCTCGCGTCCGTAGATCTCGATCCGGTTGCCGCCGGGATTCGAGGGGACGGCGGCCACGTTGATCGCCACCTCGGCGCCTCCCACCATGCGACCGACGACCGTGATGCTGTCCGGCGAGTCGACGGTGACCGGCATGCCCTCGAGCGTGCGCCACTGGGGGATCCGCGTCGCCACGCGGGCCGAGACCTCGGCGAACTCCCCGAGGACCGCGCACAGGGCATCGATCGCGTGGCCGCCGGTGATGGTGAGCACGTTGGCGCCGTTCGCCCGGACACCTTGCCAGATGCGGCCAGGCCCGCGCTGCAGCTGAGCCTGCACGACGCAGCTGAGGTTCGCGGCCAGCACCTCGCCGATGTAGCCTTCTCGGATAAGATCGCGTGCGTACATGATCGCCGGCGCGCTACGCGCCTGCAGGCCGACGATGGTTGTGAGCGAGCGCTGGCGGGCGCGGGCCGCCATCTCCTCCGCCTCGGCGAGGTTTTTGCCGAGCGGCCACTCGCAGAGGACGGGTTTGCCGGCCTCGAGCCCCGCCATGACCAGCTCCCGATGGCCGGGCACGCGCACGCAGACGACGACGAGGTCGACGTCAGGGGCGGCCGCCATGTCACCGAACCGGTGAAAACCCCGCGCGGCGCCGAACGCCGCCGCAGAGGCCTTCGCGGTATCCTCGTGCGCGGTGCAGACCGCCTCGAGCTGGTACTGGGGCAGAGCTTTCAGGGCAGGAACGTGGGCGTTGGCCCCCCAGCCGCTACCTCCCTGAGTCACGGTCGCGCCCACGATTCCCACGCGAATCCTGTCCGGCATCGGAGTCTCCCTCGCAGACTATCTATCAGAAGACGATGAGCAACCGACCTCGAGTCCCGCCGGCCGCCATTTTACGCTGCGCCTCCGCCGCCTGCTCGGGACGGAACGTCTCCGCCACGCGCAGGGTGAGCCGCTTCTCGGCGACGAGGCGTGCAAGCTGCTCAAGCGCCTCGTGATTGTGCAGGTACGAGGTCACCCGCACCGGCTCGATCGTGATGCTGCGCTCCGACGGGCCGGCGAAGCCACGCACGGTAGCGAGCTTGCCGCCATCGCGAATCGCGGGTAAGACGGTGGCGTCGAGTACCGCCGCGTCGATCAGCCCGTCGACACCGCCGGGCGCCGCGTCATGTAGGCCGCGCATCGCTGCCTCGCCACGGAGCACCACCATCTGCGCCCCAAAACCCTTCACCAGCGCCGCGTCCGCCGACCCCGCCACGGCGATCACGCGCAGCCCGTCGGCGACGCCGAGTTCGACCGCGTAGCCGCCGACGGCCCCGGCGGCACCGGTCACGCCGAGGGTCTGCCCGGGCCTGAGCGCGAGCCGGTCGAGCGCGAGGCGGACCGTGAGCCCGTTCATCGGCAGGGTGGCAGCGGCCTCCAGGCTCGTGCCTTCGGGCACGCGAGCGACGGACGCCGTTGGGACGACCACCTGCTCCGCCTGGGCGCCCCCGCCGGGACGGCGCGGGTTGACGATCGCCATCACGCGCTCGCCGAGGCGAAACTTCGCGCCCTCGCCGACGGCGTCGACCACGCCGGCCAGCTCCATCCCGGGGATGAAGGGCGGTCGGACGCCCATTCCGGCCAGCTGGTCGACCGTGAACTGCCGCCCGCTGCGGAAGCTGATATCGGTCGGGTTGACCGTCGCCGCCGCGACGCGAATCCGCACTTCGCTGGCACCGGCGGTCGGCTCCGGCAACTCCGACACCTCCAGCACCTCGGGGCCGCCCAGCCGGGAGAAGGTCACAGCACGCATGTCAGTACCGTCCACCGAGCTTGCGGTGATCCCAACTCACGATCTTTTCGGGGACGACCTTGAGCACGACGCGCTTGGGCGCGCTGGCCGCGGCCCCCCGGTTGACCGGTGCCGGATCCGTCTGCACGACCGCGCGTCCCTCGAACGCCGCCCGCACCGCCGCCTCGCCCTCGAGGATCTCGCAGCGACCGCGAATCATGACCCCCCGCAGCTCGGCATAGTCGTCGCCAGCCTCCGCCATCAGCGCCACCTTGGGGTTGCGCCGGATGTTGACGACCTTCTGAGCCTTGCCGTACGAGGTCATGTAGAAGGCACCGTCACGGGCGAAGTAGTTCATGGCTACGACGTGCGGGAAGCCGTCCCCATCGATCGTCGCGAGGGCCGCCTTCTTACGCTCCCGGAAGAATGCGGCCTGCTCGTCGGGAGTGAGCTGGATCTGCTGGCGCCGATTGATGGCCATCTGTAATGTCCTCCTCGATCAGGGTCCCACCCGTTCCATCCTGCGCCATTCGCCGATCGACCCGGTGTTCGGGTTGGTGCCCGGATCGTCGGTGCCGACCATGTTGCCCTGCCGATCGCGCCAGTAGTACTTGTACGTCATCGGCATCTCCACCGCCTGGTTCGTCCCATAGCGATTCGAGAAGGTCTGGACACCCCCCAGGCTCTCGCGCACGGCGAAGTTCCTGCGGTCCTGGCTGGCATTGCGATCGTCGGTGACCTGCTGCCAATTCTTCCGCGACCAGTCGGCCAGCGCAGCGCGGATTGGCTCGTTTTTGCGCGGACTCTTCCAGACTCTAGCTGCCTTTTGCAGTCGATGTGGTCGGTGGGATGAAACCGGGCACGCCGGTGCTCACCACTGGATTCAGTCGCTGCCTGGTCTGGATTCGACTGATTTCGTCGAACGCGTCTTGCGGAATGCGCGAGATGTCGAAGTTTTCTTTCGCGCGCGCGGCAGTTCTGGGCGTCGTCAGCACCGCGGTGCCGCGCTGTATCGCCCAAGCGAGCAGCACTTGTGCTGGCGTTTTCCCGGCGCGCGCGGCTGCCGCCGACACGACTGGATCCTCGAGCAGTCCTGGCTTCATTCCGTGACCCAACGGGGCAAAAGCCAACAGCACGATGCCCTTCTCGTTGCAGAATTCCAGTAGCTCCGTTTCCGGTAGATAAGGGTGCGATTCGACTTGGACTACCGCCGGCTTGATCCGTGCCGATTCATAGATGGGCTTCAGCGTTTCCAGCGAGATGTCTGACAACCCGATCGCGCGGCATGTGCCGTGATCGACGAGGGCTTCCATCGCTTTCCACGTGTCGAACAAAGTCACCTCATGGTCGTAGAGGACGTTGCCGTCTTTGTCCCGCGGATCCTGGTTGTCGCCGGGCTGAAATGCGAACGGAGTATGAATGAGATAGAGATTCAGATACGTGAGGCCGAGCCTGTCGAGGCTCGCCTCGAAGGCCCGCGCGACGCGCTCGGGGCGATGGTTTGTGTTCCATACTTTCGTGGTAACGAAGATGTCATCGCGAGCGATACCTACCGTGGCGAGTCCTTCTTGCAACGCTCTGCCTACTTCGCGCTCGTTCCCGTAGCGCTCGGCGCAATCGAAGTGCCGGAAGCCGGCAACGAGTGCGTCTCGGGTTGCCGTCATCGTGGCGGCCGGGTCGGGAATCAAGGTGCCGAAGCCGAGGGCAGGCATTTGGCCGGCGCCGCGGATAAGAGGGATTTTGGTCATTCGGATATCTTGATATTCAGCCATTGGTTACACCTCCATGCCAACTCGCCTCTCGTGTCAGCGCCATGCTCGCATTAGAACAGCGCTGTCAATGTAGCGCCATTAAGGCTAGCGATCCTATTGAAAGGGAGTGACGAGACGCGCGAAAGGCCTCCATCGCACATCGATTCGAGTGATTGACCTTCACAGCTCCGCCCACACAAGCGAATCCTGCACAAGCCAAGCAGACGTCTCGTCCCTCGAACGCCGCCCGCACGGCAGCCTCGCCTTCGAGGATCTCGCAGCGGACGCGGATCATCCCCCCCCGGCAGCTCGGCGTACTCGTCGCCGGCAGACACCCCGAACCACGACGGTCATGCCTTCGAGGCCGGGATTGCAGACACACGTGAGGAGAGCGCCGCAGCACCATACCTAGCCCGGAACAGCGACGTGGCGCATGGTACGATGCCCTCCATGCGAAGGAGTGATCGGTGACGACCAGAGTCGACGACCTCGGAAAGATTCCGCTCTTCTCGCGCCTCTCCAGCGTCGACCTGCAATTCCTCGCCACCAAGATCGACGAAATTGAGGTTCCAGCAGGCACCGCCCTCATCACCGAGGGAATGGGCAATCACGCCTTCTACCTGCTCGCGCACGGCGAGGTCGACGTGTTCGTCGGTGGCACCCACCGACGCAGCTTGGGTCCCCACGACTTCTTTGGTGAGATCAGCATGATGGTGCTCGAGCCGGCCACGGCCACGGTGGTGACCCGAACACCCGTGCGCGCCTACGTTATGAGCCACCGCCAGTTCCTCGAAGTGAGGGTCCACGAGACCGTCATGCTTCAGCTCAAGGCCGCCATGGGCGACCGCCGCTCCGCCGATCAGAAGCTGGTGTCCTAGAGGGCGGTAGACCAGCGGACGGATCACCGCAGCTCCAACCCGCTGATGTTGCCAGCCGGCATGGCGCCCTCGGACCATCCCATCATCCGCTTTCGTTCGGCAGCCTATGTGGAATCGTACACCCGGCGCGCCGGCGAGGCGAAACAGCCGAGCGCGATCACGCCCGCGGACGTGAAGAAGGGAGCATATCCACCATGCGTTCTGACATCTCGCCCGGACACACGTTCCCTGATTACCAGCTGCCCGATCACACATCGACTCTGCGCAAGCTCAGCGACCTGCAGGGCGAGGACCCGCTGATACTCACGCTCGCGCGCGGCCACTACTGCCCCAAGGAGCACCAGCAGCATCGGCAGCTCGCCGCCTTCTACCCAGAGGTCGCGGTGGCGTACACCCAGATAGTCACGATCTCGACCGACGACCACCACACGCTCCAGGAGTTCCGCGCGTCGGTCGGCGCCCAGTGGACCTTCCTCTCCGATCCTGGGCGAACGATTCAGAAGGACCTCAAGATCCAGGAATACACGGACCCGGAGAACGACCCGATGATCCCACACACCCTCGTACTCAAGCCGGGGCTCGTCATCTACAGCATCTACAACGGCTACTGGTTCTGGGGCCGCCCGTCGGTGGAGGACCTCCGTCGCGACCTGCGCGCCGTCACGAGTGAGATTCGACGGGACTGGGACCTGAGCACCCCCCTGGACTCCGCGAGGCCTGGGACGCAGGCGACCTGTCGCCCTTCCACGGGTGGAACAAGCGAAGTCGGAAGTAGACGAAAACGGACAGACTCTACAAGTCAATGACGACATCCTGGATCGGTTGTGAGCAGCAGACGAGAAGGTTGCCGTCGGCGGGCTTTTCGAGCGGCTCCGGTCCGTAGACGACCTCTCCCGAGACCAAGCCGCTCTCACAGCTGTGACACACACCAGCCCGGCATGACCAACGGACGGGGACGTCGCACGCCTCGGCCAGCTCCAAAATGCTCCGCTGGGCCGATGCCTTCCAGTGGGCGGCGATGCCGCTGCGCGCGAACGATACCAGCCGACCAACGTTGGCGTCATCCTTCGGCGGATGCGGAGTGCGCCTCGCTGCGCCGACGACACCCGGGGTCATCGACTGGCTGCCGTTGAACATTTCGACGTGGATCCGCTCCGGCGCCAGGCCCATCGTGGCGAGCGCCTCCTTCATGTCTGCCATGAAGCGAGTCGGTCCGCAGAGGTAGACATCTGCCTCTGTTGGGACGTGGACGTCCTCGAAGACCGACCTCGAGAGGTGGCCCGCGGCGTCGAAATCCTCACCCATCCTGTCGCGCGACCCTGGCCGGCTGTAGCACACATAGCTCCGGCCGTCCGTGAGCGAGAGCATGAGGCGGCGGACTTCGGCGGCGAATGGATGATACTGCCGATCGCGAGCTCCGTGCAGCCACAAGACCTTCCGAGTCGAGCGAGCAGCCACCAATGCGTGCAGCATCGCGAGAAGAGGGGTCGCCCCGATTCCCGCGCTGAGCAGCAGCACCGGCCGCTCTCCGGACTGCAGAGTGAATCCTCCGCGAGGCGAGCTGACGTCGAGGACATCGCCCGCCCGGGCATGGTCGCGCAGATAGGTTCCGGCCGCCCCATTCGGCTCGATCTTCACGCTGATTCGATAACGCTCCGTCGAGGGGGGACCCGAGAGCGAGTAGCTGCGAAACAGTGGCGAGGCGCTGGCTGTCGGCTGAAGGCGCAAGACCACGTACTGGCCGGGCAAAACCGTAGGCAGCGGCTGACCGTTCGGGCTCTGCATCGTCAGTGAAAGGACGTCCGTGGCCTCCTGATCGATCGCCGTCACCGCGAGTGGCCGAAATCCTGGTGCAGCCGGATGCGCGGCGACGGCCGGCGTAAGCCCCGTATTCCCATTCCCTGCCGCAGTCGTTTGGCTCTGCACTAACGATTCGAAAGACGAGCGCCACCCCGGTGACAGTCCCCTGATCCGCAATGCCCGCTCCAATCGACCGCGTGGATGATTGGGCGAATAGAGGAGCGCGTTGATCTCTGCGACCGTCATTCGATCGTCCGCCTCTCCCACCTTCACGATTTCGTCGCCGGCGCCCACCTCCCCTTCCCGCAGCACGCGGAAGTAGAACCCCGGCCGTCCGCTGGAT
>Ga0306921_10004501_pt1 | contig 14337 bp, 13 predicted proteins | sample sta12Cox44000080_FD_203760 | JGI IMG/M metagenome (GOLD analysis project Ga0306921, IMG submission 203760) | Lab enrichment of tropical soil microbial communities from Luquillo Experimental Forest, Puerto Rico - statoxic.12C.oxic.44.000.080 (v2)... | ecosystem: Environmental > Terrestrial >...
GAGAAGACGTCGAGATAGGCGCGCTCGATGTTAGTAGGTAGAGTCCAGGTTGCGCTGAGCTGCTTTGATGGCGTGTCCAAAGTCACTGTCCCGCCAGTGGCGCTGGCTGACATGGGCAGCACCACATCGGCAGTGCGCGGCGCCCGTTGGAACTGCGCTGCTGGGTAAAACTGCCGGTAGGCGCTGCCGTGTATCACGCTGGTGTACGTCGAGCTGACCAGGTTGCCGAGATCGACCCGGCCACTTTGTGGCATCGTAAACGGCGGGCTGTAGTCAGTCAGGTTGCTCTCGATGTGCCATGATCGTGACACGTCGTGAGAAGGCTCGGCGGTCGTCCCGAAGTAGACGTTGGTTGCGCCCATCCAGATCTCAGCTGTGCGGTCAAACTGCCGCCCGGCATCAATCGACCAGTCAGCATTGAGCACAACAGCAGCCCATGGTCCGGGACAATCCGTCGGCGGAGTGTAGGTGAAGAGCTGGGGATTGAAGTCGGCAAAGTCGAGATTTGAAAAACAATTGCACAACACACGGAGTCGTATTCGGCCGCGGCACTGGAGGGTTCGACGTCACCGTGTTTTCCGAGCCAACCACAGCATTGCTGGCGGCGGTGTAATTCTGTGCGAGCCCAGGAGCGTAAACTTCTCAAGACCGCGAGGCGAGAGGCGGACGAAGGGGGCTTATGTTATGAAGCCTTCCAGTGATCGCGGCGAATCCCCGGCGCAGCGAACAATTACTGACACAACTGGTATGGGGCGCAATCGAGGAGAGAGCAGATGAAGGCAATCACCGTAGAACCCAAGAAGCCGGGAACGGCACGTCTGGAAGATGTCCCAGGGCCCGAGGTCCGCAATGGGTCGGTACTTGTAGAGGCGTTGGCTGTCGGTGTGTGCGGAACGGATGTCGAAATCGCCGACGGCAAGTATGGATGGGCTCCTCCCGGCAAAACCCGCCTAGTGCTCGGACACGAGTCTCTGGGTCGGATGATCGAACCCGACCCCGCCGGTCGAATGAAAGAGGGTGAGATTGTCGTGGGTATCGTACGCCGTCCTGACCCTGTTCACCGTCCTGACCCTGTTCCCTGCCCGAATTGCGCCGTCGGAGAGTGGGACATGTGTCGCAACGGTCAATACACCGAGCGCGGAATAAAGCAGATTGACGGCTATATGTCCGAACAGTGGCGAATTGAACACGATTATTCGATCAAGATTGACCCCTCGCTGGGGCTGCTTGGCGTGCTGCTGGAGCCGACTACCGTCGTCGCAAAAGCCTGGGAGCAAGTCGATCGGATCGGCGGCCGTTCCTTCTGGCAACCACGAACCGTGCTGATCACAGGTGCCGGCCCGATCGGACTGCTGGCTGCGCTGTTAGGCAAGCAACGCGGCTTGGACGTTCACGTCCTAGACCGTGTCGAGTCGGGAAGAAAGCCTGGGCTGGTGCGAGCGCTCGGGGCTACTTACCACAGCGGGAACGTCACACGGATCGGATTCGAACCGGACGTCATTATCGAATGCACCGGAGTTGGACCTGTCATCAACGATTGCATTCAACAGCTCGGCTCCGGAGGCATTGTGTGCTTGACCGGCGTCGGAGCTGGCGGCGGCGCCAGCAATAACATCACCGCGGACGTAGCGGCGGATGCGGTCCTGAGAAACAAAGTCGTTGTGGGCAGCGTGAATGCAAACAAGCGCCACCTGGTTCAAAGGCGGGGAAGCGCTGGCGCGCGCCGACCGCGCCTGGTTGTCAAAGCTCATCTCACGGCGCGAAAAGCCGGAGACCTTTGCTCGTGCTCTGGAGTGCAAGCGAGACGACATAAAGGTGGTTATTCAGTTCGCCGAGATGTGATCGAAGTACGTGCTTACTCTAAGACTAGGTCGGCTAACCTGGGAACGGTACCCTTAAACAATCCATGCGGGACGCGTCATCCATTGGTTCCGAAGTTCGCAACGATCGCCGTGATGTCGTCGTGCTGTTCCTGAGCGCTGAACCGCCGAACTTCATCCACGATTGCAGTCAGCAAAGCCTGGCAAGATAGATCGCGATGTTGCCGCAGCGCTTCAATCAGGCGGCCCTCGCCGAATTCTTCTCCTCGCCCGTTACTGGCTTCGGTGACGCCATCCGTGTAAAGCGCAAGCACATCGCCGGGAGAGAGTTCCTGCTCTTGCATAGAGCAGTCCCACTCTTTGAACAGCCCCAGCAGCGTGCTGGTCGATTCAAGCTGTTCCACGTTGCCGTCTCTTTTCAGTAAAAGGCCAGACAAGTGTCCGCAATTGGCGTAGCGCAGGCGCCTCGTCGCGTCGTCATACTCGGCAAAGAAAAGGGATGCGTACGCGTTGTCGCCGGTGTTGTCATAGAACATGCGGTTTACAGATCGGAGCAGTGCCTCGGGCTGATCGACGGCCAGCGCCGTCTGGCTCCGCAGGCTGGCCTGCAAACTCGCCATCAGCAGGGCTGCCGCGATACCCTTGCCGGAAACATCGCCGATGATCAGTCCCAGCCGCTGCGGTCCGAGATTCAGGAAATCGAAATAATCCCCTCCCACTTGTCGCGCTTGCAGGCACAGGCCTGCGTACTCCAGGTTTCTTAACTCCGGTCGAACCTGGGGAAACAACCGCGCCTGCACTTGCTTTGCTATTTCCAGTTCATGGGCGGCACGTCGTTCGGACTCGGCTTTCGCGGCATGCGCCTGCCGTCGCAACTCTAGGCTTCGCTTCACCTCATCGAATCCTTCCAGTCCAAACCAATTCCCGTCCGGATCTTCGAACCGGGCAAAGGTTCCGCCCCACATCGGGTTCTCGGGGGCCGACAAGAAATGGACCCCCCGCTCGCTCCACTCTTTGTACTTGGCGTGCACATCCTCGGTCATAAAAAGAACCCAGTGGTACCCGCCGATCAGGTTGTATTCCGGCCGGTCGGGCTTGGGAGCAACCAGCGTAAGATTGGCGACGCCGTCGGGAGGGGCAACTTCAATATAGCGGTCGCCAGACGATAGGCGCTGATCCACGATCAGTTCGAAACCCAATTGGTCCACGTAAAATCGCAGACTCCGGTCTAGATCGCGAACGAAAATGAGGACGTCCTGGATGCAGAGATAGAGTTCTTCGCGGCCTGGGCGAAGCACAGTCCGGTTCGTCCAAGAGAGGGCGGGGTCGCTGGACATCGGCCCGATTATAGTAGGAAGCCAAACTCTCTGTGTCTAGACGCAGACTTCTCAACGGTAATCAGCATTTCGACCAATTTCTTGTTGTCCTGAATGTCAGGCGCGGAAGTGACGCCCAAGCGCTTCGCACCTTTGACACGCCGAATACCGGCGGCTAGCTCTGGGGCCATGAGGTCTACGTCCGAGGCTTCGCATGGGAGCCCGTCGCACCGCCGCCAAGCAGGCATTGGGTGAAGGGAGCCAGGTTTTTCTGCTCCCGGAAGAACCTGTACCGGAGCACGACTGTCCGAGTAAGGGCCAGCCTTGGCTTCGAACAGTACCAGCCGATACTTCGTGGATCGCATGACGATACGGTTCCCGCGAACCGGCGGTCGCCAGGGAGCTCAACACCCTGTTTTTCCACTGTTACAAGTCGGGGAGCGAATGCGGCCGCGGTAGGGCGGGATCATGTTGGCCAGGTCACCCGAGCCCGTCTCTGGTCAGCGTTGAATCGCTGAGCTGTCAAGACGGCAAGGCTGGGAACCACCGACGTTGTAACCCGGAAGATGCCGGTCTTCAGGATGTGTGTGGATGAGAAAGATAATGTTGCCTCAGCAGATCTTTTCCATAGTCGTTGCCATTCGGCGTGCGCACCACACAATGGATGTGCTGCTGAGTTGGCTTCATGGGATCGGCGCTGAACCTGCTGAGATTTGCGGGGCGCTGGTGGTCAAACTCAATCAGGATCACGGGGCTTTGTACGCGGTAATAAAAAACGCTGTCGGGCTGCGTACCGCCAATCCACGTGAACCAGGTGTTATCCAGGTGACGGTCCACCTCGTCCATCTTTACCCGGGTATGGCCTTCATCCATGTTGCTGGCATAGAGGTGGATCAGGTCGCGCAACCGCTGTCGCGCTGGATCAGGCAGATCGTTTGTCCGCAGTCCGGCGTATTCGATTACGACGTTGTCTTTGAACGCTTCGGTAAGATTGTTGTTGCCACTCTTGGAGAAGTTCAGGATGGCCTTGTTCCGCTGCGGCTCGGAAAGGGCACTTAATACTTCGAGCCCACCGTTCTGTTCCTGCTGCAGGATTTCCAGGCCCTGATATTTGCCAGAACGGGCCTTCACCGGCTCGGAACCGATGAATAAAGGCGTCATGACCACCTGATCGCCGAGCACGAAATAGTTGATGATGGCGTGATGGCCTTCGAGCTTCCAGCCCCACGGTTCGGTGGCTGACGGCCTGCCAAAAATCTGTATGTAGTACAACCACTCTCCCAGGAAATCATGGTCGCCGGACAACTCGGCCAGCGTCTCGTTTAGGCGCATGATGTTCCGCGTCAACTCGAACCCTCTCGCACTCAGGGACGCGTGCATCAACCCGAAGGCGGCCTCTCGCTGCCCATCCGTCATCTCTGAGAACGGGACTCCCTGCCTGGCGTAGAAATGCTGATTCATCCATTTCCGCCATTCGACGTCATCGACAGGAAACATCGTCCTTGTCAGTTGAACCGGGGTGAGGGTGGAAATGAATCTCTCCGCCGCATTCCGCACTCCCTCGGTGGAGACGCCACTCGGCTTGATTTCAAAAAGCCCCGGGACAACCTCACCGTTCATCGTGACTCCCTTGAAGGGCGCGGCCAGTCCGTCGCGCTCATAGTCCTCAGACATCTTGCGAAAACGCTCCGCCATATCAGCCGAAGTCGGCGTCTGTGTCTGTCCTAGCGCCCAGGGAGCCAGCATCACGGCAGACACCAGGTTGGAAAGGAACTCACGACGCGTAGCTCCGTTATGGTTCCCGGAGTAGTGCGAGTGGTGCGGTTGGTGTGTCACGGTTGCCCCCCGAAGAAGAATGCCCGGAAGGATAACATGAGCGAACGGTACACGAGCCGCAGGCAGCTCACATTCGCTGAACCCGTGGCAGGCAGGAAGGTCAAGGAAACCTTTGAATTTGCCTCCAGCTTCAACCCGGGACGGTCTAAGTACAAGCCGTCGATCGCCTTGTGCTTACGTACGGCATTATTGCTCCGGCCGAGCTGACGAGGCTCGGGTCGCTGGTCAAGAAAAGCAAGGCGTTCTTGGCCGGTGGCCAAGTCACAGGTTGACGACGGCGGCAGGCGAAGTGTCCGGGAGGGGCACCGATGTTTGCAACTCACCGCTGCGCGCCCAGAAGTAAACCGCGAATGCTATGGTGACCAGCGGCAGCATCAGGCCAAACTCGTCGATGAACCACGCTCGTCTTCCCCGTATCGCGCGTCAGGGGAGTAAAGATGGCCTGCACATAAAGGTTGTGGCTCGCGTGCAGCAGCGCGCCAGTCCATAGACTCCCCGATTTCAGTCTCATCCACGCAAACACGAACGAGAGGGCGACAACCATGATGGTGAAACACGCCATCGAGTAAAAGGTATCCGTACCCGCGTTGTAATCGGCAAAGATAAGAACCGGGTAGTGCCAGAGCCACCACACGATGCCGGAGATGAGCGCGGTTGCCGTGAAGCTGAAGGTCTTCGACATCTCGGGAACCAAGAACCCCCGCCACCCGATCTCTTCACCCAGAGCGCGAGACATGCTGCCCACCAGCCCAAAGGTGCCGATCAGTGCAACGTAAAGGACCGTGGATGCGCTAGGTGATAGGCCCAGCCGCAAGCGAGCGACCAGGGAGTCCATGAACTGGTGGTTCGGAAATGCCCCAAGACCGCTGACCCAGACGATCACATAGGCAATCGCCACATAACAAAGCGGGATGTACCATCTGGCGAGCGCATATCTTTCCGCCGGCCATTTCCAGCCAAGTTCGTAGAGTCGACGGCGATTGAGTCTCAGAGTCGCAAACGCCGCCAACGCGGGACACCACATCATGCCGGTAACGAAAAGCCCTCCGCCCGCTCCAAGCGTCTTTGCACGAAAAATAAGGAAATAGAAGACGGAGGTGAAGAGGAAGACGAAGAAGAGGTATGTGGCAACTTGTCGGCGTGAGGGCGACATTGCAAATTCCTTGGCGCGCATGATACCAGACTCGGTGCAATTCGCCTCAGTGATCCCACGACGCAGTCTTAGCCGGCCTGATCTATGCCGATCAGGCTTGCCCGGGGAGTGCCTAGTCCCGGAAAGTGGCCATGGACTCTAAGTGGCTATTATCGCCCATCGAACCGGGCGACAGCGTGCCGGAGCCTTTGGCCAACGGGCGGCGCGCGGCCGAGCAGCACGTTTAGCGGAGTGCGGCGAGTTGCTGGTCGAAAGGACCAAAAGCTCTATCGAATGGGTTGCGGGATCCGGACTGGAACGGGCGAATGAAGGCGCGCCACTCAGCCAGTTCCCCGCGTCGATGCTGCTGCCAGGGCTTAAGTTCGCCGCGACGGGTTGTCCAAAGGTGTGTGCGACCGTACGGCGAGACAGAATTCCTGCAATCGCTTGCGACGCCTGACGAGGGCGCGATTTACGAGGTCCGCATGGGGCAAGCAAAAGGCAAAACGGGCCTGGCTCTAGCGCCAGACCTTGATGCTTGGCCACAGTTTCTCGAGCGATCCGAATTTTGCGCGCCGGCAGATAAAGACACCCAGCTCTGTTTCCAGTGCGTACGGATTCGGAGCTGAAGTTGTCACGTAGCGCACGTCTTCGAACAATTCGTGCAGACGCTCGGCGCGGTCACCGACCACCACCATACAGTTCCCGCTGTAGCCACCCGGTCCCCAAAAGTAATAGTTCTGGTGTGCGCTTAGGGCTTTCGGAAGACCGTATTGCAGGCCAAAAAAGTCAATCGCGCCTGCCACCCCGTAATCCTGCCCGAAGATGGCGCAATCGTTACGATCCGTTTCAGGAATCTGGTTCCACGCTTGCGCAATCGCTTGGACAATCTCCGTCCACCCCAACTGGTCCGCGTAAACTTGCGGCAGGACGGCGCGTTCGTGGGAATGCTCGCTCTTTGGTATTTTGAACGGCAGTTTCTCCTGATATCTCAGGTAGGCATCGACTGGCAGTACTGGAACTGTGATTGGCATCATGGCGATGCCCGCCGCCGCAATTACCACCAGATACGCCCAGCCAATCCATTGCCGCCTGGGCCTCGACAGCCACGTTTCTAGCGCTACCGCACCGGCCGCGAACATCACCGGATACACCGGCGTCGAGTAGTAGTTTTTTCCATGCAGCACCATGAACGTGATCACGACTATCAGGAACGTCCACCCGATCACCCGGTCACGGCTGCCTGTCCTGGAAAACATCAGCCATGCCAGGCCGCTTACCCACACCACCACCGAGACCGGCAGCGTCAACAATGCTTGCTGAAATAGAAATTGCCCCGGCGTGAGCACAACGTCCTTGCCGCTCACGCGGATGTTGTGCATCAACTCGAAGAACGGCCAATGGTGCCGGAAATTCCAAATTAAGTTGGGCAGGAAGATCAGTAGTGCCGCCGCGCCCCCCAGCCATATCCATTTGTCGAAAAATACTCGCCGTTCGGGAGTGAACAGCAAGCCCAGAACGACGCCCAGCCCAAACACGGTGATTGCGTACTTGTTCTCTAATCCAATCCCGCACAGTATTCCGAACCACAACCACAGTCGTGGATCACGTGTGTTGATGAATCGTATGACCAGCAGTGCACACGCCGTCCAGATGACTTGTTCGTACGAGTTCATCGTCATGATGTAGCCCAGGCTCAGCCAAATAGGCCCGAAGAACACGCAGAGTCCAGCCAACCACATCGCGAACCGGCCGCCACCAAGTTCACGTACCGTCAGGACCACCAAGGCAATTACCGTGATCATTGCCAGCGCGGCAAAGAGCCGGAGACCAAGCAGGGAATCGCCAAAGAGTAATCGGCTCAGCCGTACCGATAAGGCAATCAGCGGAGGCTGATCGACATAGCCCCAATCGAGGTGACGCGAGCAGGCGATGTAGTAGAGTTCGTCCCGGAAGTAGCCATAACGACCGTTCACGAGTAGATGCAGAACCAGTTTGATCGCCCCAAGGACAGAAATGATGAACCACGTTTCGCGGAAGCTGACCCGGTTGGACGATTTTTCTAACGCACCAGTCGCAATGCTTTGCGCAACCGCCATATCGCAGAGCATAACCGAAAGGCAGGCCACCAACCACCAGCCGGCTACATACTTGAACGTCATATTCTGTAGTTCATTAGCTGCAGAGTTTTGCAGAGCTGTCCGTTCCAGCGCTTTAGCGTTCGGGCACCGTAGGTTTCCGAGGGTGTCCAAAGGTCGGCTTCGGGGACATGAGGTTGATCTCCCCTACTCGTAACGGTCCGTCCATGCCCATAAGGACATTCACCAGGGCTGACATGCCGATGGCTGAACCCACCTCGTCTGCTGCTGGCAAGTCGCAGTCGTGCTTGTCGACCGGAAGTTCATCGCGCCCCGAGTCAGTGTTCACGAATGGACGCATTCCGCTTAGGCGGACATTTACGACGCCGCCGTCCACCCGCCCGTCCGTCCGATGTGATTGGATTACAGCAACTTACCTGCTGAGCGAAGTGGCGATGGAGATGCGCTTTCGCTCTCCGAGTCCAGCACGCAACCGGAGGCCGATGTGACAAGCCCGTTGCAGGATCTTCGATTAGCCGTTCGCCAGATGCTCCGTTCGCCCGGATTTGCCACCACGGCCGTCGTCATTCTGGCCATCGGAATCGCCGCCAACGTCATCGTCTTTGGCGTGCTGGAGGGCATGATCTTGAAGCCCCTGGACGTGCCCAATCCCAGCCGTGTGACGACGTTCGCGCCTCATGTTGCCGACTATCCGATCTTCTCCTATCCGGAAGTGCGCGATGTGCGGGACGGAAATACGGTGTTTTCAGCGGTTGCCGCTCTCACGATACAGCCTTTTGGCCTCGAAGCCGACGGTGTCACCCGGCCGGTCTGGGGATATATAGTGAGCGGCCAGTACTTCGAGGTCATGGCCATCAAGCCCTACCTCGGGCGTCTGCTTGAACGCGCCGACGATGACCACCCCGGAGCTTCAGAAGCCGCAGTTATTACCTGGCAGGCATGGAAGAATTATTTCGCCGCAAACCCCAACATCGTGGGCAAGACGGTCCGCATTAACAAGCATCCGTACACCATCGTTGGCGTCACTCCGCAGGGCTTCTATGGAACGGAAAAGTTCTTGCTTCCCGACATCTTCGTCGCGATGGCGAATCAGGCGTCTCTGGATGGTGTCAGCTGGCTCGAGTCGCGGCGCCAGAAGATGGTCTTCGCCATCGCGCGCATCAAAGACGGAATTACCCTGCCCCAGGTGCAGGCTGAACTCGACACAATTGCTGCCCGCATTCGGAGGCAGAATCCTGCGGAAGAAGATGGACTGGAATACAAGTTGGCTCGTCCCGGCATGGTCGGCGACTTTCTCGGCGGAGCCGTGCGCCGCTTTATGGCCGGGGTCTTGATACTGGCCGGCATTGTGCTGTTGGCGGCCTGCGCCAATCTCGGGGGCCTCTTTGCAGCGCGCACCGCAGATCGTACACGCGAGATTGCGATCCGCTTGGCTGTTGGCTCGAGCCGCTGGCGCGTTCTGCGCCACATCCTCGCCGAGGCCTTGGTGGTCTCAGTTCTCGGGGGCGCCTGGGCCTGCGTTCTGGCCTGGATAGCCCTCACCGGCTTGGCCAAGTGGCACCCGCTCAGCGACTACCCAATCAGGTTCGTTGTAGAGCCGCAGCCATTTCTCGTCATGATCGCGCTACTGGTCTCGCTGCTCGCCGGCGCTCTTTTCGGAATAATGCCGCTGCGGCAGATATTCAACGCCGATCCCAATGACGCGATAAAGGGCGGCGGAAACCAGTCCGGTACAGGACGCCGCTGGGCGCTGCGCGATGTTCTGCTGGCGGCACAGATCGCACTCTGTTGTGTCACCATCACAGCTGCGTTCGTCTCGCTCCGTGGCTTGCGCAGAACGTTGACCCTGGATCTGGGCTTTAACCCGAGAAATGCTGTACTAACGACATTCGACCTCAGCCAGGCTGGCTATTCCGGGGTAGATGCCGACCACATTCAACGGCAGCTGCTGGAAAGAGTATCGCAGCTGCCCGGAGTGGAAGCAGCAGGCTACTCGAATACCACAAACCTCAACGGAGACAATACCACTCCTGAAGTCTTTTCTCAGCAAACTACAGACTTCAGGCCCTCAAACGCAGCGTTCTCTACCTTCGAATATGACGTCTCGCCTGGCTACTTGGCTGCGTGCGTAACCCCATTACTCTCTGGACGCGATGTCAGCTTCAGCGACACTTCTACAACGCCGGCGGTTGCGGTCGTGAATCAGGAGTTCGCCCGGCGACTCTTTCACACCGAGAATGCCGTGGGCCGTTACTTCAAGAACACTTCTGGCGTCTCGATCCAGATTGTGGGCATTGCGGCTGACGGCAAGCAATTCTTGCCCAGTGAAACGCCGAGAGCCGCAGCGTACTTCCCCGTTTCCCAGCGGCCAACCAACAAGACCTCGCTGATCGTCCGAACCAGGCCCGATGTCTCGGGAGTTGTCATTGCTGATACGGTAGCCGGCATCCGTAAAATCCTTCAGGATCTCGACGCCGCCATTCCTATCCTCACATCGGGCGAGTGGAGAAGCCTACTTGCCATGAGTTTCTTCCCGGCACAAGTGGCTACCGTCGCACTCGGCCTTTTTGGCGCCTTTGGATTGCTACTCTCCATTACCGGAACCTTTGGCCTCGCCTCTTATACAGTCAGCAAGCGGATACGCGAGCTGAGCATTCGCGTCGCCCTGGGTGCTCAAGCCAGACAGGTTCTCTTAGCGGCCCTTGGCCGTATGCTGGTCCTGCTGGCTGGCGGTTCCATCGTCGGGCTGCTGCTTGGGATTGCAGCGAGCCGCGTGCTTTCGGTCATCGTCTTCCAGGCGACGGCACAAGATCCGCTGGTTCTTGCCGCGGTTGCGCTCACGATATTGCTCAGCGGCTCCCTCTCGGTCGCCGGGCCGGTGCGACGCGCCCTGCGAATTGACCCGGCCAACGTGCTTCGCGAGCAGTAGGCTTGTACCTCACATTTCACTTCCGATGCCGCAGCAGGAAGATACCTCCCGCGAAGTCGGCTTCAGTTCGCCGGTTCGTGACGGACGGGTGTTTGTCACAGCTGTGAAAGCGGCTTGTTTCGGGTTGTCGTATAGGCACCGGGGCCACTCGAAAAAAGGCCGCCGACGGCATCTTTTCGTTTACTGCTCACGACCGACGTCATCGATTAGTGAGACTGGCCCGGATTCATGTTCTGAGGTGGACTCGATCCTTCACAGTAGCTTGCATGCTGTACCTGAAGAACCTTTTACGGCCGACTGCCTGGGACCTCCGGGCGCAAGTGGAGGATCAGGGCGCCGCATATTAGACCGAAGCCGAGGCGGGGCGCGACGATCGCAACCAGCATAGCGGTCATGAAGCCCGCAAGGACAACGAGTGATCGGCGCCTCGCCATACGCCGCATGGGCGGGGACACCTGCGTAGTGTCGGCACGGGCTAATACTTCGTGCTCGAAGACGTTGTAAGCAATGTCGATGCAAACGAACAGTCCTGCGTAAAACACCACGGGGGATGAGGCGAGCCGGGTGCGCGCAATCCACGCGGTCGCAAAGGGCAGCAGCGACACCATGAAGAGATGTACGAAGTTGATCCAAATCAATCCCAGCGTCGGGGGACCTACGAACCGCATAAGGTGATGGTGGTTTATCCAAATAATGGCGATGAACAGGTAGCTCACGGCATAGCTGACGGCCGTGGGCCACAGAAGCCAGAGAGCCGAGAATGCCGGCTGATCCGGTGCCCTTAGCTCCAGTACCATGATGGTCACAATCACCGCGAAGACTGCGTCCGAAAATGCAGTCAGCCGTTCAGCGGTTATCTTTTCTTCATGCACAGCGCGCTTCTTGAAGTGAGCAAGATGTCGATCGGACATAAATCATGTAAGGGCGAACACTCGCCGTGGCGAGGGAGAAAAGACTATTTATAAAGAATATCGCGTTAACTTGGCATTGAATCGAGAGAGTATTTCTTATTTAGGAACTCCAAGGCCAACTTGGCTGGTCACTAAATAGAAAGCCACCCAGCCCTACCTTCTGCTGTCGGCTCCGGTTCCCCTAGCGGCGTCTTTAAATATTTAGACAGGCAGGTGATTTCCTCGAAGCACCGTTGGATGGTTCTTCTTTCCTCGCCAACGGTCCAGGTTGGCCTTTGGTGATTGGTTGTGATAACGCGGCTGTTATCGACAACCAGCTACTGCGGGAAGTATGACGTCATTAACACAGTCTCCTGGGGAGCGCCTCCAGCCTGCAGCGGAACATTCAAAAAACCTGCTGCTCCTGCGATTGCCTCGGCTGGAAGCTCTACCATTTCAATAACACCTGGCGCTCATGGCAGCACAAGCTCATTGGGGTCACGCCCACGCGCGATGACCTCCCCTAGCCTTGTAATGCTGAACAACTCTTTCAGCCGATTGTTCAAGTTGATAAGCCTCAACTCGCTGCCTGCCGCTTTCGACGAGACATAGAGTCCGACGATCGCACCCAGCCCTGAGCTGTCCATATAGTTCGTATCGGTCAAATCAAGCACAACCGTGTGGTTTTTCGACAGGAGCGGTTTCACCACATCGCGTAGCGATGAAACTGTGTCCGACACGATTCTCCCGGAGCAGTGGACGATTGTTTCGTTCTCCGTGCGGTCGATCGTCAAAGCCAGTCCGGGATTGGGAGCAGAATTTGCAGACATGACGAACTCCTCGAAGCAATGTCCCACGAGTTTAACGCGATTGTAGCCCCCGCCGACAATACGTTTCGACGCCATCGCCCCTGCAAACCCGGTATTCGGTATCGCCGCCCGAGAGAACATGTACCGTGACTCTCGATAACTCTGTCGAGGGGGATCGGCAGGACAAATCATCGGTTCTCACTGCATTGCAGCAATTGGGCGATGAATCCGGCCACTGGGTTAAGCGGAAGCGTTCTGGCTGCGTCCAGATGTGCACTGCTTCAGGCAAGCAACTTGTCCTGGCGAGTCGTTAGCTCCAATTCGCGACATAGCTTCTCACACCTACGACGTAAGCCATGAGGAGCCAGGTGATCGAGTCCGCTGTTGGCATCCGGGTAAGGAAGATGTTGGCATCCGGGTAAGGAAAGTGAACGATTTGTGTGCCGCGTTTGCGGGCTAACGACATAAGAGGAAGATCATTTCTCTCCTCGGACCCATTGCGGTAATTGGATCGCTACACAAGGATTCGGCCCTAAGTTTTCTTTCCGGTCGCTTGGGTAAATGCCGGTTCTCGTAAACTACCCTGCGTCTTACTGCGATCACCGATCCTGCTATCCGGTCGTATAATCAGGTTGCAAGCGAGGGAGGTGCCGAATGTCCACTCGCATGGCGATCTTTTTCTTCATCGTTCTCGTGGTTGTTCCCTTAGCTCCTGCAAAAAACAAGAAGAAACAAGAGCTACCCAACTCTGTGCTCAGCGCGCAGACCGTTGGGGTGGTGATTTATCCTGCCGCGGGGGAGCCGCTGACAAATCCCACGGCCAATCGAACCGCCCGGGATAACGTGCAGAATGCAATCGCGAAATGGGGAAGATTCAGGGTTGTGCCGGATGCACAGACTGCGGACTTGATCGTCGCAGTGCAGAAGGGACATACGAGTGGTCCAACAATCCACAACTCCCGAGCGGACGCTCAGCCGGTCATCTTTGATGGAGGCGTTCCCAGTGCTGCTCAACACGGTCGTTCGCCCGATCTCACTAATCCTGTTGGCGGACCGCCGGATAGAGGGCCCAATATCAGCAACGATGCAGGTTGGTCGGAGGATAGCTTTGAAGTCTATATGGGGGGAGTCGACTATCCGCTAGATGCGCCTCCAGTCTGGCACTACGTGGCGAAGGACGCCTTGAACGGCCCTCAGGTGACCGCAGTCGAATAATTCAGGAACGCGGTCAATGAGTCCGAGCGACTCAGCCAACAGAAGCCCTGAGTGTAGTTTAGGAACAGACGATACTCCGCATAGACCAATCCCCCTTGTTACGATCACCGCTGTCGCGGACGACCGGAAATCCTAGGGCGATTGCGGACCTTCGACGATACTGACTAACCCCTCGACTGGAAGTCGAGGGGTTCATTAATGCCTAAGACATCACTCGTGCTACGAGCGTCATTTGCATAACGATCTCCACTGTCGTCTGGAAGACGACTGAAGGTACGCGACGCAGAATAC
>Ga0306921_10004504_pt1 | contig 14335 bp, 11 predicted proteins | sample sta12Cox44000080_FD_203760 | JGI IMG/M metagenome (GOLD analysis project Ga0306921, IMG submission 203760) | Lab enrichment of tropical soil microbial communities from Luquillo Experimental Forest, Puerto Rico - statoxic.12C.oxic.44.000.080 (v2)... | ecosystem: Environmental > Terrestrial >...
TCGTCAGTGGCGGCCGCTGCGACGACCTGCCGAGCGGGCCGTGCGGCTTTAACGCCTGGATCCTGCAGGCGAAGGCTGAGCCCTTTCCGTCGGCACTGAAGTTCTTCAATGCGGTAAAGGCCAAAGGCGTCGCCGTGGTCTTCCTCTCGAGCCGTCGCGACAGTCAACGGCAGGCGACTCTATGGAACCTGGATCAGGCCGGCTATCAGGGTTGGGAGAAGCTGATCACGCGGCCCGACCGCGACGACTTCAAGTCGGCGCGTGCCTACAAGAGCAAGGCGCGCAGCGACTTCTTCACCGGCAGCCGGTTCACGCTGATCGCCAATATCGGCGACCAGCAGAGCGACATAGATCAGGAGCCGGGCGTCACCGTTGGCAGCGCCGAATGCCGCTTCAAGCTGCCCAACCCGTTCTACTTCATCGAGTGAGCGGCGCCGCCTAGAGCCTAGAGCTTGTGCGGCGTGCCGCGATAGCCCTCGATGTCGGCGTATTGGAAGAACTTCTGACAATGCGCCAGGCATTCCTCGTTGCTGAGGATGCCCTTGTTGTCGGACCGGTTCGGGAAATTCCATTTCGGAAACTTGAGCGGCGCGCTGCCGAGCTTGGCTGCGCCCGCCGCAAAGATGTCGTGCGCCTTGTCGGTGCACAGGAATGACGTGATCGCCGGATCGAAGTCGGGCTTGCCGGCATCCGGGATGAAGAAGGCGCCTTTCTCGTCGTTCGCCGCGCCGGCGGCGGCGACGGTCTTGGCGAAGTCGAGATTGGCGTCGTTCAGCAGCTTGAACTCGCCGATCCCGACCTCCGAGCCGGCGATCGGGATCGGCGCGCCCGGGACAGTCGAGGCCTTGCCCTGGGCATCAGTCACGTTCAGCCGGTTGGACAGGTTGTACATGATGTTGCCGATCTTGTAGGCGGTGAAGTCGTTCTGCAGGTAGACGATCTGCTTGACGCCGGCGAGCGACATCACGCCCGAGCACTGGGCACAGGATTCGAGCGAGGTGTAGAGCGTGATGTCGCTGAGCGAGGCGGCGCGCGGCTTGTCGCCGATCGGCTGGCCGGTCCGCCAGTTGTCGAAGATGCTGGTCAGGCTGAACAGGCGGCGTACGATGCGCGACTCGGCATGCTCGGCGCTGCTGCGGAACAGGTCATTGTGATTGAAATCGAAGTCGATGATCTCGCCGTTGCCGTCGACCGCGATGCAGGCGATGTTGTGGCCGAGATAGCGGTCCCAGTTGACGCGCAGGCCGCCGGGGTTCTCGATCATGTCGCCGCGGTAGCGCTTGGGATCGGCCGGCACCTGCGCGCGGTCAAGCTGCTTGGCGCGCTGCGGGTAGGTGCCGAGCGGCCCGCGCTTGTTGCCGTTCCAGAAGCGGTGGATCAGCTTCATCAGCAGGTAGGAGTAGATGCGGTGGCGCTCCTGCATGCCGGGATCGGCGAGCTCAGGCGCGTCCTTGGTGAGATCGACCGCGACGACCTGGTTGAGCTCCTTGTTCCAGAAGTCGATCAGTGGCTTCTGGTCGGCGAAGCCCGGCGGCAGCGGCTGCGCCGCCTCGGCCGATCCAGCCACCAGTCCGCTGCCGGCGACGGCGCCGATGGCGCCTGCCGTGCCGACGATGAGGTTGCGTCGATTGATCTCGTCTTCTGAGCCCATCGATACCTCCACGGGTTGCCGCTAAGAGAACAATTTCAATCTTATGGCCAGCTTGTCAATGTTGCAGGATTGCATCTCTTGAAATCAATCGGTGACGGCTTAGGTTCGCCGCGATGACAAAAAGGTCACTTGCCGGCTGGCTTGCCGATTCAGGCCTGCGCAACCTGCCGCTCGAGGAACTGGTCGACGGCTTCGCCCGCCAGCTCAACGAAGCGGGCGTGCCGGTCGTCCGGATTTTCGCCAGCACCAACACCCTGCATCCGCTGGTGCTGGCGCGCAGCCTGATCTGGGACCGGGCGACCGGTCCGGCGACGCATTTCGAGTTCCAGCATGCCGAAATCGATCATCCGTCGATCCTGACCAGCCCGTTCGGCGACATGCTCCAGCGACGCGTGGGTGAGCGGCGCCTAGATCTCAGGCAGCCTCCCTTGGCGGGCGAGGCGCCGGTGTTCGCGGAGCTGCGCGAGCTCGGCATGACCGATTGGCTCGCCAACACCTTTCCGTTCGGCGAGCTTGAGCACAGCATTTCGGGCCCGCGGCCAAGCGGCGGAGTCGGCCAACTCTGGTTCCTCTGTTCCGTCGCGACCGATCGGGCGGACGGCTTCGAGGCCGAGCACCTGACGGTCTTGCGCGAGGTCCTGCCACTGTTCGCGCTCGCGGTGAAGGCGATCACCATGCGCGCCGTCGGGCAGGGCCTGCTCGAAGCTTATCTCGGCACCGATCCCGCCACCCGCGTGCTGGCCGGCACGGTGCGGCGCGGCGACGTGCTCGACGTGGCGGCGGTGCTGTTCTACGCCGACTTGCGCTCCTTTACGCCGCTCGCCGACACGCTGCCCGGCCGTGATCTCCTCGCCCTGCTCGACGACTGCTTCGATTGCGTGGCGCGGCCGCTGACGCGACTGGGCGGCGAGATCCTGAAGTTCATGGGCGACGGCATGTTGGCCATTTTCCGCACCGACGACCGCCGCCGCGCCGAGACCTGCGCGGCCGCGCTGGCGGCAGCGAGCGAGGCGCTCGATCTGATGGTTCTCCTGGCGGCCAAGCGCCGCGAGGCCGGCCAGCCGACACCCGGCCTCGACATCGCGCTCCATGTCGGCACCGTGCAGTACGGCAATGTCGGCACCGGCACGCGGCTCGACTTCACCGTGATCGGGCCGGCCGTCAACGAGGCGGCCCGCATCGAGGCACTGTGCGGGCCGCTCGGCCGACCGCTGCTGGTCAGCCAGGCCTTTGCCATGGCGGCGAGCGCCAGCCGGCAGCACCTGGTGTCGCTCGGCCGCCATCAACTGCGCGGCGTGCGCGAGGAGACCGAGCTCTTCACCCTGGCCGATACGGATACCCCGGCGGTCTAGGCGTCGTAGACCGCCTTCTCGAACGCGTAGAACAGCGGCAAAGACTTCACATCGGCGAAGGGCAGGATCTGGGTGGCATAGACGCCGCCCACGCCCTTGCTCTGGTCGATCCAGTAGTAGGTGTTGGCGAGTCCCGCCCAGGCGAGGCTGCCGGGCGAGCGGCCGGTCGGCGCCTTCTCGCTGTTGATCATGAAGGAGAGGCCCCAACGCTTGTCCATGCCGGGGAAGAACTCGGCGTCGTTGGAGAAGGGCGGGGCGGCGGTCTTGAGCATGGTGACGCGCGAGTTGCCCATGGCGTTCTTGGACATCTCGGAAACCGTCTCGGGCTTCAGCACCGGCTGGCCTTTGTCGGACTTGCCGTGGTTCAGCATCATGCGCACGAACTTGAGGTAGTCGCCCGCGGTGCTGTAGAGGCCGCCGCCGCCCATTTCGAACTCGGGCTCCTGCGGCAGCTCGAGCGCCGGATCGGGGGTCAGCCCGCCGTCGGGTCCGCGGTGATGGATCTTGGCCATGCGCTTGCGCATGCCGTCGGTGATCTTGAACGCCGTGCTGCTCATGCCGAGCGGGCCGAAGATGTGATCGGCCATGTACTTGCCGAGCTTCTTGCCGCTCACCGCCTCGACCATCTTGCCGGCCCAGTCGATGTTGATGCCGTAGAACCAGCGTTCGCCCGGATCGAACAGCAGCGGCGTGGTGAGCGCCACGTTCTGGCAGCTGATGATGCCCGGCACGCCCATCACTTCCTGGTATTTGCCGAGCTCGGGGCTCCAGATGTCGTAGCCGAAGCCCGCCGTGTGGGTGAGCAGGTGCCGCAGCGTGATGTCGCGCTTGGCCTTGCGCGTCTTGGGCTTGCCCGCAGCGTCGAAGCCTTCCAGCACCATCGGCTCACTGAGTCCGGGAACGACCGCCTTGGCCGGCGTGTCGAGGCCGAGCTTGCCTTGCTCGACCTGCTGCATGGCGGCGGCGCCGGTGACCGCCTTGGTCATCGAGGCGATCCACACCACCGTGTCGGGAGTCATCTCATCGGGTTGGCTCAGCACCCGCTTACCGAAGCCTGCTTCGTAGGTCGTGCCCTTGGCGTCGGTCGCCGCCGCGACCACGCCCGGCACGTCGCCGCGGCTGACTGCGTCCTTCAACACCTTGTCCGCTTGCGCTTTCATGGCGTCCCTCCTGACTTGTGTGGTCAGGCCAGTCCTACCGTCTGCAGGGCAAAGGCATAGGCGATTGCCACTTCTTCCAGGCGATTGAAGCGACCCGAGGAGCCACCATGCCCCGCGCCCATATTGGTGCGCAACACCACCGGCCCGCCGCCCGTCATGGTGGCGCGCAGCCGGGCGACCCATTTGGCCGGCTCCCAATAAGTGACGCGCGGATCGGTCAGGCCGGCCATCGCCAGGATCGCCGGATAATCCTTGGCCGAGACATTCTCATAGGGCGAGTAGGACAGGATGGTCCGGAACGCCACCGGGTCGAGGATCGGATTTCCCCATTCCGGCCATTCCGGCGGCGTGAGCGGCAGGCTGTCGTCGAGCATGGTGTTGAGCACGTCGACGAATGGCACCTCGGCCACGATGCCGGCGAACAGCTCGCTGGCACGGTTGGCGACGGCGCCCATCAGCATGCCGCCGGCGCTGCCGCCATGGCCGACGATGCGCCGGGCCGACGTGTATTTCGCGTCGATCAGGGCGCGGGCCGACGCGGCGAAATCGTCGAACGTGTTGGTCTTCTTCTCGCGCTTGCCGTCGAGGTACCAGCCCCAGCCCTTGTCGGAGCCGCCGCGGATGTGGGCGATGGCATAGACGAAACCGCGATCGACCAGCGACAGGCGGTTGGCCGAGAACGACGCCGGCATCGCCGCGCCATAGGAGCCGTAGCCGTAGAGCAGGAGCGGCGCGCGCCCGTCCAGGACGAGCCCGCGACGGTGCAGCAGCGAGACCGGCACCAGAGCGCCGTCGTGCGACTTCGCCGTGATGCGACTGGTGACGTAGTGCGCCGGGTCGTGGCCCGAGGGAACGACCTGGCGCTTGCGCAGGAGTCTCTCCCGGCTCGCCATGTCGTAGTCGTAGATCTCGGTCGGTGTGGTCATCGACGAATAGGCGAAGCGCAAGGTCGTGGTGTCGAATTCGAAGCCGTCGAAGATGTCGAGCGAATAGGCCGCTTCGTCGAACCTGATGACGTGCTCCTCGGCCGTGGCGAGGTCGCGGATCACGATCGAGGCCAGCGCATTGGCGCGCTCGAGCCGCACCAGATAGCCGGCGAACAGCGACATCTCCAGCACGTAGAAGCCCGGGCGATGCGGGATGAGCGGTCGCCAGTGGGCGCGCTCGGGTGTGGCAAGCGGTGCGGTGTCGATGCGGAAGTCGATCGCGCCGCCCTGGTTTGTCCGGATGAAAAGCTCGTCGCCCCGGTCGTCGACGCTGTAGCGCACCCCGGTTTCGCGCGCCGCCACCAGCCGCGGCAGGGCGTCGGGCCGCGAGAGGTCGATCAGCCACTGCTCCGACGTTTCCTGATTGCCGCCAGCGATGATGCAGAAGCGGCCGCTGGCGCTTTCCTCGATGGAGGTGAACCAGCCCTCGTCCTTCTCTTCGTAGATCAGCACGTCGTCGCTTTGCTGGGTGCCCAGGCGGTGGCGGAAGACATGCAACGGCCGATGGTTCTCGTCGCGCTTCACGTAGAAGAAGAACGTCGAATCGGCGCCCCACACGACACCGCCACTGGTCTGTTCAATCGTGTCCGGAAGGTCCTCGCCGCTCTGCCAGTCGCGCACCCGGATGGTGAAGTACTCCGAGCCGCGCAGGTCGGCGCTCCACGCCACCAGGCGATGGTCGGGCGAGTGCCGCGTCTCGCCGAAGTCAAAATACTCCGACCGGGCGGCCAGCGCATCGCCATCGAGCACGATCTGCACCTCTACTCCGTCGCGCGGCGAACGGCCGATCATCTCGTGCTGGCCGCCTTGGCGGTACTTCCAGAGATAGGCATAGGGCCCATCGGGCACCGGCACGCCGGAATCGTCCTCCTTGATGCGCCCGCGCATTTCGCGGACCAAGGTCTCCTGCAACGCCTTGGTCGGGCCGAGCAGTGCCTCGGTATAGCGGTTCTCGGCTTCCAGGTAGGCGCGGATGTCGGCGGCAAGAAGCTCAGGCTTGCGCAGCACCTCCTGCCAGTTGGCGTCCTTCAGCCAGGCATAGTCGTCGCTCAGCGTGACGCCGTGCAGCGTCCGCTTGGACTCGCGTCGGGACGCGATCGGTGGATCAGGCGTAATTGCCGCGGGTGTGAGCTCGTCCATTGGCTTTGCGATTGGCGGGAGGGGCTTGCTTGGCTGGGGCAGCCTTTCGCGGTTTGGTGCGCAAAAGCTTGCGCATCTCGGCGCCCTTGGTATCCCACCAGTCGGCGAGGATGCGCACATCCCAGCCGATACAGAAATGCTTCACGCCCAATTCGAGATACTTGCCGGCCTGGGACGGGTCGCGCAGCTCGACGCGCGGGTGCTTGCCCTTCTTGAGGGCCGTCTTGATGGTCTTGAGCTCGGCTTCCAGCACCTCGGGATGGCCGTACTGCCCGGTCTTGCCGATGCTCATCGAGAAGTCCGAGGCGCCGAACTGGACCATGTCGATCCCCGGCACGGAGAGGATGCGGTCGAGATCGTCCACGCATGATTTCTTCTCGACCATGATGGCGATGACCACGTCGTTCAACGCGTCGACATAGGCCGGCGTCCCGCCATGGCGGACCGTGCCGACGTCGCGCCGCATGCCGACTCCCAGCCGGCCGCGGCCGCGCACGCCGCGTACCATGGTGCTCTCCGCCCGCACCGCGTCGACGGCGAGCTTGGCGTCCTCGACGGTTCGTATGTCGGCGAACAGCACGCTCTGGAAGCCGGCGCCGATCGCCCGCATCGCCTGGTGCGTGTACTGCGTCTGCTCGATCTTGATCATGCCGGCCATGTTCATGAGCTCGAACGAGCGGCCGAGATTGTCGAGGTCGTGCATGGTGAACGGCGCGTATTCGGCGGTGAACTCGACATAGTCGTACTGCTTGGAATGGCCGATCAGCTCGACCAGGGTCGGCCACGCCGAGAGGATGTGCGTGCCGACCGTCGGCTTGCCGGCATTGAGTTTCTCGCGAAGCAGATTGCGGCGCATGGCCATGCTGGGTCCCCTGATTTTTCGGCCGCATAGTGCGCGGCTGTTCCCCCGATGGCCAGAGCGACGGCGCGCGCCGTGGTCGTTGGCGGAACTTCTAATGACCAAATTAGGTGGCTGCGCGCGCCGGTGGTAATATGCGCACTTCTCGTGGGAGCGTAGCGTATGCCCATCTTCTCAGTGCCGGATCGCGGACTCAGGCGAATCGCCTGCAAAAACCGTTTTCGATCCATTTTCTCACCATTTTCGACCATTTTCCGAGCGGTCTCGAATCGGATTCAGTCGATGATTCAAGGGCCCGACCGTCTTCCGTGCCGCTGATCGCCAATTAAAAATGGTGGAAATGGTGGAAACGGCGCGACTAGTGTCCGCGCAATGGGGAGGGGATTCGGTTTGAAGCAGATCAAGATCACGGCGATGACGGTGTTCGTCACCGACATCCCGGTCCGGCTGATGCGCCGCCACGGCTCGGGCGATGTCGCGGGCTCGGTAAAGAACGCCATTCTCAAGCTCGAGACCGACGCCGGCATCACCGGTTGGGGCGATGCCGCCCCTTGGGCGGTGTTCACTGGCACGATCGAGGCCAATGTCGCCGCCCTGCACGTCTATCTCAGGCCGTTGCTGATCGGCGCCGATCCGTTTCGCATCGAAGCACTGATGGTCGGCGCCGACCATGCCGTGGTCGGCCACCCCGAAGCCAAGGCCGCCCTGGAGATGGCGCTGTTCGACATCGTCGGGCAAGCGTCGGGGCTGCCGGTGGCGGAGCTTTTGGGCGGGCGCTGCCGCGACGACATTCCGCTCTCTTTCTCGGTCGCCGATCCCGACTTCGATCGCGACATGGAGATGGTGAAGCGCCTCTATGGCGAGGGCCTGCGCTTGTTCAAGATGAAGACCGGCTTCGCCGGCCACGCCGCCGATCTCAAGCGCATGGAACACTTCCGCAAGGAGCTGCCGGCCGATGCCGAGCTGCGCATCGACTACAACCAGGGCATGGAGGTGCCCAACGCCATCCGCCAGCTGCGCGACGTCGAGGCGTTCAAGCCGACCTTCATCGAGCAGCCGGTGCCGGGCCACCAGCGCGCGGCGCTGGCCGAGATCACCCGCGCGCTCGACACGCCGGTGCTGGCCGACGAGAGCGTGTTCACGCCGACCGACGCGCTGCAGGTCGCGGCCAACCGGGTCGCCGACATGGTCAGCATCAAGATCATGAAGCATGGCGGCATGCTGGCCGGCCGCAAGGTCTCGGCGATCTGCGAGGCCGCCGGCATCGCCTGCTATGGCGGCGACATGTTCGAGACCGGCATTGCGCATCTCGCCGGCACGCATGTGATCGCCGCCACGCCCAACATCTCCTTGGGTTGCGAGTTCTATCAGGCCAAGTACTTCCTCGAGCGCGACCTTTTGGCCGAGCCGTTCCCGATCGAGAACGGCCGCGTGATCGTGCCCAAGGCGCCGGGGCTGGGTGTGCGTGTCGACGAGGAACGGGTGAAGCACTATGCCGTCGAGACCCTCAAATAGGGCCTTGGCGCGTATCTTGCTCGCATCTTGCCGGGGTTAGCTTGACGGCCGCGGAGGGCGGCACCAGACTTTTTCGGGGAAAAGGGAGGGGCCAAACATGAATTTTCGTCGTCGTGATATCGCCGCTTTGGGCGTCGCCACCGCCGGGCTCGCTGCCGCCGTCAAGACCGCGCCGGCGGTTGCGCAACCGAAAATGAGTGATTCGACCTGGGAGTTGATCAAGAAGAACGGCCAGGTGCGCATGGGCGTGTTCGAGTACCCGCCGTACTTCGTGCGCAACAAGGCGAGCGGCGAGTGGGAAGGCGCCATGGTCGACATGGGCCGCGACATCGCCAACGAGTTGAAGGTGAAGTACGTGCCGGTCGAGGTCGGCGGCTTCGCCGAGGCTGTGCTGTCGCTGCAGGCCGGCAAGGTCGACATGAACTTCGGCCTGCAGGCCACTCCGATCCGCGCCACCGCGATCGACTTCGCCGGGCCGATCTATTGGATCGAATGGGTGACGGTGAACAACCCCAACTTCAAGGGCAAGGACTGGGCCGACTACAACAAGGAGAGCGTGAAGGTCGCCGTCATGACCGGCACCTCGGACGAGCTGCTGCTGCGCAAGATGGCACCCAAGGCCACGCGCGTGGAATTCAAGCTGATCGCCGATGTGGCCCTCGCCGTGTCCTCGGGCCGCGCCGATGCCTTCACCACCACCGTGCTCGCGAGCATGGTGATGAAGCAGAAGAACCCGGCTTTGGGCGACTTCATGAATCCCAAGCCGCGAGTCGCCCTGCCGGGCTATATCGGGCTGCGCCTGGAGGACGATGAGCGCTGGGTGAAGTTCCTCAACCGCTGGGCCGAATGGAACATCCTGCTCGGCCATAACGAGCGGCGCATGCGCGAGGCCCTCGCCAAGGACGGGCTAGAGGTTCCGTCGACGGTCTCGTTCGCGCCGAACTGATGGCCAAGTCTGTCACCGTGATAGGCGCCGGCCTGGTCGGCGTCTGTTGCGCGCTCCATCTTCAGCGCGAAGGCGTCGCGGTCCGGCTCGTCGACAAGGGCGAGCCGGGCAAGAAGGCCTCGTTCGGCAATTCGGGCAGCTTCGGCACCGCCTCGTGCGTGCCGTTCGCCCTGCCCGGCGTGCTGAAGAAGGTGCCGAAGATGCTGTTCGACAGCACGTCGCCTTTGAAGTTGCGCTGGAGCCACGTACCGAGCGCGCTGCCCTGGTTCCTGCGCTTCATAGAGTCCGCGCGTCCGTCGCGGGTCGAGGAGATCGCCAAGGCACGCAACTCGCTGTTGGTTCACACGCACGCTGGCTACGCGCCGCTGATCGAGGCCGCCGACGCCGGGCAATGGGTCGTCGATGACGGCTTGCTAATGACCTTCGAGAGCGAGGAGGCGTTCCGCAACGCCCAATACGCGCTCGACCTGCGTCGCCGCAATGGCGTGCATATGGACGTCCTCGACGGCAACGAGGCGCGCCAGATGGAGCCCGCGCTGTCGCCCAAGGTGATCAAGGCGGTGTCGTTGCCCGACGTGCATCGCACCATCGATCCCTGGCGGCTGTGCGATGCTCTGGCCCGGGATTTCGTGCGTCGCGGCGGCGAGATCGTGAATGCCGACGTAAAGGGCTTCGAGATCGGCGGCGAAGGACCGACCAAGATCATAACCGACCGCGGTTCGATGGATGTCGAGCAGGTGGTCATCGCCGCGGGTGTCTGGTCGCGGCCGCTCGCCAAGCAGCTCGGTACCTCGGTGCCGTTGGAAGCCGAGCGCGGCTATCACGTCATGTTCGGCCCGCAGGATTTCGGCCTGAAGCGTGCCCTGGTTTCGGCCGACCGCAGCGTTTCGCTCATCCAGATGTATGAGGGCTTCCGCGCCACTGGCGTTGCCGAGTTTGCCGCACCCGACGCGCCGGCCGACATGCGCATCGCTGACATGGTGATGCGCCATGCCAAGGAGCTGGTGCCGGGGCTGAAGGGCGAGGCCGCCTCGAAATGGATGGGCCCACGCCCATCGCATCCCGATTCCAAGCCGGTGATCGGCCGTTCGCCGCGCCACAACAACGTGTTCTTCGCCTTCGGCCACGACCATCTCGGCCTCACCATGGCCGGCATCACCGGCAAGCTGGTGGCCGAGCTCGCGACCGGCAAGCCGACCACCGTGGATCTCGCGCCGTTCAGAGCAGATCGGTTTTAGGGGTCGTTTCTGATGTTTGTTCTCGCCGCCTATTCGTGGGACTTCGCTCTCGTTCCCAACTACCTCAACCTTTGGCTGAAGGGTCTTGGCGTCACGATGGCCTACTCGGTGGGCACCATCCTGGGCGGCATGATCATCGGCGTGGTCTGCGGCATGCTGCTGCTGGCCCGCACCAAGTGGGTGACGCTGCCGGTCCATTACTACGTCGAGCTCTTCCGCTGCACGCCGCTGCTCGTGCAGATCGTCTGGTTCTACTTCGCGCTGCCGATCGTGCTGCAGGTCGAGCTGCCCGACTGGTTCGCGGCGGGCCTGGGCCTCACGCTCTACATGGGGGCGTTCGCCACCGAGATCTTCCGCGGTGGCATCATCTCGATCGACAAGGGCCAATGGCAGGCCTCGCGCGCGCTCGGCATGACCTGGCCCGAGCTGATGCAGAACATCATCCTGCCGCAGGCGATCAAGCGGATGGTCCCGCCATTCGTCAACCAGTCGATCATCCAGCTCAAGAACACCTCGCTGCTCTATGTCGTGGCGATTCCCGATTTGATGTACACCGGCTCGATCATCGTCTCCGATACCTTCCGGCCGCTCGAGGTCTACACCGTGGTGGCGGCTGCCTACTTCGTCATCCTCTATCCGCTCACCTTGTACGCCGCCCGGCTGGAGGCGCGCGTTGACCAGTAGCGCCGCCCCCAATGGCGCGCCCAACGGAGCCATGGTCCGGGTCGATGGCCTGCGCAAGAGCTACGGCACGGTCGAGGCCGTGCGCGGCGTCTCGCTCGAGGTGCAGCGCGGCCAGGTCGTGGTGGTGATCGGCCCGTCCGGCTGCGGCAAGTCGACGTTCCTGCGCTGCATCAACCTCTTGGAGGAGCCGTCGGCCGGCACCTTGCAGGTCGGCGACCGCAGCTTCGAGTTCGGCCCGGGCAAGGCCATGCCGCACGGCCGCGACCTGGCGCGCTTTCGCGCCCGCATCGGCATGGTGTTCCAGCAGTTCGACCTGTTCCCGCACAAGACGGTGCTGGGCAACGTCATGTCGGGTCCGCTGATCGTGAAGAAGATGCCGAAGGCCGAGGCCGAGCCGATCGCGCGCGACCTCCTGGCCAAGGTCGGGCTCGCCAACTTCACCGCGCGCTACCCGCGCGAGCTGTCGGGCGGCCAGCAGCAGCGCGTGGCGATCGCGCGCGCCATGGCCATGCAGCCCGAGATCATGCTGTTCGACGAGGTGACGTCGGCGCTCGATCCCGAGCTGGTGGGCGAGGTGCTCGACGTCATGAAGCAGCTCGCCGCCGACGGCACGACCATGATCGTGGTCACCCACGAAATGGCCTTCGCCCACGATGTCGCCGACCATGTCGTGGTCATGGAAGCGGGCCAGGTGGTCGAGCAGGGCCCCGCCGATGAAGTCTTGCTGCGCCCCAAGAACGCGCGTACGGCTTCGTTCTTGTCGCGCTTCCACAGCACCATCGGCGAGCGCAAAGCATAACGACAACGGAGGAGTTCGGTGATGTTCCCGTCGAAGGAAGACGTGACGATTTGCTTCGCCCACGCGGCGTACCAGATGAAGGCGCGCTTCGACCTGCGCAAGACCGGCATCAAGAGCTTCCAGGTATGGGCCTACGATGAACTGCAGAAGCGGGTGGGCGAGGCCGATGTCGTGGTGGTTTCGGGCATGTGGAAGAACGAGCTGATCCCGGCGGCGGGCAAGCTCAAGTTCATCCAGTCGATCAGCTCGGGCATGGACCAGTATTCCAAGGAGCAGCTGGCCGCCAAGCAGGTCCGCCTGTGCAGCGCCGCCGGCGTCAATGCCCGCGCCGTGGCCGAGCATGCGATCGCGCTGATCCTGGCGGTGGCGCGGCGGCTGCCCGAGGCGCGCGACAATCAGCACAAGAAGATGTGGCGCGGCATGATCGGCGATCTCAGCCAGCGCGAGGACGAGCTCGGCGGCAAGACCCTGCTGGTCGTCGGCATGGGCCGCATCGGCGCCCATCTCGCCAAGCTCGCCAAGGCGTTCGACATGAAGGTGGTGGGCATCCGCCGCGATCCCAAGCAGGGCACCAACGGCGCCGATTCGATCCACGGCATGGCCGCCCTGGTGAGGCTGGTGCCCCAGGCCGACATCGTGGCGCTGACCTGCGCGCTGACGCCCGAGACCACCGGCCTGATGAGCGCCGCGGCCTTCGCCGCCATGAAGCCGTCGGCGATGTTCGTCAACGTGGCGCGCGGCAAGGTGGCCGACGAGGCCGCCCTGATCGAAACTATGAAAGCCGGGAAGATCTGGGCCGCGGCCCTCGACGTCACCGCCGAGGAGCCGCTGCCGGCGGCATCGCCTTTGTGGACGATGCCCAATATCTTCATCAGTCCGCACACCGCGGGCGAGACACGAGCCTACGAGGACAACGTGCTCGACATCCTGATGGAGAACCTCGGCCACCTGTGGAAGGGCGAGGCCAAGCTCCGCAACCAGGTGCTCTGAAGCAGGCTACTTCTTCTCGTCGTCCTTCTTCTGCGGAGCAGGCTGCGGCGCGGGATGCTGCTGCGGCGGCGGTGGCGCCGCGTGCTGCTGCGGTGCGGGCGCAGGCGCCTGCGCCTGCTGCGGAGCAGGATGAGCTTGCGGCTGAGGCTGCGGCGCGGGCGCCGGAGCGTGAGCTTGAGCGGGCGGTGGCGCAGCCTGATGCTGGGGCTGCGGCGGCGGAGCCTGCGGCTGCGGTTGCGGCGCGGCCAGGCGCTGAGGCTGCGGCGGCGGAGTGACCGCCCCCTGAGGCTTCGGCGGCTCGGCCTGAGGCTGAGGCGCCGGCTGATGCGGCGGCGGCGGAGCAACCGGCTGCTGGGCCTGCTGCGGCTGCGGCTTGGGCGGCGTGGCTTGTGGCTGAGGCGCCGGAGTGACCGCCCCTTGAGGCTTCGGCGGCGCAGCCTGAGTCCCCGGCTGTGCGGGAGCGACAGGTTGCTGAGCTTGCTGCGGCTTGGGCGGCTGGCCAGGCTGGCTGGCGGGAGGCTGCCCACCCGTCGGCGGCGTGGTCACGGCGCGGCTGTCGGCCGGCTTCGGCGGCGTGCCGGGCTGGCCCGGTGCAGGCGTGCGTTCGCCCTGAAGCTGCGGCGGCGGTGCACCGGTACGCGGCACGAGCGGCGGCAGGCCGGGATGCGCGACGCTCGGGGCGGCGCCAGGTGCGGTGTTCGGGGCGGCGTTGGGCGCGCTAGCGGTCGGAGCGCTCGCTTTGGGCGCCGTCGCACTGGGTGCCGTCGCGTTGGGTGCTGTCGCATTGGGCGCCGTGGTCGGCGCGGTGGCGCGCGTCGTCGCGATCTGCGGACCCGGCGCCTTGGCCGCCGTGGTCGGCTCGGGGCGGCCGATCGCCTGCATGTTGGCGAAGCGGGTTTGCGTGGTCGGCACATTGACGGTGGCGGCCGCCTGTCCCTGTGCCTGCGGCCGCGCGTTGGGTGCCGTCGCGGGCGCGGTGCCGGGCGCCGTGGCCGGCGCGGCAGTGCCCGGCGCC
>Ga0306921_10004505_pt1 | contig 14332 bp, 13 predicted proteins | sample sta12Cox44000080_FD_203760 | JGI IMG/M metagenome (GOLD analysis project Ga0306921, IMG submission 203760) | Lab enrichment of tropical soil microbial communities from Luquillo Experimental Forest, Puerto Rico - statoxic.12C.oxic.44.000.080 (v2)... | ecosystem: Environmental > Terrestrial >...
GGTGACCTCGATCGGGGTCAGCACCCACACCTATGTCACGGCGCTGCACGACTTCTTCTACCTGCGCGACGTGATCTCGGGGCTGATCAAGGCGTTCTTCTTCGGCGGCATCATCGGCACCATGGGCTGCTACAGCGGCTTCCGCACCGAGGGCGGGGCCGAGGGGGTGGGACGCGCCACCACCAACGCGGTGGTGTGGTCGTGCGTGCTGGTGCTGATCCTCGACTACCTGCTTGCCAACTTCCTGTTCCGGATCATCTTCGCCAAGCGATGATCACGATCCGCGGCCTCGCGAAGCAGCTGGGGCGGAAGACCGTGCTCGAAGGTCTCGACCTCGACGTCGAGAAGGGGGAGACCCTGGTGGTGCTGGGCCCGAGCGGGACCGGGAAGAGCGTGCTGCTCAAGCACATCATCGGGCTGATGCGGCCCGATAAGGGCTCGATCGTGGTGGATGGGGAAGAGATCGTGGGCATGAGCGAGGACGATCTCGACCGGGTGCGGCTCAAGTTCGGCATGCTGTTCCAGGGCGCCGCGCTGTTCGATTCGATGACCGTGGGCGAGAACGTCGGGCTGTCGCTGCTCGAGCACACCCGGCTGTCCGCCGCCGAGATCCGGCGCCGCGTCTCCGAGCGCCTCGAGTGGGTGGGGCTCAGGGATGTCGAGGGGATGAAGCCGGCCTCGCTATCGGGCGGGATGAAGAAGCGCGTCGGTCTGGCGCGGGCGATGGCGATGGACCCGGCGATCATCCTGTACGACGAGCCCACCACCGGCCTCGACCCGATCACCGGCGACGTCATCAACCAGCTGATCCGCGCCATGCAGCAGCGGCTGGGAGTGACCTCGGTGGTGGTGACCCACGATCTGATGAGCGCCTACACGGTCGGCGACCGGCTGGCGATGATCTACGGCGGGCGGGTGGTGTTCACCGGCACGCCCGAGCAGGTACGGCACACCGAAAACGCGATGGTGCGCCAGTTCATCGAGGGATCGAGCGTCGGGCCGATCCAACCGGTGTGAGGACGGCATGAGTCGCGGCATGGAGGTGCGGGTCGGGATCACGGTGGTGCTCGGCCTCACGGTCCTGATCCTCGGGATCCTGGGGCTCAGCAACTACGCCCAGGTGCGCCGCATGCGCATCTGGCACGTGCGCTTCCCGCAGACCGGCGGGCTGGGCTCCGGCGACGAGGTGCAGGTCAACGGAATGCGCAAGGGCGCGGTGCGCCGCATGGCGCTGGTGGGGGACGGCGTGGTCATCGACCTCGGGCTGTCGCGCGAGGTCCAGCTCACCCGCGACAGCCGGGTGGCGATCCGCAACCACGGCATGATGGGGGAGAAGGTGATCGCGGTCGACCTGCGGACGGGCGGCGAGCCCTACAGCACGCGTGACACCATCCCCGGCGAGTTCGAGCCCGGCATGTCCGAGGTGCTGGGGAGTGTGGGGATGGCGGTCAACGACATCCGCTCGCTCGCCACCCAGCTCGACACCCTGTCGAGGTCGATGGGGCGCGGCGGGCTCGGCACCACGCTCGAGAACTTCCGCCGGACCAGCGAGGAGCTGCGGCTCGCGGTCGAGGAGAACCGCGCCCAGCTGCATGCCACGCTCCAGAACTTCGCCGCCACCTCGAAGACCGCCCGTGAGCTGACCAGCGAGCGCGAGGGCCAGATCCGGCGCACGCTCGACCACTTCGCCGCCGCGGCCGAGAACCTGGACCGGCTGAGCAGCCGCCTCGACTCGCTGCGCACCTCGCTGCAGAGCGTGGCCGCCAAGGTCGACCGCGGCCAGGGCTCGCTGGGGCGGATGGTCAACGACGACAAGCTCTACACCGACCTGGCGGCCTCGGTGAAATCGCTGCGCGCCCTGATCGACGACGTGCGCGCGAACCCCCAGAAGTACTTCCGGTTCTCGGTGTTCTGAGAGGCGACCATGGCGCGAGCCGGAACCACGAAGCCCCACTTCTTCTGCAGCGCGTGCGGCAACGAGGAGTCGCGCTGGTTCGGACGCTGCGCCGCCTGCGGCGCCTGGAACACCGCCACCGAGGCGCCCGCCAGCGCGGCGGCCGGCGGTGCGCGCCCGGCCCGCGCGGCGCGCGGTCGCTGGACCCCGGCGGGCGGCGCGTCTCCCCGGATCCCGCGCCCGCTCGCCGAGGTGGAGGCCGGGGCGGCCGAGCGCGTCGCCACCGGGCTCGGCGAGCTCGATCGGGTGCTGGGCGGCGGCATGATGCCGGGCTCGCTGGTGCTGGTGGGCGGCGATCCCGGGATCGGCAAGAGCACGCTGCTGCTCCAGCTCGCCGCGGCGCTCGCCGCCACCGGCCGCCGCGTGCTCTACGTGTCGGGCGAGGAGAGCGAGGAGCAGGTGCGGCTGCGCGCCACGCGGCTCGGGCCGGTGCCCGATCCGCTCCTCATCCTCACCGAGACCGACCTCGAGCAGGTGCTGGCCGCGGCCGCGGCGGTGACGCCGCAGGCGATGGTCATCGATTCGATCCAGACCCTGTCGCGCGCCGACCTCGAGGGCGGTCCCGGCACCGTGACCCAGGTCCGCGAGTGCGCGCTCGCCCTGCTCCACTTCGCCAAGGGCTCGCGCACCACGGTGTTCCTGGTCGGCCACGTCACCAAGGAGGGCGCGGTCGCCGGCCCGCGCGTGCTCGAGCACATGGTCGATGCGGTGCTGTACCTCGAGGGCGAGCGCTACCAGCACTACCGCGTGCTGCGCGCGGCCAAGAACCGCTTCGGCTCCACCAACGAGCTGGGGGTGTACGAGATGCTCGACGACGGCCTGCGCGAAGTCGCGAACCCCAGCGAGGCGTTCCTGTCGCGCCCGGCGGGGCGCGGCCAGCCGGGAACGCCCGCGCCCGAGCCGGGCGCCGCGGTGGTCGCCAGCATCGAGGGCTCGCGGCCGCTGCTGGTCGAGGTCCAGGCCCTGGTCGCGACCTCCTTCTATGGCACGCCGCAGCGCGTCACCAGCGGCTACGACCCGCGCCGGCTCGCGGTGCTGCTGGCGGTGCTCGAGCGCCGCGTCGGCCTGCGGCTGGGGCGCCACGACGTGTTCGTGACCGTGACCGGCGGGCTCACGCTCGACGAGCCGGGCACCGATCTCGGGGTGGCGCTCGCGGTGGCGTCGTCGTTCCTGAGCCGCCCGGTGCTCGACGGCACGCTGGCGCTCGGCGAGATCAGCCTGTCGGGGGAGCTCAGGCGCGTGGCGCGGGTCGAGGCGCGGGTGCGCGAGGCGGCCCAGCTCGGCTTCCGCCGCGCCGGCGTCCCGGCGCTCCAGGCCGGCGACGCGCGCACCGCGGCCCCCGCGGGCTTCGAGATCGTGCCGCTCGCCACGGTGCGCGACAGCATCCGCGCCCTGCTGGGCGAGAAGGTCGCGACGCGTCCGACCGGCCCCGGGCCGGCGCCGGCAGCGGCCGCGGAGCCGGCCCGATGAGCGGCCCGGCGCGCTCCACCGCCCCGGACCCGCCTCCGGCGGGTGCCCGCGCCGGCGCCCGCCGGGTGCAGGAGGCGCTGCAGCGCGCCGGCTTCGCCCACACCGTCATCGAGCTCGCCCACCCGGTGCGCAGCGCCCAGGCGGCGGCCGACGCGGTGGGCTGCACGGTGGCCCAGATCGCCAAGTCGATCGTGTTCCGGGCCGCCGTGAGCGGGCGGCCGGTGCTGGTGATCACCAGCGGCGCCAACCGCGTCAACGAGCCGCGCGTCGCCGCCCTGCTGGGCGAGCCGCTGGCCAAGGCCGATCCGGACTTCGTGCGCGAGCGCACCGGCTTCGCGATCGGCGGCATCCCGCCGCTCGGGCATGCCACGCCGCTCGAGACCTTCATCGACGAGGACCTGCTCGCGCACCCGCGCATCTGGGCCGCCGCCGGGCATCCCAACGCGCTGTTCGAGCTCGATCCGCGCGAGCTCGAGTCGATGAGCGGCGGACGCGTGACGGGAGTGCGATGAGCGTCGGCGCGATCCTGCTGTGCGCGGGCGTGGGGCGGCGCCTCGGGCTCGAGGTCGAGAAGCCGCTGGTGCCGCTCAACGGGCGGCCGCTGTTCGCCTGGAGCCTCGAGGCGCTGGAGCGCTGTGATGCGATCGAAGGCATCGTGGTGGTCGGGCCACCGCGCCGGCTCGACGAGATGCTGGCCAGCTGCGGGATCGCCGCGGTCAAGGTGGTGGCGTGGGTCGAGGGGGGGCGCGAGCGCCGCGATTCGGTGTGCAAGGGGCTGGCGGCGCTGCCGCGCAGCTACGATCTGGTGGTGGTCCACGACTGCGCGCGCGTGCTGGTGAGCCCGCCGCTCATCGCCCGGGTGGTGGCCGACGCCATGACGGGCGGCGCCTCGATCGCCGCGGTGCCGCTCGAGGACACGCTCAAGCGCGGCACCCTGCAGCGCATCGACGCGACGGTGCCCCGCACCGGGCTGTGGCGGGCGCAGACGCCGCAGGCGTTCCGCCGCGACTGGCTCGAGGAGGCGCACGCGAAGACCCGCGGGGTGGCGACCGACGATGCGATGATGGTCGAGGCCTGCGGCCATCCGGTGCGCATCACCGAGGGCGACGCGCTGAACTTCAAGGTGACCTCCGCGCGCGACCTGGCGCTGGCCGCGGCCTGGCTGGCCGCCCCCGTCCCGTGAGGCGGCGGCGATGAGTGCGCGCGCCGGCATCGGCTACGACGTCCACGCCCGCGCTGCCGGCCGGCCGCTGGTGCTGGGCGGCGTGCGGTTCGAGAGCCCGTGGGGGCTGGCCGGGCACAGCGACGCCGATGTCCTGCTCCACGCGATCGGCGACGCGCTGCTCGGCGCCCTGGCGCTCGGCGACCTCGGCGACCACTTCCCGCCCGGCGATCCGCGCTGGAAGGACGCCTCGAGCCTCGATCTGCTGTCGCGCATCGCCGCGCTGCTCGAGGGGCGCGGCGCGCGGGTGGTGAACGTCGACGCGATGGTGGTCGCCGAGGCGCCCCGGCTCGCGCCGGCGCGCGCGGCGATGCGCGACAACATCGCGCGCGCGCTCAAGATCGAGGTGGCGCGGGTCTCGGTCAAGGCCACCACCCCCGAGGGGCTGGGGGCGCTGGGGCGCGGCGAGGGGATCGCCGCCTGGGCGGTGGCGATGGTGGAGGCGCCGTGAGCCTGCGGGTGCGCTTCGCCCCGAGCCCCACCGGCTGGCTCCACGTCGGCGGCGCCCGCACCGCCTACTTCAACTGGCTTTTCGCCCGCCAGCACCGCGGCGCGCTGGTGCTGCGCATCGAGGACACCGACGTGGGGCGTTCGAGCGAGGAGGCCGAGCGCGGCGTGCTCGACGACCTCGAGTGGCTGGGGCTCGATCACGACGAGGGACCGCTCCGCGGCGGGCCGCACGGGCCCTACCGCCAGAGCGAGCGCCTCGACCTGTATCGGGCCCGCGCCGACCAGCTGCTGGAACGCGGGCTCGCCTATCCGTGCTTCTGCAGCGACGCGGATCTCGAGGCGCGGCGCGCCGCCGCGCTCGCCGCCGGCCGCCCGCCCCAGTACGACGGACGCTGCCGGGCGATTCCGGCCGCCGCGGCGGGACGCCGCCGCGCCGCCGGCGAGCTCCACAGCGTGCGCTTCGCGGTCGAGGCGCGCGAGTGGCGGCTCGACGACCTGGTGCGCGGCGAGGTGCGATTCCCGGCCGGCATGGTCGGCGACTTCGTGCTGCTGCGCTCGAGCGGGCTCCCGACCTACAACTTCGCCTGCGTGGTCGACGATGGCGGGATGCGCATCAGCCACGTCATTCGCGCCGAGGAGCACCTCGCCAACACGCCGCGCCAGCTCATGCTGTTCGCGGCGCTGGGCGAGGAACCGCCGCGCTACGCCCACGTTCCGCTGATCCTCAACCGCGATCGCACCAAGATGAGCAAGCGCGCCGGCGAGGCCGCGGTGGCGGTCGCCGACTACCGGCGCGCCGGCTACCTGCCCGAGGCGCTGCTCAGCTATCTCGCGCTGCTCGGCTTTCATCCCGGCGACGACCGCGAGGTCCTGTCGCGCGCCGAGCTGCTGGAGGCGTTCACCTTCGAGCGCGTGGGGCGGAGCGGCTCGGTCTTCGATCCCGACAAGCTGCGCTGGGTGAACGCCCAGCTGCTCCATCACGCCGCGGCCGCCGAGCTGCTGCGCCACGGCGCCGACTTCCTGCCCGACGCGGCCCGGCGGCTGCCCGAGGCCCAGCGTCTCTCGCTGATCGAGGCGGTGCGCGGCAACCTCTCGACCCTGGCCGACCTGCCGGCCGAGCTGGCGCCGCTGCTGGGTGAGGACGCCACGCCCGACCCGGAGGCGCGCGCGGTGCTCGCATCCCCGCGCGCCCGCGAGATCTGCGCCGCGCTGGCCGATAACCTCGCGGGGCTTGCGGAGTGGAGCGGGGAGGCGGTTAAATCGGCGATTCTCGCCGAGGGTCGGCGCCTCGGGATCAAGGGCCGGGAGCTGTTCCAGCCGGTGCGCGCCGCCCTCACCGGCCGCGTGCACGGACCCGAGCTGCCGGTCGTGGCCGCGAGCCTCGGCCGCGAACGATGCCTGGCGCGGCTGCGCGCCGCGTCCTGAGCGGGCGTCCCGGAACCGCCGGAGGAACGAGCACCATGAAGGTGGCGTTGTTGATGGGCGGCCGGTCGTCGGAGCGCGAAATCTCCCTGCGCACCGGCCGCGGCATCGCCCAGGCGCTGCGCAATCTGGGCCACGAGGTGCTGGCGATCGACGCCGCCAACGGCCGGCTGCTGCCGTCGGGCGAGGAGGAGGAGGGGGCGATGCCGGCCGAGGCGGTGAGCCGGTTGCCGGCCTCCTCGACCAGCGCGATCGCGCACGTCGATGCGGTCAACGAGGCCGAGGTGGTGTTCGTGGCGCTCCACGGCGGAGCGGGCGAGGACGGGACGGTCCAGGCTCTGCTCGAGCTGGCCGGCAGGCCCTACACCGGCTCGGGAGTGCTGGCGAGCGCGCTGGCGATGAACAAGGTGATGAGCAAGCGCATCTTCGAGCACGAGGGCATCCCGACCCCGCGCTGGGTGCTGGTGCGCGCCGGCGAGAGCCGGCCGCTCATCGATACGCCGGCCCTGGGCGGCTATCCGCTGGTGGTCAAGCCCAACGCCGAGGGCTCGACGGTCGGACTCACGGTGGTGACGCGTCCCGACGACCTGCCCGAAGCGCTGGCGCTGGCTGCGCGCTACGGCCCCGAGGTGCTGATCGAGGAGTTCATCCCGGGGCGCGAGCTCACGGTCGCGGTGCTGGGCGACGAGGCGCTGCCGATCGTCGAGATCCGGCCCCACGGCGGCCACTACGACTACGAGTCCAAGTACACCGCGGGCAAGACCGACTACTTCTGCCCCGCCGACCTGCCGGCCCCGCTCGCCGCCCGCATCCGCGAGCTGGGGGTGGCGGCGACCCGCGCCCTGGGCTGCCGCGGCGTCACGCGCGCCGACCTCCGGCTGAGCCCGCGCAACGAGCCCTACGTGCTCGAGGTCAACACCATCCCCGGCATGACCCCGACCAGCCTGGTGCCGATGGCGGCGAAGGCGGCGGGGATGTCCTATGATCAGCTGGTCGCGCGCATGATCGATCTCGCGCTCGGCGACTGGCGCAAGCGCACCCACCGTCCCCCGCACAAGGAGCACACGCCCGCATGAGCCCGACCCGTACCCGCACGCCGATTCGCCGTTCCGCGGCCCGCCCCTCGTCCGAGACCAACGGCGCGCGCCGCAACGGCCGCCCGCGCGCCGCCGACCCCAGGCTCGCGATGCTGAAGGAGCTGGTCGAGGCGCACGGCGCCCCGGGCGCCGAGGGCGCGGTCGCCAGCGTGCTGGCGCGCTGGCTCGAGGGCGTGGGCCCGATCACGCGCGACCGGCTGGGCAGCTTCGTGTGCGAGAAGCGCGGCAGCGCGCGCTCGCCCCGCGTCATGCTCGCCGGGCACCTCGACGAGGTCGGCTTCATGGTCAAGTCGATCACCAAGGAGGGCTTCGTCCGGTTCCTGCCGCTGGGCGGCTGGTGGGGGCACGTGGTGCTGGCGCAGCGGCTGGTCATCCGCACGCGCCGCGGCGACGTGCTGGGGGTGGTGGGATCGAAGCCGCCCCACGAGCTCAAGGACGAGGACCGCAAGCGCGTGCTCGAGGTGCGCGACATGTACATCGACGTCGGCGCCGCCTCGGACTTCGATGTGCGCAAGCGGCTCGACATCCGCCCCGGCGACTTCATCGTGCCCGAGTCGCCGTTCTCGGTGATGGCCAACCCCGACATGCTGCTCGCCAAGGCGTGGGACAACCGCATCGGCTGCGCGCTGGCCGCCGAGACGGTGCGCCAGCTCAAGGGCAAGCGCCACCCCAATACCGTGTTCGCGGTCGCCACGGTGCAGGAGGAGGTGGGGCTGCGGGGCGCCCAGACCTCGGCGTTCAAGGTGCAGCCCGACGTCGGCATCGCCCTCGACGTCGGCATCGCCCACGACACCCCGGGCACCGAGGGCGACGAGAACCTGGGTGGCGGTCCGCTGGTGGTGATCTACGACTCCTCGTCGATTCCCAACCGCAACCTGCTCGACCTGGTCGACGACACCGCCCGCAAGCTCAAGCTCTCGCTCCAGTTCGAGAGCGTCGAGCGCGGCGGCACCGACGCCGGCCGCATCCATGTCACCGGCGAGGGGGTGCCGAGCATCTCGATGGGGGTGCCGGCGCGCTACATCCACAGCCACGTCAGCATCATCCACCGCCGCGACTACGAGCAGACCGTGCGGCTGCTGGTGGCCCTGGTCCAGCGTCTCGACGCGCGCACCGTGAACCGGCTGATCTGAGGTCGGAGTCCCGAACGTGTCGTCGATCCTCCCCGACTCCGACCATCTGATCCAGAGCGGCATCAGCCTGCTGCTGACGCTGGCCGCGGCGTTCCTGCTCTGGCAGCTGGTGTTCGTCATGGTGGGGCGGCTCGAGAAATGGCTGGCGCGCGCCGCCGGCCACGGCGAGGGGGGCGAGCAGCGCGCCCGCACGCTCGGACACATCTTCCGCAACCTCGCCATGGTGCTGATCGTGTGCGGCGCCCTGATCCACATCCTCGATGTCTTCGGCTGGGACGTGAAGCCGCTGCTGGCCGGCGCCGGGATCCTGGGCGTGGCGCTCGGCTTCGGCGCCCAGACCCTGGTGCGCGACGTCATCGCCGGCTTCTTCATCCTGGTCGAGAACCAGTTCTCGGTCGGCGACCTGATCGAGGTCAACGGCAACGCGGCCACGGTCGAGGACCTGAGCGCGCGCTGCACCCGGCTGCGCGACTTCAACGGCTTCGTCCACTTCGTCCCCAACGGCGAGATGAAGATCGTCATCAACCGCAGCCGCGGCTGGACCCGCATCGCGGTCGACCTGCCGGTGGCCGCCGAGGAGGACATCGACCGGGCGCTGGCGGCGTGCCGCACCACGGTGGCGGCGATGAACGCCGACCCGGCGTGGAAGGACCGCATGCTCGAGCCGGTCGACCTGTGGGGCATCGAGTCGCTGCTGGGCTCCGAGGTGACGCTGCGCATGGTGATCCGCGCCCGCCCCGGGGCCGACGGCCCGCAATCGGCGCGCGAGCTCAAGCGCCGCCTGCTGGTGGCCCTCGCCCGGGAGGGGATCGGCACCCGCACCAGCCGCGAGATCTTCTTCACCGCGATGCCGGCCGGCACCGAGGAGCGCGCCCGCTCGCAGGCGCGCGCCGCCTAGAGGCCGCCCTGGCGCTGCGCATCTACGACACCCTGACGCGCGAGAAGCGCGAGTTCACGCCGCTCCACCCCGGACGCGTCGGGATGTACGTGTGCGGGATGACGGTGCAGAACAAGCCGCACGTCGGACACGTGCGCGCCGCCCTGTCGGGCGACGTGATGCGCCGCTACCTGACGCACGTCGGCTACCAGGTCGACTACGTCTACAACTTCACCGACGTCGACGACAAGATCATCGAGCGCGCCGGCCAGGAGGGCGTCGACTTCCACGTGGTGAGCGAGCGCAATATCGCCGCGTACCTGGCCGCCGCGGAGCGCCACAACATCCTCCCCGCCACCCACTACCCGCGCGCCACCGGCCACATCGCCGAGATCCAGGCGCTGATCGCCACCCTGATCGAGCGCGGCTTCGCCTACCCGGCGGGCGGCGACGTCTACTTCGAGGTGCGGCGCAAGCCCGACTACGGGAAGCTGTCAGGCCGCAACGTCGACGACATGCGCTCCGGCGCGCGCATCGAGGTCGGCGAGGCCAAGCGCGACCCGCTCGACTTCGCGCTGTGGAAAGGCGCCAAGCCCGGCGAGCCGGCGTGGGACAGTCCGTGGGGGCGCGGGCGGCCGGGCTGGCACATCGAGTGCTCGGCGATGAGCATGAAGTACCTGGGCGCCCACTTCGACATCCACGGCGGCGGCCAGGATCTGGTGTTCCCGCACCACGAGAACGAGATCGCCCAGTCCGAGGCCGCGACCGGCGAGCCGTTCGCGAACTTCTGGTGCGAGAACGGGCTGGTCAACCTGGGCGGCGAGAAGATGTCGAAGAGCACCGGCAACCTGTTCTTCATCGATGACATCGCCGCGCGCATCGAGCCCGAGGTGGTGCGCTACTACCTGCTCTCGACCCACTACCGGAGCCCGATCGAGTTCAGCGAGGAGCGGCTCGCCGAGGCGGGGGTGGCTCTGCAGCGGCTGCGCGCGGTGCTGGAGCGCTCCGGGGCCTTCGACGGCGCCGACGGGGCCGGCGACCGCCGGTCCGGCTCGATCCCGGGCGAGGTGGGCGAGCGGGTGGCCGAGGCCGAGTTCCTGTTCGCGGAGAGCATGGACGACGACTTCAACAGCGCCCGCGCCATCGGCCACCTCTTCGACCTGTCGCGCCACGTCAACCGGGCGCTCGACGACGGCCTGGGGGCCGAGGCGCGCGCCGCCGGCCGCGCGCTGTTCGACCTGGGCGCGGTGCTGGGGCTGTTCTGGCTGCCCCCGGAGGGAGCGGAGTGGGCTCCGGAGGTGCTGGCGATGGCGCGGGAGCGCGATGAAGCCCGCAAGGCGCGGGAGTGGCAGAAGGCCGATGCCCTGCGCCGCCAGCTGCTCGAGCACGGGGTGCAGGTCGAAGACGCCCCCGGCGGGTTCCGACTCAAGCGCAGGTAGGCCTCATCCCGGACTTCCGGCAACGCGCCCTAAGGCCGGGGACGGGCCCCGGCCAGGACCGCTCCAGCCACCCGGGGGGGTGCGAAGCGATTTTTGGCGCCGATCCCGATCCAGGGCTGCAACATTCCCTTGACCGGCGGGAAACCGTAGGTCTAGCCTCTAGGTACGCCTTGTGCATTCGCGGCCATCGGCAAAGGGCAGGGATCACCCCGTATCCATGCCTGTCCCGCGCCGACTCCCCAGCCGCGCGAGCGGGCGATGTTTCCGTGTGTGTGCCGGCAAACGGCAGTGGGCATTCGCAGGATAGGAAGGGACTTCATGCTTCGATTCCACAAGAATCGGTGGTGGACCCTCATCCTTGCGCTGAGCCTGTGCTTCGCCAGCTACGCCTCCCGACCCAATCCCGCGATGGCCGACGGGCCGAACGAGATCCAGAACGGGACTCCCGGACCCGGTGAAGGTGATCCGGACATGCCGACCACGCCTGGTAAGCAGTCGAGGGCAGGTCGGGGCGCGCTGAAGCCTAGTGGCAGGCAAGACCCGTGGCGTTCCGTGGGTGACGGACGTCAACCGGTTCGCGTGGTGATGTGGCGTCTGTACATCATGGGCCTTAGAGGTTTCTGGCTGCACTTCTAGCAGGCCCGGCCGTGCCGACGTGTGTTCGGTGACCGGAGTTTCGGCGTGCGAAACGACGACCGAGATCGTATCGCGCAGCTGGAAGAGCGGCTCGCGCTGGCCCCCGCTCCAGCGGGGCGAGGCGCTGTTGCCGATCTCGAGCTGTTGGCGGATCTGTACATGCAGGCCGACAGCTACCAGCCGGCGCTGAAAACCATCGAGCGCCTGCTCGCCCACCCGGGCGCGCGGGCGCTCTCCGAGGGCCGGCGACTGGCTCTCGAGAGCAAGGCGGTGTCGTGCCGCCTGGCCCAGGGCGACGCGCAGGGTGCGCTGGCGCATCTTCGCGAGCTGCTGGCGCCGGGCGCCGGGGCGAGTACCCCGGAGCTGCGCGGGCGGCTGACGCTGCAGTGCGCCGACGCCCTGTTCCGGCTCGCGCGCATCGCCGAGTCGCGCGAGCAGGCGGAGCGCGGGCTCGAGATCGCCGACCAGTGCGGCGACCTGGGGCTCGCGGCGCGCGCGCTCAACCAGCTGGGCCGCATCGGATACCGGGAAGGGGATCTGGCCCGCGCCCGCGACTGCTACGAGCAGGCGCTGGCGCTGTTCCGCCGCATCGGGGACGTCCCGAGCTCGGCCCACGTGCGCAACAACCTCGGACTGGTCCACAAGCAGCTGTGCGAGTGGGAGGCGGCCGAGGACCACCTCAGCGCGGCGCTCGATCTGCATCGCGCGAGCGGGCGCTACGCCGAGACCGCGAGCCCGCTCATGAACCTCGGCATCGTGCTGCAGAAGCGCGGGGACTGGGGGGGCGCCCTCGAGCACTACGCGCGCGCCGAGCAGGTGTTCGTGCAGGTGGCCGACGATCTCGGCATCCCGCCGGTGCGTATCGGCTGCGGCAACATCGCGCGTCTGCAGCGGCGCTTCGACGACGCCGAGGGCCTGTTCCGCGACGCCCTCGAGCGGGCGCGCGCGCTGGGCGCGCAGCGCGAGCAGGTGCTGGCGCTCGAGTTCCTGGGCGAGCTCGAGGCCGATCGTGGCCGTCCCGAAAAGGCGCTGGCGCGCTACGACGAGGCGCTGGCTCAGGCGCAGCGCGTGGCGCCCGAGGGCGACCTGGTGGTGGAGATCGAGCGGCGGCGCGCCGAGGTGCTGTGCGCGGTCGGGCGGCTCGACGAGGCGGAGCGCTCGTGCGCGGCGGCGTTGCGGCTGGCGCGCTACAGCGACGACCGCCTGGAGCACGCCGCCGCCCATCGCGCGCGCGGCGCGATCGCGATGGCACGCGGGCGGCGCGCCGAGGCGGTCGGGGCGTGGACCCAGGCGGTCGACCTCCTGGGCCGCTGCCACGAGCGCTACGAGTTGGGGCGCACGCTGCTCGAGCTGGCGCGCGCGGTCGGCGAGCCGCGCGAGGCGCGCCGGCTACTCTACCGGGCCGGAGCGCTGTTCGCCGAGCTCCAGTCGCCGTTCTGGAGCGCGCAGGTCGAAGCCGACCTGGAGCGGCTGATGAGCGGAGCGGGCGACCCCTTGCCGCCCGCCCCCGAGTCGCTGATGGGTCGCCGCCACCGCGCCCCGAGCCTGGTGGCGTGCTCGGCGGCGATGCGGCGGGTCGAGACCCTGGCACGCCGCGCGGCCTCGACCGGTCTGTCGGTGCTCATCACCGGCGAGACCGGCACCGGCAAGGAGCTGATCGCGCGCACCATCCATTCCTTCTCGCCGCTCGCGCAGCGGCCGTTCCTCGCCATCAACTGCGGTGCGCTGCGCGCCGACCTCGCGCTGTCCCAGCTGTTCGGACATCGCAAGGGCGCGTTCACCGGCGCTCACGCCGAGGGCCTGGGGCTGGTCGAGGCGGCCCACGGCGGCACCCTGTTCCTCGACGAGGTGGGCGAGTTGCCGGGCGACGTCCAGGTCACGCTGCTGCGCTTCCTCGAGAGCGGCGAGTACCTGCGTCTCGGCGAGACCCGGGTGCGGCGCGCCGACGTGCGGCTGATCGCCGCCACCAACCGCGAGCTGCGCGAGGGCGACGGGGAGAAGCTGTTCCGGCGCGACCTGCTGTTCCGTCTCAACGAGATCGAGATCCGGGTGCCGACGCTGCGCGAGCGTCCCGACGACATCGTCCCGCTCGCCCACCACTTCCTCGCGTTCTACAGCGGGCTCGAGGGCCCGCGGCTGAGCGGGGACGGCGAGGCGGTGCTGCGCTCGTACGCCTGGCCAGGCAATGTCCGCGAGCTCGAGAACGTGATGAAGCGCGTGGCCGCCCTGCACGCGAACGACTCCGCCGTCGACGCCGACGCGCTGCTGCCGTTCCTCAGCCACTCGGCCCCCGCGCCCGGCCCGCGTCGCAGCTCGGACGACGACGAGCGCTCCGCCATCCTGGCCGCGTTCCGCGAGGCGAGCGGCAACAAGAGCCGGGCGGCGGCGATCCTGGGCGTCAGCCGCAAGACGTTCTACGCGCGGCTGCGCCGGCTCGGCATCCTCCTCTAGCATCCTCCAGACGACCGCGCTGGTCACTAAATCTGGCACGTCTGTAACCTTCCGGTTACAGCGCCGGAAGTCCCATCTTTGTCAATAAGTTGGACAAAGGTTGGTCCTTAGGGTGTTACCTCTGAGGGGGTGACACTTGCCCGCGCGGTCGATGCGACCGCGTCAAGGCAGCGGACCGTCG
>Ga0306921_10004507_pt1 | contig 14331 bp, 10 predicted proteins | sample sta12Cox44000080_FD_203760 | JGI IMG/M metagenome (GOLD analysis project Ga0306921, IMG submission 203760) | Lab enrichment of tropical soil microbial communities from Luquillo Experimental Forest, Puerto Rico - statoxic.12C.oxic.44.000.080 (v2)... | ecosystem: Environmental > Terrestrial >...
GTGCTTTTCGACCCAAAGCCGTTCATGGGCGGGGCAGTGCCCCCGGCCGAGCGATCAACGACGAGATGTCGGCGAACATGCGCCGCGGCGCCGCGACCTCGGCCATCTGAAAGGTGACGTAATGGCCGGGGTGTATCGAGCGAGGGACGGGCGCTCGCCGCCCCTCAAACCGGAACTATCAAGGCAGAAGGTTGGGCTAGGGAGTCGGTAGGAAACGCGTCGGTGAGGGGACGCTGCTGTTGAACAGCCCGCTAAAGGTGGCCCGCGGCCAGGGGCCTGGCAAGGTCGGTGCTGAGGGGAATGTGCCGCCTTCCAGGACCTCAGAGAGACCCAGCAGGGTCGTAGGTCCCGTTTCGTCGGTTATCCCGAAAATGCCAACCTTCTTGGCCTGGGCGGACACAACCACCCCCTCCCTGCCCATAAACGCGGCTGTCAAATTTGGATCGATCTGGTCTATCGGTATCTCTTCCCAACAGATGAACTCGGTGGTCGTCGACAACTGGTTTTCATTGCCGATCGCGCTGGGGTTCCCGCCAAAGAAGTCGAGGTCGACAAAGACCGGGTTGTTCGGACGGTTGGACTTGACATCCAAAGTCAGCAAGGTAAGGAACCCCCGGGTGAAAGTCGGGCCGGTGGTAAGGTTCGCATACGTAACGTCGCCAAGGACCTGTCCAGTGACCGCCTGGTAATGACCGGCTCCGCCGTCGAACAACACAGCGCCGTTGGCATTGGTCGTAATGCCAGCGCCGTTTGCCAAGGTGGGATCGGCCTGGATCGGGATAGCAGAATAGTTCGCGAGCGAGGTGGGGCTTCCCGATGTCTGCGAGCCTAGCCTCAGAAGAGCAGTGCCGACCAGCCCATCGAACTTAATAGGCCCATCGGTGGCCGGACTGATCACCCAGCCAATTAGGTACCCTCTAGAACATGGGGCTGCAGGTATGGTTTTGGTCGGCAGACCACCGCCATAGAAGTTAGCGGGGGAGCCGTCGGAGACGAGTACAATCTTCTCGAACACCGTAGCGGTAATGTCGAAGTCGTTCTCTTGGCAAATAAAACTACCGGCCAGGTTCGCTTCAGTCGTGCCGCAAACCCAGTGGAGCCTGATCTTAACCGGCTGGTGCTCAGGGCAGGTAACACTCCTTGGGCAGACGACACTGATCTTAAGTACACTTACAGGGGTCGTCCCGCCCTCAGGCAGGACCACGGTTCCTTGGACGAATTTAGGGAAGACGATCACGCTGCCCGGCTCTGTGGCATCGCTCAACGTCGTGGGCCGAACCTGCGCCAACGCCGAGGTCGCCAATGCGAGAGTCAGTACCAACAGCATGGCGAGGCGCGCACCTTTTACCTTAAATTTCATGTGGGTCCCTCCTGTTACACCCTTTAGCGGGCGCTTCCCGTGACGCAAGCGCTGTGCCGGATATATTCATCATTAATAACCCATTTTTACAGGGCTTTACGGGAGGCCGCTGGAAGCTTCAGTCTGGAAAATCGGACTCGCCTCGACGGCCGAGTCCGGTTATCCGGACCGCAAGACTAAGGGTCAGGTTTGCCCGTCTTGTCGAAAAGCGTCCAAAAGCTGAGCTGCCAATCGGCTCTGCGGCCCGCATGACGCAGCTGGTGGCGCCGTCCGAACACTCCGGGGTCATCTTCGCCTGGGTTGCAAACTCGCGCGCCCGAGCGAGCAGATCCGAAAATCGGATCTTCGCCGCCGCGACCTTCCGCACCGACCCCTCGACGGCATACCTCGTTCCAGAACGGCACACCCCTATCGTCGGCTACCGTCGAGCCTCTGAACAATACGAACGCTCGTAGCTAGGTCAGGATCTGATTGATAGTGGGGTCTAAGGGGGCGACCTGGGCGGGTTAGTCCGGTAATCTATCAGCCGTCAGGAGAGAAGCGGCTGCCAAGTCATTACCGCCCGGCAGCCAGCAAGGCGACAGCCCCCCAGATCGCCGCCCAAAACCCAAATGACAGCAGCACGACCAAAACCAGAGCCTCGCCGCCACTAAGCCAGAGGCCGGTTTTGAGTTCCGCAGGGAGAGATGGCAATGCTTCTTCTCCGGCATTCCAGAAATCGGCAGAACGAGCGCGTCCCGACGCAATATTCCTGTCCATCCCCCCTTCTCAAAACCGGCAGGAGAGAAACCGAGCGCCTCCTTGCATGAGTTCCCGAGGGCGCAACTTACCCGCTAACCCTGGGCGTTACCCGGGAGCCCAACCCGACACCGGCTGGGGTGTGTACCGAGTGAGGGGCGGCGCTCGGCCGCCCCTCAAACCCGAACAATCAGGGCAGGAAGTTAGGCGACGGTGTCGGTAGGAACTTCGTCGGCACCGGCACGCTACTATTAAACAGGCCAGTAAAGGAGGCGCGCGGCCAGGGGGCCACGGGTGGGAATACCCCGCCTTCGAGGACCTCAGAGAGCCCCAGGAGGCTCACAGGTCCGGTTGTGTCCGATATCCCGAAGAGGCCAACCTTCGTCGCCGAGTCAGATACAAACACGCCCTTTCTGCCCATCTGCGCCGTTATCAAGTCTGTACTGATGGCGGTGAGCGATACCTCTTCCCAGCAAATGAATTCGGTCGCAGCCGACAACTGGTTTTCATTGCCGATTGCGCTCGGGTTGCCACCGAAGAAGTCGAGGTCGACAAAGACCGGGTTGTTCGGACGGTTGGACTTCACGTCCAAGGTCAACAAGGTCAAGACCCCTAGGGTGAAGGTCGGGCCGGTCGTGGTGTTGTTATATCGGACGTCGCCCGCGACTTGTCCGGTGACCGCCTGGTAATGACCGGCGGCGCCGTCAAATATAAGAGCGCCGTTGCCATTGGTCGTAATGGCAGCGCCGTTTGCCAAATGCGGATCCGCCTGGATCGGGATCGCATCGTAGTCCGCCAGCGCGGTGGGGCTCCCCACTCCTCCTGCCGGCGAGCCTGGCCGGAGATGGGCATCGCCGATCAGCCCATCAAACTTGATCGGGCGATCATTGGTCGGACTGATCACCCACCCGATCAGATACCCGCCGCCATTGGGACACTCGGGCGCGGGTGCGAATTTGGTCGGCAGACCAGCGGTATAAAGGCCAGCAGTCTCGCCGTTGGGCGTGAGGACAATTTTCTCGTACACCGTAGCGTTGATGTCGAAATCGGTCTCTTTGCAGACAAAGCTACCGGCTAGGTCCGCTTCATTTGTGCCGCAAACCCAATGGAATCTGATCTTTATCGGCTCGTGCTCGGGGCAGATAACACCCTTTGGGCAAACGACGCCGATCTCGAGTTCGCTTATCGGGGCCGCCGGGCCCTCGGGCAGGCCCACGGTCCCCTGGATGAACTTGGGGAAGACGATCACGCTGCCCGGCTCCTGGGAGTCGCTCAACGTCGTGGGCCGAACCTGGGCAAACGCCGGCGCTGCCAGTGCGAGCGCCGGCACAAGCAGCATGGCCAGCTGCGCACCTTTTATCTTGAATTTCATGTAGTTCCCTCCTTCTACGCCCTAAAGCGGGCGTATGGTAAAGGAGCAAGTGTCGTGCCATATGATATCACGAAATATTAACCAATTTTTTCAGTATCTTAGAGAAATGCGCCGCAAGACGAGTCCGGGATACCGGACTCGGCCCAATGGCCTAGTCCGATATCCCGGACTCGATTGCTGTCTCGCCGGAGACGGCGGTTGGGGTATGCCGAGAGGGGCGGCGCTAGCCGCCCCTCATACCGGACAATCAGGGCAGGAAAATAGGCGAGGGTGTCGGCAGGAACTTCGTCGGTACCGGCACGCTGCTGTTGAAGAGGTTACTAAAGGAGACCCGCGCTGTCGGGGCGGCAGCGGGGCCTTCCAGGGTCTCGGCCAGTCCGAGCAGGGTGGTAGGCCCAGTTTCGTCCGATATCCCGAAAATGCCGACCTTCGTCGCTGGGGCGGACACAAACACGCCCTTGCGGCCCATAACCGTGGTCGTCAAGTCTGGGTTGATCGAGGTTATCGGTATCTCTTCCCAGCAGATGAACTCGGTAGAAGTCGACAACTGGTTTTCATTGCCGATTGCGCTCGGGTTGCCGCCGAAGAAGTCGAGGTCGACAAAGACCGGATTGTTTGGACGGTTCGACTTCACGTCCAGCGTCAGCAACGTGAGGACCCCCTGGGTGACCGTTGCACCGGCCGTGTTCGTATACCTCATGTCGCCGAGGACCTGTCCGGTGACCGCCTGGTAATGACCGGCGCCGCCGTCAAACATGAGAGCGCCATTGCCATTGGTCGTAACGGCAGCGAGATTTGCCAAGTGGGGATCCGCCTGGATCGGGATCGCATTGTAGCCCGCCTGCGCGGCGGCGCTCGACCGGATGACGGCATCGCCGATCAACCCATCAAACTTAACCGGCGTATCGGTGGTCGGAGTGATCACCCACCCGATCAGATAGCCGCCCAAACATGGTGCCGCGGGGATGGTTTTAGTCGGCAGACCAGATGCGTAACCATTTTGGGGCGTGCCGTCGGGGACGAGCACAATTTTCTCGAAAACCGTAGCGGTAACGTCGAAGTCAGTCTCCGAGCAGATAAAACTGCCGGCCAGGTTCGCTTCAGTCGTGCCGCAAACCCAGTGAAACCTGATCTTTACCGGTTGGTGCTCGGAGCAGGTAGCACCCTTTGGGCAGACGACGCCGACCTCAAGTTCGGTTACGGGAGCAGGGACTCCCTCAGGCAGCACCACGCCCGACCCGTTGATGAACTTGGGGAAGACGATCACGCTGCCCGGCTCTGTGGCGTCGCTCAACTTCGGATCCCGAACCTGCGCAAACGCCGGTACTGCCAGTGCGAGCGCCGGCACTAGCAGCCCGGCCAGCCGCGCACCTTTTGTCCTAAACTTCATGATGAGTTCCTTCTGTATACACCCTTTAAAAGGGACAAAGTTACCTCGCAAAAGTGGTGCCAAACGACGTTTACTAGAATTATAGATATTCCTCTGCTACTTAAAGAAATGCTGGCGGGCGATTAAGTCCAAGATATCGGATTGGCCTCAACGGCCGGGTCCGGTTTTCCGGACCCTATCAGGGGCGAACTAGAGGTTGGGTCGCCGCATCTTCTCGAACAGCGTCAAAAAAAGAGCCGCTGATCAATTCTGCGGCTCGCTCGAGGCAGCCGGGTGGCGGCACCACTCGTGCCCCCCGGGTCGCCTACCCTTGCTTTACGACCCGCCTAGCTGAGCTGGCGGTCCGAAGACGAGGTTTCGCCGCTATGACCTTTCCCAGCGATCACTCGATGGCATTTCCAGTCGCTCAGAACGGTACAAAAACCGTCGTCGGCTTGCTGTTGTCGGATCTCTGGACAACATAGGCCAGGTCCATCGTCCGGCCTCCGCGGCCCTCATCGGCCGGAACAAGCCCCAGCAAGGTAACCGGACCCGGGATGTCGGATACGGGGCCAACCGGCGCCTTCTCCGCACGGCCGGAAAGTATCACGCCGTTGCCGTTCTGCGCTCCGGCGAGTGTGAAATTTGCATCGATGGCGGGATGCTGTATCTCTGTCCAACATCTGAAGTTCCACGAGGTCGACGCCGGGCCTCCATCTGGACCGCGGAAATCGAGGTCGACGAAGGTCGGGTAATTTGGCCGGTTCAATCGCACGTCGAGCGTGAGGAGGATAAGGGGACCTCCGCCTGTAGCGACGGGTCCGGTCAGCTTGTGATATTCGAGGTTAGCCGGGACCGCTCCGCCAATCACTTGGTAATGGCCGGCGCCGCCGTCGAAGACAAGGGCCGGAGTGCCTGTGCGAGGATCGATATCAGTCGCGATTTCGGCGCGATCAGCGAGATTGCGGTCGGCCTGAATCGCGAACGCTTTATACGATTGGATCACGCCCTGGCCGTCCCGGAGAATGGCGGAGCCGGTCAGCCCGTCATATTTGATTGGCCGCTCATTGACCGGACTGATCGCCCATCCGATCAGATACCCGCTCGGGCAAGGCGCCGCTATACCGGTGTTATTTTCCAGCAGGTTGGGGTTCTCGGGGTTGACTGAGGCCTTGCCATTCACCGAAAGCCTGACATCGAAGTCGGCCTCTTTGCAGACGTAGTTGGAGGCCTTGTCGGAGTTCCCGGGGCAAACCCAATGGAACCTGATCTTTACTGGCTCGTCCTCGGTGCAAGTGGTGCCGCTTGGGCATCGGGCCCGAACCTCGATCTCGGTCTGGGGCCTCGTCACGCCGTCGACGACGACCGTCCCTTTAGCGAATTTCGGAAAGACGATTACGCTTCCAGGCTCCTCGGAAGTGCTCGATATCGCCTCCGGCGCCTGCGCAAAACTCCGTATCGCCGGTCCAAAAGCTACCCCCAGCAGCAACAAAAAAGCTGCTCCTTTCATCACCGCTCCAATGCTCGCTTCCCGCTCTTCACGCTAACGTCAATTGCCTAACATTGTTCGTAAAAATGCGCCTGCGCTGCTCGGCGCGCTCGCCCGGTTCGGATCAAATCACACGTTAGACTCGGAGCGTATATCCAGTTTGCGCATCTTGTCGAAGAGTGTCGAGCGTGATATGCCAAGACGTTTGGCGGCCTCATCGACGCGGTTGTCGACATCTGCAAGCACGGCGCGGATGTGTCGGCGCTCGGCCCGATCGCGGACTTCAGCGAGAGTTGCCTGGCGGTCCCCGTCCGCCTCGGTCGCTTCGGATGGAAACAGCGCGTTTACGCCGATCCGCGACGCCTGCGAGAGCGCCACCGCGCGCTCGACGCGATTGCGCAGTTCCCGCACATTGCCGGGCCAGGGATCGCTGAGCAGGGCCTGTTCGGCGGTCGGCGTGAAGCCGCGGACGTCGCGCTCAAACGCCTCTGAAAACTCCTGCACGAAGCGCCGCGCGAGCGGCAGGATATCATCGGACCGGTCGCGAAGAGGGGGGATCGCGACGGCGATCACGTTGATCCGATAGAATAGATCGCGCCGGAAGCTGCCCTCGGCGACGGCGGTTTCGAGGTCGGTATTGGTCGCGCAGATGATCCGCGCGCTCGTCTTGATCGCCGTCTCTCCCCCCACGCGGGTGAAGGTGCGCTCCTGGACGAGACGGAGCAGCTTCACTTGCATCAGCATCGGCAACTCGCCGACCTCGTCGAGGAACAGGATGCCATTGCGGGCCCGCTCGACATAGCCGTGATGACGCATCTGGGCGCTCGTGAAGGCCCCCTTCTCGTGACCGAACAGCTGGCTCTCGATCAGCTCGTTGGGGATCGCCCCGCAATTGACCGCGACAAACGGCTCAGCAGCGCGCGTCGAGATTTGGTGAACAAACTTGGCTGCGACCTCCTTGCCGACGCCGCTCTCGCCGGTTATCAGCAGCGAGCTGTCGATATCGGCAACTCGCCTCAAGAGCAACTCCACTTGGCGCATCGCCTCCGAGGTGCCGAGATCACCAGCCGGCCTGGGCTGTAGCTTGATCAGCCGCGCGATGCGGTCGAGCAGATCGGGCAGCGCGTATGGCTTCTCGAGGTAGTCGACCGCGCCCGCCTTCATCAGGAAAACTGCATCTTCGATCTGGGCGTGAGCCGTAACGAACAGGAACGGTCTGCCGCCGAGCCCCGGCAGAGCCCGCAGAAAGACGTCCTTTCCGCTCATGTCCGGCAGGAGGATATCGCAAACGACGAGATCCGGCCGCTGTGTGCGGATCCCTTCAAGCGCCTCTCGTCCCGTGCGCCACCACAACGACGTGTAGCCTTCAAGCTCCAGCCGATGTGCAAGGGTGCCGCCGACTACCAGGTCATCTTCAATAATCCCGATCCGTCCTCTCTCATGCGGGGACATGGAGCGCCTCTCCCAACCCCACTGGAAGATTGACGACAACGCACGTGCCGAGGCCGGGGTACTTGACTTCGACGCGCCCGCCCAGACGGCGGACAAGATCGCCGGTGGTCCACAGCCCGAGACCCTTGCTCTCCGGCGAAGGCGCAGGAGCGTCTTGATGCAGCAAGGCGGCCATCTCCTCGGGCAGCCCCCGCCCCCTATCGGCGACCGCAATCCGCAGCTCTCCGGCGCAGTGAGATACCGCGACGGAGACAAGACCGCCCTCCGGCGAGGCGGCGCACGCGTTCAAGAGAAGATTGAGCGTGATCTGGCGGACTGCATGCCCGTCGATCGAGAGTGGCTCGGCGATGCGGTTATCCCACTCGAGATGGAGGTGCCGCGAGTCGCTCTCGTGCTGCACCAGGTAGCGCAGATCGTCGAGATCGATCCCCGTCAAAACGCCCGTCTCTGAACCACCCTTATAGGTTATTAGGGTCGCGCGCACGACGTTGCGAATGCCGGCGAGCCCACGCTTCAGGAAATCCAGCGACGCCTGCAGCACAGCCGGCTCGTGGCCATACGCTTGGATTGTGTCGATCGCATTGAGCATTCCGGCGAGAGGGTTGTTGACCTCGTGGGCCATGCCCGAAGCAAGCCGTCCGAGCATCGCGCACTTTTCACGCTCGGCAAGATGGGCCGCAAGGATCTGGCGTTCGGTGAAAGCGTGCGCCATTGCGTTGAACCGATCAAACAGCTGCCCGAACTCGCTGGCGACCCGCCGACGGTAACCTGCCGGAACCGGCTCCACCCGACCTTCGCGGATCTGCTCGACATAGCGCGTCAGAACACCCAATGGCTGCAGCATGCGCTTTAGCATGAAGTATCCGCCAAGCGCGAAAGCGAGCGTCAGGCACCCGTTCACCAGGACGAGCGTGACCAGGATCTCACGACGAACCCGCAACGAGGCGGCGATGTCCACCTCGGCGAACAGGCGTCCAACGAGTAACCCCTCGGTGCGCAGTGTCCTGGCCAGCCAAGCGCTGTCGGTGTTGGAATCGATTTCCAGACCGTCGCCTGCTGCGAACCGCCTGCGCAGCTCTTCAGGCACGACACTCTGCACCGGGAAACGGCGTGGGTCGGACGAAGCCACAATCGTCCGGTTCGGCAGCTCTAGAATTGCAAAGCGCGGTTCGAAGTCGTCGGCATATCGGTTGCCTTGCGCGCGGTCGAGGGCGTCGAACACCCCCCGCACGTCTCTGCGGACAAGCGCCGGTAGAACGGCGGCCGAGAGGCCGTCGAGATAGGCCCCGGTCAACAGCTCGAGATGGCTCTTCTGATCCTGGGCGAACCGCCAGAGCACGACCTGCGACGTCGTGACGGCGACGGTGACCATCAGGCCGGCCACCAGCACCGGGACTTTTACTACCAGCGGCCAAGCGGCTATGTGCCACAGCCGCACCATCAGGGTTGCCGCTCGTTTTGCTCGTCGGCGATGTCGCTTGCGCCAAAACACATCGTGCGCGCACGATGCGAAATCCAAACGTGATGCAAATGTCGTTCAGCGGATGACAATATGGCCTCGCTCGCGCAGCCTCGCGGAGATGCCCTCTTGCAGGGCCTTGTCCCGGGGCAGCGCAGCCAATGCGTTCCTCCAGCCACATCATCGCGTCAAACTTGCGTCAGATCAAGAAATCTTTACGGTTAAACTGTTAACGATTGCCAATTACCCGCCGTTTCTCTGAGTGCGGGGCGGTTTTGAACGAAACGCTATATTTAACTTATTTAGCATAGTACACTTTAGCGGTGAGCAATTTGTGTTTGAGTCTGAGCAAGAAAAATGACTTGCTGCTCCTCTCGGTGCCGGCAAGGGTGCACTTGCGTCGAAGTTTATGAACATAAGAACAGAGCGTCGGTCCGCTACCGATGAGCGTCGTCACGAACCATCAGCCCAGGGGACTATCCGGTGAAACGAAGCGTTCTGGTGATTTTAGCCTTTGCAACACTCGCAGTCGCAGCGGCGATAGCCGGCGAGGATATCGGTGGCGGCTGGCAGGAGGCGAAGTGGGGGATGACGCCTGATCAGGTGCAAAAAATATTGAGCTACCGGGCGTCTGCAGCGGATCTGGCGAAGGTGTGTCGCGAACCATGCAATGAGGCTGAAGCGCTTGAACTAGATGACTATGATCTGAATGGACAACATTTCACGGTTCGGTTTTGGTTCAGCAAACCCGACTCGCGCCTGGAAGGCGTTTCCATGCACGCAAAACAGCTCGACCACACCAACGGCAAAGAGGCGCTGATGAAGATTAAAAATTTTCTTGAAACTTCGTATGGCGCATCTGGATCAATTACCATGGATCGCGGACACTTCGTCTTTTTGTGGACACTGCCGTCAACCAACATCACCTTGTATTCTGACGCGGCGAACGGCATAACGATTCTTTACGAACGGAGAAGAGAGAAAGAAAACGGCAAACCTTGACCGGGCCGAAGAGCAAGGATTCAAGCTTCGCTGCGGATGCAGCGCACGACCTCCTCAATCGTGGTGTCGCCTTCGAGCACCGCGAGCAAACCGCTGTCGAAGATCGGACGCATACCTTCGCCGACCGCCGCCCGCTCGATCGCGGCATCGTCGGCGCCCTCGAAGATAAGACGATCGACCGCCCGCGTCGGCACCAACAGCTCGGCGATCGCCCGGCGCCCGCGAAAGCCGGTGCCGCGACACGCGGGGCACCCCACCGGGTGATGCAGCGCAATCGCTTTTGCCGGCGCCAATCGCGTCATGTCGAACCGCTCGATCAGCGCCCCGGGAGCGGGCTCCGCAGCCTTGCATTCGGGACACAGCCGTCGCACCAGCCGCTGGGCCAGCACGGCCTTCAACGTGGCCGTCATCAGGTAGTCCTCGAGCCCCATGTCGCGTAGCCGCGTCATCGTCGCGGCCGCCGAATTCGTATGCACCGTCGACAGCACGAGATGGCCAGTCAACGCCGCTTGCACAGCGATTTGAGCGGTTTCGAGATCGCGGATCTCCCCGATCATGATGACGTCCGGGTCTTGCCGCAGGATCGAGCGCAATAAACTGGCGAAATTGAGCCCGATCTGCGGCTTGACCTGGATCTGGTTGATGCCCGCCAGCTGGTATTCGATCGGATCCTCGACCGTCACGACATTGCGAGCGACTGTGTTCAGTTTGAGGAGACCCGTATAGAGCGTCGTTGTCTTACCGCTGCCCGTCGGCCCGGTCACCAATACCATGCCGTTGGGAAGTTCGAGCGCCCGTTCGATCCCGTGGCGGATATCTGCCGGCAAACCGAGCTTTTCATAGTCGAACTCGACGGCGGTACGGTCGAGCACCCGCAGCACGACTTTTTCGCCGTGCAGGGAGGGTATCGTCGAGACCCGAAAGTCGATCTCGTGGCCGCGCACCGTCAGCTTGATGCGCCCGTCCTGGGGTAGTCGGCGCTCGGCGATGTCCAGCCGCGCCATGATCTTGATGCGCGAGATAATGGCTGCTTGCAGCCGTGCCGGCGGCGGCTCGATCTCGTGCAGCACTCCGTCATACCGGTAGCGTACCCGCAGCCGGTCGGGAAACGGCTCGACGTGGACATCCGAGGCGTGAGTTTCCACCGCCCGCGCGATCAGCTGATTGACCAATCGGATCACCGGTGCTTCGCTCGCCAGATCCTTGAGGCGTTCGGCGTCCTCCTCGGCCGGCTCGGCGTCGGACACCACCTCGTCGAGCAGCGCCGCGCCGTCGCCACCCTCCTCGGATCCGGCATAAAGCCGGTCGAAGGCGGCTTCCAGCTCGATCGGAACAGCGACCGCGACCCCGACGGGGTGGCCCAGTGCTGCTGATACTGCATTACGTGTAAAGACGTCTAGGGGATCGGCCATGGCGAGGGTTGCACGACCGTTGGTAGCCGCGATCGGCAACGCGCGTACTTTGCGTAAGAATTTAACCTTCAACCGATCGAGAAAGAGCGGAGTATCGGGGTAGTCCCGGGCCTCCGCGAGCGGCGCGCCGACCAGTTGCGCCAGCGCTTCGGCTAGCGCGCGTTCGCTCACCAGCCCGAGCTGGGTCAGCACGTGATCAAGCCGGCCTCCGGTTTCCACCGCGACGCGACCCGCTCGGTCCAAAGTGCGCCGGTCGATCGTGCCACCCTCGACGAGGACCGCACCAAGCCTCGCGATCACCTCGGCGGGGTCCTCAACGATCGAGGAAATGATGGGCTCGAAGCTCATAACGGCGTCTTATCGCCGGTCGATAGCCGGAAGAAATGATGATAATCCTTGACGTCGGCCAGGGCCAGCACGCTGGTTCGCGCTCGATATCGTCCCATGGAAGTGTCTCGACGGCGCGCGGTCGCGCTCGTCATCTCCGTTAGCTCCACCACAATCGTGATCCTATTTGGCCTCGAGAGCCTTCAGCAACACCTCGGCGCCGGAGGCGCCGAGGTCGCGGGCGCGACGATACCAGAACAAGGCCGCACCCGGGTCGCCACGAACACCGTGTAGATGGACGCGATCGAGAAACAGCGGATCGAACGTTTCGCCCAACCTGATCGCTGCAAGCCCGCCTCCCGCATCGACGGCGCGTTCGTAAAATAGACGTGCTGAAACGACGTCGCTGACGCTCAGCAACGTATCACCGCGCGCCAGAAGCGCCTCCATGTCTAACGCTGACAACCGGGAGCCAGCCGTTGGCGGCGGGGCAGCTGTCTTGGCGTCCGGCGGTGTCGCCGGCGTTGCGAGGCCCGGCTTGGCGGACGGCGCCGCCGCGAGGCTTGGTGCGGCGGGCTCGACAGGGGGTGCGGCGGGCTCGGCGGACGGCGCTGCAACAGCTGGCTCCGCGGGGGGTGCTGCGAAGCTGCGTCCGTCCGTGAGTGTGGCAGGGGGTGCGAGGCTGTATCCGTTGGCGGGTATGGCAGCGGGTCGGGCGGGGCTGTATCCGTCGGCGGGTGCGACAGGGGATGCTGCACGGCTGTGTCCGTCGGCGGGTGCGGCAGGGGGCGCTGCGCGGCTGTGTCCGTCGGCGGGTGCGGCAGGGGGTGCTGCGAGGCTGTGTCCGTCGGTGGCTGCGGCAGGGGGTGCTGCGAGGATGGGAGTAGAACCAGGCCGCGGAATACTGCCGATGCGGCGGTCAGTTGACCACGCGCTCTCGGGCGCAACTGCCCACACCGCCTTCGCGAGCGTAGTGGCGGCCGTGACCGGGCCGGTGGCTGAATTTCGAAGCAGAAGGGCCCCGATGCCAGCGGCTGCGAGCATCCCACCGGCAACAATACAGAAACGAACCAGCGGCGAACGGCTCCGTTCCGCCGCGGGGTATGACAATGCCGGAGTCGACAGTTGCGCACCGCGCGTAGGGTCGGGCAGCATCTCCTCATTCGCGAGCTCTACCCGGACGAGGTCAAGTTCGCCGCGCGCAGAAAGGACAATCGCCCGATCCGTTTGCCTCGGCGTTCTGCGTGCTCTCTGCTTGCGGCGAGCGCCGGTCTTCTCCCGCTTCTGAACCGGTGGCTTCGGATTTTGCCCCCCGGCAGAGGTTTTTCCGAGCAGCTCAAGACCGGCCGACGTGAACCAGCAGAAGTCCAATGACGGCGACGTCTCGGCTCCGTTGGACGGCGACGTGGTGATAATCAGCGTATGACCGGTCCACGCGCGCTCAAAATCCTCGCGCGGCACAAAGAGGATTTCCCCGAATTGATTGAGCGGATCCCAGACCGCTACCTCCGAGAGTCCGCCGCTGCCGCCCACCGTCAACACGATGACATTGGTGTTTTTGAGCACAGCGAGTAACGGGCGACCGGACCCTAACGCTTGCAGACGTTGCCAGTCCAGTCGAGCATGCTCCGCCTTAAGTCCGAAATCACCAGCGAGTTCGATCAGACGCGAGATGGATAGGGTATCGCCGTTGACGACATTGCGGCAATGGACCGCGCCGATCTCGTTGCCACCACTCTGCCCAGCCAGTCGGAGGAGACAGGAAAACGCGGCGTCGCAAGAGGCGAGTTGGTCGTATGAGACTTCTGTCAGAAAGTCGCCGGTCACAGCCGTTCCCGAGAGGCCCCCGACCACCAGATCGCAGAAGTCAAGGCGTCCGGTATCATCTGTAGGGGGTTCGACTATGGGACCACAGCCACCAAGCGCAAGCAAAACAAACTACTCGCTTTTCGCGCAGTTGTCGAGGATCGCGAGAGGCGGGCTCGCAAGCCGTGAGGCATTGAGCGGGTGAGGTGAATGCGCTGACGAGTGTTACGGGAGCCTCGCCTACTGTCGGTGGCGTCCTGAGGAGGTGAACCAAGTATGGGTCCGAGGGTCGTAACAGCGCTACAAGACGGCAAGCAGGCGACACAGAGCAGCACATCACTGAGCGGGAGCAAGGGCGCGTGATGGGGGGGGAACTGCTTGACCAGGTGGCAGGCGCCAGTGCCGCAAGATGGGGCGCGCTGCTTTCTGCGCCCTTTGTCGGCAGCTTTCTTGGTGTCGTCGTCCGGCGCCTCCCCGAAGGACGGCCGATCGCCTGGGTGCGGTCGCGCTGCGAGTGTTGCGGGGCGGCGCTGAGCGCGTGGGAT
>Ga0306921_10004508_pt1 | contig 14331 bp, 10 predicted proteins | sample sta12Cox44000080_FD_203760 | JGI IMG/M metagenome (GOLD analysis project Ga0306921, IMG submission 203760) | Lab enrichment of tropical soil microbial communities from Luquillo Experimental Forest, Puerto Rico - statoxic.12C.oxic.44.000.080 (v2)... | ecosystem: Environmental > Terrestrial >...
CGCCTCGTCGGCGATCTCCTTGATCTCACCCGGCGCGAGCTGCGGTTGCGCCTGCACAGGCGGAGCGGTCGCCGCCGCAAGCCCCAGCAGAGCAACCAGGCCAAGCCCGCGAATCCCGATACGCATTGAACGACTCCCCCCGCTCGACGAACGCACTTTGCTAGATAGCGCCTACTGGATGGTGATCTCCGTCCCGCCGAGCTTCTCGAACTCAGTGCGCGCCACGCCGGTGCCAGGCAGGAACGCCGGCGGATGGACCGAGCCGGTCAGGATCATGTCGCCGGCCTTCAGCATCTTGCCGTGCTTGTTGAGCATGTTGGCGAGCCAGGCGAGCGAGATCAGGGCGCTGCCCATCACAGCGCTGCCCGGGCCGTTGGCGAGTTCTTTGCCGTCGAGCAGCGAGCGGCCCTTCAGGTTGGGGAAGTCGAGCTTCTGCCAGTCCTTGATCTCGGTGCCGGTCACCAGGGCGGCCTGCAGCACGTTGTCGGCGATTCGGCCGGGACCGCCCATCTTGGTGACGTCGACATAGCGGTTGTCGACCAGCTCCATGCCGCAATAGAGGTTGGCGATGTGGCCGCGGATCGCATCGGCGGTGTATTGGGCCCCGGCCGGCGCGTCCTTGGAGATGCGCGCCACCAGCTCGGGCTCAATGCCGGCCTTGATCGGCCAGCCCTTCGCGAACGTGGCGCCGCTCTGGCGTAGGCCGCTCTGGTAGATGCCGGCGAATACCGGGCCGGAGAGCTTCAACGGCTCGTACTGGTGCGGCAAGGTGAGCGCCACCTTCCAGCCGGCGATCTTGTCGGTGCCGCCGGCGCAGAGCTTGTCGTGCACCGCGAACTGCACCTTGTAGGCGTCAGCTTCGGAGAGCCCCGCCGTCGCCGCGGCAATGTCCATCGGCTTCTTCGTCTTGCGCGCGGCGGCGATCTGGCCCGCGAGTGCGTCGAGCTGCTTGGCATCCATGGAAGTCCTCCCCTGCCTCAAACCTACATCACGAGCGGCCGAAGGTGATGAGCCTGTGCCCTGCGAAATTGAACATCGGCACCACGATCAGCACCGTAAGGCTGATCAGCAGCCAATGCACGCCCGCGCGCTCGAGCAGCCAGGCGATCAGCATGTTGAGCCCTAGCCCCGCAGTGTTGATGGCGAAGAACCACGCGGCCCTGCCCGCGGTGGCGCGCGCCTCGAAGCTCCACCACGCATTGCCGAGGAACGAAACGAAGGTCGCGACCACGAAGGCGAAGAAGGCGCCCCACAGCACGCGCCCGCCCAAGCCATCGACCACCAGCCACATCACCGCGACATAGACTGCCGCGGCGACCAGCCCGACCAGCACGAAGCGAATGAGCTGGCGCGCGGTCGTGGATGAGACGCCGAGCCATCCAAGGATGCGGATGCCCAGCGTCTCCAGCCAACGCCACAACGCCATGGCGGACTTACGCCGCCTTGGCGGCCGTCTTGCCGTAGAAGCTCTGGCCCTTGGCGGCCATGTCGCGCAGGAGCTTGGGCACCTCGAATTGCGGCCCGTACTTCTTCGCGAGATCGTCGCATTCGGCGACGAACTGCTTCACGCCGACCTGGTCGATCAGACTGATGGCGCCGCCGGTCTGCGGTGCGAAGCCCAGGCCCATGATCGAGCCGACATCGCCGTCCTGCGGTGCGGTCAGGACGTTGGCCTCGAGGCAGCGCGCGGTGTCGACCGCCTGCACGTAGAGCAGGCGCTTCTTGATCTCGGTCTCCTTGGCGCGCTTGTCCTCGCCCTCGCCGTAGAGCAGCTCGGGCTTGGCCGGGAAGTACTTTTGCAGCTCCGGCCACAGCCGCTTCTTGCCGTCGGCCGGATAGTCATAAAAGCCCTTGCCGTTCTTGCGGCCGAAGCGCTCGAGCTTCTTCACCATCAGCTCGAGAATGTCCTCGGTGCCGGAGCTCTCGTACTTGTGGCCGCTCGCCTCGGCGTCGCGCCGCGTCTGGTCCATGATCTTCCACGAAAGATCGATCGCCACCTCATCGTTGAGCGACAGCGGGCCGACCGGCATGCCGGCGTAGCGGGCGCAGTTCTCGATCATGGCGGCGGGCACGCCCTCCTTGAGCAGGCGATGGCCCTCGCTGATGAACGCACCGCACACTCGGCTGGTGAAGAAGCCGCGGCTGTCGTTGACCACGATCGGCGTCTTGCGGATCTTCTGCACGAAGTCCATGGAGCGCGCGAGCGTCTCGGGCGAGGTCTTCTTGCCGACGATGATCTCGACCAGCGGCATCTTCTCGACCGGCGAGAAGAAGTGCAGGCCGATGAAGTGGTCGGGCCGGGACGAGGATTCGGCCAGGCCGGTGATCGGCAGGGTCGAGGTGTTCGACGCGAACACCGCCGTTGCCGGCAGCGTGGCTTCGGCCTTCTTGGTCGCCTCGGCCTTGACCTCGCGGTTCTCGAACACCGCCTCGACCACCAGGTCGCAGTCCTTGAGCGCGCCGAAGTCCGGCGTCGCGGTGACCTTGGCGAGCAGCGCATCGCGCTTCGCCTGATCGAGGCGGCCGCGCTTCACCAGCTTGTCGAGCTCCGATGCGATGTGCGCCTTGCCCTTGTCGGCACTCGGCTGATCGCGATCAACCAGCACGATGTCGAGGCCGGCCTGCACCGAGACGGTGGCGATGCCCGCACCCATCAGGCCGGCGCCGAGCACGCCGATCTTCTTGTATTCCTGCTTCGGCACGCCCTTGGGACGCCGCGCCAGCTTGTTGGCTTCCTGCAGGCCGAAGAACAAGGTGCGGATCATGCTCTTGGCCACGGGATTGCGCAGCAGCGACACGAAATAGCGCGTCTCGACCTTCAGACCGCTGTCGAACGGCAGCTGCAGGCCCTCGTAGACGCAGGACATGATCGCCTTGGGCGCCGGGTACACGCCGTTGGTCTTGCCGGCGATCATGGCGTTGCCGCCGATGAAGGTCTGCACGCCCGGCGGGCTCCATACTTGCCCGCCCGGGAAGCCCGGAGTCTTGAAACCCTTGCGGTCCCACGGCTGCACGGCACGGCCGTCGATCGCCTTGGCGCCCTTGCCGGCATACTCCGGCACGACCTGCTCGGTCGGCGCCGCGGTCAGCCAAGCCTTCGCCTTGGCCAAAAGATCGCCGGCGGGCACGACCTCATGGATCAGGCCCAGCCCCTTGGCCGCATCGACCGTGAGGTCCTTGCCTTCGAGCAGGATCGGCGCGGCGTTCATCACGCCGATCAGGCGCGGGATGCGCTGCGTGCCGCCGGCGCCCGGCAGGAGGCCGATCTTGACCTCGGGCTGGCCGACCTTGGCCTTGCGGTTGGCTGCGGCGATGCGATGGTGGGAGGCGAGACAAATCTCGAAGCCGCCGCCCAGCGCCGTGCCGTTGATCGCCGCGACCACCGGCTTGCCGCCGGTCTCCTGATGGCGAAACAGCTTCTGGAGCTGGCTGAACTGCTCGGTGAGCTTGGCGGCGTCCGAGGTGTCCGCTCCGAGCAGCATCTCGAGATCGGCGCCGGCGATGAAGTCGGCCTTGCCCGAGGTGACGATGATGCCCTTGACCTTGTCGTCCTTGAGCGCGGTCTCGAGCGCGCCCGCGTAAGCCGTGATCGAGGCCTCGTTCAGCACGTTCATCGTGCGGTTCGGCATGTCCCAGGTGAGGGTGGCGATGCCGTCGCTGTCGACGTTGTAGTTGATCATGGCGCCGCTCCCTACACGCGCTCGATGATGGTGGCCGTGCCCATGCCGCCGCCAACGCAGAGCGTGGCGAGGCCGGTCGCGAGGTTGCGCCGCTCCATCTCGTCGAGCAGCGTTCCCAGGATCATGGCGCCGGTGGCGCCCAGCGGATGGCCCATGGCGATGGCGCCGCCGTTCACGTTGATCTTGTCGTGCGGCATCTTGAGGATTTGCAAGTAGCGCAGCACGACGGCGGCGAACGCCTCGTTCAGCTCCCACAGGTCGATGTCCTTGACCGTCATGCCGGCCCGCTTCAGCGCCTTTTCCGAGGCGGGCGCCGGACCGGTCAGCATGATCGCCGGCTCCGAGCCGATCGAAGCGAACGAGCGGATTTTTGCGCGCGGCTTCAGCCCGGCCTTCTGGCCGAACTCCTTGGTGCCGAGCAGGATCGCGGCCGAGCCGTCGACGATGCCCGACGAATTGCCGGCATGGTGCACGTGGATGATCTTCTCGACCTCGGGATAACGCTGCTGCGCCACCGCGTCGAAGCCCGGCATCATCTCGCCCTGCATCTTGAAGCTGGGCTCGAGCGCCGCCAGCGTCTGCATGGTGGTTTGCGGCCGCATCAGCTCGTCATGGGAGAGCAGCTCGACGCCGTTCTGGTCCTTCACGGGCACGATCGACTTCTTGAAGTAGCCGGCATCCCAGGCGGCTTTGGCGCGCTTCTGCGATTCGACGGCATAGGCGTCGACGTCGTCGCGGCTCAGGCCGTACTTGGTGGCGATCAGGTCGGCCGAGATGCCCTGCGGCACGAAGTACATCGGCATGGCGACCGCCGGATCGACCGGCCAGGCGCCGCCGTCAGAGCCCATCGACACGCGACTCATGCTCTCGACGCCGCCGCCGATCGTGGCCTGACTCTGTCCCGACATGATCTGGGCCGCCGCCATGTTGGTGGCTTCGAGACCTGAAGCGCAGAAGCGGTTGACCTGCACGCCCGACACGGTCTCGGCGAAACCTGACATGACCGCCGCGGTGCGGGCGATATCGGCGCCCTGCTCGCCGATCGGCATGACGCAGCCCAGCACCACGTCGTCGACCAGGTGGGTGTCGAGCTTGTTGCGGTCGCGAATTGCCTGCAGCGCCGTGACGGCGAGCCGCACCGGCGTGACTTCGTGCAGCGAGCCATCCTTGCGGCCCTTGCCGCGCGGGGTGCGGACGGCGTCGTAGATAAATGCGTCGGTCATGGTCTTCTCCTTCAATTCGTCAGAGCGTGCGGCCGATCAGCTCTTTCATGATCTCATTCGTCCCGCCGTAGATCTTCTGCACGCGGCTGTCAGCGTAGAGCCGCGCAATCGGGTATTCCCACATGTAGCCGTAGCCGCCGTGGAACTGCAGGCACTGGTCGACGACCTCGCACTGCAGGTCGGTGGTCCAGTACTTGGCCATGGCGGCGGTGGCGACGTCGAACTCGCCCTTGAGATGGCGGGCGATGCAGTCGTCGATGAACACGCGGGCGATGTGCGCCTTGGTCTTGAGCTCGGCCAGGCGGAAGCGGGTGTTCTGGAAGTCGATGATCGCCTTGCCGAAGGCCTTGCGCTCTTTCACGTAGGCCAGCGTGTGCTCCATCGCCGCCTCGATGGCGGCGATCGCCTGGATGGCGATGACCAGCCGCTCCTGCGGCAGTTGCTGCATCAGCTGGATGAAGCCCATGCCGGTGCCGTCGCCCAGCAGGTGATCGGCTGGCACGCGCACGTTGTCGAAGAAGAGCTCCGAGGTGTCCTGCGCCTTCATGCCGATCTTCTCGAGATTGCGGCCGCGCTTGAAGCCTTGGGTCGTGGTCTCAACGGCGATCAGCGAGGTGCCTTTCGCGCCCAACTTGGGATCGGTCTTGGCGACCACGATCACCAGGTCGGCGAGCTGGCCGTTGGAGATGAAGGTCTTCGAACCGTTGATCACCCAGTGATTGCCGTCCATCACCGCCGACGTTTTGACCGACTGCAGGTCCGAGCCGGTGCCGGGCTCGGTCATGGCGATCGCCGTCACCAGCTCGCCCGAGCACGCCTTGGGGATCCACTTCTTCTTCTGCTCTTCTGTGCCGTAGTGCAGCAGGTAGGGCACGACGATGTCGTTGTGCAGCGAGAAGGCCGGGCCCGAGGCGAGCGCGCGGCCCTGCTCCTCGATCAGGATGGCGCTGTAGAGAAAGTCCGCACCCGCGCCGCCATAGGCCTCGGGCATGGTCATGCCCAAAAGGCCCTGTTCGCCCGCCTTGCGCCACAGCGCGCGCGGCACCATGCCCTCCTCCTCCCACTTCATGTGGAAGGGCGTGACCTCCTTCTCGAAGAACCGCCGGCACGTGTCGCGGAACATCTGGTGTTCGGGCGTGTAATGGGCAGCCAGGATGCCTGCGGGGGCGGTCACGACGCGGTTTCCTCACTATTTTTCGTAGTCTTGCCCGGGACTTTGGGCCCCGGCGCTAGCCTTCGCCAGTGAAGCTTAGGTACTTTCCGTTAACGTAAACGTCAAGATGGTTCGACCGACCGAATCTGGGAATTGGGCGATGTCTCGCCACCCAGGCGGCGCGATGGGCGAGCCATAGTCGGCCGTCCCAGCGCACATGGCCATAACCGTTGGTGCCGCGGCAGGCGACGCAACCGGTCTCGGGATCGCGCACGCTGTAGTGGTCCAGGCGCTGCTTCGGCGACCCGTCGTTCGGGCATTGACGGGGGTAGCGCCGCAACTGTACGACTCTCGCCAAGGTTGTAGGACACAACGCGCGGAGGCACGCATGGCCATTCCTCCAGTCAACACGGTCCGGCGGGACAACCTCCTGTTTCCCAACAAGACCGACGATCCGCCGCCGCGGACGTTCGAGCTCGGCATGGTGCTGGGCGGCACGGTGTCGGCCGGCGCCTACACCGCGGGCGCGCTCGATTTCCTGATCGAGGCGCTGGAGGCATGGCATGCCGACCCCAACCCGCTGCACCGCGTGGTCATCACAACGGCGGGCGGCGCCTCGGGGGGCGCCGTTTGCGCCGGCATCCTGGGCGTGCTGTCGAGTCGGCGCGTGGTGCATATCAAGGGCGACGCGACGCCGCCGGGACAAGAGGACAATCCGGTGCCGACCGGCAATCCGCTATGGGATCTCTGGGTCAACGAATTCCGGATCAATCGGCTGCTGGCGACGGGCGACCTCGACGGCGATGCCGATGCCGGCTCCGGCAAGCCGACCAAACCGGGCGACCCGATCCAGCACGTGCCGGCGCTGCTCAACACCACGATGATCGACGCCGCGGGCAAGGGGCTCGCCGAGATGGGCCGAAAGCCGGACGGCGTGCGCCTGCCCTACTTCGCGGCGCCGTTCCGCATCGTCGTCACCTTGGCCAATCTGCGCGGCGTTCCCTACAAGGTGCTCGACATTCCGCTGGTTCAGGATTTCTCCGGCGTCGCCTACGTCCAGCACGACGATTTCTCGCGCTTCGCCTTCCCCAATGGCGCTTCGCCGGCACAGTCGAATACCGTGCTCGGCAAGCGCGAGGACGAGTTCTGGCTCGATCCCACCTTGGCGGGCACCGGCTCGGGCTTCGTCGACTACGATGTGCTCCTGAGCCACGCGACGGCGAGCGGGTCGATGCCGGTCGGACTCCGGGCACGCCCCCTCTCCCGCCCTGCCGAGCATTATCACTACCGGCCGCGCGTGCGCGCCACCATGGCGCCGCCGGGTTTCGAGGTCAGGTGGCCCGAGCCTGACTGGAGCGATCTGCAGGAGACGATCGCCACCGGCGTCTACACCTTCACCTCGGCCGACGGCGGCACCTTCAACAACGATCCGGTGGCGCTGGTGCACACCGCACTGGCCGGCGTGGTCGGGCTTAATCCGACCGACAGCTCGACCGCCCACCGCGCCATGTTCATGATCGATCCGCTGGCCGACAAGCCGACGCCGATCGACAACGTCGGCACCAGCCTGGTGTCGGTGGTCAAGAACATCATCCCGACCTTCATCGCCGAGAGCCGCTACCAGACCGCCGACATGGAGCTGTTTGCCGACGACAAGGTCTGCAGCCGCTTCCAGCTCGTGCCGTTCCGCAAGGACGACGACAAGGTCGGCGAAGCCGCGCTCGCCGGAACGTCGCTGTTTGCGCTCGCCGGCTGGTGCAAGCGCGAGTTCCGCGTGCACGATTTCCAGCTCGGACGGCAGAACATGCAAGACTATCTGCGCCACGAGCTGTTGCTCAAGGCCGACAACCCGCTGTTCGACGGCTGGACCATTGGCGATCGCCAGGACTTTGCGTCCGACGACAAAGGCAACCGCATCCCCATCAACAACGGCACGCCGCCCGCCAGCTATTTCCTGCCGATCCTGCCCGACAAGACCGGCGGCGGACGGTTGCCTGTCCCCCCATGGCCGAAGGGCGTGTACAACCCGGACACGCTGACGCCCATGCTCAAAGCCCGGCTGAACGCGGTCGTCTCGAAGATCGTGAGCGACAACCTGAGCGGCCCGATCGCTTTCCTGATCAAGCTCCTCGGCGTTCCGGGAGTCGTCAGCACGATCACCGCCGACGTCGTGTCGAGCTTCAAGGACGAGCTCACCAAGGCTGGGCTGCTGTAGGGCGACCTCTCCGCCCTTATCCCGCCGGCAGCCGCCTCAGGGAGGCCGGGTCCAGCTCGCGAAGGTGGGGTGGATCGGCGCCCGGGCGGCGGCACGTCTGCGCTGCGCAGTCGGCGGCGAACTCGAGCGCGCGCCGGAGTTGCTCCGTGCTCATCCGGCGCAGCAGTTCGGCACGAATGCATGCCATCGAATGCAGCGCAAAGAGGAGACCGGCCTGGAAACTGTCGCCGGCGCCAATCGTGTCGGCGACGTCGACCTGCGGCGAGCCGACCGTGACCGTGCCGGCGTGCCTATGCCACGCCTGCACCCCGCCGCTGCCCCGGGTAATGACGAACAAGCTGGTCCGCGCCGCCATCAACGTTTTCGCCCTGCCTTCGTAATCGCTGTCACCATGGAGATAGTCAAAATCGGCGTCGGAAACGCGCACGATGTCCGCATGCTCGGCCAACCGATCCATTCGGCGGACGTAGCCGGCCTTGTCTCGGACCAGGCCAGGTCGGCAGTTCGGATCGAACGATATGGTCGTCGTCCGACGCGCATCCTCGACCAACGCCAGTGTCTGCGACCAGCCAGGGTCATCCACCAGCGTCGTCGATCCGATGTGAACGGCATCCACGGTCGTAAAGTCGATCGAGCCCTGGCGGTAAATCCAATGACGTGACGCAGTTCCCTCGTCGTAGAACGCGTATTGTGCCTCGCCATCGACCTGCCGGACGAAGGCCAGCGTCGTGGGTCGCGGGCTGCGTGTCGCATGGCCGAGATCGACTCCCGACGCCTGGGCGTGGCCTGCGATCATGCGGCCGAACAGATCCGTCGATATGCCGCCGACGAAGCCCACAGGCGCACCCAGGCGCGCGACGCCAATGGCGATGTTGAGGCAGGATCCGCCGACCATAGGCACCAACGCGTCGCGGCCATCGGCTGCCTTGGCGGGCACGAAATCGATCAAAGCGTCGCCGCAACTCAAGAGCATTGGCCGGCATCGGTGGATTGCATGGCGAGCCGACTTTCCTTGTCGAGCTTGCGCAGCAGCGCATGAACCTGCCGCTTTGCGGCATGGAAGTCACCCATCGAGGGCGCCGACGGCCGAGTTACCAGACCCAGCCGAGACATCGCCTTCATCGCCGCCTGGAGCGTCGGGAAGGCGTTGCCGGCCACGGCGCCCAGCATCGCCGCGCCCAGCAGGACCGGCTCGGCGGTCGCCGGCAAAGCGACCGGCACGCCCGTTGTATCGGCCATGATCTGGCGCACCAGCAGACTGCGGCTGGCCCCGCCGCTGATCACCATCATGCGGCAAGGGATGTCGTGCGTGCGCATGACATCGACGACGTCGGCAAGCCCGTAGGCCAGGCCGCACAGGCCGGACACGAACAGGCGTTCCAGGCTGTCGATATTCGCCTCCAGATCGAGGCCGGCGACGACGGCGCGCACATGCGGATCGGCGTCGGGCGAACGGTTGCCAAGAAAATCCGGCAGCACATGGATGTCGCGTGCCAGGCGGGCCGCTTGTCCCGCTTCGCTGAAGCGGCCCATGACACGACGCTCGAGGAAGTCGAGCGGTGCCAGGCCGGCTTGCCGGGCGGCGGCATCCGCCTCGGGAAAGGCCGGGTGGGAGCGAACGAGGTGGTCGATGCCGGCGCCCGCCGCCGACTGACCGCCTTCATTCAGCCAAAGGCCGGGCACCATGGCCGAGAAGTAGGGTCCCCAGACGCCGGGAACGAAGCGCGGCGTCTCGGTCGTCGCCATGATGCAGGCCGAGGTCCCCATAATGTAGGCGAGCCGATCGAGCACGCTTGCCGGCGCACCGTCGGCACCCTGGCCGCCAATCGTCGCCAGGCCGCCGGCATGGGCGTCGATCAGCGATGCGCCGACCGCGGTGCCCGGCAGGAGGCCAAGCTCGGCCGCAGCATTTGGCGCCAGGCCTTTCCCGAGAGCCGTTCCGGGTTCGGCGATCGCCGTACCGATCTTTTCGCCGCCGTCGGCCAGCAGGTCGCCCAGGCCGATGCGTTCGAAATAGCCGCGGCTCCAGCGCTTTTGATGCGCCAGATAGGTCCACTTGCAGGTGAGCGTGCACATCGATCGCGTCGTGCTGCCGGTCGCGCGATACGACAGATAGTCGGCAAGGTCGAAGAAATGGCCCGCTGCGCGCCACGTCGCGGGCAGATGCTGCTTGAGCCACAGCAGCTTGGGCGTCTCCATCTCGGGCGAGATCACGCCACCGACGTGGCGCAATACCTCGTCGTGGGTCGCGGTGATGCGGTCGGCCTCGGCGATCGCACGGTGGTCCATCCAGACGATGACGTTGCGCTGCGGATCGCCCGAACCGCTGACCGTCAGCGGCCGACCGGCGGCGTCCAGCACGACCAACGAACAGGTGGCGTCGAACCCCAGCCCGCCCACAGCTTCGGGCGGCAGCCGCGTGTCCTTCAGGACGTCGCGGATCGCCCCGGCGCAGGCCTCCCAGATGTCCTCGCAAGATTGCTCGACGATGTCACCCGGCTCATGCCAGATTGCGATCGGCCGGCGCGCCGTCGCCAGCAGGTTGCCCTCGATGTCGAACAGGCCGGCACGGGCACTGGCGGTGCCGACATCGACACCGATGAAAGCCTGCTGCATACGGTCACTCGCCTTGTATCGGTCCCGCTCACCAGCATGTGTAGCCACCGTCAGCGAGAACAATACTGCCGGTCATCAGGCTCGCGGCGTCCGATGCAAGGAACAGCACGACCGACGCGATCTCCTCTACCTTGCCAAGACGGGCCATCGGCGTTCCACCGATCCAGGCATCATACATGGCACGATTGGATTTTACGAATTCGTTGAGGGGAGTTGCGATGTAGGTCGGCGCCACGGCATTCACCCTGACGCCGCGCGCGCCCCATTCGGCCGCCAGCGACTTCGTAAGATGGTGCACCGCGGCCTTGGACGCGTTGTAGTAGCTCTGCTCCTGCGGTTTGTTGACGACGAAGCCCGACATCGAGCCGATGTTGACGATGGCGCCCGACTTGGCCTGCAGCATGTGTGAGCCGAAGGCACGGCAGCACCAGAACGTGCCGTTGAGGTTGACGTCCAGCACGTTTAGCCAGTGCTCGTCGGTGACCTTCTCCGCCGGCGTCTCGCTGCGGGCGATGCCGGCGCTGTTGACCAGGATGTCGACCTTGCCGTGACGCGACACCAGTTCGTCCGCTACCTGCGTGACGCGGGCCGAGTCGGTCACGTCCATGACGACGGCCTCGGCCTTGGCCCCCTTGGCCTGCAGGATGGTGCGTCCCTGCTCGGCGAGGCCGGCGTCGCGATCGGCGACGACCACGCGCGCCCCTGCCTCGGCCAAAGCCTCGGCGCAGGCCAAGCCGATGCCACGGCCGCCCCCGGTCACCAGGGCGACCCGATCCGTGAGCTTGAACATATCGAGGTACATGGCACTTCTCTTCGCTAACAGGGCCTCATGTCCTGATCGCCTTGCCGTCTCCGTCGAAGCGGTGGATGCGGCCGGGATCAGGCTGGAGCCGGACATGGTCGCCGGTAGTCAGGCCGAGCTCACCAACCGAGCGCGCGGTGAGCTTACCGACGCCGGAAACGTCGACGTGCAGGAAGGTGTCACTGCCGAGATGCTCGGCCACCGTGACCTTGCCTTCCCAGCCCTCGCCGTCGCGACTCGCGCGCAAATGCTCAGGCCGGACACCGATCGTCGCGGCGCCATAGCGCGTCGCCGTCTCCTTGCCGATGAAGTTCATGCGCGGCGAACCGATGAATCCCGCGACGAACAAATTGTCGGGCCGGTCGTAGAGCTCGAGCGGCGAGCCGAACTGCTCGATGCGGCCGGCATTCAGCACGACGATGCTGTCGGCCATGGTCATGGCCTCGACCTGGTCGTGGGTGACGTAGATGGCGGTGGTCGCCAGCTGCTTCTGCAGGGTGGTGATCTCGAGCCGCATCTGCACGCGCAGCGCCGCATCGAGATTGCTGAGCGGTTCGTCGAACAGGAAGGCCTTGGGTTCGCGCACGATCGCCCGGCCGATGGCCACGCGTTGGCGTTGGCCGCCACTCAACTCGCGCGGCTTGCGATCGAGATACGGCGTGAGGTTGAGGGTGGCGGCGGCGGCTTCGACCTTGCGGTTGATCTCGGGCCGCGGCAGGCCCGCCATCTTCAAGCCAAAGCCGATGTTGCCGCGCACGCTCATATGCGGATAGAGCGCATAGGACTGGAAGACCATGGAGAGGCCGCGCTTGGCGGCCGGCACGCCGACTACATTGGCGTCGTCGATCAGGATCTTGCCGTCGGTCACGTCCTCCAGGCCGGCGATCAGCCGCAACAGCGTGGTCTTGCCGCAGCCCGAGGGGCCGACGAAGACGACAAAGGTGCCGTCCTCGATCTCGAGATCGGCACCATGGATGACGGCATGGGCACCGAAAGACTTGCGCACGCCTTGGAGAGTGATACGGCCCATGGTCTGCTCCTATTTGACCGCGCCGAAAGTGAGGCCGCGCACCAGCTGCCGCTGGCTGAACCATCCGAGCACCAGGATTGGCGCGATGGCCATGGTCGATGCGGCCGAGAGCTTCGCCCAGAACAGGCCTTCCGGGCTGGAATAGGAGGCGATGAACACCGTCAGCGGCGCTGCGGCCGAAGTCGAAAGGTTGAGCGTCCAGAACGCCTCGTTCCATGCCAGGATGACGTTGAGCAGCAGGGTCGAGGCAATGCCGGGCACGGCCATCGGCGTCAGCACGTAGATCAGCTCGCGGCCAACCGTGGCGCCGTCCATGCGCGCGGCCTCCAGAATGTCCTTGGGGATCTCCTTGAAGTAGGTGAACAGCATCCAGACCACGATCGGCAGGTTGCCAAGGCACAGCACCAGGATCAGGCCGCCCAAGGTGTCGAGCATGCCGAAAGTGCGGTAGAGCAGGTAGATCGGCACCAGCACGCCGACCGGCGGCATCATCTTGGTCGACAGCATCCAGAGCAGGATGTCTTTGGTGCGCTTCGACGGAGCGAAGGACATCGACCAGGCGGCTGGAATGGCGATCAGCATGGCGATCAGGGTCGAGCCGCCGGCGATGGCAATCGAGTTTATCGCGTGGAGCAGGTAGTCGCTGCGGCTCTGCACTGTGGCGTAATTCTCGAGCGTCCAGCGGAAGAACAGGAAGGACGGCGGGACGGCAAAGGCCTCGAGCTCGGTCTTGAAGCTCGCCAGCACCATCCAGAGGATCGGGAAGAAGATCAGGAAGCCGACGATCCACGCCGCGACCGTGTTGATCGCCAGCCGAGCCGGTGTGACCCTGCGCGCCATGGCTCAGGCCTCCAGGTTGCGCCCGACGATGCGGACGAGGAAGAAGGCCAGGATGTTGGCGATCACCACCGCGACCATGCCGCCCGCCGACGCGGAGCCCACGTCGTACTGGATCAGCGCCTGGGAGTAGATCAGGAAGGCGATATTGGTGGTGGCGAGGCCGGGGCCACCGCCGGTCGTGACGAAGATCTCGGCGAATACGGTGAGTAGGAAGATCGTCTCGATCAGGATCACAACGGTGATCGGCCGCGCGAGATGCGGCAGCGTCACGTAGACGAAGCTCGATAAGGCGCTCGCCCCGTCCATCTCGGCGGCCTCCTTCTGCTCCTCATCGAGCGACTGCAGCGCGGTGAGCAGGATCAAGGTAGCGAACGGCAACCACTGCCAGGCGACGATCAGGATGACCGCCAGCAGCGGCATTTCGGCGAACCAGTCGATCGGCGCCAGGCCGACCGATTCGGCGATGTAGGCCAACAGCCCCGACACGGGGTGCATCAGCAGATTCTTCCACACCAGCGCGCTGACGGTGGGCATGACGAAGAAGGGCGCGATCACCATCAGGCGGACGATGCTGCGGCCGACTACGACCTGGTCGAGCAACAAGGCGATCAGCGTGCCGAGCGCGATCGTGATGACCAGCACCGAGCCCACCAGCACGAGCGTGTTGTACAGCGACGCAAGGAACGCTGGGTCGGTCAGGAAGTAGATGTAGTTGTCTAGGCCGACGAACTGCTCCATCCCGGGATTGAGCAGGTTGTAGTGTAGCGTCGAG
>Ga0306921_10004513_pt1 | contig 14326 bp, 9 predicted proteins | sample sta12Cox44000080_FD_203760 | JGI IMG/M metagenome (GOLD analysis project Ga0306921, IMG submission 203760) | Lab enrichment of tropical soil microbial communities from Luquillo Experimental Forest, Puerto Rico - statoxic.12C.oxic.44.000.080 (v2)... | ecosystem: Environmental > Terrestrial > Soil...
TCCGCAAGACCAGCGTAGTGCAGCTGCTTAAGCGGAATCGCATTCGTCGCATCGACGCTGAAACCGTTTTACGCGCGTTGCGCGGACCCGCCATTAACGTGGCCGACGGGGTAGTCGAGGCTGCCACCCTTCACATTGGTTCCCTCGTCACTCGACTGCGCATCGTCGGTCGCGAGCTTCATGATGCCATGCGCAAACTTGATGAGTTGTGCGCCTGCCTGGATGAACCGTCACCGACGGCGGCTGAGCACGGCGGTAGCGGACGGCACGATGTGAAAATACTGAAGTCCATGCCGGGAATCGGCAAGATCATTCTCGGCATATTGCTTGCCGAGGCTTCCGGCCCTCTCAGCCGCCGCGATTACCAGGCGCTCAGGACTTTGTCGGGCGTTGCGCCCGTGACGAAGCAAAGTGGCAAGTCGCGTATGGTCGTCAGGCGCTACGCAGCGCACGTCCGTCTGCGCGACGCAGTCTATCATTGGGCGCGCGTTGCAATCCAACATGATCCCAGGAGCCACAGCCGCTACGTAGCGTTGCGCCAACGGGGCCACTCGCACGGCCGCGCCATTCGAGGTGTTGCTGACAGGCTACTCGCCCTAGCCTGCACGCTCTTGCAGCGGCAGACGGTATTTGATCGTGACTTCAGCAAAGGGGAGAAGCTGACAGCAGTCCCTTAGTTCGATCAGAGCCGACGTCCCTTCGTCCCGCACCTGCCCATCAGAGCGCCGCGCGCAAGCGCTGTCCAGGATGCCGCGCAGCGGCACCGGCGCTAGCGCCGGCGCGTAGCGTCCTGGACAGTGCGAGCACGGTGCTATGCTGGATCAGTCGGGAGGGTCAGTCCAACCGGTACGGTGGCGGGGTTACCGCCCCGCCAAGTTTACCCTTGACCATTGGTAGGAAGTCCGGTTCCCGTACAAGGAGCGTGCGTGCATGCCAGGTTCTTCGACCACGCCGGGTTGGCCAAGTGCTCGCGTTGGCGCTCTTGGACATATTGCCTTCCACTACACAGACAGTGTCGGCACCCGGGATCAGTTTTCTATCGCGGCTCAATGGCTGGCCTGCACGTTCCCCTGCCGACGCTTCGCCGACATCCTCGCGGATGCCTGCGCACGGCTTGGGGCCGATGTGGGTCGCTACTCCTTCATCGCAGTGGACTTGCACCACCTACTCCTTGCCGGTCGCCCGGCGCACCTGTGTGAAAACACTCAAGAGCCAACACGGCGGAGAATTGTTTTCTCTATTGCCCTTTTTCCGACCGCGGCCACAGCGCTATTCCTCTTTAGATTGACGAAATCAAGAAGGATTTTCTACGCGCAGATTGAATGCCTGTGTTTTCACACAGCCTCGCCCCTTAGCGGTCACCCACGGCGAGGCGGCGAGCCGGCTAGACTGCGATACCGCCCATAATTGCTTTGGGTTGTTCGGATTTACTGTTCGTTGACGGGTGGTCACCCTATTCACGCTCGCGGCTTACGCCCACAGACCTGTGTCACTACGAATGTGATGCACGTTCGCTCTGGATCACTGGCGATGCGCTCGCAGGCGGCGATTGCCGCATCGAGCTCCGCCTCGCCGACCAGGCCCTCGCCCAGCAGCCGCGGTCGCAACGAGGCCGCAAATTGGACGGGCAATCGCATGTAGGGATGGCAATCATATAGCCCAAGGACAGCGGCGCGCATACGAACCTGCTCAAGCCCCAGAGTACGCAGCAGCCCAAAAGTTCGCTGGCCGGCGTTAACATCGCCCCCGACACTGCGAAATGCGGCAAGAATGCAGGCTTTCAGACGTTGCCAGTCCGGGTCGGAGGGATAGAAGTTCCAAGCTGACGCGTCAGGCTCCTGCAAGGCCATGATTCCGCCCGGTTTTGCGAGCCGCCACATTTCCCGAAGCAACTCGTCATCGTGGCCGACTGGGGCCAGCAGAAACCGAGCGTGGACAAAGTCAAATGAGGCTCCTGGCAGAGCCGACGCATAGGCATCGTCCTCGACGATTTCGACGTTCCCCAGCGCCTGCTCGGCGACGTATTGCCGGGCGGCGGCGAGCTGGAGGGGATCGCGATCGATCCCAAAGATCCTGCCGGTCGCACCGACGCGCCGACTCAGCGGGCCGATGACGCCCATCGCCCCACAACCCAAATCAGCGCAAGTCCAGCCTTGCTGGATACCAATCTCATCTAACCAGCGTTCGGTTTCCGGCTCCCAGACGCGCGCCTGCAGCCGCAATCGCTCAAGTTCGGTCGCGCCGCTGGCGAGAACATAGTTGGTTCGCGGATCGCTCATGACACCTGCCTCCCTCAAGAGATCATTATTCTGAAGTTCTCTCGTCTCGGCTAACAGTATACCGCGCATACGGTGGGCGCAGCCACTTGCATTGGGTATCGAGTCAAATGTGACCGACGCGAAAGCTGTTTCGGGTCGAATCCCGCAGCATCATCGCGTCCCTGCAAACGGCTGCTAACGGCGCTGAGCTGCCAATCCGAGACGTCGGCGAATCGGCTCCATTGGGGAGCATAGGAGACCTTGAATAAACACACACTCGGTTTGCCTTGGGCCATCTCAAGAAAACGGCGCGCCGCCAACCCCTTGGGCGCAGCGGCGGGAACAGTCTGCCTGCCCGGCAGGAATAAACTGGAAATCTTCCACGGGGACTTGCTCGAAGAACGCCTGGTGCTCGCTCTGCGGAAACGGCCACAAGACCGGCGTGGGTTGCTGGCTGGTGTACCAGTTTTTACACCCGCCGACCCACACGGTACCCGGAAAGGCGGCACCGAGGCGGGTTAGGAATTTCTCGGTCGCGGGGACGGTCGGTGAAACCACGGCGCGGCGGGCGCGTGCCTCGGCGATGAGCCGCATGATGCAGGCAATTTCCTGGTCGAGGCCCAACGGCACCGGCACATTGTTCACCGGGGCGAATGGCCCATAAAGCATGAAGAGGTTGGGAAAGCCCGGCACCGCGATGCCGCCGTATGAGTAGATCTTCTCCTTCCACGCCTCCTCGATGGTCGCGCCGTTGAGGCCCGTCACCTTCATCGGCCGCATATACGCGTGCGCATCGAAACCAGTGGCATAGACCAGCACGTCGAGCGGCACCTGCGTGCCATCCACCATAACGACACCGTCCGGCAGGATGTGGGCGATCTCCCCTTTGACGATACGCGCGTTGGGGAGTTGTACTGCGGCGTAGTAATTCTTGTCCGATTTCGGGATACGCGTGCAGCCGAGATTATAGTCGGGTGTAAGCTTCCTCTTCAGCTCGGGGTCTTCGATGCAATCGAGATAGGACCCGTACTCGCGTTCCATCGCGTCGCGCTGTGGCCCGGGGTAGAGGCGCCAGGCGTCGCCCTCGTTGATCATCTGCCACAACCGGCGCTGTTCGCGTTGATAGCCGCCCGGCAGGCGCAGCCTCAGGCGCTCGCGCCAGGTCGAGTGCGGGTTCTCTCGGATATGGACCCATTGGGCGCGGCGGATGAATTGGGTGACGTCACAGCCAGCCCAGGCCAGCGCCTCGGTGATCTGCACCCCGCTGGCGCCACTGCCGATGACACCCCAGCGTTTGCCCTCGTAGGGTACACTGTGATCCCAGCGCGCTGAGTGGAAACACGGGCCGGCGAAACTCTCGCGACCGGCAATATCGGGAAAGAGCGGTTTGTGGAGAAACCCGGTGGCGCAGACGAAGACGTCAGCAACATCGGTGCGGCCCTTAGCTGTCTGGACATGCCACCGGCCGTCGGTGAACCGAGCCGCGACGATCTCCTCGTTGAAACGAATGAATTTGGTGAGGCCGCGATCGCGCGCAACCTTTTTGATATATGCCCAAATTTCGGTGGCTGGCGCGTATTTGCGCGACCAATTGTAGTTGGGCTGGAACGGAAACTCGTATTGCCGCGATAGGACATCCACAAAGAGGCCGGGGAAGGTGTTGTCCCGCCAAGTCCCACCGACCTCGCCGGCCTTCTCATAGACGGTGAAATCGATGCCGGCACGCTTCAGCGTTTCGGCCATAAACAGCCCCGATACGCCGGCGCCGGCGACGACAATTCGGAATTCGCGATCAGCCATCCCACCTCACAACACCGACCCGATCTGCGTCAGCTACAGTTTAAGCCGGCGGCCGCATTTTCAACAACCCGAGCCCCGATAGGTGATCGGCACTCTACGTATTATGATCGCAGCAAGAACAGCTCGCGAGTTTTGACCTTGGAACCCGAGATTGGAAGCGATCAGCGCGACGCGATGGGTAGCGCCAATCGCCTCAAGCTGGGCCTTTTCGGCGCCAACTGCTCCTCCGGTCGCGCGGTTACGACGGTGCCGGAGCGCTGGTCCGGAAGCTGGCCCGACTGCGTCAGGCTCGCGCAGATGGCCGACCAAGCCGGCATCGAGTTCATGCTGCCGATCGGGCGCTGGAAGGGATATGGCGGCGATACGGATTACCAAGGCGCGACGCTGGAAACGGTGACGTGGGCCTGCGGGCTCTTAGCCAAGACCGAGCGGCTTACTGTGTTCGGCACCGTCCATGCGCCGCTGCTCTCGCCGCTGATCGCGGCCAAGGAATTCGTCACCGCAGATCATATCGGCGAAGGACGCTTCGGCCTCAATGTCGTATGCGGCTGGAACGAGGGCGAGTTCGAGATGTTCGGCGCGACATTGCGCGAGCACGAGGCGCGATACGAATACGCACAGGAATGGCTCGATATCGTCAAGCTCGCCTGGTCGCCGCGCGAGGATTTCGATTTCGACGGGCGTTTTTTCCAATTGAAGGGCGTGCGGGCGAAGCCAAAACCCTATGGCGGGACACGTCCGTTGATCATGAACGCCGGCGCGTCCGCAACCGGCCAAGCCTTCGCGATCCGAAACTGCGACGCGTTGTTCTCGACGATCTCACGCGGCATCTCGTTCGAGGAAACGGCGCGCCACGTCCGCGGCGTGCAGGCGCTGGCGCAGCAGGCGGGCCGGAACATCGATGTCTATACGGTCGGAGTTGTCACGTGCCGGCCCACAGAACGGGAGGCGCAGGACTATTACCAGTATGCGGTTGTCGACAATGCCGATTGGGCGGCGGTCGACAACATTCTGGCGATGAAGAACATTACGCCGCAAATTCACTCGCCCGAAGAATTCCAACGTCTCCGCAATCACCAGGCTAATGGCATGGGCGGACTGCCCTTGGTTGGCGACCCGGATTTGGTATCGCGGGACATGGAGCGGCTGGCCGCGCTGGGGCTCAAGGGGATCGCGGTCTCCTTCCTCAATTATCTTGACGAGTTGCCGTATTTTTGTGCCGAGGTGCTGCCGCGTCTCACCCGCTTGGGGCTCCGCGATACACCGGCAGCGGGGCGGCCGGTTTCGCTTTAGCCAGGGGAGCACCCGCGGCCGTATCCGTATCAATCTCCTCGTGTCCGGCGCCTTATCGCGGGAGCTCAGTGGCGATCGGCGACGAAGGCTGAGCGCGGGCGGCGCACCAGGGGTATTAGCGTCAGGCCGACAACAAAGAGCCCGCCGATCAACAACAGCAGGTCGTTGTAGGCCAAGACTAGCGCCTCGCGATGCACCAGATTGGCCAGCAGCTTGACTGCCGCCTGATTCGGACTACCCGAGATTAGCGAATCCAACCGGCTGGTCTGCGTGTCGAGAAAATGTTGCACCGCCGAGCGCGCCGGGTTGATGTCCTCGATTAGCCGGTTCCAATGGAACTGCAGCCGCACGTTCATGAGCGTGCCGATCGAGGCCAGCCCGATCGCGCCCCCGAGGTCGCGCATCAGATTGTAAAGGCCGGCGGCATTCTTCATCTTGTCTTGCGGCAGCGTGCCAAGCGCGATCATATTGGCAGACATATAGAAGAACATCAGGCCGACACCGCGCACCACCTGCGGCACGAACAACTCCCAGAAGCCAGTTTGATTGGTCAGCCCCGCGGTTAGGTACATCGAGACAGCGAACAGAGCGACCCCGATCGACAGCGTGATGCGTAGGTCGAGACGGCGGGCAATCCGCGGGGTGATCGGCGAGATCACCAGCTGGGTCAGCCCGACGACGACCACCGTCTCGCCGATCTGCAGGGCGCTGAAGCCGCGCGCCTGGGCGAGGAATAGCGGCACCAGGTATGTGGTGCCGTACATCCCGATGCCCATCATAAAGGTAAAGAACGAGCCAAGTGCGAAATTGCGGTCCCCGAAGGTACGCAGATCAACGATTGGCTGGCGGTAGCTCAGCACCCGCCAGAAGAACAGGCTGCCCGCTACAGCCGAGACGATCACCGCGGCGCGGATCGTGCGCTCATCGAGCCAGTCCCAGCGTGGGCCTTCCTCCAGGGCGTATTGGAGGCAGCCGAGAAAGATCGCCATCAACACCAGCCCGCTCAGGTCGAAACCGCGCAGCAGTGATAAATCTGGCTTGTCGATATCGATCGTCACCCACACCAACCCGGCGACCAGCAAGCCCGGGACGATGTTCACGAGGAATATCCAATGCCAGGAGAGCGTGTCGGTGAGAAAGCCGCCAACCGTCGGGCCCATGGTCCCCGAGAGATTAAAGATCATCGAGATGATCACCATCAGCGTGACCAGCGGTGGTCCGCGGAACTTGGCGTAGACGACCGGCCACACGCTCGGCGTGATGGCACCACCGCAGAACCCCTGCATCGCACGGTAGAAGATCATCTGGCCGAGGCTGGTCGCAGTTGCGCACAGCGCGCTCGCCCCGGTGAAGCCGAGCGCGGCCAAGACGAACAACAGGCGGGTCGACAGCAGTCGTGACATCATGCCGGACAGCGGCACCATGACGACATCAGCGATTAGATAGGCGGTCTGCACCCAGCTAATCTCGTCGGCGCTGGCCGACAGCCCGCCCTGGATCTGGGTCAAGGAACTGGTAACGATCTGCACGTCCATGATCGCCATGACGAGGCCGGTGACCATCGCCAACACGCCGATCCAATCGCGCAACCCCGGCTCTGATCCTGCCCCGCTCGCTTTCGCCTGGGTGCGTGCGACCGACTCGACCGACTCTCCATCAGCTGGTTCGCGGATCGCCTCCACCCGGGAGCGGACAAGGCGGTTGCGCCGGAGTGTCTCTGCGAGCGTCACTTCTCGACCACTGGGGCGGGGTGGGCCCGCGCAGTACCGAGCACTCGGTCAGCGGCCAAGGCTCGTATAAGGGTCACCAATCTGACTTCGACCGGATCGCCCAGCACCGCCCGCCTCCCCATGGCGGACCGCGCTAAACCAGTCCCTTGATCCGCGTCGACCCAGTCTGCTCCGATCAGCACGCAGCATCAACTATTCTGCCGCTGGCCCGATGCCGATCGTGTCGGCCGTCCATTCACTCGTTATGACCACTCCGATTGTGGTAGGCCGTTGATTCAGAAAGCCTCAGCTGCACCCCGACATGTGGGAGCGCATGTGGAAACCCAGCCAGTCCGGCAATCCAGCGGGGGTGGGCAAGGCGTACCTCGAAGCGATGAGGGAAGGGTCGACGCAGACCCAGGTGTCTCCTAGTACAGAACCCGCGCGACGATGGCGTTGGCGAAAACAACTCGGTCGGATCGTCATCGCCTTCAACGTGTCGCCTCATCTGACCGACAAGTTGGTTCGTCTCGGGGGGCTCGACGCGGCTGAGCGCGCCGGCAAAGAGGCGCACCGCTCTCCTGTGGGTAGAGCCGGCTTTGAGTGCTTAGCCCGTGCCCAAGCGTTGGTGACGATCGTCACAGCTCCTTTTCGGCGAGCTCGCGGAACGCGTCAGGCACCGAGCGGGAAGCCCAACGCGACCGAGGCGTAACCAATGGCCTCCCATCCGAAGCGATCGCGGACCCTGTCGACAGCGCGGTCGACCACCAAACGTACCATGCCCTTTTTTAGCGCCGGGACGGCGATTCTCGTCCTCAAGTCCAAGCGGGAATTCCAGCTGCAATGCCGAGTGGTCCTCAAGATTCGACACCGAGATCGCCAGCAGCGAGATGGTCTGCTCGTCAGGGTGATCCGCCAGGGCGCCCCGCACGAGATCCTCGGCTATCTCGGCCAGGGTTGCCGTCGCTGAGATCGGCGCGGGCAGCGTGACCGAGCGGGTGACCGCGCGGAGATCGGCGAACCGCACGCGCACCGACACAGTCCGGCCGAGCCGGGATTTGGCCCTGAGGCGAGAGCCAACCCGGTCCGCAAGATGGCGCAAGGTGGGTCGATAAATGCTCGCTGCAGCGGGCTTCTTGCCGAGCGCCGACTGTGCTCCGGCCGATTGGGCGCGACGAGGCGTCTTGATTTCCCGCGGGTCACGGTTCCACGCCAGCGCCGCTAATTTTTGCCCCAGCGCGTCGCCGAGCAATGGCTCCAGCGACCCTGGCGGAAGCCTCGCCAACTGCCCAATGGTCAGAACCCCCTTCTCGGACAACCGCGCCTTGGTGACTGGGCCCACTCCCCACATCAACTCGACCGGCAGGTCGTGGAGGAAGTCGACCTCGGTCGCGGGATCGACGACCACCAGCCCATCCGGCTTGGCCACTTGCGAGGCGATCTTCGCGAGGTGCTTGGTGCGCGCCACTCCGACCGAAATTGGCAGTCCCAGCTCCTCGCGTACCCGGCGGCGGATCGCTTTGGCAATATCAGCTGGCGGACCAAAGAGATGGGTGCAGCCCGCAACGTCGGCAAAAGCCTCGTCGATCGAGATCCGCTCGAAGAGCGGCGTGTAATCACCCAGCACCTGGATGGCGGCGTCGCCCAGCCGCTGGTACTCCGTGAAATGGCCGCTGACAAAAGTCAGCTCCGGACAGAGCTCGCGCGCCCGCCTGCCAGGCATACCGCTATGGACCCCGAAAGCCTTGGCTTCGTAAGAGGCGGCGAGCACGACCCCGCCACCCACCGCAATCGGCCGGCCGCGCAAGGACGGGTCGAGCAGCTGCTCGACCGAGGCGTAAAAGGCGTCCAAATCCGCGTGGAGGATCGTGGCTAGTGCGTCCATACCGACACCTCAACCTCGTACGCGGTTTGTGATTGAGCGGTTCCCTGTTCTAGGAACATAAAGGGAACAAGCGGGCCAATTGTCAAGCCCCGTGCGCAATCGCTATAGCTGTCGTCGTTTTTATCGAACTTTGATGTTGGAGATCTGCCGGCCATGAGGTTCGACGAATATCGTAAGCACGACGCCGTCTCTCTCGCCGGGCTCATCGCCAAGCGCGAGGTCAGCGCCAAAGAGGTGCTGGAAACGGCGATCGCAAGAGCCGAACACGTCAACCCTGCCATCAATGCCATTGTGCACAAGCAGTATGAACAGGCACGCAAAGCGGTCGCGGCGGGGCTTCCCGCCGGGCCACTGAAGGGCGTGCCTTATCTGATCAAGGACCTCGGCTTTCTCCAGACCGGTGAGCCGGCGACCCTCGGCAGCAGCCTGTTCAAGGATTTTGTCGCCGATCACGACACCGCCTATGTGACGCGCTGCAAGAAGGCCGGCGTCGTGTTCATCGGCCGCAGCTCTAGCCCGGAGTTTGGCCTGAACCCGAATACCGAGCCGCGGCTCTATGGTTCCTGTCATAACCCGTGGAACCTCGAATACTCGCCGGGCGGTTCTTCCGGCGGCTCGGCGGCAGCGGTTGCCGCGGGCATCCTCCCGGTGGCGCATGCCACAGACGGGGGCGGCTCGATCCGGATTCCAGCAGCGCAATGCGGCCTGTTCGGGCTCAAGCCGTCACGCGGCCGGATGTCCATGGCACCCGATGCGGGCGAAGGATGGGGCGGCCTATCGACCGGACACGTGGTCAGCCGCAGCGTGCGCGACTCGGCGTTGATGCTCGATTGTACTGCCGGACCGGAACCAGGTGACCCCTATGCTGCGCCAATGCAGGAGGGATCCTTCCTCGAAGCGATCGCCCGTCCGCCGCGCCAGCTCAGGATCGCGCTGATGCTGAAGGATCATCGCGGTGCCAGGTTGCATCCCGAATGCCTGGCGGCGGTGCAGCGCGCGGCCAAGCTGTGCGACAGCCTTGGCCACATCGTCGAGGAGGCGGATCCCGAACTAGACATGGTGGCGCTGCGGCCATTGAGCGCCCGGATTTCGGCGGCCAACACCGCCCGATCATGCAACATGCGCTGGAAGGCGCTCGGACGCGAGCCTAATGCCGACGATGTCGAGACGGTAACATGGGCGGTGTACCAGCACGGGCTGAAAGTGAGCGGCGTCGAGTACATCGAAGCGATCGCTGCCGCGCATGCGGCGGGGCGCAAGATGGCTAGGTTCCTGACCGGCTATGACGTGATCCTATCGACGACCTTGGCCGGCCCGCCGCCGAGGCTCGGCTATTTCGACCAGAACGGTGATGTTCAAACCTTCACCGAGCGTGTGACGGAATATCTGTCGGTGACGCCGCTGCACAACGCGACGGGCACGCCGGCGATAAGCGTACCGTTGCACTGGACGGCAGACGGCCTGCCGGTGGGCGTGCACTTTGCCGGCCGCTACGGTGAGGAGGCGACTCTGCTAACGCTCGCCGCCGAACTCGAGACGGCGCAACCGTGGTTCGATCGCGTGCCGGCACTGTGAGCATAACGGCCGCACGTCCATCCGGGGCGAGTGATGTGGTCCGGCGAGCCGCCAATGTAGTGAGAAACCGCCGTTGGCAAACTGCACTGCGCTGCCGCCCGGCGGGGATGCATTATCAAAAGGGGCCTCCAATAATCTCTGACCTTTAGATGGCCTTGTCAGAGCAAGACAGTTTTTCACGATGTCCGCTTCCGGCGCACCTCGCCCATTCCCGTCCGTCCCCGTGAAGGTCGCCTGACAGAACCGACTGCGGCCACTCAGCCCTGGCGGCGCGAACTGGTCTTCATGCCCCATAGCGGACCGTCGATGCTGTGCTTTGTGAGCTCGACGCCCCGGCAGCAACCGGTCATCACTGCCAGCGGCCAGGGGCGTTATTCGATACGTGCCCGCGCGCGCAGCTATCCAGCCACCGCTACCGGACATTCCAATTCGGCGTGCGCAGGCGCCGTCAGGGCTGGGTCAATCGCAGCTGCTTGCATAGCAGGATCAGGAACTGGTGCAGACAGCTGGCGGCGAGAAACGCGGTCATGCCGCCGACGTCGTGCGGCGGGCTGACCGTGTTGATGTCGAAGGCGACGAAACGCAGTCCCTCCAGCGCAGCGATCCCAAGCCCTCGCCGGCCGACACGCCGCCCCAAGCCGGAGTGCACACGCCCGGGGCGCAGGACGGATCGAAGAAATCCATGTCGAAGCACAGATAGACCGGGCGCCCGTCCATCCGCTCGCGGATCTCGCGCAACACGTCGGGGATGCCGCGGCTACGCAGCTCGATCCCCGGGATAACGCCGTACTGCCGGTGGATCGCCGAGTCGATTGCGCGCTTCTCGTAGGTCGGGCCGCGCGCGCCGACATGCAGCGAGTGGCCGGTATCGACCAGCCCCTCGTCGGCGGCACAGGTGAAGGTGGTGCCGGGGTTGTAGCGGTCGCGCTCGCCCGGCCCGTCGTTCGGGTAGGCATCGGTGTGCGCGTCGAGATGCAGCACGCATAGATCGGGGTAGAGCCGATGCAGCGCCCGCATCTGCGGCAGGCTGATCATCCCGTCGCCGCCCATCGCGAGCGGCACCGCGCCGGCGCCAGCGATGCGCCACACCGCCTCCTCTATCGCCGCGAAGGATTCGGCGATGACGCCGGGTATGACCCGGGCATTGCCGCAATCGACGAGGCCGAGATTGCGAACAGGGTCGAAATTGTGCAGCGGCGGCTCGTAGCGGCGCACCAGCGCCGACTGCTCGCGGATCGCCGACGGGCCGAGCCGCGCGCCGATGCGCACCGCGTGCGTGCCGGCGTCGAACGGGATGCCGAGCACCGCCGCCTTGGCATTGGCGAGGTCCCAGGATTGCGGCGCCCCCATGAAGGTGTGCACCGGCGCGAAGACCGAGTCGTCGAAGATGCTCGCCACCGCCTTCTCCTTCGTGACGGACGGGGCACAGGGCGCCCGATCGAGGGAAGGCTCTCGAAAACTCGCTTCCTCTGTCAATAAGCCGAAGGACAGCCGGAGGCGAGTCGCAGGAGGTCGTGCACGAGGCTCCTTGTGCCGCCGGCTTCCGCCTTCCTAGACTGCTGCTGATGCATCCCGGGGAGGATTGGCAATGGAGCTTCGCAAGGCGGAGTTGTTGCAGCGGATTGAGAGCGACCGCGACGTGCTGATCGATTTTTTGTGCCAGTTCATCCGCTGCCCCAGCCCCACCCGCCCGGCGACACGCGCGCGGCAGCCGGGCATATCCGCGATCTGCTGGAACGGCGCGGCATAGAGGATCGCGTGATCGCGCCACAGGAGACGATGCCGAACATCGTCGCGACGTTCGCGGCCGGGAAGCCGGGGCGCCACCTCGCGCTCAACGGCCATATCGATGTGTTCCCGGTTGGCGACGGCGAGGGCTGGACGCAGGACCCCTGGGGCGGGGCGCTGGTTGACGGCCGCATCTACGGGCGCGGCGCCTGCGACATGAAATGCGGCACCACGGCCTCGATCTTCACCTTTCTCTATCTCCACGAGCTGCGCGAGGAACTGCATGGGCGGCTGACGTTGTCGGCGGTATCGGACGAGGAGACGTTCGGGCCCTGGGGAGCCCGCTACCTCGGCGAACACCACCCCGAGGTGTTTGGCGATTGCTGCCTCAATGGCGAGCCGAGCAGCCCGTGGACGCTGCGCTTTGGCGAGAAGGGGCCGTTGTGGCTCGAATTCACGGTGCGCACCCGCGGTGCGCACGGCGCCTACACGCATCTGAGCAAGAGCGCCACCGCAATCGCCGCGCAGATCATCGGCGACCTTTATCGGCTCGAGGACATCGTGCCGCCGGAGGCCAGCAACCTCGCCGCCGCGCTCGACCAGGCAGCCGCCGCCATCGACCGCGCCCAGGGGCCGGGTGCGTCGCGGAACACAAGGCGGGTCACCGTCAACCCAGGCGTGGTCCGCGGTGGGGTGAAGGTCAACATGGTCGCCGCCGAATGCACCTTCGAGATCGACATCCGGGTGCCGAACGGGCTCGACGCACCGCAGATCCACGCCGAGATCGACAAGATCCTGGCGCGCTACCCGGAGGCGTCGTACCGCCAGATCAATTACAACCCGCCGAGCTGGTGCCCGCCTGATGCCGAGATGGCGCAGCTGGTGCGCGCCAATGCCCAAGCGGTCTCCGGCATCGATCCGGCGCCGATCATCAGCCTCGGCGGCACCGATGCGCGGCTGTGGCGCTATAAGGAGCTGCCCGCCATCGTCTACGGCCCGTCGCCGACCGGCATGGGCAGCTTCGACGAGCATGTGACGGTCGAGGAATTCCTCCACGTCGTCAAATGCCACGTTCTGTCGGCCTACGACTACCTGGCGCGCCCGGGCTGACATCCATTGGCAAAGAAGGCTGGCGCGCAGCAGCCTCGCGCCCCTAGACTTTGCCCGGCAGCCGGCGCGCGGCCCGAACCTCGGATGGGTCGTCGACGTGCGGAAAAACTTGAACGGGGCGGCGTGTCGATGACTTGCCGGGTTGCGCCGACGCGTCGGCAGAGGCGGTTTTGACGGTAAAGGCTCGCATGGACGAACGCGGTATCAGGCCTGTGCCTGACCGGCTGCTCCGGCGTGCGGTGTGTCGGCCTGCGATATGACTGCCGACCCAAACTCGGTCGCAATCGTCGGGGCCGGCATCGTCGGCATGTCGACGGCGCTGTATCTGCGGCGCGCCGGGTTCCCGGTCGCCGTGATCGACCCGCTTCCCCCAGGGGCGGTGCGTCCTATGGCAACGCCGGGCTGATCAGCGTCGAGAGCTGCGTGCCGATCGCGCTGCCGGGAATGCTCCACGAGGTGCCGCGCTGGCTCGCCGACCCGCTCGCGCCGCTGGCGGTGCGGCCGCGCTATCTGCCTCAGGCGCTGCCGTGGCTGCTGCGCTGGATCGCCGCCGGCCGGATGCCGCGAGTCGAAGACGCCGCCGCGGCGTTGCGCGCGCTGCACGTCAATGCGCTCGACCGTTATCGCGAACTGCTCGGAGCCGAGTTCGACAGCATCATTCGCATCTCGGGCCAGGTGCATATCTGGGAGAGCGCCGAGCCGTCGGCGAGCGAGGCGATCTACCGGCGCCTCTGGGAAAGGCACGGCGTTGCCGCCGAATGGCTCAGCGCCGACGAGTTGCGTCAGCTGGTGCCGCAGCTGACCGGCGGCATCACGCGGGCCGTGTTCCTGCCGAAGAACGGCCACACCCTCAACCCGCACCGCCTTGTCGCCACTCTCGCCCGGCTCTTCACCGAGGCGGGCGGCACGGTTCTCGCCGAACGCGTGCTGAAGCTGTTGCCGGAGGGATCCGGCTGGCGCGTCGTCAC
>Ga0306921_10004517_pt1 | contig 14322 bp, 12 predicted proteins | sample sta12Cox44000080_FD_203760 | JGI IMG/M metagenome (GOLD analysis project Ga0306921, IMG submission 203760) | Lab enrichment of tropical soil microbial communities from Luquillo Experimental Forest, Puerto Rico - statoxic.12C.oxic.44.000.080 (v2)... | ecosystem: Environmental > Terrestrial >...
ACGACACCTCGATTCTCAGGACGGGGCTCCCCACGCCGCTATGGCCGTCCTCTCAGCTGGCTACCGGCCTCTCGCCTGTTGCCCCGCGCAGCGGGCTGGAGCGCAGCGACTTTGTGCTTTGGCACTTGAGAGAAGATTCGGCCAGTGGGAAACATGTCAGCTGATCGACATTGAGCAGACACTGACATAACGCAGTTAATCCATTAGGCATGTCGGCGTCTCGCTGACGGCCAGGATCACGTTCCTTGCGACACCCGCAGCGATCGGCCTTGTGCGAAAACAACCCTTTCCGCACACCCGATAGGACGGCTCTCGACGTTGGGAAAAACCTCAGTTATTCGTGTGCGAAACGCGTGTAGAAAAACTATGTGCGATCTCCTACCCTCCAGCAAGTTTTCAACGCACCCAACCCGGAAACATGCTGATTGGTTATGCGCGCGTCTCGACCGAAGATCAAAACCTCGATCTGCAGCGCGATGCCCTCACTGACGCTGGCTGCGAGTGCATCTTTGAGGACAAAGCATCTGGGGTCCGTGATGATCGCGCGGGTCTTGCCGAGGCCTTGTCGCATTTGCGGCGAGGCGATTGTCTCGTGATCTGGCGGCTTGATCGACTCGGCCGCCGGATGATCGCACTGCTGAACTTTGTCGAAGAGCTTCGTCAGCGCGGCTGCGATTTCCGCATTCTCAGCGGCTCGTGTCCGATTGATACGACTACCGCGACGGGCCGGCTTCTGTTTCATATTTCCGCCGCGCTAGCTGAGAATGAGCGCGATGTGATCCGCGAGCGCACGATCGCTGGCCTTGCCTCGGCGCGTGCTCGCGGTCGCAAGGGCGGCAGACCCGCAAAGCTGACGGCAAAACAGGTTCACACTGCGAGAAAGATGCTGGCCGACCCGGAGATGACCATCAAAGAGGTCGCCGAGGTCTTCGGTGTCAATCGCGCGACGATCTATCGCTCGCTCGGCCTTGGCGTGTACGCCAAGGTCGAAGGGCAGGCGGTGAAGACCGATTGATGAAGGTTGCACGAACCTCGACATCGCTGCCGGGAACTAGACGGCCGCCAGGCGCCGGGGAGGACACGGCGCTGGTTGGTCTCCCCGCTGATGCGTTTGACGACCGGATTGCAATTGTCGGCACCGCCGGATCCGGCAAGACCTACGCAGCGAAAGGCTTTGTCGAGCGGCTGCTCGAGAACGGCGCGCGGGTCGCGATTGTGGATCCACTCGGCGTGTGGTGGGGATTGCGGGCGAGCGCCGACGGCAGCGCACCCGGTTATCCCGTGATCGTGTTCGGCGGCAAGCACGCGGACGTCCCGATCACTTCCGATATGGGCGCCGGCCTGGGGCGCGTCGTCGCCCGGGAAGCGCTAGTCTGCGTCGTCGATCTGTCCGATCTCGGCAGCAACGCTGCCCGCCGGCGTTTCATGGCAGCCTTTGCCGAGGCGCTCTACGAGACGAACGAGGAGCCGCTACATCTTGTGCTCGACGAAGCGGATCTCTGGGCGCCGCAGCGCCCGATCAAAGGCTGGGAAGGGCTCCTCGGCCATATCGAGGAGATCGTCCGGCGCGGCCGCGTGCGCGGCTTCATCCCGTGGCTGATCACTCAGCGGCCGGCGGTGGTGCACAAAGATGTGCTGTCACAGGCCGATATCCTGATCGCGATGAAATTGACGGCGAGCCAGGACCGCGATGCGATCGGCGCATGGATCGAGGGACAAGCCGACCGGCAGGAAGGCAAACGGATCCTCGGCGATCTGCCGCGGCTGCAGCGCGGTGAAGGGTATCTGTGGGCTCCGGGGCACGGCTTACTCGAACGGGTCTCCTTCCCGCCAATCGGCACCTTCGACAGCTCACGCACGCCCAAACGCGGTGAGCGCCTCGCGATACCGCGCACGCTGGCCGAGGTGGACCTCACCGCGATCGTCGCTGCGCTCGCTGCCGCAGGCGGCGAGGATCCGGGAAAACCGAAAGAAGATCGGTCTGTGCGTGCTCAGCTCGAGCAGGACCTTGCTGCAGCAAGGGCACGGATTGCAGTCCTCGAAGAGAACAACCGGGAGCTCCATTCGCGGCTTGCAAAAATCACGGAACTCGCTGCAGGTGCCGTTCGCAGTCCCGTCGACGCCTCTGAAATCGCCGTGGCCCAGCGGAAAATTCCAGGTGCCAAATCAGTGCGGCCTTCGCGGATTGGCACCTCCAATTCGCCCACGGCAGCGGGTGATGGCATTCACCCGGCCGCGCGCAAGCTACTGGCTGCGCTTGCCCAGCATGCACCGGCACGCTTCACATGGGGCCAAGCGGCGACGCTCGCCGGTCTCAAACCGAGCGGTGGCCACTTCAATTCCGGGCGCAAGGATCTGCGGGCGGCCGGTTATGTTGTCGAGGCAAACGGTTTGGTGGCGCCCACACCCGACGGGTTGAAGGCGGCCGGTGAAGTGCTACCGGCGCCGTCGACAGCCGCCGATCGGTTGGCCCTGTGGTGTGGACGCCTTCCGGCACCGGCGCCCGAGATGCTGCGGGCGCTTGTTGCACAAGGTGAGCGCTACATCGACCCTAATGAGCTGGCGGTGATGCTGGGTAAGAAGCCAAGTGGCGGCCACTGGAACTCCGGTATTGCGGTGTTGCGCAACAACGGGCTTATCGAGGCCGAAGGCCGAAGTTACCGAGCCGCTGACCTGTTTCGGGATTAGATGTCTCTACCCGAGATCGCAACGCGGGGCCAGCGCGACAGGAGCTCAATCGGGCTCCCGATTACTGAAGGCTGACCCAGATTTTGTGACAGCGCATGCCAAGAAAACATCGGGACTGCGAAGTATTTCACGGAGCAAGGGCGATCGCGCAGAGCCGCGATAGACTGTCCGGTCCCGGTGTTTATCTTAACGAGCGCTGCGAGGACTTCACCCGGATTTTGCCGGACTTGTTATAATGCGCATTATGCGACTTGCGGCGAGAGTGTCGCAACACCGGCGGGTGACGGCTATCGACCCGACTCGGACACTCAGGGTCTGCGCTTGGAATGGCCCTTCCTGCCCCAATTCCAGCCGTTCGTTGATGCCACCGGGCTTCCGGCGTTAAGATGGAAAGCGGACCTTCGCGTCTCGGCTAAGTGGAGCAGCGGAGAATACCGGCCACAAGCTGACTTGAAATCATAACAGCGTCAACGATGGTGAAAAGACTGAGCCACCATTCGAAAGGCCAATCAGACCATGAGCAGCGAGGACAAGAAGCACCGTTCGCATCTGCCGATCCCGACTCCCGAGCGAACCGGGCTGATCACCTATGACGCGCGGGATCCGGATACCAAATTTCCGCCGATCGAGCAGTTGCGTCCGCCCAAAGGCGCGCCCAACGTGCTGGTCATCCTGATCGACGACGCCGGGTTTGGCTCCAACAGCGCCTTCGGCGGCCCTTGCCAGACGCCGAATTTGGAACAGCTGGCGGCGGATGGGCTGAAGTATAACCGTTTTCACACCACCGCACTCTGCTCCCCGACACGGGCGGCGCTGTTGACCGGGCGCAATCATCACTCCGCGGGCATGGGCGGCGTCACCGAGATCGCCACCGGTGCGCCGGGTTACAGCTCGGTGCTGCCAAATACCATTTCGCCGCTCGCGCGCACCCTCAAGCTCAACGGCTACTCGACCGCGCAGTTCGGCAAATGCCACGAGGTGCCGGTGTGGGAGACGAGCCCGGTCGGACCCTTCGACGCCTGGCCCACCGGCGGGGGCGGGTTCGAGTACTTCTACGGCTTCCTCGGCGGTGAGGCGAACCAGTGGTATCCGACGCTATACGAGGGCACCACGCCGGTGGAGCCGAAGAAGACGCCCGAAGAGGGCTATCACTTCATGGCCGACATGACCGACAAGGCTCTGGCCTGGGTCGCGCAGCAGAAGGCGTTGGCACCCGACAAGCCGTTCTTCGTCTACTTCGCGCCTGGTGCCACCCACGCGCCTCACCATGTGCCCAAGGAGTGGGCCGACAAGTATAAGGGCAAGTTCGACCAGGGCTGGGACAAGCTGCGCGAAGAGACCCTCGCCCGGCAGAAGGAGCTGGGCGTCATCCCGGCGGACTGCCAGCTCACCACGCGCCACGCGGAGATTCCGGCGTGGGACGATATGCCGGAGGCATTAAAGCCGATCTTGCGCCGACAGATGGAGGTCTATGCGGGGTTCCTCGAGTACACCGACCACCATATCGGACGCCTGCTCGACGGCTTGAAGAAGCTCAGCATCCTCGACGACACGCTGGTCTTCTGCATCACTGGCGACAACGGCGCCTCGGCCGAGGGCACGTTGAACGGCGCCTACAACGAGATGGCCAACTTTAACGGCCTGGCAGCCCTCGAGACCCCGGAATTCTTGATGGAGCGATACGAGAAGCTCGGCGGCCCCGAGTCGTATAACCACTACGCCGTGGGCTGGGCGCATGCGATGAACACCCCTTACCAATGGACCAAGCAGGTCGCCTCCCATTGGGGCGGGACCCGCAATGGCACGATCGTGCACTGGCCCAACCGCATCAAGGCCAAAGGCGAAGTTCGTACGCAGTTCCACCACGTCATCGATGTAGCGCCAACCATTCTCGAGGCGGCGGGGTTGCCCGAGCCGGTCTCGGTCAACGGCGTACAGCAGCGGCCCATCGAGGGGGTCAGCATGCTGTACTCGTTCGACGACGCCAACGCCGCGGATCGGCACGAGACGCAATACTTCGAAATGTTCGGCAACCGCGGCATCTACCACAAGGGCTGGACTGCAGTTACGAAGCACGGCACACCCTGGGTGTTGGTGGGCCGGAAGACAGTGCCCCTCGACGATGACGTCTGGGAGCTTTACGACACCAGCAAGGATTGGAGCCAGGCCAACGACCTCGTCAAGCAGATGCCGGAAAAGCTGCACGAGTTGCAGCGGCTGTGGCTGATCGAGGCGACGCGTTACAATGTATTGCCGATCGACGACCGAGTTATCGAGAAGTGGAATCCGGACACCGCCGGCCGGCCGGTGCTGATCAAGGGGAAGACCCAACTGCTGTTCGGCGGCATGGGACGCCTGTCCGAGAACTGCGTCCTGAACATCAAAAACAAGTCTCATTCCGTCACCGCCGAGATCGAGGTCCCGGAGACGGGAGCAGAGGGCGTGATAATCGCCCAGGGTGCCAACATCGGGGGCTGGAGCCTCTACGCTAAGAACGGCAGGCTCAAATATTGCTACAACGTGGCGGGGGTGAATCATTACTACGTTGAAGCCGCACGGGCATTACCGGCGGGCGAGCACCAGGTGCGCATGGAGTTTGCCTATGCCGGCGGCGGCCTCGGCAAGGGCGGACAGGTGACGCTATATGTTGACGGCGAGAAGGTCGGCGAAGGGGCGATCCCGATGACGCAGGCGATGGTCTTCTCCGCCGATGACGGCTGCGACGTCGGCGAGGACAGCGGCGCACCCGTCTCTCCGGACTACGGCTCGCGCGGCAATGCTTTCAACGGCACGGTCAAAGGAGTGCAACTCGCGATCGGCGAGGCGGCTGAGAGCTCGGATCACCTCGTCTCGCCAGAGGAGGCCGTCCGCATCGCCATGGCGCGGCAGTAATTGAGAAAGGGCGCCAAGGATGGCAGATTGACACAGGGACGAAGGTCCGGTGTGGATTGAAGTCCGCGGCTAGTTCCGGGTGCTGGGAATGGCCGGAATCGGCGCAACCCTGTCACTCCGTGCGTTGCCGCGAAGGACCGCTCACCACCCGTTGCTGTCATTCGTTGCATAATTCAAATTTCTGCATCAAAATTGGAGCGTTGAAAAGATTGAGCTTTTCTGATGCAGATTTCTGATGCATAACAAGAACATGATTTACGGCTACGCCCGCGTCTCGACCGCCGCCCAAGACGAGAGCGGTCAAGTGCGCCAACTCAAGGCGGCCGGGTGCGGAAGGATATTCCGCGAGAAGATCACCGGCACCACGGCCGACCGGCCGCAGCTTGCCAAGTTGATGAAGCACCTCGCCCCCGGCGATGTGGTGATCACCCCGGCTGTTGACCGGCTCTCGCGGGACACGACCGACCTTCTGGTTATAGCCCGCGAGATGCAGCGCGCCGGGGCCGGTATCCGTTCGCTCGCCGAACCCTACCTCGACACAACCTCGGACTTTGCCGAGATCGTCTTTGCCATTCTCGGCGTTGCCGCCAAGCTGGAGCGCCGCCGCATTATGGAGCGCACCGCGCGCGGCCGGGCTGACGCCAAGGCCAAGGGCGTCAAATTCGGCCGCAAGCCGATCCTCACCCCGCACCAGCAGCAAGAGGCCCGCAAGCGCCTCGAAGCGGGCGAGACGCAGCGCAGCGTTGCCCGCAGCTACAATGTCAGCCAGAGCACGATTTCACGCCTAGAGTTGAAGGCGCATAAGTCGTGCTGGTGAGCCACTAGGAGAGTATTTCGGGATGCTCGCCCGTCGAATGGAAGAATATGACGCTCCCGCTGATCTCGGAGAAATAGAAGGCGAGGAAGATTTTGTCTTTCCACCGAATGAACGTAGGCTAATCACTCAACCTCTAGATCTGTCAATACAAACTCTTCTGGAACAATGGGACAACAAACTGCTTATCCTGCCCGAGATACAGCGCGAATATGTATGGGATAATGGTAAAGCAAGTAGGTTGATTGAGTCGTTGATACTAAATATACCCATACCAGTGCTTTATTTTTCTGAAACACAAGAAGCTAAGTATGAAATCATTGATGGGCATCAACGCGTCCGTTCTATCGTGCGATATTTAAACAACGAGTTTGTGTTGAGTGGCGTCGCGGTACTTCGGGAATATAAAGGACTTCGCTTTCACCAGTTGCCCGATCGTGAGCAACGTTTTTTGAGAATGCGGACGCTACGTACTATTATAATATCCGTCGAGTCTCACCCAAACATGAAGTTCGAAATCTATGAGCGTTTAAACACCGGCGCAATTTTACTAAACGCACAAGAGTTACGTAATTCCGTGCACCGGGGCTCATTTATTGATTTGCTTCACGAACTATCAAAAACCACAACATTCCGCCGAATGATCGGCACAAAAGTGCCTAGGAAACGCATGGTAGACGAGGAATTAATTCTTAGATTTTTCTCACTCCATTCGGAACTTGACACCTATCGTACCCCACTAAAGCGGTTCCTCAACAACTACATGCAGCGGGTTCGAAATGCGAACCCGGACGAGATAGGCAACTTTCGCAAGACCTTCGAAGGAGCAACGAAGATGGTTCATGCGTTGCTCGGCACGACAGCATTTCGGGTGGTCAATCATGCTACTGGAGCGGTAGAACCGGCCGTAAATCGCGCTCTGTTCGATGCACAAATGCTATCGAGCTGTTGGGTGAAGTCGGATGTTGCTGACATTGAAATCGCGGCGGTGCGTAGAGAGCTTGCCGGCTTGTTTAGTGATGAATCGTTTATGGATTCAATACAACGAGCCACTGGAGACCGCGCAAGAACCCTTAAGCGAATTCGTGAGACCGTGTCTGCATTGGAGAGGGCAGGCTTGCGAGTGCAACCGCCGTTCGACTTGTCACGATGAATAGCGCGCTACGATGCCCTCGCAAGCTTTGCTTGCATTTGACAAGGCGTTGGGGGAGGTAAGAGATTTAGGACGGGTAGCACGACCGTCTCTGTCCGAGCGCACCGATTCGCTACGAATTGCTCGTGCTGTCGGTAGGGCGCAAGTCGTTCTTTTATCGTCTCACTTTGAAAGATACTTTTATGCGGTGAACGAGGAAGCGGTTGATTTCGTAAACGCTAAGCATATCTCAGCGACTGTGCTTTCCAGCAGGCTAAACTTCTTCATTCTAGGTATCCAATCGATGATATCGCGGCAATGGATTGGCAGAGCCGAGAGGAACGGCTTCTGTCGTTCATTTCGGAGGATGCATGGCTGTGGTCAAGTAGCGGCACGGGTTCATTGTTGCATAGTAGATTGTTAACATGGTTGCGTGCTCCGAAGCCCGATGAACTTCGGAGATATTATAGATATTGGGATATTGAGGACATATTTAGACGCATAACCCGAAGCCCAACTGAACGAGGCAAGTTAATATTGGGAGTACAAGAATTGGTAGACATCCGGAACAATATTGCACACGGGGATTTCACTGCGCAGCCAACTCAGGTGGACATACAGCGATACATCCGGTCTGCGCGAATGTTCTGCCTTCGCTCAGATCGTCAACTCGCCCGCGCTCTTGGGAGGCTCACTGCTAACGCGCCGCCGTGGTAGGTAGTTTGGCGTAACTGCGGTGGGCGAGCGCGGGATGTAATCCGCGCTACTACCCGGCCCGCGTCCTTCCTACGACTTTTAAACCGGCCCGCGCCGCCGTTGGGTCGCAGTCGGGAGAGACGCTAGAAACTCACGACCACGTTCGCTCAATTCCCACACCCCGCGCTCGGAGCTATTTTTCAGCAGCCCCTCCTTGACCAGATCAAGACGTTGCCAACAGACGGCGTTCCACCAGCGAGGTTCTCCGCCAGAAACAGGTGAATAGTCGCCCTCGCTCAGGCGTGGCGCAAGTTTCGGTTCCATGCGCTCGCGTACGGTTTTCGCGGCCGATTTGCCGCCGAGATCGCGCAGCGTTTCCAGCAGAGGCAATCGAAATTCTTTCTGCGGAAGTTTACTACCGCGTCGCGCCGCCACCGGTTTTGAACTCGCCTTGGCCGTACTAGGTCGGAGAGGAGTGCCCAGCTGCTCAAGCGCATCAAGGCCAAGATTGATCACGTTGTCGGGTGAGTCTTCTAATGGCCGCGCATATTTTTTCATGCGCTCCCACGTTTTCTCCGTAATTCGGATGACAGGCATCATCACAACCTCCATATAGAAACAGCGAACAGTGTAACACCGTTATACGGAGGTGTCAACTCCCTCGTTCGATCAAGCACCCGCAGATGTTGCTGGGCTTGGTGGGCATACCCAGATTGCCGAATTACTCACCCTAAAGCCACCTAGCGGTTGAACGCCCCCCTGCCCTAACTCTGTAACGGCGTGAATTTTCCAGAAGCCGGTTATCCGACTTGCAGCGTGTAGGCCCAACGTGCAAATGTCAGTGCCGTCCAACTTAAAAATGTCAGTCTCCCCAGCTTTTTGGCGGGCTCTGGGGGGCGGCATCGATAGCGGTGCTGAGCATCAGCGATGGGGAAACGGCGCGGCTCGAAGCGCTCTGGAATTGGGCGGCACTTGGCGCCTGGCTGACAATCGGGCATCTGACTGACAGGTCAGGTGCTGGAATAGTGCCGGCGACAGCTGAGCGGCAGGTAGAGCACCAAAGCCGCGCTCCCGCGCCTACTTGAGTGCGATACCAAAAGGGGCGAATCCGCCGAGACGAGGCTCTCCCAATCAGCCCGAACTCACCCCATCTATTACCGTGCATCAAGAGCGCGCCCCACAGTGAGGCGTCGCCAACCGTGGCTCCGATACGGTGGCTGCCATTCCGGCGATGCGGCCCGAGCGGCAAAAGGAGGACCAAATGCCTGATTATCGTCCTGGCGCTCCCTCCGTGGACCTGTTCACTGCGGACGAAAAGCTCGTCCTCGCGACATGGTTCGAGATCGATCGCCCGTCATATGGATCTCGGATCGACGCCATCTTCGACCGGTGGAATATCCCCAGCGAAATACCCGATTACCGTCGGATCGATACCGCTGTCGCACAGATTTTGTTGGAGCGAATCCAGGATGATCTTCCAAAATGGGCTGCTCTTGCGGGTAACCGCTTTTATCATTGCTCGAGACATTTTCGATCGTCGTGCTCGCCGAAAAATCGAGCTGTGGCCGCATCACCTGCTGACGATCAATTGGGCAGACAGTGGACCGGGCTTCTCCTGGCCGGTCGCTTATAAGGCCACATATGTCCCTCTCTTTGACCGAACCGTCATCACGGCCTCGGCCGATTGCCCGGAGCTGTTCGGCGGTGTCTGCGACATCGCCCTTGGAGCGTTCGGACCGGAGACCTCCATTCTCGAAGGAGGCCGCCGCATCATCATCTCCGATTGGACGAACCAGTGGCGCGAGCACGATCAAGAGCGCTGGGCCTATCTGTTCGACACCGGGATCGTCAGCAAGGCCGAGGCGGACGCATGGGCCGACGAGGTTTGGGGGTGATGGCGGCAAAAGAGTGACGCGAGGACGGATACCCGACGTCTACGCCGTCCCCGCGAGCCCAGGGGCCAGCGAAATAGATCGGCAGGCTGGCCACACCTTCTGCAGCTGCGGCATCATCCTTGCCAGGAGAGCGCCCCTCCACCCCGGCCGCGGCCAGCCCTCGCTGAGCGCGCAGCGCTCGCAAATCCCCATGACGACCGCGGTTCCCGGATCCTCGACGTCGAGCGGCAACAGAAGCGCGATGATGGTCGGCTTGTGCCGCCGGAAGAACACGGCTCCATCACAGCACAGGCATCGATCGCCCTCGCGCCGCGATCGCATCCCTTCGATCAAGGCGATATACGGCCCGAGCACGCCGAGGATAGAGATGGCCATTTCGCTCCCGCGGCTCGTCGCCTGCACCAGCTCCAGCGTGACCGCGGCATCGAGGAGCAGACAGGAAAATGCCGCGTCCGAGGCCTCGCCTACCCGCTGGAGTTCACTATCAAGCGATTCCTCATCGGGCGCACGGCCCGCAATGCAGCCGGCGCCGAACGGGGGCGAATCCTTGTCTTGCGGGGCATCGGGCATCGGACACCCCTCCACCGATCAGAAGGACCTCATCGGGACTTCCCGATCCAGCCGGGCGGTCTTTTTTTGCTTCGAGTAGAAATCGGACATCGCGCGATCTCCTCACCGGGACCGCGCGGCGCACGAAATCGAGCGGACCCCGGTTTTCCGGGTTTCTGCTCAGAGGCCGGCGGAAACAGCTCGTTCGAGCCGATCGCCAGGGCATGCGCTACTTAGGCAGGGGCGATGATAAGACCCTGCGAGACCGCGCCGTCAAGTATGAAGGTCGGCTGCTCGTCCTCGACTGCCTGGAGTTCCTGGGCCGCCAGCATCAACCGTGTCGCGGCGATTAGCGGGTTCCGATCGGCCATACCCGAGTTTTAGGGCGGGTCGGATTTTTGAAAATTGTTTCGAGACTGAGCGTCTCCGGGATGGCCTCCGGGCTCTGGCGATGCCGGGGGTGTTTTCCGGTCATTCCCAGGGGGCCGGTAACCTGACCTTTTCGCCAGGCGGGTCCTTTCCCCGAGGAGCCGCCACGGCACCCGCGACGTGCCCAGGAAGCCGCGGCGGCGGCCGCTGGCGAGCCGCTTGACGGCCGGCCGCTGCACGGGGACGAGGATCTCGCCCAATAGCGCGAATTCCCCATTGGCGGGAGACCACGAAAACCCCGCCGAAAAGCGGGGTTCTCCGCGTTATCGAGGCCTAGGCGCGATCAGCCGACAATTAACTTGACGTTTAGCCGCTCGTTTAGCGCGCTCTGAGCCTTTGCAATACCACCGACATCTCGACGGTCGCCCACGGCCTGGTGAAATTCGTGTAGTGGATCGCGCCAACATCTCTTCGAACACCGCAACCAGCCAATTAGGCTCGGCGCCCTCCGGCTCAGGGAGCGGTTCCCGCTATTGCGTCTGGCGGTCTCTGCGTCGCGTCATCAGCTCGGTCCCTATTTGTGCCTCACGTTGCGGCGGCCTGGTCGATCCGCGCCAGCCAGTGATTGATCCGTTTCAACCGCAAACAGACCATTTCCTGTCCGTGAGCCCCAAAGCTATGTCCATCATGGACACGGCTTTGCTCAATACCGGGTCGCGTTTGATCCGTTTGAGCTGGGCCCCGACTTGCCGATCACTTGAGATCCTTCAGCCGGCGGCGGACCAGCTCGGCGTAGCGGGGATCGCGGGCAAGCAGAACCACCGCGTCGAGCGCCTGCCCGACGATCGTATCGGCGAGTTCGCTCTCGACGTGGTCGGCCTCGGCATTCACCGCCGCCTCGGGCTCGTTCTCGCCGGCGGCCTCGGCGACGTCCTCGACCACCGCATCGGAGATTTCGCGCCAATCCTGGGTCAGCAGCGTCAGACGCGAGGGCGGCCCGGCCGGGTGGCCCGGCGGGTAGAATTCGACCGTCGACAATTTCGGATGCATGTATGGCGCCAGGCTTTCTGCTGCGTGGCGTTTTTGGATGTACGCGTCGAGCCTTGAGCAATGCAGTTCCCTGGCGAGCTGCTCGGTCGGCACCCGCGCCATCTGCGCCAGAACCTCCAGCGGCGAGCTATACTTGCCGGCGATGTAATCACACCACTCTCTGGTCGTGCGGTTGCGCGCGCCCGGCGGCCGACCGCGCCCGGCCCGGCTCAAATTCGCGTTCTTCTCGATCTCCGGCAACCCCAAGAGATCGAAGGTCGGCGACTGCTCCTCGACGGCCTCGGCAGCTTCTTGAGCCTGCAGCACCAACCTGGTGGCAGCGATGAGCGGGTTTCGACGATCGGACATGGCCGAACTAGCCTGACGGCCAGACCCGCTCCAAAATTTTCTGAAATTTTTTTCAGCGACTCAGCCTCTGCAGGGTGGCCTGGCCCTATGGCGAGGCCGGGGCGTGTTCCGGGGTCATGCCGGGGGCCTTTCCGATTACCTTTCGAAAAAAAGGCGCCCCAGCGGGAGGTACGCAGGCCGGCTCATGCAATCCCCGCGCGGAAGGTATGGGTATCATACACACACCTTCGGCTAGGCGCCGGGAAAGCCGCGGCGGCGGCCGCTGGCGAGCCGCTCGCCGGCCCGGCCGCCAGCACCGGAACCAGGCAGGCGCCCAATAGGCGATTTCCTGCACTGGCCGCAGCCAACAAAAAACCCCGCCGAAGCGGGGTCTCTGTCTTCCGTGGTCGAGGCCGCGCCGGGTCAGGTGCCGTGTAGAATACGCTGCACCGAGCGCACCGAGATGCCCAACCGCCGGGCAACCTCGCCCTGATTGACCCCCTCGGCGACCAGCCGCCGGATCTCCGGCTCCTTGCGGCGTGCGGTCGGTGCACGGCCCTTGAACTTCCCGGCCTCCTTGGCCGCGGCGATGCCGTCGCGCTGGCGTTCGAGCATGATCTCGCGCTCGAACTGCGCGATCGAGCCAATGATGTTGAGGAACAGCCGGCCGGTCGGGCAGCCGGTATCGATGCCCATGTCGAGGATCTTCAGCGTCACCCCCTTGCGTTCGAGGGTGGCGCCGATCTCGACCAGGTGCGCCACCGAGCGCGCCAGGCGGTCGAGCTTGGTGACGACAAAAGTATCGCCGTCGCGGACATATTCGAGAGCGCGATCGAGCTTCTGCCGCTCGCCGATCGACGAGGTCTGCTCGGAGAAGATCTTGTCGCAGCCGGTCTCGTGCAACCGGACCAGCTGGGCGTCGAGCCCGGCGTCCTGATGCCGTGTCGAGACCCGCGCGTAACCGACGATCGCCATTCTTGAAAACTCCCTACGCCACACAAGTGTCAAACTATGTGGCGAGGCTACGCCAAAAAGCCAATATCGAGATTTTGGCGTAGGCCTATGCGTCCGACGCATGACCAGGGTCTAATGGCATAATCGAGCCCGGCGACACGCACCGTTCGGTTCCAATTACACCCCTTGATCGGGACCACCTTCGTGTAATCGAAGCCGCGGCCGGCGGCACTCAGCCGTCAAGGTCGTGCGGATGCCGGCGCCGCACCAGCGCCACGATGGCAGCGCTGAACTCGTTCTCGCGCCGCCGGCTCGACCAGCCGAGGATATGGTCATAGCGCGGTGACCCGTCGGCCTCGCGCTGCTGCTGCCGGTTCTGATCGAGCCGCGGCTTGGTCGGCACGCACGCCCAGGGCCCGCGCTCGCCGGTCAATACCGGGATCTCGGTCATCCGCAGACCGATCGGCGCGAATTCGACGCTGGCAAAGCCGAGCAGCCGGCCTTTGCGGACCGCCCGCCAATCGATCAGCCGCAGCCTTACATCCGCCATCTTTATGTTACCCGCGGGTTACCCGGCGCCGCGGTTTTGACACCCAATACCCACACACCGACTATGATCATACCGCTCCATCCCTTAACCGGGGGTTGCCGAGCAAAATCAAAAATTGCCCAATATCTGACAACATTTTAGAGGAGGCAGCCGGGCCTGAAAACCGGCCTCTGACGGACAGACAACCAAAAGTAGCCGACGATCGAGCCCAGCTGGAGGCAGCCCATCGAGCCCGGCCGATGGCCGGAAGCCGTTGCAGCAACAAAAGAAAAGAGAAGAAAAGAAGAACGCGCGCGCGAGACCTGGGGGCGGTAGCGACGTTCATAGCAACTCACCCACCCTGCGCGCCCTTGAGCGCCATTGATTGTATTCAGGTTTTTTCGGTCCCAGCCCTGAGCGCACCCCG
>Ga0306921_10004519_pt1 | contig 14321 bp, 10 predicted proteins | sample sta12Cox44000080_FD_203760 | JGI IMG/M metagenome (GOLD analysis project Ga0306921, IMG submission 203760) | Lab enrichment of tropical soil microbial communities from Luquillo Experimental Forest, Puerto Rico - statoxic.12C.oxic.44.000.080 (v2)... | ecosystem: Environmental > Terrestrial >...
GAGGAAGGCCTGCAGACGCTGGGAGGCCAAGCCCTTCACGCCGCGGCTCGGTCGGAACAGGTTCCTACCCAGCACCGAGCAGCAACGGTCATGCCGGACAATCTACACGGGTAGTGCCTGATATCACGCCAATATTTGCGCGCCGTCGCCCGACCGCTCCGTCGGGCGGGGCGCCGATGGCGACAGCGGCGGCATGCGCGCGAGGGCTCAGGGTGTCACAGGGGGTGTCCCATGGGACGGCGCGGACCTGCCGGTGGTGACGGCGCGGAGATCCGCGGGTCGCGAGCTGGCGCGCCGGTTGCTCTAGCCAGGTCTCGGCCGCGCCGGCGGCCCCCGCCGAAGAGATCGGCGGGAAACCCGCTCTCGAAAGGACCTGGTCATGAAACGCTCGATGGTTGCTCTCGCCGCTCTGTCGCTGTCGCTCACCGTCGCCGCTTGCGAGGGGGCGCCCGACGAGGCGCCCGACCCGACGACCACGGCGTCGAGCGCGCTCAGCGCGCCCGTCGCGAACCTGGCCATCAAGCAGCCCTTGCCCTCGTCGGTGACCATCGACTTCGACACCTCGCCCGGAGGCGCGGTGGCGCCCGGGTCGATCGTCGACTCCACCTACGCCTCGAACGGCGTGACGTTCAGCTGCGTGTCGTGCGGCAGCGGCCATGCCTACGCTCTCCCCGCCGCCGTGGGCGGCAACGCGGTTTCGCTGTTCGCGCCGCCGTCCGTCCCGGTCTTCGACGCCCGCTGGGGCGCCGTTCGGGCGACGTTCGCGACGCCGCGGCGCTGGGTCAGCATCGAGGCCACGGCGGTGCTCTCGCCCGAGGGGCTCGGGACGCCGACCGCCAGGCCCTGGCTGGAGGCGTTCGACGCCAGCGGCAACCTCGTCGGCGGCGTGCAGTACTACCCGCTCGCCTACGGCGACGTGGGCTGGGGGACGGCACAGACGATCACCGTCACCTCGACGAGCTCGAACATCGCCTACGTTCAGTTCTCGTCGCAGCCGCCCGCCAACGGCGACCCGGTCTACGGCCAGTTCGACAACCTGCGCTTCAACACCGACTTCTACCGCATCCCGCTCTAGTCAATTCGCCGTCTGGCGTTTCGTTGCTTAGCGCCGGTCTCGCCGTTTCGCGGCGGGCCGGCGCTTTTCTCGTTCCGGCCGCCGCGGTAGCTTGGCCCGGCATGAGCGCGGATCCCAGCCAGCGGACCACGGCCGCACCCCGCCGGCGGGGCTCTGCCGAGCGCGAGCCGCCGGGCGCCGAGCTGCGGGTGGTGATGCCGCCCGCGCTCGCGGCGACGATTCCGGTGGCCGCCCGCCGGATCGTGCTCGGCCGGCAGCCCGACGGAGACGGCGGGCCGGCGCTCAAGGACGGCTCGGTCTCGCGGAAGCACTTCGCCATCGAGTGGGACGCGGCGGGCGGGTTCCACACCGGCGTCGACCTCGAGAGCCGGTACGGTTCCTTCGTCGACTCGGTCCCGGCGGTGACGCGGCTGCCGCTCTACGACGGCGCGGTGGTGCGGCTCGGACCGACGGTGGTGGCCGTGTTCCAGGCTCCCGCCGCGCGCCCCGACGGCGGCGAGGCGGCGGCCGCGACGGCTTCGCGCGACGCCATCCCGGGCGAGGCGCCGCCGGCGCGGGTCCTGCGCGCGGACGTGGCGCGTGTGGCGGCCGATCCCTCCCCGGTGCTGCTCGTGGGCGAGACCGGCACGGGCAAGGAGCACATCGCCGAGGAGGTCCATCGCCTGAGCGGCCGGCGGGGCGAGCTCGTGGCGGTCAACTGCGCGGCGCTGACGCCCGCGCTCATCGAGAGCCAGCTGTTCGGGCACACGCGCGGCGCCTTCACGGGCGCCGACGACGCCCAGCGCGGCCTGTTCCGGGAGGCCGACGGCGGCACGCTGCTGCTCGACGAGATCGGCGAGCTCCCCCTCGACCTCCAGCCCAAGCTCTTGCGCGCGATCCAGGAGCGCGAGGTGCGCCCGGTCGGCTCCACGCGCACCTTCCCCGTCGACGTGCGGGTCATCGCGGCGACCAACCGCAACCTCGGCGCGCAGGTCGAGCAAGGGACCTTCCGGCGCGACCTCTACGGCCGGCTGTCGCTGTGGGAGATCGCCGTCCCCCCGCTCCGCCGGCGGCGCGGCGACCTGTTCCTCTGGTTCGAACGGCTGCGAGCGCGCTGGCACGCCGAGCGCGCGCGGACCGAAGCAGTCCGCCCGTGGATCTTCGACGGGCGCGCCGCGGAGGCGCTGCTCCTGCGCGAGTGGCGCGACAATCTCCGCGGCGTCGACCGGCTGGTGCACGCGCTCGCCACGCGGGAGCCGGCCTCCGCAGACGACGAGCCACTCGCCTTCGACGGCCTGCCGGCGTGGCTCTGGGAACCGGCCGTCGCGGCCGCCGCCGCCGGCGCCGCGGTCGAGCCGTCCGTCCCGTCACCGCGGCCCGCGCCCACGCGCGACGAGCTGGCGGCCGCGCTGGCCAGCAACCACGGCAGCATCCGGGCCACCGCCCGTCACTTCGGCCGCGACCGCAAGCAGATCTACCGCTGGATGGAGGCGCACGGGCTGCGCGAGCGGCCGCCCGAGCGCTAGTCCGGGGCGCAGCCTCGGAAAACTGACTGGCGTGAGCGATTTCCAAGGTACCGGTCGTGATCGCATCGAGCTTCGTGCGGCTCCGCGACGGGAGGGACCCGGCATCGCGCTTGCAAACACCCGGGCCCATGAAGCGCACGTTCGCATTGTGGCTGCTCCTGGCCGCCGGAGGTTGTGGTGGCGGAGGGACGACGCACAGCATCGCCGCGTCGGAGTTCCAAGTGAGCTGCTCGATCGACGCGGATTGCGTGTCGGTCTACGAAGGGACAATCGGCTGCTGCGGCGGCGGTTGCCCGAACGCGGCCATCAACAAGGCGAGCACCACCGCGTACGATGCTGCCCTCGCGAGTCGCACACCGCAGTGCTCGCCGGCGCCCCCGTGCGCCGACTTCGCCCGGCCCATCTGCCCGACGGCCGCGATCTGCGACAACGGGACGTGCGCGTACGCGCAGCTCGGGGCTGACGCGGCGGCCTCGGACTGAGGCCGCCGTTCCGCGGGCCTTACTCCAGCGAGCCTTACGGGGCGCCCCAGGCCGTGGCGAGCGCCGAGACGTCCCAGGCGGTGGCGGCCGCCTGGTAGCCGGTCGGCACCCCCGCGGTGACGGTGACGACGTCGTTCAGGATCTGGGCGCGCGTCGCGTACTCGGTGGCCTGGCTGGCGATCGTCGCGGAGGTCCCCGTGGCGGTGGTGAGCGACGCCAGGTTGAGCCCGGTGCAGCCCGCCGACTTCCAGCCGACGTAGCTCGAATCGCCGAGCGACACCGGCGCCGTGGTGGTGGTCCACATGCCGGTGCCGATGGTTCCTGCGCCGGTGAACATGACGTTCACGAGCGCGACCTGGTCGTAGAACCCGGTGCCGCCCGCGTCGCGGCCGAACTGAGCCGTGACGTTGGCGTCGACCGACACCGTCGAGTTCAGCGCCACGTAGCCCTTGCCGACGGTGCCGTTGGCGGTGGCGGCGATGGTCGTGCCGGTGCGCGACACGAACAGGTTGTAGCTCGCCGTGCCGCCCGCGACGTCGTTGATGAAGTGCATGCTGCTGCCTTCGATCAGCGTGGCGTCCGAGGTCCCCCAGATGAAGTCGACGTTCCCCTCGATGAAGCAGTTGTAGAACCACCCGCGCCCGGAGGTCTGGATGGTGTCCTGGTTGCCGAGGAACGAGCTGTTGCCGGCGGCGACCGTGAAGCCGGCGCCGCTCGCGAAGTAGAGCGCCTCGGCCTGGCTGACCACCGAGCGGACGCCCGTGTTCTTGAGGGTGATGTTCTGGAGCACCAGGTTCGCGCCCGAGATGTAGAACGACGCGCGCGTGGCCGTGCTGCCGTTCATGCCGTTGCCGTTCGCGTACTGCTGGACGCAGTTGGCGCCGCGGGTGTTGCCGGCGGGGCCGGAGATCGTCACCGTCAGCGGCGTCGCGCTCGGGCCGACCCAGTGCACGAGCTCGTTGTAGGTTCCGGCCGCGACGTTGATGGTCACCGCGGTCGGGCTGGTGAGCGTGGCGATCCCGTTCAGCGCCCCCTGGATGGTGCGGAAGTTCGCCGTGCTGGTCTGCGACCCGTCCACGGTGATGCTCGTCGCGCTGAGCGTCGGCGCGGCGCGCGTGGTGAAGTTCCAGGTGGCGACCGTCGATACGTTCGACAGCCCGCCGAACGCCATGGTGTTGAGCGTCCCGGTGATGGCCCCCTTCGGGATCCCGACGTAGTACGCCGTCCCGTAGGCGAGCTTGCCGATGTGCGGCGTGAAGTAGACCGTGTTGCCGCTGACCCGCGCCAGCTGCGAGCCGACGTTGATCGTCGTCGCGCTGTAGACGTTGGTCTCGCCCGCGAACGCGACGCTGTCCACCTGCGAGCCGTCCGCCTTGCTGTAGATGCGGATGAGGCCGCCGGCATTGAGGGTGGGCGGGGCGTCGAACGTAAGCGACAGCTCGCCGTCCGTGTAGGCGGTGGTGGCGCCCGGCGCCGGATAGGCCGTCGTGATCGCGCCGTAGGGGTCGGTGGTGGGGAAGTCGAGGACCGCCACCTGGATGGTCTTGGTGTTCGTCGCCGCGTTGGTGTCGCCCATGTTGGTGACGGTCACGTTGGTGACGCCGGACAGGAGCCCGTTCAGCGTGATCGTCGAGTTGGTCGCTCCGTTGGCCACCGTCACCCCGACGATCGTCGGGTCGGCCGCCACGGCCGTCACGCCGGCCACGGCGCCGCCCACGGCGACGGCCGTGGCGGTGACCGTCGTCGAGGTCCCCTTGTTGACGTTCACGGTCGACGCCGACAGCGTGAGCGACGCCGGGACGTAGGCGACCAGCGTGCCGGTCATCGAGTCGAAGACCGTCGCGCCCGTGCCATCCTTGATCACCAGGTTCGTGATCGAAGCCATCACGTTGTTGAAAGAGATCGCCGGGTAGACCGCGCCCATGCCGTACGCGGTGGTGCCGTCGGTGAGCGAGCTCGCGGCCATCGTCTGCGTGGTCGCCGTGCCGCCCACCGGGCCCGCGCTCATCGTCACGTTGCTCCCCGTGCGGCTCATCGTCAGCTGGAGCGGCGTGCCGGTCGTGAACGCGACGTTCGGCGCGCCCGCGGTGAGCGTGCCGGCGGCGGTGACGGAGTAGCCGTTCGTCGAGTTGTTCGAGTTGCGCATGAGCACGTAGGCGTACTCGTCCGTCCCGTTGAAGCCGGTGGTCATCCCCAGGCCGACGCCGCAGGCGTTGTTGACCTTGGTCTGCTGCGTGATGTTGACCTGCGCCGAGATGCTGAAGTCCCCGGTCATCGGCGTGGGGAAGGCGATGAAGCCGTTGCTCACCGTCCCGTAGTAGTTCGGCGCGACGTACTTGAACGCGTTGCCCGACGAGCCGTAGGCGCTGGACACGGAGATCGTGCCGGCCACCAGGCTGGCCGTGGTGGTGCCGTTCATCTGCTTGACGAAGTACGCGTACGGCCCGCTGACGCCCCCCATGCCGGCCAGGCCGCCGTTGCCGGCCAAGCCGCCGGCGCCGCCCGCGCCCCCGCCGCCGGTGGTGCCGGCGACCCCCGTGGTCCCGCCGGCGCCCGCCGCGCCCGTCGTCCCGGCGGCCCCCGCCGCGCCCGTCGTCCCGGCGGCCCCCGCGGCGCCCCCGGTGCCGGCCTGTCCGGCCCCGCCGGTCGTGCCGGACGTGCCCGTGGTTCCTGCCGCGCTCGTGCCCGCGCCGCCACCGGAGCCCCCGGTGCCAGGGCTAGAGGAGTGCGACGAGGAACAACCGTCGCCGATGCAGGCGACAACCAGAGAAAAGCACAGCGTCTTCAGCCAGGCCTGGGGGGTGTTCATGGGGTCCTCTTCGTCGAAGGATCGGGATCGTGGGCAGACGTGACGCCTGAGGAGTTGCCTTCGGGGCTTCTCCTGGCTCACCGCCCCCCGCCCGGCCACCCGCGAAAGTCGATCGACCAATTCTCTCCATGACTTGCGCGGCCCGGTCCCGCGGGTCAGGCGCGCAAGCTCAGCCGCGCTGGACACCGGGCGGGGTCCCTGCGCATCCTTGCGCGATGGGGACGAGCGGCGGGATCGGCGGCCCAAGCGGCGCCGCGACCACCGCGCAGGTCTGCGCCCGCTGCGGACACGCCGTTTCGCCGGCGACCAGCTATCTGACCGAGGTCGGCCTCTTGTGCTGGCCGTGCTTCGGCAACTTCCAGAGCCAGCAGCAGCTCGCCGAGGTGCGCGACGCCGATCTCCAGCGCAGCCAAACGCGACGGGCGAGGTCCCTGGCCGGCGCGCACTGGGTGATCTGGGCGGGCGTGCTGATGGTCGCCACCAGCCACTCCCTCTCGAGCGGGCTGCGATCGGTGCCCTTGCTCGTGATCGCCGCCCTGGGGATCGGTCTGTTCCTGCGGCTCCGCTTGGCGTACGAGGCGGCGCTGCTGCTGGACGGCGCCGGGATCCTCGGGTTCGCCGTGCTGGCGATCGTGCAGCGCGAGGCGCTCATCCTGGTCGCCGGGGTCTTCCCGGCAGCGCTGCTGGCGCTGACGTGGGTCCTGCGGTCGGCCTACGCCGAGGCGCTCCCCCTCGCCGAGACCGGCGCCGCGCCCACCGCGCCGCTCCCCGCGTCCACGCGACGTCGGCGCGCGTTCCTCCTTGGCGGAGCCGTGCTGCTGCTCGCGGGCGGCGGCGCCGCGGCGTACCTATCGCAACGGCGGCCCCGGCCGCCCGCCGATCCCGTCCTGACGCTGATGCGCACGACCCTGCCGCGCTGGCAGGTCGCGCGCGCCCGCCCGTTCAGCCACCCCGCGGGTCCGAATGGCGATCTCGTCGTCGGCGCCCGGCGCTGGCCGGCGCTGGCAGCGGCGTTCGAGACCCTGGACCGGGCGTGGCCCGAGGAGGCCCCCGTGCGCGCGGCCGCGGCGGCGGCGAACCGCGCCCTCGCCGACGCTGGCCTCCCCTACTTCATCAGCGTCTGGATGGTCAACGATCGTCCGTATGTCCTCAGCTATTGGCTCGCCGCTCGCGTCGGCTGGCGGATCGGCGCGCGTTCGATCGACGTCCTCCGCCTACGCCGGCTCGACGACATCAGCATCGACTTCGCGTTCGACGGCGTGACCCAGAACGGGGTGGCGGTGGTGATGCTCGATCGCGTGGAGGCGACGCTGGCCAGGGAGCTCCCTGTCATGTATGCGGCCCCGCAGACCCGATCGAAGGACTTCAACGACTTCGACCGCGCCGCCCTCGCGCGCGTCCGGACCTTTCTCGAAGGGCGCCTCGGCCCCGACTTCGCGCGCGCGGGGCACGCCCTCGCCGAGCGCGACCGCCTTCTCGAGGAGATGCGGACACGATTCCACGGTGACGAGGTCCACCTCGCGGTCCCAGAGCAGTTCGTGCTGGGCGACGACTGGCTGGAAGACCTCGAGCCATCGACGCGCCTGGATCGCCCAGGCGGCCCCCTCTTCCTCGACACGGACTTGAAGGCGCTGGCCGAGGCCGACCGCGCGCTCCGCGACCAGCCCACTACCGACGCCCTCCGCGGCGCCGTCGAGGCGGTCGCCCTGAGCATCGAGGCGCACGAGGCCCGTCACGCCGCCGAGGCCTCGGAGCCGTCGATTAAGCCGCCGCCCGCCTTGTTCGAGGTGATGCCGCAGAGCTCGACGCGCATGGTGGGCTGGGCGGACAGCGAGCTCCAGGCGTTCCTCGGCGAGCTGCGCGACGCGCCCACCCCCGCGTGCGTGAACCTCGGCAAGATGATGCGCACCGTCCATGGCAAGTTCGCGCGCCGGGAGCCGCACTTCTACGCGACCTTGGCGCTGCTGAAACAGCTCGGCGCCGACGAGGAGCAGGAACCGGCGCAGCAGCTCGCCGCGCTCTGCGGCCTCCCTGACGACCAGCTCCGTCAGAACGCGGCCGCGATCTGGCAGCGGCTCTATGGCGCCCCGATCTCCCCGGGCGAACGCGGGGCGCCGGCCAGGTCGGCGGCCGCGCGAACCCCGTGAGTTTGCAGATGCCGCACTCAACGTCAGCGAAACCGTCACGATCGCTCGTGCTGGCACGCGTATGCTCCCGCAACGTGCGGTTGGTCTGGTTCCTCGTTCTCCTCGTGGGCGTTTTGGGCGCGGTCACACCCGCCCAGGCCTACGTGCGCACCCGTTCCGAAGACGACAAGTACGATCTCATCTGGCCGGACCCCGCGATAACGCTGACCGTCCGAACCGGTGGCGCGCTGCCGATCTCGGTGAACGATCTCCTGGAGGCGACGATGCGGGCCACCGGGACCTGGAACGCGCCCGCGAACGACTCCTCGATCGACTTCAGCGTCGTCAGCTCGGCGGCGGCCGCCAGCGACCCCGCCTACGACCACGAGAACACGATCTCCGTCCGGACGTCGGATTGGAACGCGCCGCTGTACGGCTCGGGCGTGTTGGCGCTGACGACGGTGTGGACCCTGGGGGGCGCCATCGTCGACACGGACACGGAGATCAACGGCGTGTCGCCGTCCGCGCCCTGGGCGCTGCTTCCCGACGATCCGGCGCTGGCGATGATGGAGAACAACGTCGATCTTCAGGCGGCGCTGACGCACGAGCTCGGCCACGCCATCGGCCTGGCGCACCCCTGTTCCCTCGGCGGCCCGCCGGACCCACCGGAGGTCGACAACCTCGGCAACCCGGTGGTGACCTGCTCCCCGACCCTTCCGGCCTCCATCCTGAACGCGACGATGTTCCCTTCCGCGACGCCGGGCGAGATTCAGGAGCGCGTGCTGTCGGACGACGAGCTGCTCGCGCTGCACGATCTCTATCCCGTGGGTCGAGCTCCGATGGTCGAGGGCGCGAGCCCGCCCACGAGCGGCGGCTGCGCGCTGGGCGGCGCGCCCCTCGCCGACGGGTCGGGCGCCGCCATCGGACTGGCGGCGGTCCTCGTCGCCCGGCGCCGGCGCTGCCGGCGCTCCTCTGCTTTCTCAGCCAGGGCTCGGGGATCGAGCCGGGCCGCGTGAGCCCACGATGAGGACGAGCGCGCCCAGGGTGCCGGCCAAGACCGATCCCGAGAGGACGCCGATCTTGGCTGTGGACGCGAGCGCGTCCCCGGGGAAGGCCCGATCGGCCATGAGGAGGGCCACGGTGTCACCCACGCCGCAGAGCGCGGCGGCTCCCGCGAATTGAAGGACGGTGACGCCTTCGGGGGCGATCGCGAGCTTCGCCCTCACGGCGAGCCATGACGCGATCGTGATGCCGAGGGGCTTGCCGAGCACGAGCCCGAGGACGACGCCGAGGAGCACCCGCGACGCTCCAGGATGTGAGAGGTCGATCGACAGGGGGATGCCGAGCGCCGAGAAGGCGAACAGCGGCAGGACCACGTAGGTGCTCCAGGGACCGACGGCGACCTCGAACCGATCGGCCGGCGAGAGCAGCCGCGCGCTCGCCGCGGACAGGTTGCGGCTGGCCCAGTCCCAGATGGGAAGCTGCTCGAGCGGCGGCGCGTCGCGTCCCAAGGCCTTGGCCTCGCTCTCCGCGTGCTCGAGCGCGGCGAGGGCCGTCGCGGCCTGCGCGAGCAGGATGCTGGCCGTCGGAGCGGGGCGCGTGGGCAGCAAGAGCGCGAGGACCACACCGGTCAGGGCCGCGTCTACCCCGGCCGCGTGGAGGGTCAGCCAGAGCAGCACCGACACCATCACGTAAGGCCAGGTGCTGTAGACGCGCCACCGGTTGAGGGTGAACAAGAGCGCGATCGCGCCGGCGCTCGCCGCGAGCCAGGCGAGATTGAAGTCGTGGGGATAGAAGATCGCGAGCGTCAGAACCGAAAGGATGTCGTCGACCACGGCCAGCGCGGCCACGAACACCCGCAGAGCGGGCGGGCTCCTATCGCCGAGGACGGCCAGGATCCCGAGCGTGAACGCCACGTCGGTGGCGGTCGGAATCGACCACCCCTGGGCGGCGTGAGCGCGGTTCAGCGCCAGGTAGATCACCGCCGGCGCGAGCACCCCGCCCACGGCGCCGAGCACCGGCAGCGCGATGGCCCTGCGCTCGGCCAGCGCCCCCGCGGTGGCCTCCCGGCGGATCTCGAGGCCGACGAGGAGAAAGAACAGGGTCATGAGCCCGTCGGCGCACCACTCCGCGACGGTCAGGGAGGGACCGCGGGAGGGACCCAGCCGAAACGAGGCGTGCATGATGGCCTCGTACCCGGCGCGCAGCGGCGTGTTCGCGCACAGGAGCGCCAGCAGCGCCGAGAGCAGCAGCACCATGCCGCCCGAGGCCGGCAGGCTCGCGAACACGCGCGCCGAGCGGGCCACCCGGACCGCGACCGGGCGTTCGAGGCCCTCCAGCATCGAATAGAAGTCCCACGCGCCGTCGTAGCGGACGCCGTCGACGAACAGGGTCGGCGTCCCCGTGACCCCGTTGTGGCGGCCGCCGGCGAGGTCCCCCTCGACGCGCGCGCGGGTCTCCGGGCTGTCGAGATCCGCCGTGAACCGCGCCATGTCCAGGCCGAGGGAGCGCGCGTGCTCGATGGCGCGAGCCTCGGTCACGGGCTCGTCGCTGTCGTAAATCCAATCGTGCATCTCCCAGAACCGGCCCTGGTTGCCCGCCGCCTCGGCGGCCTCTGCCAGGCGCGTCGCCCCGGGGTGAGCGCGTTCGTTCGGGAAGTGGCGGAAGACGTACACCAGCCGATCGCCCAGCGCCTCCCGGAGCCGCAACATCACGCGCCGCAGGCGCTGGCAATACGGGCAGAGGAGATCGCCGTACACGACGACGTCGATCGTGTCGCCCACGCCGCCGCCGCGGATGTGGTCCCGCAGCGGTTCGATCCGCCGCTGCAGCCGGACCTCCCCCACGCCCGCTGTCGAAGAGTCGCCGCTCGCCATCGCGCGCTGGACCTTACATCGCGGCATCCAGCAAGCGAACATCGACAACCGACACATTCACGCGCCGGGCTGGAGCGCCGGCGTCCCCCGCGGATGTCAGCCCACGACCTGTTTGGCCTCCGTCGCGCGGAGCAGGCTGGCCAGGGCGCGTTCGAGGTTGGCGGCGGCCTTCTCATCGAGGCTCAGCTCCCGGTCCGCGCCAGCGATGAAGGGACCCATCACGCTGCGGACGCGCTCGAGCCGCCCCTGAAGCTCTTTGACCGTCAGGACCACCACCGCCAGCTCCGGATCCCCGGGCTCCGCTTCCTCGACCTCCTTCCCCAGCCGCGCCACCGCATCGAGGATGACCTGAAGCTCGCTCCCCTCCGCCGTCATGGGGATCTCCTTTGGGTAATTGAGAGCAGCTGCCCTGACGCTCGCAACCTGCGCGCGGCCGGCGAAAGATCAATACGCCTCCCGATGGTTGCACCGGGCGCGATGGGTATCTTGGCCACCGAGCAGGCCGGCCTCAACCGTGGACCCTGCCGGAAAGGACGTGATCATGGGCGCTTTTGCCGACCAGGTTCGCGAAGGGCTGGAGGTCTTCGACGTGGACGGGACGAAGGTCGGCAAGATCCTGAAGGTCGACAAGACCCTCGGCTACTTCGAGACGCTCGGGGCGTTCACCGGGCCGCGCTACATCCCGTTCTACGCCATCGAACGGATCGAGCCGTCCGGCATCCGCCTCAACGTCATGAAGTCCGTGGTCTCCCAGGTCTACGATCACACGCCCGGCGTCAGACCCGATCTCACCCCCGGCGGAAAGCTGACCGGGAGCGGCACCGTGGCCAGCGGGTACACCGGGCGGGCCGTGCCGCTGGACGCCGACGCCCTCCGCGAGGCGACCGAGGATGTCTTCATCGGGGCGACGGTGCTCGACGTCGACGGCAAGAACCTCGGGACCATCCAGGCCTTCGACGCCGAGACGGGCTACATGCGGATCGAGAAGGACGGCTTCACCGTCAAGGACATCTTCCTTCCGGTGACCTCGGTGGCCTTCGTCGACGACCAGGGGATTCACCTCTCCGAGGCCAAGGAGACCCTGTGGAATCGCTACAGCCGGATGCCCGGCGTCGCGCACGGCTTCTACGGCCCGTGAGCTAGGTCAGCCCGGCGAGCGGGCCCGTCGTGAAGGCGGTGTTCGTGTTGGTGCCGAAGCTGTTGATGCTCACGCCGAAGGCCTGCGCGATCGAGACGTGCAGGTGGTTGTTCGCGCCGTTCGCGAACTTGGGGTCGTGGGCCATGCACGAGTCGTTCGGCGGCGTGCAGTCGGGGTCGAGCTTGAGGCGCCGCCCGAAGCGGAAGGGGATGCTCTTGCCGCCCGCGAGCAGCGTGGGCACGCCGGCCGAGGAGTGCAGGTTCGGGTTGCCGAGCTCGCTGGTCAGGTAGATGAGCACGTTGTCGAGGGCCCCGAGGCCGTCGAGCTTCTGCATCAGCCGCGCGACCTTGCCGAAGACGTACTTGTTGTACTTGGCGAGCGGCAGCCAGGTCGTGGAGTCGCCCTGGGTCGCGAGCTTGTTCTGCCAGTCGTAGCCGTAGGTCACGTACTTGTGCGCGACGAGGTTGTGGAAGTCGGACGGCAAGCCGTAGCCGAGCGCGTCAGTGGTGGCGTTGTGCACGCTGTCCCAGGGGAGGTCGTTCATGACCATGGTGCCGAAGCGGGTGATGTCGCAGGCAAAGGCCTGGGCCATCAGATCGACGAAGACGTTCGCGACCGCGTCGAAGGTGGGCTCGCCGCCGTTGTACTTCTTGAGCTTGTTGATGTCCGTCGGAAAGTCGGTCGACGCGGGCCGCGCCGGCGGCATGCAGGACGGCCCGATCATGGTCATCGGCGTGAACGACTTCTCGAGGTCGCGGATGGCCGCCAGGTGCTGGTCCATCTTCTGCTGCTCGACCGGCGCCAGGCGGCCGCGCAGTCGGGTGCAGTCGGCGCGGACGGCGTCGATGACGCTCTGGCCGAGGGCGTTCTTGCGCATGAGCGCCGCCTGCCCCGCGGGGTCGTTGGGGGGGACGAAGCCGCTGAACAGGTAGTCGAAGGCGTCGAACGGCGAGATGATCTTGCTGACGCCCACGCCCCCGGCGCTGTACGACAGCGTGGTCGCCGCGTTGATGTCCGAGTCCCCGACGCACAGCACGATGTTGCTCCGGCGCGTCGACGCGCCCAGCCCCTGCTCGACGGCCAGGAACTGGTCGAGCGAGGAGTTCGCCGGCTTGCCGCCCGTGAGCGGGCTGCCGGTGAGGATGGACGTGGTGGCGTCGTGACCGTCGGAGGCGAGGTCGAGCCCCTCGATGGTGAGGATGCGATCCTTGTAGCTCTTGCCGTAGGTCGCGGCGTCGTCGAACGGCTGCAGCGAGCAGTTGGGGTACCCGATGTCGAAGCTGGTCTCGGTGTCCGTCCCCTGGAGCGACAGCCCGTCGAGCGAGATGGCGGGCGACGTCGGCGTCCGCATGGCCCAGTACTGGGTGGCGATGCCGTGCGGGGCCGAGATGCACATGAGCTTGAGCGGCAGCGGATCGCCGGCGGCCTGCGCGAACGAGTCCTCGAGCAGCTTGTAGAACGGCAGCGCCGTCGCGCCCATGCCGACGGCGCGCAGGAACGCGCGCCGCGACGGGCTCAGGCGCTGCGGGGGCTTGGCCAGTGGGCGCGTCATGGCGTCGACCTCTGCACGAAGAGGGGGCTCCGGACGTAGGCCACCAGCACGTCGGCCAGGCGGCCCTGCTGATCGGCCGGCAGCTGGGTCCAGATGTCGATGAAGGCGTTCTCTGCGCCCGCGATGGTGGCGTCGCTGCGGGCCGCGGTGCTGTGGAAGATCTGCCGCGCCAGGCAGGTCTTCACCGACATGCTCTGCGCCATGGCGTTCACGAGCTCGTTGCTGTCCGCATACGTGCCGTCGAAGTCAGAGCCGGCGGCGAGCGTGACGACGGTGTTGATGGGCAGGTTGTTCTCGGTCGCGCGCATCTCCCCCATCCCGTCGAAGTTCTCGAAGGTGAAGCCGAGGTCGTCGATGGTCGTGTGGCAGCCCGCGCACCCGGGGTCCATGGCGTGGGCCTCGAACCGCGCGCGCGTCGTCTTGGTGGGATCGGCGGCCGGGAAGCTGACCACGATGCCGAGCGCGCCCGGGTCGGCGACGGGGAGGCACGCGATCCGGCGCATGATGGCGACGCCGCGGAACACCGGGTGGCTGCTGTTCGTGTTGGCGAAGACCGAGAGGAACGCGCCCTGGTCCAGGATCCCGCGGCGCTTGACGCCGGTCAGCGACGTCCGCTGGCCGGCGCCGGCCGACGTGACGCCGTAGGCGGCCGCCAGCGGCGCGTCGACGATCGTCCAGTCGGCGGTCAAGAGCTCGGCCAGCGTCCCCGTCGAGTTGTTCAGGACCTCGTCGATGAAGGCGGTGCTCTCGTTCTCCAT
>Ga0306921_10004520_pt1 | contig 14306 bp, 12 predicted proteins | sample sta12Cox44000080_FD_203760 | JGI IMG/M metagenome (GOLD analysis project Ga0306921, IMG submission 203760) | Lab enrichment of tropical soil microbial communities from Luquillo Experimental Forest, Puerto Rico - statoxic.12C.oxic.44.000.080 (v2)... | ecosystem: Environmental > Terrestrial >...
GGCGGCGGGAAGCGTGCCTGTTTCGACCGCCTCGGCGCCGCCCGCGAGCCAGGCCCCGCCCGCCCTGCCGGCGGCCACTGCTCCTGCCACGCCGAGCGCGCCGGTCGCGCCCAAGCCGCAAGCCGCTCCCAAGCCGCCGGTCGCGCCCAGCGCCGCCGCCACACCCGGGGTCGCGGCCATCTCCGGTACGCCCCCCACGGCGAGCACCATCGCACCGCCGCCGGCGGCCGCGCCCGTGATCGCCTCCGCGCCAGCCACGCCGGCACCGGCCTCGACTCTAGGCGCCCGCGGGCTCGGATTGCCGTATCGGTTGATCGCTCGCACGACGGAGACGACGTGGATACGCGTGCGGACCGAGGACGGCCGGACCAGTGAGGAGACGATCCCCGCCAACGAGATCCGCGAGTGGGTCTCGAACGGTCCCTTCATCCTCACGATTGGTAACGCGGGCGGCGTGAGCCTCGAGCTCAACGGCCGGCCGGTCCCGCGGCTCGGCGCCAGCGGCTCAGTCATCACGCGAATGGTTCTGCCCTCGGACAACCAGTGAAGTTTCTCTCGGCTCTGAGTGAGCGCCTCCGCGACGGGCTCCGCCGGTCGCAGGAGTACCTCGCCGGGAGCCTTGGCTCCGTCCTCGATACCGATCGACCTGTCGACGACGCGCTACTCGAGGAGCTCGAAGAGGTATTGATCGCGGCGGATCTGGGCGCGCCGCTCGCCGCCGATTTCGTCAACCGGGCGCGCGAGGAAGTCGTGTTCGGGACGGTGACCCGCGCGAGCCAGCTTCGCCCCCTGTTCCGCCGCTTCCTCCTCGACACCCTGGCGCCGACGTCGCAGGCGCTCGACCTCACGCACCAGCCCGCGGTCGTCCTGCTCCTGGGCGTCAACGGCTCGGGCAAGACGACGACCGCCGCCAAGCTGGCCGCATCGCTGAAGGCATCCGGCAAGAGCGTGATCCTGGCGGCGGCCGACACGTTCCGCGCGGCGGCGATCGAGCAGCTCGAGCGCTGGGGCGAGCGCATCGAGGTCGAGGTGATCCGCCAGGCCGCGGGCTCCGACCCGGGCGCCGTCGTGTTCGACGCGGTCAAGGCCGCCACGGCGCGCAGCCTCGACGTGCTGATCGTCGACACGGCCGGGCGGCTGCACACCAAGACGAACCTGATGGAGGAGCTGGCGAAGCTCCGCCGCGTGATCGAGCGGCAGCTCCCCGGTGCGCCGCACGAGACGCTGATGGTGCTCGACGCGCCGACGGGCCAGAACGGTTTCGCGCAGGCCCGGATGTTTCACGAGGCGATCGGCCTCACCGGGGTCTGTCTGACCAAGCTCGACGGCACGGCGAAGGGCGGTATCGTGGTGCGCATCGTGCGCGAGCTCAAGGTGCCCGTGAAGCTGATCGGCCTCGGCGAGCGGCTCGAGGACCTCCAGCCGTTCGACCCCCAGGCGTTCGTGGACGCGCTGGTCGCCGAGGCGTGAGCGAAGGCGACCCAGCCGAGCGCTTCATGCGGCGGGCGCTCGCGCTGGCCGAGCGCGGCCGCGGCCTCACCTCGCCGAATCCGATGGTCGGCGCCGTGCTCGTGACGTCCGGCGGCGAGATCGCGGGCGAAGGCTTTCACAGCAGGGCCGGCGCGCCCCACGCCGAAGTCGAAGCGCTGCGGGCGGCCGGCGCCCGCGCGCGTGGTGCCACCCTCTACGTCACGCTCGAGCCGTGCTCGCATCACGGACGGACCCCTCCGTGCGCGACGGCCGTGATCGAGGCGGGCGTGGCGCGCGTCGTCGCGGCCGTCGCCGATCCCAACCCGCTCGTCTCGGGCCGCGGCTTCGCCTCCCTGCGCGCCGCGGGCATCGAGGTCGTCACGGGCGCCGGAGCCGCGGAGGCCGAGCGCCAGAACCGCGCGTTCCTCACGGCGATGCGCGAGCGACGGCCGCATGTAACCCTGAAGGCCGGTATGACCCTGGACGGCAAGATCGCCGACCTGCACGGCGGCTCGCGCTGGATCACCGGCGAGGCCGCCCGTCACCGTGCGCACCGGCTCCGCGCCGAATCGGACGCGATCGTTGTCGGCATCGACACGGTGCTGCGCGACGATCCCGAGCTGACCGTGCGCCTGGGCGAGCCCTGGCCCCGCGAGCCTCTTCGGGTCGTGCTCGACACGGAGGCGCGCATCCCCGCGGGGGCTCGTCTGATCCGCGCCGGCCGGCCGAGCGCGGCGGTGATCGCGGTCGGCGCCGAGGCGCCGCGTGCGCGTGTCGAGGCGCTCGCGGCGACGGGCGCCACGGTCGTGTGCTGCCGGACGAGGGACAAGCGCGTGGACCTGGGCGCGCTCCTGGCCGAGCTCTTCGCGCGCGAGGTGCGCGCGGTGCTCGTCGAGGGCGGGGGCGAGGTCCACGGCGCGTTTCTGGACAGTGGTCTGGTCGATCGCGTGGCGATGTTCGCTGCGCCGCTCTTGATCGGCGGGCGCGGCGCGACCCCGGTAGTCGGCGGCGCCGGACGCGAGCTCAAGAGCGCGATCCGGCTCGGCGGCTTCACGGTCACGCCGCTGGGCGACGATCTGCTGATCGAGGCCGACGTGGTCCGCGATTCCCGAGGCGCCTGATGTTCACCGGAATCGTCGAGGAGATCGGCGCCATCCGCGCGATCGAGCGCGGCGAGCGCCTCGCCCGGCTCGAGGTCGAGGCGCGCATCACCCTCGACGGGGTGGACATCGGGGGAAGCGTCGCCGTCAACGGCGTCTGCCTGACCGTGATCGAGCGCCGGCCCTCCGGCTTCGTCTTCGAGATCGGTCCGGAAACCCTCTCACGCACCGCGCTCGGGCGCCTGACCGCGGGCGATTCCGTCAACCTCGAGCGGCCCCTGCGTTTCGGCGGCGCCCTGGGCGGCCATCTGGTCCTGGGGCACGTCGACGGTGTGGGAACCGTGGACGCCGTAACCCGTGTAGAATCGACGGCACGGGTGCGGGTCACGCTGCCGAGCCGCGACCTCGAGCCGCTCCTGATACCCCAGGGGTCGGTCGCCGTGGACGGTGTCAGCCTCACGGTGGCCGCGTTGGGCGACCGGAGCTTCGAGGTCATGTTGATCCCGCACACGGTGGCGGTGACGACGCTTGGACGGCTCACGCCGGGACAGGCGACGAACATCGAAGCGGACGTGATCGGCAAGTATCTGGTGCGCTCGCTGGCATTGAGGGGGACGACATGACCGGGTTCTCGACCATCGAGGACGGCATCGAGGAGATCCGCCAGGGGCGCATCCTGCTCGTCGTGGACGACGAGGACCGCGAGAACGAAGGCGATCTCGTGATGGCGGCCGACAGGGTCACGCCGGAGGCCGTGAACTTCATGGCCCGGCACGGCCGCGGCCTGATCTGCGTTCCGATGCTCGGCGAGCGTCTCGACGATTTGAAGATCTCGATGATGGTCTCGGACAACACGGCCCCGATGGGGACCGCGTTCACGGTCACCGTCGACGCCCGCCGCGGTGTCACCACCGGGACCTCGGCCTACGACCGCGCCGTCACGATCCGCACGCTCGTGGATCCGCTGATGCGCGCCGACGACCTCACGCGTCCGGGCCACATCCTGCCGCTCAGGGCGATGGGAGGCGGCGTCCTGCGTCGGGCCGGGCACACCGAGGCGGCGATCGACCTGGCGCGGCTGGCCGGCTGCTATCCGGCGGGCGTCATCTGCGAGGTGCTGGACGAGGACGGTGGGATGGCGCGCGTGCCGCAACTGACGGCGCTCGCGGCCGCGCACGGCCTCAAGATGATCACGATCCGCGACCTGATCGAGTACCGGATTCACAAGGAAAAGCTCGTCCGCCGCATCGCCACCACGAAGCTGCCAACCGACTTCGGCGAGTTCACCGCGATCGCGTACGACACCACGGTCGACAGCCGCGTGCCGCTGGCCCTGGTGATGGGCTCGGTGTCCGGGGATTCGCCCGTGCTGGTCCGCGTCCACTCCGAGTGCCTGACCGGCGACGTCTTCCACTCGCGCCGCTGCGACTGCGGGCTCCAGCTCGACAAGGCCCTGCAGCGGATCCAGGCCGAAGGGCGCGGCGTGTTCGTCTACATGCGGCAGGAGGGGCGCGGGATCGGGCTCCTCAACAAGATGCGCGCCTACGAATTACAAGATATGGGCAAGGACACGGTCGAGGCCAACATCGCGCTCGGTTTTCACGCCGACCTGCGCGACTACGGTATCGGCGCCCAGATCCTGGTTGACCTCGGGGTCAAGAACTTGAAGCTCCTGACCAACAACCCGAAGAAGATCGTCGGTCTCGAGGGGTACGGCCTGCACATCGCCGAGCGCGTCCCGATCGAGATTCCCGCGACCGAGACGAACCGGAAGTACCTCAGCACGAAGCGCGACAAGCTCGGGCACCTCCTATCGTCGCTGCCAGACTGATATGGCCGGTCGCGCCCCGAAGTATCGCCGGTCCGCCGGGAGTCCTGCCGCGTTTAGATTCGCGATCGTCGCCGCGCGCTTCAACGAGCGCATCACGCAGCGGCTGGTGGCGGGCGCGCTGCAGGCCCTGCGCGCGGCCCGCCTCGGTCCCGACGCGATCGAAGTCCACTGGGTGCCCGGCTCCTTCGAGCTGCCGCAGGCTGCGAACCACCTCGCGACGACCGGACGCTACTCCGGGATCGTTTGCGTCGGCGTCGTGATCCGGGGACAGACCCCGCACTTCGAGCACGTGGCGCGCGAGGCGGCGGCCGGCATACGCCACGTCGCGCTCACCACGGGCGTGCCCACCACGTTCGGCGTCATCACATCGCTGACGGAAGAGCAGGCGTGGGCGCGTGCGGGCGGGGACGTCGGCAACCGCGGCGAGGAGGCCGCGGAGGCCGCCCTGCAGATGGCCGAGTGGCTCCGCCAGCTCGGCGACCATCGGGCGGGGCGGAGTCCCGCGCGTTCGGGCCATGTCCGACGCCGATAGGCCGTCGAGCCGCCGCTCCGCGGGCAAGCGCCGCAAGGCCCGCGAGGTCGCGCTCCAGTTCCTGTACCAGCTCGACCTCAACGACGCCGACGATCCGAGCCCGCACGACGAGGAGTTCTGGGCACGCCATCCCGTCGACGAGGACACGCGCGTCTTCGCCGACGCGCTCGTCCGCGGCGCCAAGACGAACCAGGCGAAGATCGACCACGCGATCACGCAGTTCGCCGAGCACTGGGACCTCGAGCGGATGGCCGTCGTCGACCGCAACATCCTGCGGCTCGCCGTCTACGAGCTTCTGTACACGGCGGACGTGCCGCCCAAGGTGGCGATCAACGAGGCGATCGAGATCGCCAAGAAGTTCGGCACCAAGGAGTCGAGCCGGTTCATCAACGGCCTGCTCGATCGCATCCACAAAGAGCTCCGCCCGACGTTCTGAGCCTGTCCCGTGCGGTACGCGGTGCTCTCGGACATCCACGCCAATCTCGAAGCGCTCCAGGCGGTGCTCGCCGACGCCGTGCCGCGCACCGACGCGCTCCTGTGCCTCGGCGACCTCGTCGGCTACGGCGCGGATCCCGTCGCCTGCATCGAGACCGTGGCCGCGCGGGCGCAGACGCTCGTCTGCGGCAATCACGAGCACGCGGTCGCCGGCCTGCTCGACATGGAGTGGTTCAACGCGTATGCTCGCGCCGCCGCGGAGTGGACGCGCGAGCGGATCGACGAGGACCACCGTTCGTATCTGGCCTCGCTGCCGCTGGTCGCCGAAGTGGGTGACGCCACGCTCGTGCACGCCTCGCCCGACCGGCCCGACGAGTGGGAGTACCTGCTCACCGCGCAGGACGGCTTCGACGCGTTCTCCGCGTTCACGACGCGGCTCTGCTTCGTCGGTCACTCGCACCTGGCCGGCGCGTGGTCGCTCGGCTCCTCGGGACCGGAGTATCGGGCGGGTGCCGTCGACGTCGAGGTCGAGCGCGGCCGGCGGTATCTCGTGAACGTCGGCAGCGTCGGTCAGCCGCGCGATCGCGATCCCCGCGCGGCCTATGCGATCTGGGACGCCGAGCGCGGCACGGTCTCCATCCGCCGGGTCGTCTACGACGTGGCGGCGGCGCGGGAGAAGATCCTCCGCGGGGGCTTGCCGCGGTTCCTGGCCGACCGGCTCGCGTGGGGCTCCTGAGCCTGCGCTCGTCCCTTCGCCGCGCGCTCATCCTCATGGCGACCGCGGTCGCCTTGGGTCTGGCCTTTCCTCGGACGGACTGGGAGGGGATCGTCTGGGTTGGCCTCACGCCGCTGATCGTCGACTCGCTGCGCCAGCCGGCTCGCCTGGCCTTCGCCTGGGGCTGGGTGTTCGGAACCGTGTTCTACCTGGTCCTCCTGCGATGGCTCGACTTCACGTTCAGGACGTACAGCACGATCCCCTGGCCGCTCACCTGGCTGGTGACGTTCGCGCTCGGCGGATACTGCGCCCTCTACTTCGGTGCCTTCACGGCCGGGGTCTCCTGGCTCGGGCGCCGATCGATCGTCTCCGCCCTCTGCGCGTCGCCGTTCTTCTGGGTGGCGGGGGAGTGGCTCCGCGGCCACCTCTTCGGCGGCTTCCCGTGGGGGCTTCTCGGCTACTCGCAGTACCTGCGCCTGCCGGTCATCCAGATCGCCGAGCTCACCGGTGTGTACGGCGTCTCGTTCGTGATCGTCGCCATCAACGCCGCGATCGCCGGCTGCTTCGTGCTCGCGTGGCGCCCGGCGCTCGCCGGCGTCGGCCTGGCCGGGGTCGTGCTCGCGGGCACGCTCGGCTTCGGATTCTGGCGCCTGGCGGCTCCTGCGCCGCCGGGCGAGGTGACCGTGGCGATCATGCAGCCGTCGATCGAGCAGCCGCTGAAGTTCGACCCCGCGTTCGCGTCGACGACCATGGCGATCTATCTGACCTTGACGTCACGCGCCGGCGCCGAGCGCCCCGACCTGATCGTATGGCCCGAGACCGCGACTCCCACGCCGATCCGTCGCGACCCCGAGCTTCTGCGTACGCTCGGCGCGCTCTCGGGCTCGCTGCACGTGCCGCTCCTCGTGGGCTCGATCGACGTTGATGGATCGACTCCGCCGAAGGTACGTAACACCGCGTTTCTCATCACCGAACGAGGCATTGTGGGAAGGTATGATAAGATCCAGCTCGTCCCTTTCGGTGAGTACGTGCCCCTATCGGGACTGATCGGGTTCGTTCGAGGCTGGGCCGAGTTCATTTCCGAACTCGAGCCGGGCTACCGCGCGAGCGTCTTCCCGGGCCCGCCGGCCCCGTTCGGAGTCGTAATCTGTTACGAGGGAATCTTCCCCGAGCTCGTCCGTGAGTTTGTGAGAGGTGGCGCGCGCCTGATCGTGAACATGACGAATGACGCATGGTTTGGTCGTACGAGCGGGCCGTGGCAACATCTCGCCATGTACCCGTTCCGCGCCGTCGAACATCGCGTGGCGGTCGTGCGGGCCGCGAACACGGGCGTCTCGGCCTTCATCATGCCCAGCGGCAAGATCGTCCGGCGCGTGCCGCTCTACGAGCGGACGACGGTCGCCGAGCGGGTGCCGCTCCGCTCCACCGTCACGCTGTACTCGCGCCTCGGCGACTGGCTGGCATACCTGGCACTCGTCGTCTCCGGTGCAGCGCTGGCGCACCACGCCTGGAAGCGGACGGCCTGATGCTCGGCGACTTCAAGCGTGACATCGCCCTGGTGACCAGCCGGTTGACCGAGCTCCGAGGTCATCTTTGACGTCCCGGCCAAGGAGCAGCGCCTCGCCGCCGTCGACGCCGAGATGGCCAAGCCGTCCTTCTGGGAGGACAACCGTCGCGCGCAGGAGGTCATCCGCGAGCGGACGGAGCTGGCGCGCCTCCTCACGCGCCTGAAGGAGCTCGGCGGCAAGGCCGACGACCTTACCGTGCTGCTGGAGCTGGCCGAGGAGGCCGGCGATGACGGGAGCCTCGACGCCGAGATCGCCGACGGCCTCGGCGCGCTCACGAAGGACCTCGACGAGTTCGAGCTGAAGATCATGCTCTCGGGGCCCCACGACTCGAAGGCGGCGATCGTGTCGATCCATCCGGGCGCGGGCGGTACCGAGTCGCAGGACTGGGCCCAGATGCTGCTCCGCATGTACCTGCGCTGGTGTGAGCGCGCCGGCCTGAAGGCCGAGGTCGTCGATCTCCTGCCCGGCGACGAGGCCGGCATCAAGTCCGCCACCGTCGAGGTCTCGGGCGAGTACGGCTTCGGCTACCTCCGCGGCGAGACCGGCGTGCATCGCCTGGTGCGGATCTCGCCGTTCGATGCCTCGCGCCGCCGGCAGACCAGCTTCGCCTCGGTCGCCGTCGTGCCCGAGGTCGACGACGTCGAAGTCAACGTGCGCGAGGACGAGCTCCGCGTCGACGTGTTTCGCGCGTCGGGGCCGGGCGGGCAGGGGGTCAACACGGCTGACTCGGCGGTGCGGATCACGCACCTGCCGACCGGGATCGTCGTCTCGTGCCAGAACGAGCGCTCGCAGCTCCGCAACCGCGACACCGCGATGCGCATCCTGAAGGCGAGGCTCTACGAGATCGCCGAGAAGAAGCAGCGCGAGGAGTTGGCGGAGCTGACCGGGCAGAAGAAGGAGATCGCCTTCGGCAGCCAGATCCGCTCCTACACATTTCATCCCTACCAGCTGATCAAGGACCATCGGACCGGGCTGGAGGTCGGCAACGTCGACGCCGTCATGGACGGCGACCTCGACGCCTTCATCAAGGCGTACCTGCTCTGGGCGCGGGGCCGCGAGGCATGAGCGACGATCGGGCGGGCCGCGCGCGAGGCGAATCTGTGACGAACCCTGACGACAACGAGCTGAAACGGTTGCGCCGCGAGAAGCTCGACGCGCTGCGCGGCCGCGGGATCGATCCCTTCGGCGGCCGATATCCGGTGACGCAGTGGGCCCGCGGCCTGGCCGAGCGGCTCGGCAACGCGAACGACGAGGAGCTGAAAGGGTTCGGGCCGGTGAGCCTCGCCGGCCGCGTCGTGGCGATCCGCCACCACGGCAAGACCTGCTTCGCGCACCTGATGGACCAGACCGGGCGCATCCAGCTCTACGCGCGCGCCGACGGCCTCGGCGACGAGTACGCGCGCTTCGTCGAGCTCGACACCGGCGACTTCGTCGGAGTGACCGGCGAGATGTTCCGGACGCGGACCGGGGAGCTGACGGTCGCCGTCAAGAGCTTCGCCTTCCTCGCCAAGTCGCTGCGGCCGCTGCCCGAGAAGTGGCACGGCCTCAAGGACGTCGAAACGCGCTACCGGCAGCGCTACGTGGACCTGATCGTCAACGCGGAGGTGCGCGAGATCTTCACGATGCGCGCGCGGCTGATCCACGGTATCCGCGCGTTCCTCGACGCGCGCGGCTTTCTCGAGGTCGAGACGCCGATGATGCAGCCCATCCCCGGCGGCGCGATCGCCCGGCCGTTCAAGACGCATCACAACGCCCTCGACCTGGACCTCTACCTGCGCATCGCGCCCGAGCTCTACCTCAAGCGGCTGCTGGTGGGCGGCTTCGAGCGAGTCTACGAGATCAACCGGAACTTCCGGAACGAGGGGATCTCGACGATGCACAACCCCGAGTTCACGACCCTCGAGTTCTATCAGGCATACGCGGACTACACCGATCTGATGGAGCTGACGGAGGCGCTGTTCGTCGAGCTCACCCAAGCCCTGCGCGGCAGCCTGTCCCTCGTCTGGGGCGAGCACGCGCTCGACTTCAAGCCGCCGTGGCGCCGCCTGGCGTTCTTCGACGGCGTTTCGCAGGCCCTCGGGGTCGCGGTGACCCCCGCCACCGACGTGGAGACGATCGCGCGCACGGCGGCCCCGCGCGGGATCGCCCACGACGGCGGCCCGGCGTGGAAGCTCTGGAAAGAGGTGTTCGAGACCCTGGTCGAGCCGACGCTCGTGCAGCCGACGTTCGTCATCGACTTTCCAACCGAGCTCTCGCCGCTGGCCAAGCGCAAGCGCGACAACCCGCAGCTCGTCGATCGCTTCGAGCTCTTCGTCGCGCAGCACGAGATGGCGAACGCCTACAGCGAGCTGAACGATCCGATCGATCAGCTCGCGCGCTTCCGCGAACAGGCCGCCCTGCAGGCGCGCGGCGACGACGAAGCGCACTGGCTCGACGAGGACTACGTCCGGGCGCTCGAGTACGGGATGCCGCCGGCCGCGGGCGAGGGGATCGGCATCGACCGGCTGTTGATGATGTTCACCGACCAGCCGTCGATCCGCGAGACGATCCTGTTCCCGCTGCTGCGGCCCGAGGGCGGCCGGTGAGAGGCGGGCTGCCCTTCGAGCTCCTGCTCGGCTTCAGGTATCTCCGCTCGCGCGGCCAGCGCACGAACCTCTCGCTCTTCGTCTGGATCGGTCTCGGGGGCGTCTTCCTCGGCGTCGCCGCACTCATCGTGGTGCTCGCGGTGATGACCGGCTTTCAGGATGGGATCCGCGATCGGATCATCGCCGGCAGCCCGCACCTCCTGATCTTCCAAGCCGGCGCGCAGGGGCTCGCCGACGCCGACCAGGTGGCCGCCCGCATCAAGACGGTCCGGGGCGTCCACTCGGCCACACCCTTCGTCCACCAGCAGGCGCTCTTCACGGCGCCGGGCGGCGGCGCGCGCGGCGGGCTGATCCGCGGCGTCGACCTGGCCACGCCGGCAGTCCGCGAGGACGTCCGCTCGCAGCTCCGTCAGGGCTCGATCGAGCCGCTGGCCGACGGCGGGCCGGCGATCTTGCTCGGCCGCGAGCTGGCGCGCAGCCTCGGCGTGTTCACGGGCGATTCGGTGACGGTGATCTCTCCCGAGGGGGCGATGACCGCGGTGGGCATGGTCCCCAAGATGCGGCGCTACCTCGTGGCAGGCACGATCGAGATCGGCATGCACGAGTACGATTCCTCGATCGCGTACTTGAGCCTGCCCCAGGCCAAGGAGTTCGCCGGGCTGGTCGGCGTCTCTGGCATCGAGGTCAAGCTGAACGATCCGTTCGACGCCAAGAACGTCAGCCGGCTCGTGGCCGCCCAGCTCGGCTTCCGGTTTTGGGTGCGCGACTGGATGGAGATGAACCGGAGCCTCTTCGCGGCGCTGCAGCTCGAGAAGCTGGCGCTCTTCGTGGTCGTGACGATCATCGTCCTGGTCGCCGCGTTCGCGATCATCGGCCATCTCGTGCTGCTCGTGGCCGAGAAGCGCAAGGAGATCGGCATCCTCAAGGCGGTCGGCGCCTCCGCGCGCTCGATCACCCTCGTGTTCTTCGCCGTCGGCATGACGATCGGCGCCGCGGGCACTGCGGCGGGCGCCGCCGTGGGCCTCGGCGTGATCTGGGCCCAGAACACCTACAAGGTGATCCGGCTCGCGGGCGACGTCTATCAGATCGACCACCTGCCGATGAAGCTGACGATGAGCGACGGCCTCATGATCATCGGTGCCACGCTCCTCCTGTCGTTCCTGGCCACGATCATCCCGGCCAAGCGCGCGGGCTCGCTGGCGCCGGTCGACGTGCTCCGGTATGAGTGACGAGGCGCGCCCAGCGCTGCTCGTCGGCGAGGACCTGGAAAAGGACTACCGCTCCGGGCCCGAGGTGGTGCGCGTGCTGCGCGGCGCCAGCGTGCGGCTCGCGGCCGGCGAGTTCGTCGCGCTGCTGGGAGCCTCCGGCGTCGGCAAGTCGACCCTGCTCCACCTGCTCGGCGGTCTCGACCGACCGACTGCCGGGCGCGTCACGTTCCAGGGCGAGGATCTGGCGGGGTGGGCCGAGGCAGAGCTCGCGCGCTACCGGCGCCGCGACGTCGGCTTCGTGTTCCAGTTCTACAACCTTCTGGGCGACATGAGCGCGCTCGAGAACGCGATGATTCCCGCGCTGATCGAGCGAAAGCCGGCGCGCGAGGTGCGGGAACTCGCCGCGGCCGCCCTCGCGGAGGTCGGTCTCGCCGACCGGCTCCACCACCTGCCCGGGGAACTCTCGGGAGGCGAGCAGCAGCGGGTCGCGATCGCGCGGGCGCTCATCAACAACCCGAAGGTGATCCTGGCCGACGAGCCGACGGGCAACCTGGACCCCAAGACGAGCGAGGTCATCTACGATCTCTTTCTCCGCCTGCAGGCCGAGCGGGGGCTCGCCTTTCTAGTCGCGACGCACAACCCCGATCTTGCCCGGAAGGCCGAGCGGGGGTATCGCCTGGTGGAGGGGCGCGCGCGCGAGATCCAGGGCGATTCGACAACGATCGGGTAACGGTTTCGCGCAGTTAGTCGACCGCGGGGAAAAAGGCTAGCGGGCTTGGAGGCCGTGGGCTATACTGAAGTCGCAGTCTGGTAACTAGCCGTCAGCGCAAGTAAATTCGCATCTCCGCGACCTGCGGGAGGGGTGGGGCACACCAGTGTTTGAACGGTTCACCGAACGGGCGCGACGGGTCATTATCTTAGCGCGTGAAGAAGCGGGCCGCTTCCGCCACGATTTCGTCGGCACGGAGCACGTCCTTCTCGGGCTGATCCGCGACGGCGAGGGAATCGCCACCGCGGTCCTCCAGCGGCTCGGGCTCCGGCTCGAGACCGTGAAGGCGGAGGTCGAGCGCGCGCTCGCCGGATTCCCCAAGACGCTCACGTTCGGGGAAGTGCCGTTCACGCCGCAGGCCAAGCGCGTCCTCGAGCTTTCCATCGAGGAGGCGCGGCAGCTCGGCCACAACTACATCGGCACCGAGCACCTCCTGCTCGGGCTCATGAAGGAAGGTCAGTCGATCGCCGCGAAGATCCTCGAGTCGCTCGGCGCCCGGCTGGACGAGGTGCGGCAGGAGACGCTGGCGCTGCTCGGCGACCAGTACTATCCGCGGCCCAAGAAGCGCTCGCAGACTCCGGTCCTCGACGAGTTCGCCCGCGATCTGACCCAGCTCGCCCGCGAGACCAAGCTCGATCCGGTCATCGGCCGTGAGCAGGAGATCGAGCGGGTCATCCAGATCCTCGCCCGCCGCACGAAGAACAATCCGGTCCTGATCGGCGAGCCCGGGGTGGGCAAGACCGCCATCGTCGAAGGGCTGGCGCAGAAGATCGTCAGTCACGACGTGCCCGACGTCCTCGTCAACAAGCGGCTGCTGCAGCTCGACCTGGGCGCTCTCGTGGCCGGCACGAAGTACCGCGGTCAGTTCGAGGAGCGGCTCAAGGCGGTGATGAAGGAGATCCGCCAGTCCGAGAACGTCGTGCTCTTCCTCGACGAGCTCCACACGCTCATCGGGGCCGGCGCGGCCGAGGGCGCGATCGACGCCTCGAACATGCTCAAGCCGGCGCTCTCGCGCGGCGAGATCCAGACGATCGGCGCGACAACCCTCGACGAGTACCGCAAGTACATCGAGAAGGACGGTGCCCTCGAGCGCCGCTTCCAGCCGGTCATCGTGAAGGCGCCGACCGTGCCGCAGGCGATCGAGATCATCCGCGGTCTCCGGCACAAATACGAGGCCCATCACCGCGTGAAGATCAGCGAGCGCGCGATCTCCGCGGCCGTGCAGCTGGCCGATCGCTACATCACCGATCGCCAGCTTCCCGACAAGGCCATCGACGTGATCGACGAAGCCTCGTCGCGGACGCGCCTCATGGCGCTGACGCCGCCGCCCGAGCTCAAGGAGATCGAGAAGGAGCTCGAGCGCGTGATCCGCGAGAAGGACATGTACCTCGAGGCGCAGGAGTTCGAGAAGGCCGCCTCGCTCCGCGAGAAGGAGAAGGTCCTCCGTCACCGCGACGAAGAGCTCAAGCGCGAGTGGGAGAAGAACAAGGGCAAGGGGACGCAGTCGGTCGAGGAAGAGGACATCGAGTTCATCGTCTCCCGCTGGACCGGCATCCCGCTCGCCAAGCTCGAGGAGAAAGAGTCCGAGAAGCTCGCCCGGATGGAGGAAGCGCTCCACGGGCGGATCATCGGTCAGAACGACGCGGTCGCTGCCGTCGCGCGCGCGATCCGTCGCTCTCGCGCCGGCCTGAAGGACGCCAAGCGTCCGGTCGGCTCGTTCGTGTTCCTCGGCCCCACCGGCGTCGGCAAGACCGAGCTGGCCCGGGCGCTCGCCGAATACCTGTTCGGCGACGAGAACGCGCTGATCCGCGTGGACATGTCCGAGTACATGGAGAAGTTCTCGGTGTCGCGCCTCCTCGGCGCGCCTCCCGGATACGTGGGCTACGAAGAGGGCGGCTTCCTGACCGAGAAGGTGCGGCGGCGCCCGTACTCCGTCGTGCTCTTCGACGAGATCGAGAAGGCGCACCCGGACGTCTTCAACATGATGCTCCAGGTGCTGGACGACGGGCGGCTCACCGATTCGCTGGGTCACGTCGTCGACTTCAAGAACACGATCCTCATCATGACCTCGAACCTCGGGACGAGTCTGATCG
>Ga0306921_10004524_pt1 | contig 14301 bp, 19 predicted proteins | sample sta12Cox44000080_FD_203760 | JGI IMG/M metagenome (GOLD analysis project Ga0306921, IMG submission 203760) | Lab enrichment of tropical soil microbial communities from Luquillo Experimental Forest, Puerto Rico - statoxic.12C.oxic.44.000.080 (v2)... | ecosystem: Environmental > Terrestrial >...
AGGAACCAGTTCGAAACCTGGCGAGTCATCGCTGGCATACCCGTCACCCACTCTTGTGCTACTACATAATGCGGCAAGTCTACTACATCATGCGTTTATTATGCAATGCGACTGACAGCGCTACAAGAGCGGTTCGTCTCAGATAAGGATTAAGTGGGATTACCGTTTCAAGACGAAGCAACAGGCGGTGTGCGCGACGGTTTCAAAGACGCTTGCGGAGAGCAGAACGACAAACAGCACGCCCAGCAGCATGCTTGTAGAGCGGTTCACTAGTTGAGGCGACCCAGCCAGCATTCTCAGTCGATAGCTCACATGCGATGATGCCGTCGTCTGCAGAAACAGCTCTTTCTCAGGAACTGCAAGCTTCGCCAGCGCAGAGACCAGCGCCCCGCCGTGCGCGTTCTCGATCACAGATTCGTCGCAGGATAGCTCGCGATACAGTGACATTCGTGCTCCGGCAAGCCACGCAAGCGGATGGAACCACAGGACACAGGCGGCGAGTTCATAGAGCAGGCTGATCAAATTGTCGCGCCTTCTCGCATGTCTCAGCTCGTGCATGAGGACGGCATTGAGCTCTTGCTTGGTTAGCAGGTGATCGAGTCCGCTGGGAAGCGAGACACGTGGACGAAGAACGCCCTGGACTGCGGGCGTCAGATACCTGTTGTCGAAGTTCACCGGGACACCATGCGCAAGGAAACTTTCCGTGGTACGACGCTGCCCTAAATCGACCGAGTGTTGAGCTTCGCGATGTGCAGCGCGGATTCGCCACGCCAGCCGCGTTAGCATTGCCGATGCACCAAGAACCCATACCACGGCAAGCACCACTGCGATCCGGCCTTGTGTCAGGTTCCACGCCGCGTCCCCAATGACGCCGAGCGGCGCAGCCCATGTGAGATGCGGTGCCCACATTTTGTCGATCAGGGCGCCTGTCGGCACGATGAAGTTCAACGTGGTCATCACCCAGATCCAATACTTCGTGGTAGCGCTGCCGCCTCGGATCGACGTCAGCGCCCACGCCGCACATGCGACAATCGAGGCATAGAGCATGTGGATCCCGAAGTAATACATCGTGCGCGCTAGGTGCTCATGCATGTTTGACTCCACGGCTGCGGCGGCTGTTACCGCCGGCTGCCGTACTCTGCAACGCCTTCAGGTCCCGTAAGGTGATGGTGCCGTTTTCGAGCAAGTTGGAAACCAGCAAACGCGGCGACCCTCCGAACAAGTCCAGCAGGTCACGAATTATGCGGCTACGGTATTGACTCTGATCGATAGCTGGCTGAAAGAGCTGTGCATTGCCGATCTTCTTTATTTTTCTCAACGCACCTTTTTCCTCAAGCCTATAGACGAGCGTCTGTACCGTTGTGTAAGCGACACGCTCGTCCTCAGGCAAGTTGTCTAGGACTTCTCGCACGGATGCAGTTCCCAGTTTCCAGAACTGCTCAAGAATTCGGACTTCGGCTTTGGAAAGACGCGGCTCTTTCATGATCTCCTACTTGCTCCGGCAATGCTACTACAAGTAACGGCATATTGGCTATCCTTCACTTCTAATCGGGGAGATGACATTGTCATCGCACCGTACTCTCTCACCTGTCCGTCCACGGCGACCGCAATGAACCTGTTCCGCACCACGTCCTTGAACTGCACCACGGTGTGACCTTCCTTCGCTGGCTGACCCCAGCGGCTGGGCCCATCGGCGTTCTGCTCGATGGCCACATACTTGCGACCTTCGATGCTGAACGAGACGGACTTGAGTCGTTGGCGATGCGGCGGATCGGAAGACGCTCGCCGGCCAGCTTGACTTTGTCGCTGTTCATAACGGCGCTCAACACGTTGCCAATGACCACCGCTGTCCCCTTGCCCCAAAGCCCCATCCCGTTTAACAGCTCTCGAGGCCGAACCCTGTTGGTTTCGTTCGGTAACATTCCTGAACGAAGCAACACGACGAAAAGTTTCAATTGTCGCCAATCAGCTCGGCGGCAGAGTGTGGGGAGACAACGATGGAATTGATTCGCGAATCTATCAACCCAGGTTGGATTTCAACGTTAGCGGCCATCTTTGGCTCGCTGGTTGGCGCATTGGGTTCAGGTGTGAGCACCTGGGTCGTGTCCCTACAGAAAATTCATCTGGAAAAAGATTTAAGGTGTGACGGGGCTCGGAAAACCCAAGTGTGTTGGACCTTGATGGTTCGGCTGCCGGGGAGTGTGTACATAGTCGTTACGAATTTGCGAGTGAGGCAGGATAAGCCTGCAAAGGGTATGGCGTCGAGTTCTGTCAAGGCGGCGCGGCGTTCGTAGCGGTGGCGTAGGCCACCAACTTCACGCAACTCGACGACTCTGCCCATCTGGGGTGGCTGGATGGGACGAGGAATCGTTGCATCTTTGCCGAGCGACAGATGAGTTCGTGAACGGGCGTAATACTCGAAGTACGATCTCAACACTCTGCCTGAGGCCAGTCTCATCAAAGACGATCACACGGTCTAAACATTGCCGCCGAATCGAACCGATCAGCCGCTCCGCATAGGTGTTCTGCCACGGTGAGCGGGGCGCGCAGAGTGCTTCTTCGATGCCAAGAACTGCTGAGCTGTCCACTCCGCAGTAGGATGTGCGGTGACGGCAAAGTGCACGGGCCGCCGCCGATCGTGACCGAGAATTACAAAAACAAACAGCAAGCCGAACCTAGCTGTCGGAACCACGAAGAAATCGGCAGAGACGACATCCTTAACCTGGCGGGTCAGGAAGGTGTGCGCCAGTCTGCGAAGGCGGATGTCGGTGCTGCACCATGTAGTTGGCGACCGTCGTCTCCGAGATAATGATGCCGACTTTGCCCCACTCACCGCGAATGCGGGGCGCACCCCAGCCTGGGTTGGCGACACTCATCCGCCGAATCCGCACTTGAATTGACACGGCTGGACGACCGGGACGCGGCCGGCTCTTCCACGCCCTGTAGTGCCGAAAGCCTTTGCGATGCCCGGCGATGACGGTCTCGGGTTTCACCATGTAGAGCGGTAGAGCGCAGATTTCCAGTCGAGCCAGATCCTGGAAAGCCAAACCCAGAGGATACGATCTGTGCCCGACCAGCGGAGCCGATGGTTTTGGTTCCTGCGCTGGAGGACCAGAGCTGATAGCGCACCGCGAGGAATTCTGCCTGCACAGCGGCCCGTCTACGGAATCGCGGACGAAGACGAGCAAAGAAGTAAGACCGAGATCATTGCCAAGAAGCCTAGCGACATCTCGCCTTAAGTGCAATCGGTTCAGCAAGAATGAGTTTGTGGTAGGGAGTGTGTCCAATGAAAGGCTGACATGTTCAGTAGGAGGTGAGTCCCATCGGGGTAAGAGTCAGTGCCCCGTAGCTCGGGTCGCATCCGTAAGGAAACGAAGCGGATGAAGCCGACTGACAAAGCCATCCTCGGGATGGTGAGCAAGTCACCCGGCCGCAACGCAAGCGGCTCACCCGGCGCGGGTTGATAGCGTGCACACGCCGCCCAGAAAAACGTCTGAGACCTCTGTCCTGGGGAACAATGGCGCATGCCTCAACCCACCGATCTCATTTTTCCGAAGTGGCAGCGCCAGCTTTTCAAGACCATTCTCGACGAGAAAAATCTCCGCTTCGACCGCGAGGTCGATCCCGTACTGCCCTACAGCCTGCGCCATACATACATCTGCCTGCGACTAACGGAGGGCGCCGACATCTACCAGATCGCTAAGAACTGCTGCAGTGTCGAGAATGATAAAAAAATACTATGCAGAGCACATCAAGACCCGGATCGACGCCGCCGCGATCAACGCGATGCGTTTTCACAAGTTCAAGAACAAAACGGGAAACCAAGTCCGTCCGAAACCCCAGGCTTCGCCGCTGACTTCGGATCAACCAGACCAGCGTGGAAGTTCGGGCGAACCTGCCGTATCACAGCGCATGCACTGAGAGGAGCCACTCCCTTACACTACATCTGAGTGTCGATTTCTGGGCGCAGTTGTCTCGAGAACTTGGTTGCAAGGGTTTCACGAAGGTCACGGCAATAAGCGCTTCAGAGCGAACGGCCCTCTGTTTTCGGTCCAATTCCCGATGCAGACAATGTCCGCGAAGAGGCTTCAACCAATGAAGGATCGACAACGTACACACCTGCCTTCGCGAAGTCGATGCGGTTTCGGGTAGCGACCGTCAGACCGTGGACAATCGCGGTCGTTGCGATGAGACTATCCTTGATCGGCATGGTTTTCCCGGTTTCTCGAAGTCGCGCCAGCAGCTCCGCCCATTTCAGGCCTGTGTCCGCATCCCAGGGAAGACAGTGGAGACGCCCGGCCCCTGCATCGAACCAGCGTTCCAGCGCCGTCCGCTTCTTTCCTTTGGGAAGGGTGAGAATTCCAAAGCGCAATTCCCCGAGAATCACGGGATCAACGGCGATGTCCGGCTCATGTGCGCGAAGCCACTCCACGACCCGCGGATCCGGCGATTTTTTCGTCGGCTCGCTCAAAACGTTGGCGTCAACCAGATACTTCACAGGGTATCGGTCGATTCAGATTCGATAGGGAGAAAAAAATTCTTGTGCGGACAAGCGAGCAGCCAGTCTATGGCGCCCTCGTTCCGCGGAGCGGCGCGCCGAACGAGGCGATAGTCTCCACGATCAAGACGCTCTACGTCGAACTCCTGCCCGGGCTCGATCCGGTCCATTTGCCGGAATTCTGCTGGCAAAACAATCTGGCCCTTGGAGGAGATGCTAGTCTTCATGAAAAGTAAGATATCGTCTTACCCATGTGGTGTCAAATACGCTGATGCCAAATCTACCCAAACATATTTGAACTTGAGCGTGCCGCATGTTAGGTCGTCTCTTGTCGCCAAGGGCCTTGGTATCAGCGTCTGCGCTTTCGTTACGCTCCATGCGGGTTGATTCACAAGATAAGCTTTGGTGGACGTGGTCAGCAGTATCTCGGCCGCTATACCCTGTGCCGCTTCAAAACGTCGTACCCGAGCAATATGAACGACTTGGTGTTCCGCCGAGCATCTGCCGTTTCGGTAAGATTCTTGCCATGATCGCGTGGCTCCGGCACCTCTGGGCTGACTTATCGGTGTGTTTGGTTCCCGCCAGGATCTCATGCTCTGCTCGAAAACCTCGCCCTTCGTCAGCAACTATTGGCTCTCCATTCCGAGCGGCCCAGACGACGACTCACTCCCTCGCACAAGCTGTTCTGCGTCTTGCTGCGAGCGTTTTGGGCTCGATGGAAACAGCCGCTCATCCTGGTAACACCCAGAACCGTTGTCCACGGGCATCGCGCCGGCTTTCAGTGTACTGGAAGTGGATTTCACGAGCCAAGCCTAGGGGCGGCCGAGAGCCGATCAGCAAAGAAATTCGAGCCTTGATTTTCCAGATGGTTGCCGAAAACCCCACCTGGGGTGCACCGCGCATTCACGGGGAGTTGCTAAAGCTCGGCTTCCATCTATCGGAACCAACCGTGTCACCTTGGATACGACGGGCGCCGGGACCGCAAGACCCCGCGAAGCGCTGGCTGACGTTCCTGAGGAATCATCGGGAAGCGATTGCGGCGATAACGGCAGCTCCCTTGCTTGATCACATTCTCGAAGTTCAATCTAGTCTCCTTCGTCGCTTGCGCTAAATCTCAAAAGCTCACTCCCACCTCCAGTACCAGCGTCGGTTCGTCAAGCTCGGGATTGAAAACGTAGGTCGTAAATTCCCACTGCTTACGCGAGAAGCCAACCAGAAAACCTCGCTGAATGTTGACGGGAGTGTGATAGGCCTTGGTGTGCTGCGCCACTGCGCCCACGCGAAACCAGGCAACCGGCGAGAAGGTTAGTTGCGGCCAGGCGTAGTAGAAATTTCCAGCCTTGGAGCCGGTGTCAAAGACATATTCATTCGAGATGGATGCCTCAATCTTCTTGTAGATGAGCGAAGCCTCGCAGCCCGGCGCAATGCCATTGGTCTGCCCAAAGACGCCGCCGATCATCGGCGTGACACTCAGCGACAGAGTTTTCCCGATGCTGAAGTTGTAGCCCACCCACAACGACCCGGTGTGCAGGTTCTCGTAGTTGTAGCGCGCTTCCAGGTGCAGCCAATTGTGGTCCGCTGTCAGCACTGGGTCAACATAGGAAGTTCCGTCGGGCACAATGTAGCCATCGATGGTCAGGTTGTACTGCCATGGGTGCATGGCAGCAGCCGCCTTTGTCGGAGCGCTGCCCGGCGTTGCCTGCGCCAGCAACTGCGCGCCCGTGCAAACAAACAATGCTAGCATCGCAAGCTGTTGCATCGCATTCATCCCCCGAGTGCTATGCAAGTTCCCACCATAACCCACCGAGGATGACCATTACCAGCCCGCAACGCCACCGACGAAGTCCCGCATAGCCGCCGAGTAAATCCCCGCACAGAAACAGCAACACGATGGCAATTGCGTTCGAGAGGCGTGGCCAATGCGAAGCATTTCCTGTTCCACAATACTTCCTATGCTTTGGCTTTCCTAAGGTCGGATTCTTCCGGAATGGCGGAACAGCAACGGTGGTTTGCGGCGCAGCCCGATTATCAGGATAAGGGTTTTCACTCGCCCCTGATACCGAGGCTTACAGGTGCTCCGCACAAAGGACCTCGTCGCCAAAACGCGAGCGGAATTCGCTCACCGTCATGATTGGTTTTCTTTTCAACCGACTAGGGGTTTTCATGAGCGATATCGCCTTCTGTTCGCCTGATCAAGCTTGATATATTCATCTAAACATATAAATGAAGATACCGATGCCCGAACAGTTCCGGGATGTCACGGTGGTGGAGGACGAAGATTTGGGCAAGATGATTTTGGAAATTGAAGTACGAGGAAAGCGCGGCGTCGCATATTGCAAGAGTATGCCTGGTGCCGTGCGGCCCTTTTGAGCGACTTCGCAGCCGGCTTCGCCCGGCGCGCATTGATGGCGTGAACACGCCTGGGAAATCGTCCGTGACCTCCGCAGCTGCTAACGACAATGGCGCATGCCCGAACCGACGGACCTGATTTTTCCGAAATGGCAGCGCGAACTTTTTAAGACCATCCTCGACGAACAGAATCTTCGCTTCGATCGTGACGGCAGACAGACCCCGTACCGCCTACAGTCTGCGGCACACCTACATCTGCCCACGCCTGATGGAGGGCGCCGACATCTACGAGTGTGGAGATGATCGAGAAATATTACGCGGCGCACATAAAGACCCGGCTGGACGCTGCCGCGATCAACGTCATTCGGCACAAGAAAAACAAGAAAGGCAAGAAAGCGATCTAAACCTGCAGATGATGACGGAGCAAATGTGTAAAATCGGGTATCGTTCTAGCGGGGTGGCCCGGATATTCGCCGTTTCGACCGTAGCAAGAACGATTGCAGGCATTAATTGCGGATTTTGCCTAACGACTGATTTGCCAGCTTTGGCTGGCGCCGCGGTGGCAGTCCCACTGGTTAACGTTGCCTCCATCTGCGCGGCTCTGATAAGCCACGTCGAGGCACTTGCCGCTGTTGACGTTGATGATCTGAGAGCCCTGCACGCGCCAGCGCTGGGCTCCGCTGCCGTTCCACGGAAATTGCTGTATGTTGGCGTCGTTCGCCCTGCTGGCCATCGTCACGTCGAGCATCATGCCGCTGTTCCGATTGCGGATGGCAAATTCGTTGCGTCCTAGGCTGATGAAATCCCATCGCTGGTTCCCCCCACCGGTGCACCGGTATATTTGAACATTTCCACCCGCCGACCTGCTGCTGGAGGCAACGTCAAGACACTTCCGGGAATTGTGATTCATGATGGTCGCGCTGTACTGTACTCTGCCGGGAGGCTGTGGTCCCACGCCAGGCGGCCCCCCTGGGGATGGACCACTAGGAGTCGGACCACCGGTGGTTTCAAAGCGCAGGATGGTGTTTGCGCGGGAAACCACGCAGAAGCCGGCGATGCGCCCTCCGCGAGATGGCACCGCCGTCCAGTTCACCGTGAACCCATTGGCGTTCATCGATCCCGGCTGGACACTGATATTCGCCATGGGGATGTTTAGGTAACGTGCACCCACTTCGTTCCTGCAGGCGCGCAGCGCGTCGTTTGGAGCTTGCGCCTGCGCCAGCAGCGCAGCGAACGAAAACAACATCGCGACCGGACATGCGAAAAGCAACCCCCTCATCCTGTGCTCCCTTCGGCAGACAGTCCGGGAACCAGCCAGAGATAGTCCGGGCCTCCGAAATTGACAACTTCCTATGGATGCGCCATCAGCTCCACCGGAGCGCCAGCCGTGGCGTCAACATGTCAAACTCGAATTTATCTTAATAAATGCGTTTTGCTGCATGCGCTTTTTCCTGTGCAGAAACTTCCGTGCCGCCCGTCACCGGGAGTGATCATGGTTAGTTCTCATAAGCCGACTTAATCGGTTTTAGCTTCTCTGAACGTTGAGAATTAGGTACTTAGCGGGGATTGATTCGGGTATGGGGGCCAATTGCGGCGATAGCAAGCAGCCTTAGTCTTAGTCTTTTGCTGTCCTCAGTCTTGAATTGATCTGGGCGCCGAGAAGGACGGCGGCCGCGCTGCAGTAGAGCCAAGTCATGAATAAAGCGGGAGCCGCCAGGAAGCCAAAAAATCTGGCTAACTTTAGCTCGCCAAAGTGATGAAAATAGAAACCGAGTCCCCAGGCCAACACTAGCCAAATAACAGTCGCGGCTGCGGCACCAGGAATCGTCACACGCTTCGATACCGGTAGGCTGGGTCCCAGCACATAAAGCAGTTTCTATCCCAGTGAAGAGAACTAACGCCGACACCGACCACGGGAGGTATGGTCCTAGCCGCAACCATAGCGATTCGATTGGCATCAACCTGGAAAAGTGAGCCCACAAAACGGGACCGATCGAGGTTAGGATTACCCCGATCAGCAACAAGACTCCAACTGCGATGGTCAGGGTAAGCGCGAGTATTCTGGTTACCCAAAGTGGGCGCTGCATATTTGAGCCGTGCACCATGTCTAAACCTAAGATGAGACCCTTAAATGCTATCGAAGCAAGCCAGAGCGTCGTAACGAGTCCGAAAGACAAAAGTGCTCCCCGGTGCGGGGTAATCCGTGTCAGCAGTTCCTCGATCAGGGTCAAGACCTGGGGCGGTATCACATATCCTAGAACCGACATCGCTTCCCGAAGTCCATTCTGAACCGGCAAGTAAGAGAGAACGGCACTTAATAGAGCAAGGGCAGGGAAGAGTGACAGCAGAAGGTAATATGCTATGCCCGCAGCAGCCAGGGGCAAGTTCTTCTTTTCGATGTCTCTCCAGATATCTCGGATATTTGTGATAATGCTCTTCGTGGCACTAGCGTCCTTAATTTACGTTTCCTCACCCCGGGGTCCGTGCGTCGGTGAAAACACCAGATCGTGAGAGACGATCAGCCCAGTGGAAAGCGCAAGGCCAGCGCAAACAGCGCAAATGATGAGGGGCTCGCCCCAAGCGAACACACTCCTTGCGTGCGACGGATTGCGCCCGGCCCATTCCATACCACTCCACTATTGGGTATTGAATAATATAGTTACAGTGGAAAGAGCTCTGCCTGTTTCCAGAAGGCCATGACCGGAGTAGGACGTCGGCGCATCCGCCGCAGTGCCTTCCGCGCTGAGTGACTCAGTTCCCTGAAACTCTTGGGGCAAAAGTTCGGGAGTTCGTGCTGCTTCCAGTGCGACCACAGATACTCCACCGGGTTCGATTCCGGAGCGTAGGCGGGTAGAGAACTCCAACCAGATGCGCCCACGCTGCTGGCGCACGAAGTCCCAGACCAGACGTCCGCGATGGCTCTTCAGCCCATCCCACACCACCAGCAGCTTGCCGGGAATGTGGCCCAGCCGATGGGAGAGAAACTCGACCACTTGCGGACTGCGAATGCTGCCGGGAAACAGTCGGAAATAGAAGTTCCACCACGTTACTCCCGCCATGGCCGACAACGTCTTCCAATTGAAGTGGTATTACAGCACCGGCGTCTGGCTCCCGAGGCGCCCACGTACGGTTGCGCTGCGGGCGCTCGCTCAGTCCGCTTTCGTCGATAAAGACGATGGTGCGACTCTCGTTTTTGGCCTTTTCTTTAACTCCGGCCAGCGCTTCCGCTTCCACTGCTGAATCTTGGCTTCGTCTCGTTCCAAGGCGCGTCCCGTCGGTCGCTGGCAACTCCAACCGAGCTGCCGCAGAATCCGCCAGGCTTGCGAGGCATCGTACTGTACGCCGCACGCCTGCTCGATCAGGTGGGCCACACGCGCCGACGTCCACAGGTTGGTTTCATAACCCAGTGCCTGTGGCCCCTGCTGCAAACCGCGCTCGATGCGCCGCAAGTCTTGCCCACTCAGGCGCGGCTTGCGCCCGGCCCGTCCGGCTTTCTTCAGCGCCCGCCGTCCCCCTTGCTGCAGCTGACGCGCCCACTGGGAGATCGACTGCCGATGTACCCCTACGCGGCGGGCGACTTCCGACTGGCTATAGCCCTTGTGCAGCAGCCGCGCCGCCTCCATCCGCCGCTGCTCCAGAGCCTCAAAGTCCCTGCGCACTCCCGCTGGATTGCCCATCCCGGAACACTACTAATAAAACCTCTCCGAATGGCAGTATATTATTCAATCCCCAATAGTGACAGAACAACCGTGAAAACGGACAGAACAAACTCTCTTCAGCGAAGTGTTTTGAGCAAGGATTTCCATTTTGGCACTCTGGGTGGCCAACACTGTACACCCGAATCACCTTCGCATCTGGGCTTTTTCCATCTTTTCATCCCGCAACTCTCGACGGGCCCCCAGGAGGAGGCCGTGTCGAGCCCTAGCAGGCACAGATGAGCGAAGAATCACCTCGATCTGAAGCGATTCCTCCAACAACTCTCCGTCCTGTGCCTCTTCAAAACGTCGTACCCGAGCAATATGAATGACTTGGTGTTCCGCCGACCATGTGCCGTTTCGGTAAGGTTCTTGCCATGATCGCGTGGCTGCGGCACCTCCTGGGCTGGCTCAAAGGTGTGTTTGGTTCCCGCCAGGATCTCATGCTCGAAAACCTCGCCCTTCGTCAGCAACTATTGGCTCTCCATGCCAAGCGGCCCAGACGACGACTCACTCCCTCGCACAAGCTGTTCTGGGTCTTGCTGCGAGCGTTTTGGGCTCGATGGAAACAGCTGCTCATCCTGGTAACACCCAGAACCGTTGTCCACTGGCATCGCGCCGGCTTTCAGTCGTACTGGAACCACTCGCGGATCGGGTCGGTCAGCGACGTAGGATCTTAACTACTTTGGCGGTTGCTGCGCCGGAGTTTGCTGCTGCGGCGCAGGCGGCGCCTGTACGGGCGTCGGCTGTTTCGGCTCGACATTGGATGGCGATTCCGATTCCAACTTCTGCCTCACGTCTTTCTCCCGGACCTCCGCGCCCGGCATGACGTTCTTCAACGGCGCGATGCGTTGTTCGTCATTCTCCGGATGCGGCAGCGGCTTGCGCGGCAGCATCTGGTCGCGCATGGCCGCGTTGTAGACGAACGTTGCCTCTACCACGGCAGCTTGCGCCAGGTCTTCCGGCTGCATCCGCTCGTAGGTGTCCATGTTGGTGTGGTGGGTGCGCGTGCCGTAGTCGAGCGGGTCCTGGATGAATTGGAAGCCCGGAATCCCCACTCCGTCGAACACTTCGTGATCGGTGCCGCCGGTGTCACGCAGCGTGATTGTGTTCATACCCAGGTCGCGCAGCGGCTCGATCCACTGCTGAAAAATGGGCGCGATGGCGCTGTTGCCCTGCAGATAGATGCCCCGAATCCGTCCACTGCCGTTATCGACATTGAAGTATGCCGAAATCTTCTGCTGGTCGGGCTTGAGCTGCAGCGGGCCGCCAGGTTTGCGCAGCCACTCGGGCAATTTCACCTGGTCCGGCGCAGTAGAGAGCGGCACGTAGCCGAAGTGTTGTTGCACATAGCCATAGGATCCGAAATCGCCCTGCTCTTCTCCCGTCCATAGCGCCACGCGGATGGTGCGCCGTGGCTTCACGCCCAGCGTGTTCAGGATGCGCATTACTTCCATTGCAACGACCGTGCCCGCGCCATTGTCGGTTGCACCCGTGGCCGACGCCCACGAATCCAAATGGCCGCCGACCATGACCAGCTCCTCCTTCAGCTTGGGATCGGTGCCGGGAATCTCGGCGATCGTGTTGAACCCATGCTCGTGGTCGCCGGTAAACTTGACGTCGATGTTCATCTCCACCGTGACCGGCACGTGTGCCTTCACCAGGCGATGCAAGCGTCCGTAGTTCTCGACCGCCATGACCGCGATAGGAACCGGATCGGCGTGTTCGCGCTGATAGGCGTACCCGCTCAGGCCGGCTCCGCTGTCATCAACGAAGGTACCGCCAGTCGCGCCGTTGTCGCGCATTTCGCGGCTGGGAACGATCACTGCCACCACCTTCTCGTCCGTAAGCAGCCTGGCAATGTTCTCGCGCAGCGCCATGCGCTTCATGTACTGCTCGATATACGAACGGTCGCGCGGCTTCAGCGGATATTCGGCAAGCCGCTTCAGCTCGGCATCGTCGAGCCGCGATGAGAGCGGCTTCTCGACCATCTTCACTTCCGGCATCTCGCCGAGCAGAACGATCTTGCCGCCGAGCTTCCCCCGATATTGCTCGATGTCCTTCTCTTCCTTGATCTCGACCGATGTCACCGGCGTAGAAACAGGACCGTTGGTGGACGGTGACCACGGAGCGGCCTGTGCAATCAGGACGGCCGTGTCCGGCGAGGTCATGCGCACCCAGGTGTTGAGCTGCTGCCAGCCCATGCCAAACTCGCCCCAGTCTTCAAGGTGGGCTTTGCTGCAGCCCATGGCGGTGAACTGGTCACGCGTCCACTCGTTGGCCCGCTTCAGGTTGGGCGAGCCGGTCAAGCGCGGGCCGATGCCGTCGGTCAGCGCCGAGGCGTATTCCATCACATGCGAGTGCCTAAGCCCTTCCTCACGGATAAGAGCGTACATCCCATAGTCCAGCGCTTCGCGCTGCGGTTGTGGCTGGTCGTACGAAGGCGTGCTGGCGGCCGTATTCTTGGCGGTTTTTTCAGCGGCGACCGTCGAGAGCGATATCGCGAAACACAGAGAGTAAACAAAAGCAGAGCGAAGTCTTACTTGTAAGTGCATCTATGCTGGGTCCTTTGGAAGACGAAATATCCTTTGGGAGACGAAATATGCAGAGTAGCAGAGACGTGTTCGCAACGACTAGTTATAGCAGATCGGACCCTTGTCTTCTTTTCTATGTTGTTGATTTCAACGCCGTACAGAATTGTGACGAGGGATAATGTAAAGAAACGACCCACAGTGAGTGAAACGTAATTCGACTGAGAGGCTTGTGCCGGCTTCGTCGCTCGAACGACGGCAGATGAATGTGTCCGAGAACCCATCAGGGCCTTTCAGTAAGAATGCGGAGTACCACCAATGTCATATCGTCGTATTGGGGAGCGCCAGCAGCGAACGCCTCCACGGCGGACAGGATTCGGGTCATTACTTCAAGAGCCGGAAGCCGGTGCCAGGTTTTGGCTACCTCAATCAATCTATCTTCGCCCCACTCCTCGTTGCGGGCATTCATGGCTTCAGAGACTCCATCCGTGAAGAGCACCACAAGGTCTCCAGCTTCTAGCGAAAGAGAATCTTGCTGATAATATTGCTGGACGAGCCCTATCACCGGACCGCCGGTCTCCAAGCGGAAGACCTGGCAGTCGGCAGCAGATTTGCGCACGATCAAAGGTGAGTTGTGGCCCGCATTTACATAGGAAAAGCTGCGGTTTCCGGGATCGTACTCAGCATAGAACAGAGAGGCGTAGCTGTTCGTTGGGGATGCCTCGTATAGCAAGCCGTTGACTCGCTTCATTAACTCCGCCAAGTCGTGGCCGCCCGAAGCCTGGCCCCGCAATGAAGCTTCAAGGCTCGCCATCATGAGCGCAGCGCCTATGCCCTTGCCGGAAACATCCCCAATGGCGATTCCGAGCCTGCCTTCGGGCAGTTCGAGAAAGTCATAGTAGTCCCCGCCTACTTGTTGCGCCGGACGGCAGCGCCCGCAGTAGTCTAGGCCCGCCACTGATGGAAGGCGCTGAGGGAAGAGGTGCTCCTGCACTTCCCGCGCGATCTCCAATTCGCGACGCAACCGCTCTCGCTCTGCCATTTCCCGACCGATGACCGTCGTCAACCGGGCGACCTCGAGCGCCAAAGCCGTCTGTGCTGCCGACCTTGTGTCGAGGCCACCAAGAGCGCCCGCAATAGCGCGATGAGTGAACTCGTCTGTCTCAATTTCTTGCCAGGCAATGAGGTGTGGGGCGAGACGCTCCCTGTCTCGAGGATTTCTTAGTGC